>OUNM010082151.1_pt1 | contig 17706 bp, 26 predicted proteins | sample 1769961 | NCBI WGS metagenome assembly OUNM01 (sample SAMEA3914820, study PRJEB12502) | metagenome | biome: forest; material: soil | place: USA | collected 2012-03-12 | depth 0.3 m
AGTCGACTCCGCTCCCGCCGCCCCCTTCCCACCTCATCAAGGAACCGGGCTTAGCCGGAGCGTCTGTCTCTCTGACGAACGCTCCTAGGACTCACATAGTCAGACGATGAGCTCCTCCAACTCCGAAATGCCCGACCCTGCCGGGCGTGACTCGTCCCCAGCCGCCCCCCTGGCACAACATGCCGGCCTCAGCCCGGATAAGATGGCAGCCGTTGAGGCGTTGATCGAGGATCACATTCTCCCCAAACTGGACCCCGACTTCTTAGAATATTTTGCTGAAATCCAGGCCCGTTTGGGCAGCCAGCAACAAGCTGTCTCGAACCCTTCGATTGACCATTTGCGCTCTCACCCAGAGGCGTACAGATCGCCTTGCGCTCTCGACACTTCAGGGTATCCTCGGGTTGCAGACCTTACCTGTCCATCACAAGACGGAATCGACATCCCTGTGCGAGTCTACCATCCTGATCTAGCCAAGCACGGCAGTGGACCGTACCCCGTTCATCTGAACTTCCATGGTCAGTTTGTTGCCCCCCTGCAACCCGCTTAGCCGCACGCGCCAGCGACACGAATTGACTTCCTACCTACCTCATTAGGCGGCGGATTCGTCCTTGGTGATTTGGAAACCGAGGGTGCGCTGTGTTTAAGCATGCGCGAGGCAGGGGTTGTAGTCGTCGACGTCGACTACCGCCTGTGCCCAGGTAGGTAGCCAAGCAGTCTGCCTCAGGTAATCTCTACTCCAGAACTTGCTGACTCAAATCGAGCAGAAACAACATGGGGCAAATGCATTCAAGATGCCTGGGATGCTCTGAACTGGGTGAGCTCTCCCCCCTTATTCTGTCTAGCTCTGGCGCCGCTGACCGCGCCCGGCACCAGGTTCGCGATTCCGCGGAATCCCTCGACGTCAACCCCGACTCCATCTCGATCGGTGGCGTCTCCGCGGGCGGGCATCTGTGCCTGGTGCTGCAGCACATGGCTCGCGACGCCGGAGTTCCGTTGAAATTGTGCATGGCTTCGGTCACTCCGGCCACGGATGCTCTGAGCTACACGTACTACACCGAGTCTCCATTCCCGTCCTTCCACGAGTTTTACCGGGGGCCGAGCCTGCCATGGGAACGCATCAAGTACTTTGGCCGCCTGTGTATGCCACCACAACAGCTCTCGGAGCTGCTGAAAATGTGGCCGGACTGGTGGTTTGCGCCGATCCGCGCGCCAAACTGGTCAAACCTCTGCGACACGTTCATTCGGACCGCCGAGATTGACCCCTTGAGGGATGAGGGCGAAGCTTACGCTATGAAACTGGTTGCCGGTGGGAACAAGGTGTCGGTGAAGAGATATTTGGGTTGTCCTCATACCTTCATGTACATCGACGCCATGAAACGGAAGCACGAGTATGACCGGGATGGGGTGGCCGCGTTGAGGGCTGCCCATCGGCTTGCTTGATCCACGGCTGGCCATGAGGGGTTGCGCATGACTGGATCACACAATATAGTATTAATTTCCGGCCTCTCTATCCCCAACGCAGGGTTATATCGCAGTATTTCCATTCGTACCTTCTTATGCGATTCCTGCATTGCCTTTGAGAGTCTTTGACTCGTGTGAAGATGACTCTTGGCAGCCAGAGTCCGCGGCCTTGGAAGTGTTTTGAAACCTGGAACCTTTTACCGCCCACGAATTACCTCTGCGCCAAGTTGAATTGGTAGATAGATACCTACGTGAAGTGTCTTTTCTTGGCTGGCCTGGCAATTTGTTTTCGTGTCGCGCTAGTGTTTTAGGCCTACGTCAGAGGCGGCGTGAAGTTCAAGGCCGCCGGCGGCCTTGTCAGCAGACCAAAATTGGGGACGCCAGCCATCCACTGCAAAGTGGGCTCTCGAGCCGCCAAGTTGGGATCTGTGCCGCATTCTCACTGGCCTGGGGCATTTCTATTCGGAACCCCATTGGAACCGATTAGACACCGTCATGGTGCCCTCAGGTGCCAATGATTCCGACCAGAAGTACCTTGGTAGAGAGAGGTATGCTTCTTGGACGCTAGATTCCTTTTCTGGGCCAGCCCGGTTCTTGATCAACATGTTGCTTCCGACTCTTCCGGATCGCAAGTCGGCCCTTCGTTAGTGGCCAGAGAGAAGTTTGTGGGGTCTGACATATGATTCGGGCCAGGGCTTCTTCCCAAGCGGGACTGCTCAGCCGAGCGCCCACGGACGGCCGGCTTGGCTACCGGTGCTTGTTTCGAGGGGCACCATTGCTCGTATTGTCAGTCATGCAGCGACGCCACGACTACGAGACTGTATACAAACACCATCGCGAGGCTGCATAGAAATACCACTCCTCCCACCGGCGTTGAGTGACACGAATTGGCCGTGTTTTTCAGATCAACTCCTGGAACTTGTTGAACAAGTCTCATCTTTCACAATTACCCACTTGACGCAAACCCACCAGTCCGCCACAATGACCCCCATCAGGCACATTCTGCTCACCTTCCTCGCGGCTTGGCCCGCAGTGCAGGCGGAACAGATCTTCAGCAATCGTGGCACATTGAACGGCTGGGACGGCACCCAGACCGAGCACAACGGCGAGATCAAGGAAGCGACCGACGTATTTCTCGATCAACCTCCCGCCCTCGTCATGAGCCAAACCTTTGACGCCTCCTACACTGGCCGATACCACTCCGAGGTCCGCGTGCTCAACGGCTACCGGCAGGGCGATACTCGCTTCTACGGCTTCGCCTTCCGGCTCCCGCCCGACTGGCAGTTTGACCCCGCGCAGAGCTACGACCTGGCCCAGTTCATCGCCCCCTTTGACAAGTGCGACACGTTCATGCCTAGCACCATGTTTTGGGCCGAAGGGAAGAACCTCTTCACGCGCGTCAAATCCGGGAGTGTTTGCGACCAAAAGACCGAGGAGTTTCCTCTTGATGTGGTCCTCACCGCCGGGGACTGGCACAAGGTCATCATCGAGGCTCGCTGGGCGAGCGACGCTACCGGCTTCCTTCGGCTGTCATTCGACGGAAAGCAGGTCCTGGATAAACAAAACATCGCTACGACTGTCGCCGAGGATGTGGCGTTCCAGTTCCGTGTTGGGCTGTACGCGAACGGATGGCACGACGATGGGGAGATGAGGGGGACTCAGGGGCTCCGCCAGGTGTTTTACGACAAGATTGCGATTGCGACGACGAAAGAGGAGGCGGACCCTGATTTGTGGTGAGCAACGCAGGGCGCATGCCGCCGTTGGAGGGAAAGGGGGCACGGAAGGAGAGATGGAATGCGACAAGGCAGGTTCTATGTATTACCGTTCACGCTTGGTTTGGACAATAAGCGGGTGTTGTCACTGTACAAGATTTGGTATCAAATGGAAACCAGGGGCTCTAGTAGGTCGTCAAGAAAATGTTGGAAACCCGGGCTGAGGATGCCCCGGAGTCCGACCCGTCCCGGCCTGCCGGATTTCCCACATATCATCGCTCGGGTGCCTTTGTTGCGCTTCAAGACCCGGCAGCTTGGTGACTGTACCACAATACCAATGACCGTACTTGACCCCGAAGGCGTTTCTGCTGCTTGAGATGACTGCATAGTACCGGCGTGAAGAGTTGCCCGACAGAAGCGAGAAGCAACAAACCCGAATTACCGTCAGAGGAACAAACACCTCTGGGGAGAGGGTTGGGAGTCTCCCGGAGAACAGGATGACGGCTCAAGACTACGGGCCCTGACCGCGAGGGGAACGGAGCCCTTGCTCCTCCTTGGCCAATTTAGCGAGGTGTGATCCCGCCGTGGTTGTTCTTTGCCGGGGTCAGCACTGGGCCCAACAAAGAACCTTATGATCCTTGGCAATAATAAAACCGTTAACGTTAAAGCACATGGCAATGGACAACCGGCCACAGCCAGGATGTTTAATCGCGCTGAAACTGTTATTTCGGGATGTGCAATTTCAGACACGTGCATGGCATAAAATTAGATTAATAAGTACATGCAGGCAAGCGCAGAGAGATGCATATTCGCTGCATAATTAGGTAGGTAGGTATCAATACTCGGCACCAGTGGCCGGGGAAAATTAGATGGTATCAAATTGCGCGGGTCAACGACAGTAGGATGCGAGATCAACCCCAGGTGACGGGAACAGAGACCTCGCGATAACCAACCAACGAAACAACAACAGGCACAGTAACATTCAGAGCTGGCAGGGGCTGCCCGCAGACTAGCGTGCCTTTTACACCACCGTCTCCTTGTTCTCAGCCCTGGCACCCTTCTGCTCGGCACTGATGACGCGGTCAAAGGTATCCTGCTGCACAACCTTCTCGACGGCGGCAACAGCCTCATCCGCCAGCGCCTTGTCCTCAAAGACTGCCGTCTGTTAGCATCGTGTCTTTTGGGCAGGCCGTCGAATGAACGGAGGCAGGGGAACATACGGAAGGCAAGCTCCTCCAGGGTGCGGCCGAAGGTCTCGGGGAACATGAAGTAGACGAAGCAAACCTCAAAGGCGAGCCAGCAGCAGTACGAGATGAGGTACTTCCAGCCGACGTCCTTGAGGCCGATGGGGTTGACGAAGGTTGTGAAGAAGCCGGCGAGACGGCCGAACAGCTGGAAAACGGCGATACCGCTCGAGCGTTGAGCATAGGGCCACACCTCCACCATGTAGGCTGCGGACAGGTTAGGATAGGCAGAGCAAGGCATGCGGCCGATGGGCACTCACTGTAGGTCAGGGCGTTGTAGCCCATGTTGTAGCAGGGCGAGTAGGCGTAGATGAAGAACAGCACAGCGATGTTGGCGGCATTGTTCGGGGTGCCCGCGTTCGCCGCGGTCTGAGCGCGCTCCATGGAGATAGTCCAGGCGATGTAGCAGAGCAGGAGACTGCAGGTGCACATGAGGTACATGACGCGGCGGCGAATCTTGACGACGAGCAGGGACACGACGGCACCGCAGAACAAGCTCCAGCAGGCAATCGAGACGTTGACCTTTTGGATGTACTTGGTGTCCGTGAAGCCAATCATCTTGAGGAGATCGCCGAGGTAGTAGCTGAAAGGCAACCGGAAGTCAGCGTTGATCTTGGGGACGGAAGGAAAGGTGCTGGCTTACGAGATCAACGTGTTGCCAGACCACTGGGTGAAGAGGCCGAGCATGGAGCTAATGAGGAGACGGCGGCGCATGCCGGAAGTCTTCAAGAGGTCGAACCAGGATTGGTTGGACGCGCTGAGCTCGAGCTGGATGGTGGTCTGCATCTGGGCGAATTCGGCGGCAACGAACTCGGCGCCGCGGTCACTCTCGCCGTGGTACTTCATCAGGATCTCCTGGGCCTCCTGCGCGCGGTCCTTGGTGATGAGCCAGCGGGGGCTCTCCGGGAGGAAGCTGTTCAAGCGCAGAAGAGTCAGGGCAAGATCGGCCAAAAAAGGGGTAGGCATGATGGGATGGCTTACAAGACGAAGCAAATCTGCAGCAGCGAAGGGCAGATCTGAAGGAGAGAGGGGATTCTCCAAGCCCAGTTCGACGGGATGTCGTTGGTGCCGAAGGTGATGGCAGCAGCGATGATCTGACCGACGAAGTAGGAGACGTTGAAGAGCGAGGTCATGATGGGGCGCTCCTTGGGGTAGGCAAGCTCGCCAATCAGGGAGGAACCGGAGACGATGCAAGTGGGGATGCCGAAGCCGAGGATCATGCGAGCGACGATGTACATGCCAACTACGGCCAGGCAGCGTGGGTCAGCGGCGAGCAGGCATGAGGAACCTCGCGGGCATCGCTACTCACCGTGGACGGAGAAGCCCTGGATCAGGGCGCCGGCAAGCATGACGCAGGATCCACCGAAGATGGACCACCGACGGCCGAAGCGGTTGTTGATGATGGGCACCAAGGGAAGCGACAGAATGGCACCGAGAGAGTAGGCGGCGGCGATGATGCCCTTGAGGGAGCCCTGCGGGTTCTCAAAGTCTGGAAACGGCTGTGTCAGCCCGGGGTCATTCTCCGAGGGTCGGGGAGCCACTCACACGACACCCAGCTCGGGACGATCTGGAGGGCGTTGATCATCTGGGAGTCAAACCCCGAGGTCAACTCGATGCCCATGCATGTCGGGAAGAGCATGAGATAGAGGAACAGCAGGTTCGGCTTCTTGTAGAACGGCTTCTTGTCCTCGTTGGCGAGCCGGGTGATGATGGGGTCGGACTTGCCGACCTCCGCGTTGGTGGCGGATCCGATCGCCATGGTGGTGGATGTTGCTCAGGTCTCGTCGCGGGTGCTTGTGAGTGTGTGCCCGGCGGGAGTGCGAGAGCCGCGGTTGGGATGGAGGAGAGAAGGGGAGGGCCAGGAGAGCGAGGACGAGGTTACGCTGGGAGGAGGCAGCATTTTAATCCAAACCACGCTCGCGGGTCCAATATACCCTGCAGACGTTCCAAGACCCCGGGATGGTGGACACTCTCCGCAATTCCACATTCCAGGAAAGAGCACTCTGTGCCTCGCCCGCGGTCGCCCGCACTCGCCCGCATTCTCGCCCACGCGCTCGGGGTTGGTGCTGGGGTCGTCCCCGCGTGACGGACGGCCGGTGGTTGGCCGGCGAGGCTGGCCCGGCGGGGCGTGCAAGGATCGGGGAGGAGACGCCATCCATGCTCTCCCCGTGGAGAAGGTTGGAGCGATGTTTCCCCATGGCACAGCTGCGTGTTCGTCCGGACGTCGTGTTGATCCCCAGCCGTGCGCCGCCGGGCAGGGCGGCAGGGGGCTGCGCTGGCTGGGCCTGTGTCTGCAATCAGTCACTCGTGTGTAAGCGTGCCGCGTCCCATGTTGGGCCCCATGTCGGCCCATGTTGGTTGACGTTGCAGTCCGCTGCCGAGGTCAAAGTTCCCGCGCATTTCCACACCTTGCCAGCTGCCGCTCGGGGCCGAGTGCAGGCGAATCAAGCGAGCCGGATGCCACCCCACGACCAAGATCGGCCACACACGGGATGAAGTCGATATTGATGGGGACCGGGGGCGGACCAGGGCCGAGCAGGGGCTTGACATGTCCCGAAGCTGGGCGCCGATTCGGCTTGGGCTTGGCTGAGCGGGGCCGTGTCTGGACGCTTGGCGCTGGTGCCATCGGATTACCGGATTGGAGGAAACTCGATAGGGGGCCTGATGGGGCCGCTGGGCCTGATGAGCCCCTCCCGGGTAAATGCAACGCTCGCCATGCCCAAGCCGGCAACTTCGCAAACTCGTCCCGCTAGCGTGAGGCGAGACCCCCTTTTCTGCCACGCGGGGCCGGTGGATGCCTTTCTTCGATGGGCAATTCTGCTGTGTGCGGCCTCGCCTTTGCCTCCCTAATCGGTCCGCAGGCAAGCCGTGGCTGATTCATGATTCGTGACGGGAACGGAAAGGAGCTGCGTTGTCACCGTGTGCGCTCCGGTGCGCAAGTTGATTGACGATTGAGGAATTGACCCGCCGATATTACGGCGCTCATCCTGACAAACCGCTCTTTTCCATATATATTATATTGCGCTCCCAGCTTGGCTCGCCCCTTTCTGAATTGCGCAGCATCCGCCCCGAGGATGTCCCGCGTGCGAACATGTAAATCACCTGGCCTCCCCGGGCTCTCGTAACACAATTTCGCCCCGAATTGCCAAGCTCCAAACACTCTGCGCTCGCCGTCCGCCAAGTGCGCTGTTGGCGCCAACAAACAAACACCACCAACTCGCCCATCACCACGCTTGTCGTCGGTTCTCGCCCTCGGTAGTTGCTACGTCCAAAACGGCAGTTGCTCCCAGCCTATCCCAACTCGGGGACATTACAGGGCGCTAGCAGCTTCCCCAGAGGCCCATCGGCCAGGGAATCGCCCGAAAGGCTAGCAAATGCCGATGTGTCAGCGTCTGAGCTGGGGGGGATCCGGCCGGTAGCCAATACAAGTAATCCGGCGGACGCCAAGAACAACGGTCGGCCTTGGCGGCCAGAGGTTGGATTTAGGCAGTTTGGAAGAATCAAGAACGACACCAACACCTCACGCCACCAACGCGATTGACACACGACGCCTAATGATATCCTGTTGGCGCGACCTGGGCTCGCGGAGAATATTCTGAAACGGGCATCTCTGGCCTCGGGTGCCAAAACAGGCAATTTCACTCAGCTGGACTTTTACTCTGTTGTTGTGTCTCGACGCTTGGGGAAACTTGCCATGCCATGCCCATCCCGTCTTGATCATGAGTCTGGAATCTGTAATTAGGTAACTCACCTATGAGATGGTCCTCTTTTTTCTTGGCACCTGTTGGTGAGTGAAGTCGAAGGTAGCTTCTTGCTCCCGGACCTCGGAGTGTTCTGGCCTTGCCCCGGGTTGCCTTTCGTGGCCAAGTCAGCATCCACCCCCTCGAGTGCCGGAAACCAGGAGACTGAAGATTAGTGAATGGAGCCCTGCGGATGGCTGTTCTGGGTTTCCAACTCGTGGGAGACAAGGATATGCCTCTCTGTTTGTAGATCATCGCGTGGCGGGAGGTGGTCAAGGCTCTTCATTCATTAAATAACGACCACGTAATGTCTGGGAGCATTCATTTTTGTTGATCTCGACAACCTCTATGTTTGAATAATGCCTGATCTTGACCAGAAGAAGGCCAGGCCAGAAGAAGGCCGGGCTAGGGTAGGTTGGTGATTTGTTCACGAGTACATGACATGCACTGGCACTATCGCAGAATGTGACCGGAATCCCCGGACCAGACCTGGCGGTGCAACATGGCAACCGAAATAGCAGCTGAGAATGGGGACGGGTTGCGGAGTCTCTGGGGAGGCCATCGGAAAGAAGGAGGAGTAAACGAGAGTACTGCAAGATGGTGATTCGGGATGCATGATCTGTTGGTTGGGAGGCCCCGAACACTGAATGCGCACGGGGCTGCTTCCCCTCTTGACAATTCTACTCGCAACTCGGCAGCGTCAATCATGCCATCACTGCTTCTGCCATGCTTCTCCCAAACTCTCGGAGTTACAGTTGGGCTCTAACGATCCTGAGTTGAGGCCGGCGCCTTGGTTGGTTGGTTGGTTTTCAACACCATTATCCAGCAAGCCAATTCTGACCCGAGTGGTAAACATTGCTGTCTTCCGCGATAGCGTCTCCGCAAATGCTCAGTGTTGAGTCTGGTTTCTGCTACGTGGCTTCGCATCGCCCATTGCTGCATGCAGCTTTTACCTCGGTTTTAGTTTCCGGTTCAAAGGCCCAGAGGTACCCCAGTGCTTTGGTGCATGCCCAGTATGTGCTCGTCATCGCAGAGAGCGGCGAGGTTTGGTCGAGCAGTGTTGTCCTGGCGAGGACTGGCCCATTGTGGGGGGCTGATACAAACTGTGAGGGAGCGCGGTCAAGGATGAATCCAGTCTCGACGTGGGGGTTCGAATACGCTGAGGAAGGACAAACCCTGACGCGACTTGGACGCCCGACTTCCCTGTCGTTCGGTGGGACTTTTCTCGGACCCCAGTCCTGGTGACTCGCACTTTTTTCAGGGGTTCTCCCAGTTGACCGCGAAAAGTCGTTCGGCTTGGAGAATGTTGAGAAACTGTCATGTGCCAGGTCGTGGGGGGTTTGCTTGATGTTTATCTGTGTCCGAGATGATGCATTGAAAGAGTAACTCAAATCCCAAATGCCGTGGGAGTGTCGCCCTGAGCAAGGTATTAATCAGGGACTTGTTCATTGACAGTTCAAAGCAGCAGGTGTCGAAGCTATCCCTCTGGCAATGTAATTAGAGGGACCTACCCATGAACGTTGAAATGGCACCGGCGGTAAAAATTTCCCGCCATGTTGCGGGCGTAAGGAGGCTGAAAGCAAGAGACAAGATGACGCGAGAAGTACGTTTCAGACATGAGTGTGTTCCAGATGTGACATGTCGAGCGGATAACTGATCCGGGAGCTGGTAAGAGGGCTGACGCTCTTTTAAGTGAGAGTCGACATTAATTAGGTACCCAACTATCTGAACGGTTGAATCCGGACTCGAGGTAATACTTAAACTTCATTATGGCGTTTCTGAAGCTGGCCATCTGGTGCTTAAGTGTCTCAGATCGAAGCGCCTCGCTTTCTCCCCCAAATCCAGGTAGATGTGATTTAGCCACGGCTGACGTTGACTCACTTCCGCTCGGTCGACGCGCAAAAAGGTAATCCCCTCTTTACTAGACTCAGTCGTGCCTTTGGCCAAAGAAGGTTATCAACATTACCGGGACCGTGGTCCCATGAATGCTGGAAACGTGTCGTTGGGTACCTTAATCGGCAACGACAGATGCATAGGTAGTCAGGCAGCGACCAAACTGGCATGGACGCTAGCTGCCAGATCATTGGCATGTCCGGCCAGGGCGCTCAAGAGGATGAATAGCCCAAGTCAAGCCGTGGATGGAGATTGCTATTTCCCGCACAAAGCCTAGATAGATGTGCCGACGGCGAGGTCTTGCGGTGGAAGCGGCACTTGGGTGATGCTGACGACGATCCCGAGGAAGACAGCGCGTCCAACATTGGAGGAAATGCAATCTTGAACGGTCGCATGGCTAGCGTCAGGAGCGCTAACCATTTGCGAATGATCCCGAGGTTCCTGCTCCTAGCGCAAAAAAGACCTTATTGATGATAGCAGCGAAGGCGAGGGAACAGCAGTCGGTAGGGCCCAAACAATCGCCAGGACTGGCGTGGCGCCAAGCGCCAGCTGGAAGTAATTAGACTGGAAAAGCAACATTGCAATGGCGGGAAAGCAAAGGTTGTAGACGAAAACGGCAACCGGGGTTGAGGCCATCGCGAGGTTGTTGAAGGTTCGATGCCTGATGACGAAGACGCCGGCGGTCAAAATGTCAGAAACAATTAACCATCGAATTCGAGAGTCCGGCAGAAACACTAAAGGAGCGGCCGTCATGATGACAGACCCTGACCAATCGATCGTCTTTGTGAAAAGGCGCCTTTGGGGTGTATTAGATATCCAGAGCGAGCGTCAATACCATCAGCGAGAGACTACAGCAAAGCACTGTTGAGCTCAGGGAGCAGAAAATTTGCAGGTTCAGATGTTTGGAATACGAGACGTGCGGTTGAATGTGGATGGAGGGGTGGAATGCCAGTGAGACAGTTGTTGACTTTTATGCACCATGCGTGAAGGCCAAACTTGAGAAGCACATCGCCCTGGAGAAACGCGCGACCAAGGACGGGACAGATGGACGAAGGCTACGCCCAAATGCAACCAATGATGCCGCGATACAACTGAGATATTAGTGGAAGGGCGACTGCTGCCAAGGCAATATATTACTGATTAGACGTGCTACAACTGCGGATGCACGAGATGAGGTAGCGGCATTATTTCCTCGACACGATCAGGCCAGCTCCAAGGAGACAGTGGCCGGGATACAGAAAAGACCAATCGCGGTGCCGAGCATCAGCTCCTGCTCGAGATTCTCGTTGATCCCTTGCAGGCAGAGCTGCGAATACACCGTGTTGCCTGCGTTTGTCACAGTGAGGGCACCCGTATTGGGGTCGGCAACCCACTGGTAATGGTACCAGTCTTCGGAATCCCAGTTGTCAATGTACTCCGCGGTGTTGAAGAGGAGTTTCGTCGGGTCGGAGTTGCTGAACCAGAGAGTGGCGAAGTAGGGGTACACGAGTTGCCCGTTGTAGTCGGCACTGATAAACGACAGGTGGCCCTCGTTGTCGAGCTGGAACGTGTCGACGGCGTCCGAGGCATCCGCTGCTAGGACGATCATATCGCCAGACGTTTGCTTGATGCTCTTGAAGTAGAACTTATTGCCGGATTCGTTCTTGAATACCAGGCGACTGCTCGCTGGTGCGGCCGACGGTGTGGCATTGACAACAGTAGTGGCTGTAGCCGGCGAGGTCACGGTCGTCTCGACTGTCGTGGTAGCCGCTTCGGTCGCCGTCGACGTCTCGGTTGTGTCGATGACGACTGTGCTGGCCACAGAAGTCTCGGTTGCGGCAGCGAGAGTGGTAGTGCCCTTCTTCCCGTTGTTGCAGTTGCGAACCTTGAGGCAGACGCAGGCGCTTGAGATGGAGGCGGCCGGGTAGTCGCTGACAGCGGTGAGTAGCTGACGGCGCAGCTTGTAGTCGCTGGGCACGCTGGCTATGCTGGTGGTGGTGATCGTCTGAGTTTCGACCACGACCGTTTGAGAGACGGTCGTGAAGACGGTGTAGACTTCCGTGGTGGTCACGGTTTCCAGATGGGTGTATGTGCGCGTCTCGGTCGCGATGATGGTCCTGAGCTTGTCAGTTGGTCTGTCAGGATATTGCGACAGACGACTGTCGTCCAAGAGTGCGCTTACACGGTCGGCGGAGTAACAGTTGCAATGGAAGTCGACTCATAGCCGAGGTAAGTACGGCAAAACGACCTGCCTGAGCCCGCATTCGCCCTGAGCAGACTCAGCAAGTCGTCTGCGACGCATGTCGGGGCATCTGCACGTGGGGAAATGGGAGAACCGGTAACGAGCGAGACTCCCGCAACAAGCGCGGGGAGCAATACAGAACGCATTTCTAAACGAGTGTCGGCGGGCGTGGTGGGCAACAAGAAGCTAAGATGGGACCGAGAAAGGAAACACAGCGAGAGGAAGAAAAGAGAATGCAAGAAGAGTTAAGGACGATGCAGCGAGTCCTCTCACAGGACACGCGAAGCCAGGACACAGCCTATTCTTGTCTCCTCCCTGTGACACTATTTTCGTAGACTCTTCTAGACCCTGGGCGGTCTACTGTTAATAATTCGCAGCTTGCTCAATGCGATTTGCTGCATTATTTTCGTTCTCCACCCCTCATCGATAGTCGTCGAGCTTCGAGGCGGCTGAAAACCGTTTTGGGCAAGGCAGAAATCCTTAGCCCGATCTTCGATGTCCACACGCACACGTTTTTCCGTCCGGATTGGGCTACGGAAATGGCGAACGGATTACAAAACCCGGCGTCTGTCCTGCAAGCCCCTTTTCGACTCCGTGCCCTTACGGTGAAAAATTACAGCACCTTCATTAATATTGAAGGAAACGACTCAATGCGTAGGCGGGCTCCCGCGGCATATAAAACTTGGTAAACCTAGTCTGTATTAGACTGTGAAGTGTTTCCCGGGCCGGCAGAAGGGCATTTAATACGGGAATTGTATCAAAGCACGCCCGCTCATACTCTGGGCGATTGTATTGAAGTTGCATGCTGCTGGGGCGTGAGGGAACAGCACCGCGAACTCTGGTGGCCAATCTTTGGAAATTCTCTGAGCTCAGTTCGAATGATTTAGAGGGGCGGCATAGGCAGAGGTTGTTTTTGTCTTTCGTAAGACGCACCCAGGCCTTGAGATTCGGGTTGGCGGCAAAGAGAGCGCTTGTTGTTACCTCTTGACGTGAAAGCGACACTGTTCGAGGTTAAGAATCGGGAAAAGGGCAATCTCTTTTAACAAATCTGTAACTTAGATAGTTACATTATTATTCCAACCCCGGTGTCAGTATTTGCTTCCGTACGGAACAGGCAGATAAAACTCGCGTACTTGCCTTGGATGTCGTCGAGGCAGATAAATTTAACGAGTTGGAGCGCCCTTATTTCCGCAGCGAGGTCCAAGATTTGTAATTATGCTGCTGCGGATGAAGAGATGCAACAGTCCCATTCGACCGGGAAATTCACGCAGGGTCAAGCTGATTCGATTAAGCTTGCAAGGATTTCTGAATCCCAGATTCCCAACCACGAAGTATTAGAAGAACGTGAATTGTGCAGGGGCACGAAACTCCGATGATATTGCCGACAAAGCTGGCGAGTGCTGCCTTGAGGTTGTCTTTGCGGCTGGCCTAGTCTCGGTACAGGGAAGCAAATAACTACACCAGGTAGCGATTGGCATTGGCGGGAGCAGCTTCGCAGGCGCGCCATTAGTTCCGCGGGAAGTTACTCCATTAAGATAGTACTGTGTTAAATCAGGCTCATTGAATGACCCGTGGGAAGTATTGGTGAGGAAGAGAAGCCGATGTTCTTCGCACAGGAGTTGGTGAAAAAACAGGGAGGCAATATTGATTGGGACAAAACGTCAAATCCATCCTCTCGCCAGCTGCGGCGAGATTGGTCTCAGTTCTGGTCTCGGTTCAGTAATGGTCGCAGTCAGGGACCTGCCTGTTTCTATATCGTTTTGTCTAGTTCCTCCGAGGGAAAGTCGCGGCACTGTGAATGGCACTGTCAACCTTGGAAGCCATGCCAAGAGGTTATCAATTCTCTCTCCGCACCCTTAATTTCCTCCGATGTAACGATTGGGGATCAAGGCGGCAAATTTGGAAGGTGGATAAAGCGACGCTGTTCTGCCTGCCAACATTTTGTCCATTACTTGCGTGGATTGCTATGGTACTAAAATTTCTTCATCTTCATCTGAAATTCCACCCCAACCTCGGTCCTTAAGTTTCGGCGCCGTCGCCAAATCAGTTTCGAGATGGTCAAGTCGGTGCTCTCGGCGGCAGGGCTGCTCATGTTCGCCACGCCCGCGTTCTCTGCATGTACAACATACACCTACGGGGCATGCGAAGACAGGATTGTGCGCTGGTACAACCCTAACACCGGCGAAATATGCGATCCGCTCGATTGCGGCGGCGGCCGTGCCCCCGTCAAGACCGACGTCCCCGGATGCGCCGCGTACAAAGGCACGCTCACTCGCCCGACCGAACCCTCTTATATGCCCTGCTGGACTGGCTTCAGCTCGACCTTGTCTATAAGCCCTACCCCGGCCGGGACGACGACGTCAGCCGACACAGCAGCGAAACCTAGCGCCTCCTCCGGTTCGGAGTCGGAGTCCAAGGGAACCCAAGTTGTCTCGACCACCGGCCGCGCCTCATCCCCCACCACGGGCTCTGTCGCGGCAACCACAGCACCGCCAGCATCAACATCTGCTGCAGACGCTAGCGCTGATGTTGGCAGTAGTGCAGCGGGCAGCAGCAGTACGACGACTATTCAATCGAGCGACGGAAGTGTTGTGGGCCGCTCGTGGATTGCCTTGGTCGCGGGAGCTGGTCTTGGGTCTCTTGCTCTCGCTTAGAATAGCCCCATCTTGGACACCTCGGAGGAAATCGTGGCAGCAATTTGAATTCTCATTTACACAAAACTTTTGATGTCAGAGATGGTCGGCGAGCTCAAGGGACGATTTTTGCCACGGTTCAATCCCACCCACTTGCTACGAGCGTGTGATCACTCGATCGCCACTTGAAGAGACTTGTTGTAATTAATTGCTGGGTTAGCCGTCAATGGTCTTCTCATCTTTATCTCTCCTTCGGTGGAGTTTTGAGGGCGGTGGTCGGTGGTCGGTGGCGTTCCCATCCGGTCTGCGGACGGCCGAACGAGGCATTCCGCCAGCTCCGAATGCCGCGCGCTGATTAAGCACCAAAGCCTATGTATTTCACGCAACAGGCCCCGAAGTTCCACAGAGCTCGAGCAAGACCGCAACAATTGACTACTTTAACGAAGCTGCGTCCTCTTATCCAAGGCGTACCAACCACTACCAGCATGTCCACACCTATGCCAACCGCTGTCATGAAGGCCGTCCGCATCTCTTCTTCCCAATCATTCCCCCCCTACTCCGCGAGTAACCCGGCCCCCCCTTCGGCGCTGGTTGTTGAAGATGTCACTATGCCTGCTCTCGAACCTGGCCACGTCTTGGTCCGTGTGCGCGCCGCGACGGTGACAAGAGACGAGCTTACCTGGCCCGAGTCGTACGCCCACGAGTCGCGCATCCCAGGTTATGACTTCGCGGGAGTCGTTGCCGAGGTGCGTCAAGACGACAACTCAACGTTCGAACCCGGCGACGAAGTGTTCGCAATGAGCGACCTACACAAGGGAGCTGCGTGGGCGGAGTACACCACCGTCAGCACCGAGCACCTGGCCCTCAAGCCGAAAGCGATCAGTTTCGAGCAGGCGGCATCTGTCCCGATGAGCGCCTTGACCGCGTGGCAAGCCTTGTTTGTTCACTCTGGCCTCCCCGAGCCCGATTTCGAGCGGCGCACAAGGAACAACGGAAACAGGGCTGTGTTGGTCACTGGTGCTGCTGGCGCAATAGGCGCGTACGCCGTCCAGTTGGCTGCTGCTTCTGGCCTGCATGTCGTCGCGGCCTCAAGTTCCAATGAGCGAAATGGCGAATTCTTGCGCTCCTTGGGAGCGAGCGAAGTTGTTGAGTACCAGGAGATTGCCACGTCTGGGCGCACATTTGACACGATTATTGATACGGTTGGGGGCGAGCCGTTGAAGGAGTGCTGGTCGATTGTGGCAGACAAGGGCACAATCGTTACAGTCAACTCGAGCAGTTTTGACTTTAGCGAGAAGGAGGCGCCGCTGGGAAAGGAACGTGTCAAGGCATTGTTCTTTATCCTTGAGCCGTCTGGGAGACATCTTGGGCACATTGCGCAAGGACTGGACCGGGGTGTATTGAAGGCGCATGTTGCAGACACATTTCCCCTTGCTCATGCAGCAGCAGCGTATGAGAAGGCATCTGGAAGGCTTGGGCACAGTGGCAAAGTAGTGCTGGTCATCTAAGAGCGCAAAGGTAGACAAGAGCGGATTTTAGCGTGCAAGCGGTTAGCTTAGAACAGCTGGCGATGATGGCGGGACGAAAAGTGCTGCAAACATCTTCCAATGGCTTAGCCACCTTGCAGACGAGCCAATCGAAGGCGGTACTCTACGTTACCGGTTTATCAGTTATGTATTGTTGTGTAGACAGCGCCAGGGCCCAGCCGTATGCCATCTAGTGTCGTACAAAGTTAGACAATGTTATAAAGGTCGCTGTTCAAAGCGGGGTTGAGACAGGCACAATATATAAAACTCCCTCCCTCGCACGGCTGGCGGCGGCATAAAGGATTGTGTAACAAATTACAACCTAACCAGGCTTGCTCCTAAAAGGGTTCAACAGAGGTATAACTAGGTTACTGATTGGATAGATTCGGGGAAGCTAAAAGGTTCCTAATAAGATGTTTTAACGCAGTACAATATAGAGGCTCCGAGCTTATACTAAACTATATTGTAACGAATCGTTAGACCTAGCCTCTTCTAAGAGGGTTCCGGAGGTAGTCAATGCTAGAAAGGATTTAGTAAAGCTAAAAGGTTTATAACAAGTGCAGGGTATAAGTGTTTCAATAGTACAATCTAAGATACAATCTAAATTGCTTACTAAGGAAGTTCTAAACTTCTTTAACAAGTAACTAGTTAGTTATATATATATATATAACGACTTTAGGGGATAGAGGCTAAGGTGGCCCACCTCCCCCTAACGATGGGCCTGGAAGACAAAGGCCCTTAGGGGCTTTAGGCCCAGGCCTAGACCTAGGAGGGCCTAAGGCTAGCCTTCGACCGGCTAGTCTAGGAACTCTAGGGCATTGCAGAGGCAACTATACCTCGGAAGAAGGCTAACAGGGGGTTTAGAGCCCCTTAGTGGTCGGAGGAGGTCAAGGAGGCCCTATAGAGGGCTAGGAAGGCCGAGAGGGAGCACTGCGAAGCCCTAAGGCCCTACACTAGAGAGAGACTCAACTAGAGCCTTAGGGCTGCAGCCACTACCACCTAGGCTGAAAATGTAACAGTTTCAGGAGTATATTGCAACTATCTGATAACGACTCTACAAGTGTAACTAAGCTTAAGGAAAAGGAAAGAAAAGAAGAGAAAGTAGCCAACACGTCGTGTTGGTCTCTGTCCGACCAGATGGGGACACTAAGTGGGAAAGGGGTAAGTGTGATAGGGTTGTCACGGGCACAGCCGTGACATGGAGATTAGGGTTAGGGTTGCAGGGACTCGCGAGCGACCCACAGGCAGGGTATTTTCCCCAGCACTGCTGGGCCTC
>OUNM010324482.1_pt1 | contig 17699 bp, 7 predicted proteins | sample 1769961 | NCBI WGS metagenome assembly OUNM01 (sample SAMEA3914820, study PRJEB12502) | metagenome | biome: forest; material: soil | place: USA | collected 2012-03-12 | depth 0.3 m
AGACAGGTAATGTAGCGAATGTGTTTGAAACCCCGGAGGGGTTGCCCAATCCGCAATGGGCTTGAAAAGGTTCACCGCGCATTGGCCAACCACTCCGTGGTTGAGCTCTCTGGTCACACGAAACCGGGGGTTAAAACCCCCGGCTACTCGTGGGAGAACCGCTCCGCGGTTCAAGCCTTTGCGCGCGAGCCTAAGATCCCGAGCCCCCGGGTCTTTTTACTTCCGACTTTTTACTCCTTACTTCTTCTCCGGCTCCGCCGCGTGCACCATGATGTTGCCGCCGGTGAGCTTGCGTATCACGGTGTAAAACACCGGGGTGTAGAAGATGCCGAAGAAGGTGACGCCCAGCATGCCGAAGAACACCGCGGTGCCCATGGCCTGGCGCATTTCCGCGCCGGCACCGGTGGCGTCGAGCAGCGGCAGCACGCCGAAGATGAAGGTGAAGCTGGTCATGAGGATGGGGCGCAGGCGCAGGCGAGCGGCTTCGATGGCGGCCTGGGAGGCGGTCATGCCGGGGTTGTGCTCCTGCTGCTGCTTGGCGAATTCCACGATGAGCACGGCGTTTTTCACGCTCATGCCGGCGAGCACCACGAAGCCGATCTGGGTGAAGATGTTGTCATCCATCCCGCGCCACCACACGCCGGCGATGCCGGACAGAAGACACATGGGCACGATGAGGATGATGGCGGTGGAAAGCGCAAAACTTTCATACTCGGCCGAGTGGGTGAGCCAGACGAACAGGATGCACAGCGGGAAGATGTAGAGCGCGGTGTTGCCAGCGGACTGCTCTTGATAAGCGAGGTCGGTCCACTCGAAGGCGTAGTCCTTCGGCAGCACTTTGAGCGCCAGGTCGCTCATGGCGGCGATGCCCTGGCCGCTGCTGAAGCCGGGTGCGGTGGTGCCGTTGATTTCAGCGGAAGGATACAAGTCGTAGCGCTGGATGCGGTCGGGGCCGGTCATTTCCTTGATGTCCATCACCGCGCCGAGCGGCACCATCTGGCCGGTGGCGCTGCGGGTCTGGATGCGGGAAAGCGAGGCGGCATTGGAACGGAAGGGCGCATCGGCCTGCGCGGTCACGTGCCAGGTGCGGCCGAGGTAGTTGAAGTCGTTCACGTACAGGCCGCCGATATAGACCTGCAGGGCCTGGAAGATGTCGGTGACGGCGACCTTTTGCTCCTTCGCCTTCACGCGGTCCACGTTGCCGTAGAGCTGCGGAAAGCTGGCGCGGAAGGTGGAGAACATGGGGCCGAACTCGGGCCGTTTGCGGGCCTCGGCGATGAGGTTTTCCGTGGCTGCCTGGAGCTGCTGCGGCGTGCCGCGGCCGGAGCGGTCCTCGATCTGAATCTTGAAGCCGCCAGCACTGCCGATGCCGCGCACGGGGGGCGGGGGGAAGACGGCGATGCTGGCTTCCTGGAGGCCGGCGAGCTGCTCGGACAAATGCTTGGCGATGGCCATGGCGGTCATCTCCGGGTGGCCTACGCGGTCGGCAAACGGCAGCAGGGGAGTGAACATCACGCCCGCGGCGGAGGAGTTGGAACGCGAGAGGATGGAGAGGCCGGCGACGGTGAAGGCACCGCGAATGCCGGGCGTGTCGCGGGCAATGGCGGAGAGCTTGGCCATGGTCTTCTCCGTGCGGTCGATGGCGCAGGCATCGGGCATCTGCACGTTGACGATGAGGTAGCCCTGGTCCTGAACGGGGATGAAGCCGGTGGGGACGGTGGTGAGGCCGTGGTAGGTGAGCCACACGAGGCCGGCGTACACCACCAGCGCGATGACGCTGAGACGCACCACCTTGCGCAGCACCTTGATGTACATCCGGTTGGAGAAATCAAAGACGCGGTTGAACAGCCGGAAGAACCAGCCAAAGAAGAAATTGATCAGCCGCGTGAACCAGTCCGGCTTGGTGCCGTGCGGCTTGAGCAGCAGGGCGGCGAGCGCGGGGCTGAGGGTGAGCGAGTTGAACGCGGAGAGCAGGGTGGAGAAGGAAATCGTCAACGCGAACTGCCGGTAGAACTGGCCGGTGATGCCGCTGACGAAGGCCACCGGGATGAACACTGCGGAGAGGCCGAAGGCGATGGCGATGACGGCGGGCGTGACTTCCTCCATGGCCTTGATCGCCGCATCGCGGGGACTTAAGCCTTCGTTGATCCAGCGCTCGACGTTCTCGATCACCACGATGGCATCATCCACCACGATGCCGATGGCCAGCACGAGGCCGAACAGGGACAGGATGTTCATCGAGAACCCGGCCACCCACATGGCGGCAAAGGTGCCGATGAGCGAGACCGGAATGGCTACCAGCGGCACGATGGCGGTGCGCCAGCTTTGCAGGAAGACCATCACCACGAGGGCGACCAGGGCGACGCCTTCAAACAGGGTGGTGATCACGTCGCGAATACTGTCGCGGACGAAGCGTGTGGTGTCGTACGGGATGCGGTAATCGACGCCGGTGGGGAAGCGCTGCTTGAGCTGCTCCATCTTGGCGGAGATGGCGTCGGCGGTCTCGATGGCATTGGTGCCGGGAAGCTGGAACACGGCCATGGCCACGGCGGGGTTGCCATTGTAGGTCATCGCCGTTGCGTAGTCCGCTGCGGCAAGCTCGGTGCGGCCGACATCCTTGAGCAGGGTGGTGCGCCCGTCCTTGCCCACGTTCACCACGATCTCGGCAAACTGCGAGGGATCGCTGAGGCGGCCCTGCACGTTCATGGTGTACTGGAACTGGGTGGTGCCATGCGGCAGGGGCGGGCCGCCGATCACACCGGCGGCGACCTGGATGTTCTGCTCGCGCACGGCGGCCACGACATCACCGGCGGTGAGGCTGCGCGCGGCGAGCTTGTCGGGATCGAGCCACAGGCGCATGGCGTAGTCGCGTACGCCGAAGATGTTGATGTCGCCGACGCCTGGGAGACGGGCGATTTCATCCTTGATCTGAAGCGTGGCGTAGTTGCTCAGGAACACCGGGTCATGGCTGTTGTCCGGCGACATGATGGCGACGACGACGGTGATGTCGGGCGAGGCTTTCTTGATGGTGATGCCCTGCTGCTGCACTTCCTGGGGAAGCTGCGGCTGGGCGATGGCCACGCGGTTCTGCACCTGCACCTGCGCCACGTCGAGATTGGTGCCCACCTTGAAGGTGACGGTCAGCGTGAGGTTGCCGTCGTTGGTGCACTGGCTGGACATGTAGAGCATGTGCTCGACACCGTTGATCTGCTCCTCCAGCGGCGTGGCCACGGTTTCGGACACGGTTTTCGCATTCGCACCTGGATACGCGGTGGTGACGGTGACCGTGGGCGGGGCGATTTCCGGGTACTGGTTCACCGGCAGGCCCAGGATGGACAGGGCGCCGGCGATGATCGTGACAATGGAGATGACCGACGCGAACACGGGCCGGTCGATGAAGAAGCGGGCGATCATGGCTTGGCGGCCTCCGTCGCGGACTTTGGCTTCTCTGGGAGGCCCTGGTCAAAGGCGCTGAGCGATTCCAAGGGCACCGGCACCTCCTTGGGATTGACCGGAGTGCCGGGGCGCGCCATCTGCGTGCCGTTGACGACCACCACGTCATCCGCCTTGAGGCCGTCAGTGATGGAGCGCAACTGACCGAAGACCCGGCCGAGGGTGACGTTGCGCGTGGCGACGATGTTGTCCTTGCCCACCACGAGCACGAAACGCTCGTTTTGCTCGGTGCCGATGGCCATGTCCTGGATCAGCAGGGTCTGGTAGGGCTTGCTGTGGGTGATGCGCATGCGGGCAAAGGCACCCGGGGTGAGCAGGCCGTCGGGATTGGGAATCAGGCCGCGCATCTGGATGGTGCCGGTGGCGGCATCGACGTTGTTGTCGATGAAATCGATGGTGCCCTCGTGGGGAAAGCCGGTTTCGTTTTCGAGCTGCACAAAGCAGGGGATCTTGGCATCGCGCAGCAGCGCGCCGTCCTTGGCGGTGAAGGCCTGGTACTTGAAGAAGGTGCGCTCCGGCACGGTGGCGAGGCAGTAGATGGGGCCCACGGAGACGATGGTGGTGAGCAGGGTGCCCTGGCCCGCGCCGCCATTGATGAGGTTGCCGGCGGTGACATAGATGCGGCTGACACGGCCAGTGATGGGCGCGGTAACCTTGGTCCACTCCAGGTTCAGCTCGGCGACATCCTGGGCCGCCTTGTCTGCTGAAAGCTGGGCGATGGCCTGGTCGGAGCGGGCGCGGGTGGTTTCGAAGTCCTGCTGGGCGACGGCCTTGGTTTTCAGCAGGCCTTCGGAACGGCTCAGGTCCGCCTTCGCCAGATTGAGCTGGGCTTCGTCCTTGGCCACGGCGGCCTTCTTGTTTTCCAGGTCGGCCTGGAAGGGGCGGGGATCGATTTCGAACAGCACGTCGCCCTTCTTCACCAGCGCGCCTTCCTTGAACGCGGCCTTGTCGATGAAGCCGCTGACGCGCGCCTGGATGTTTGCCATCTCCGGAGCCTGGAGGTGGCCGGTGAACTCATCCCAGTCGCGCACTTCGCGCTGCACCGGCTTGCTCACCGTCACGTTCGGCGGCGGCGGAGGGGCGGGTGGCGGGGCCGCAGGCTTCTTGGAGGGATCACAGCCAGCCAGGGCAAGCACAGCCAGGACTGCCATGAGCGGGGTGCTCAGGGAAGGCGGGGGATCGGTGTCTCCGCGGCAAGGGCAGGGAAGACCGGAGTGGGGGAGGGTCATGTGAGAAAGCGGTGCTGGGGAGTACGAGCGGGGAGCGAACCAGGGAGGCGCAGGAGACGAAGATTGTAGCCAGCCCGCCATGCCGCAAGGGCTGGGTGCTAAGCCATTCCTTGATCTGCGGGGCTTAGAGTCTCACTCCACCGTCCCTTTCAGCACGTTCAGCACCTCCTCGGTGGTCGTGGTCTCGCCGATGCGGGGAAAGATTTTCTCCTGGCAGTGGCGGTGCGCATCGGCGTCGCGGTCGGTCATGGCATCGAGCACCAGGGCCACGTGGTAGCCGAGGTCGTAGGCGCAGCGGGCGGTGGATTCCACGCCGACGCTGGTGGCAATGCCGGCGATCACCACTTGGGTGATGCCACGGGATTGCAGGAAGTCCTGCAAATCGGTGCCCAGGAAGGCGCCCCAGCGCTGCTTGCTGACGTGGTGGTCGCCGGGCAGGAACTCCAGCTCGGGCACCAGCTCCGTCCAGTCTGGCGGCAGTTCGGGGCGGAAGCTGCCGGCATCCGTGCGGCCGGGGGCCATGCCGGTGACGTTCACCACCACGACAGGCATGCCGCGCTCGTGAAAGCCGTGGACGAGCCGCGCGGCGCGCTGGACGACATCGCTGGTGGAATCGGCCATGGGCAGGCCCACGACGCCTTTTTGCAGGTCGATCAGGATCAGGGCACTGGATTCATCAAGCTGGGTGAGGGGCATGGCAGTTGTAAGGAAGGCGAAGGGTTGCGAGAAGGGCAAAGAGCAGGCCGGGTGAGTTCTGTACGAACGGGCGATGGAGGAGGCATGCGGCAAAACATGTTCGTCTCCGGGCTGGCCTGTGGCCTGCACTGGCCACGGCGTTTTGCCTGTCTCCAGAGGTCTTTTCTGGTTTCAGCCTGGACTCCCGGAGGTTTTTCGGGAAAGGCTGTGCCCCTCAATCACCACACTAGCCCGAACGTTGAACCCTTGATGACATCGGCCGGCTACCGCCAGAACTCGCAGGGCATTTTTCAGCCGCAGGAAGCGGTGGTGCATCGCGATGACGAATACGATCCCGCCGGTTTCGACGTGCTCTGGGATATGCAGAGGAGCCATTTTTGGTACCACGGCCGCCATCGTTTCCTGCACCACGAGGTGCGGAGGCGCCTGGGAGGCAGGGCGGGGCTGTGCGCTGTGGACCTGGGAGGCGGCTGCGGTGGCTGGGTGAACTACCTCATCAACCATGAGCCGGAGCTGTTCCAGCAGGCTGCGCTGGCGGATTCTAGCCTGGCGGCCCTGGAGCGGGCGGGGGAGCTGCTGCCCGCCACCATCCAGCGTTTCCAGGTGGACCTGCTCAAACTCGGCTGGGAGGAAGTGTGGGATGCCGCGTTCCTCCTCGATGTGCTGGAACATCTGCCCGACGACGGCCTTGCGCTGCGTGAGGCCGGTCGCGCCGTGAAACCCGGCGGCCATGTGTTTGTCACCATGCCGGCGCTGAACTTCTTCTGGAGCTACAATGATGAGGTCGCGCACCACCAGCGCCGCTATTCCAAAAGCGACCTGGCACGGCTGGCGGAAGCGGCCGGCCTGCGCCTGATCTCCGCCCGCTACTTCATGTTTTTCCTCAGCCCGCTGCTCTGGCTGAGCCGCCTCAGGCCCGGCATGGCCAGGCTGGGAAGCGAGGAAAAGGCGCGGCTCGCCGCCCGGGCCCACCGGGTTCCTGGTCGCCTGACAAATGCGGTTCTCAGCGGCGTCTTTGGTGCGGAGACACCGGTGGGCCATGTGCTGCCTTTTCCCTGGGGCACATCGATCCTGGGCGTGTTTCAAAAGCCAGGCCGGCCAATTGTGGGTTGAGATCTGCCCTGGCGTTTCATTTGGCCTGAATTCTATAAAATACCTGCTGGGGTGGCGGCGAGACCACATCAGCAGTCGAATTCAATGGCGGAGTGGCCTCCAAGTCCGTCGCAACCGGCACCCAGTTCTTCAAGTCGAAGGAGCGTTCCAAGATATAAAGGTGACCGGCGACAGAAGGCCATGAAACAGTGGTGGTGACAGATTGTCCGTCCGCGCTTTGCAGGCTGTTGATCTGACCCATCCTAGGCTTCGACGAAGCATCGTTAGGATCAGTGCCGGCAAGGTACTCTTGTTTGTTGGTAAATCCGTCCCCATCCCAGTCAGCATCAGCGTCAGCGGCATTTGAATCACTCATGCCGTGCGCGACCTCCCACCAATGGGGAATGCCATCGCCATCATCGTCGATAAAAAGGTCCAGGGTGAAATCGACCTCGTTGTTGGAACGGTTGCCATCGCCTGCAACGTTGTCCTCATCAACTGTCAAGCGATAGGCCGTCTGTCCCTCCGCCTGTGATCCCGGAGGAAGCTGGACTGGAATATCGGCCGAATCTCCTGGGTTCAGGGCACCCACGTGCACGGTGGCCAGAGGATCAGTGCCGGGGGACTCGGCTGGCCAAAGCTTGAGGGTGGTAGGACCTGATGCAGGCGAGCCAAGGTTCGTCACCCTGACGACCACACGCACCGAGCCGTCGCGCAGCACTGAACCGGAGACATAATCGGCCTGCAAATCAGCTCCGTTGAGAGGAAGTGCCGCGAGGTTGTTTGTTTCATCCGATTCAGTCACCTGGTTGTCCGGATCGATCTTGGCGTAGATGGTATGGGGGCCTGCTGCGGCTGGGACTGTCCATAGGACAGACGCATCCATCTCGTCTGAGGCTTTCAGCCAGCCAGCGATGGTTACAGACTGGATCAGTGTGCCGCCGGCTGCTGGATCGCCGTCATAGAACGCCACCGCCGGGTTTTGCACCGCCACGTTGCCGGTATTGCGCACTGTTGTCTTCAGGGTCACCGTGTCCCCGCTTAAAAATGTGCTGCCTTGTGCGGTCAGCCCGCCGCTGCCAAATCCAAGGTCTGTCGCCAGTGCGCGTCGTAAAAGGAGCAGGTTGACCTGGCCTGGCTGCGGCACATTCGCTATGTCTGTGGTTCCCCCATCGGGGGTCGTCACCGTCTTGGTCGTCGTTGTGACCTCCGTGGCGTCATAGGCCAGCACCAGGTTGCCCGCATTGTCCCACACGGGGGCGAAGGAGCGCTCAACGGCCGAATCATTGGTCAGCAGCGTGTCGAGGCTCCAGGTGCTTGAGGCGGGGTCAAAAACCCGGTAATGAGCGTCCGCGCCGGCATTGCTCATTTCCTCCCAAATGACCACGAGGTTTCCGTTGGGGCCTGCTGTCAATGCGAAGTCCGCAAATCCCAGGGTGCCAGAATCGGACCGGAGGGGCACAGGCGCTCGCAGAAAGTTTTTGTCCACCACAAGGTCGGAACCCCGCTGCCACACCACGTAGACTCCGCCGGCGGCATCCAGCACCACCTTGGCATTGGTGTCGGGGAGCGAATCATTAGTGTAGCGGGCCGTAGCCCCCCAGAGACCGGAAGCCGCATCGTAAATGCGGTAGTAGAGCTCGGTGTCCGAAAGGTCGGCCAGATTGCCATCACCATCAGTGTTCCATACATAAACGGCCTTGCCAGCGGCGGCGGCGAGCGAATCAGAAAGCTCTCCTGTCATGTTGTCCACCAGCGTGCTGGCCGCCCCCCACTGGGCGGTGGCGCTGTGCCATTGCATTGTCATCACCCGGCTGTTGGTGGCATCACCGGGGTTCCCCGTGCCCGTGAGCTGTCCCTTTTCATTTTGGATCCAGGTGAGGATCACGTCGCCATTGGCGAGCGGCCCGGCCAGGCGCGGGCTATGATCGCTCCAGGCATTGTCGGTCAGCGCCGCGGCGGGCCCCCAGGCTTGGGCTGCGGGATCCCACGTGGCAGACACAAGCTCAATCTGCAATGCCGTGGATTGAAGGTCCGTTCCATTGAAAGCCGGGTCTTTGATCTGCTCCCAAACGGCGATAGTGTTGCCTGCCCCGTCAAAGGCGGCTTGTGGTGCGAATTGACCGCAGGGGCTGGCTGCCACCGCCGTAGGCGGGCTCCAGGATGTACCATCATAGAACAGGCTGTCGATTTCGGTAAACTGCACGGTATTCTCCACGCCTGTATCGCGCGCATAGAGCAGCATCAGCTGGTTGCCCCGGCTTGCCAGGGCGGGCCGGGCGCCGGGGAAAACATTGCTCAGCATGGGCAGCACCTCCTGGGCCGGCTGCCCAGGATCGCCGCTCATCTGGCTGACCATGCCGGACACGTTCATCACCTGCGGTGAGGCGGCAGGGCTGGAGGCTGCGAGGCGGAGGCTGGCAAGGGCACTGGCCGCAGGGGCGTTCGCAGAATCATTTGCTGAGGCGGCAAAGGTCTCCGTGCCGCGCGCCCGCCAGGGCCGTTCCATGGCGTGCCATGCAGTCGCCTGGCTCTTCAGCAGCATCGGGGCAGCCTTGAGCCCAAGCGCTGGTTGAGGGACGGCGGCGGTCGAGTTCGAAGCGGGGTAATGATAGGCCTCCCAGGTTCCTTCTTCCTTGAGCTCGATCCCCCATCGGCTGACTTTGCAGCCTCCGTAGAGGTCGAAATCTAATTTGCGAATCACAGGGGCCGGACAGCCAAAATCTGCACTAATTTTTCCACCTCCATAAATTTGAAGATCGAATCCATAGAAGCTTGGCTCATAAGACAATTCAATGCCACACGCTCCCCCAACGGTGCCACCATTGATTTTAAACGGAGATGCAGTGATATCAGCAGTCCCGTGCAAATCGGGTGTGGCGTAGACAATGACCTGCTGGACCTTCAAGATGTCGTTGAACCCAGGAGTGGAGGAAAAAACCAGCCCGCCGGGATCAATGACGTTGTCCAGGCCGAAGCGCCACACTTCCAGATTGGCCGAGAGATCGATGGACGCTCCCATGTCTTTCAGCACGATGCCCGCGCCCGATGTTGCCGTCCCGGAGGCGGTAGCATTGAGTGTTGCGTCAATTTCCTTGTTGCCAATATACAGCTTCATCTTGGGGGACCGAGTCAGGGCCGGAAGATTGGGCCTCCTTCCACGCTTGCCTTGTTTCCCTTCTGCCGCGAGGCCCAGGGCAACTTCCCAGGAGCCGTCGCGCACTGTGTAATCAAAGCTCGCATCGATTCCAAACTTGAAGCCAAACTTGCCCAGCGTTGGAAGTGTTATGGCTTCTTCTTCGCCCAGGAGCTCAAGATCGAACCCCAGCTCGTCAAGTGCGGGCCCATGAGCAAGGGAAGGGTCGAAAAATGCCGCGAGCGCTGAAGGAATAGGAATGAACGGCATTTGAATGGCACAGGAATCTGAATCGATCCCATCCACGTTCGTCGCGACTGCCGAGATGGTGTTTGTGCCAAACAGCAGCGAGGCGGTAAGATAGGAGTCCAGATCCAGGGTGGTGGAGTATTCCGGCCCCGCTCCCGCCTGGGTGGCGAAAAGCTTGCCATTGGCATAAAACCGCACGGCCGCCGGCGCGCTGCCTGTCACGGTGGCGAGATGTGCGGTAAGCTTCGGCGTGAAGCCGAAGCCATAGAGGTAAGTGCCTGCCACATCCGGCCGCAGCCATTCAATGACTGGCTTGGTGCCGGATGAGACGGTGAGAAGCACGTCTGGAACCGTGATGCTCCTCACATTGGCCGGAGCGGAAACGACTTCGCTGTGCGACAAGTATCCCCCCAGGGACACAGCAAGCACCGCCCCTTGAGACAGGTCCACATTGGCCAGGGAAAATGTTCCGTCTCCAGAGGTGGTCGCCGTCTTGCCCGCCAGGGTGGCCATGGCCCCGGCCAAGGGCAGCCTGCTGGCTTGCCTAAGCACCCGTCCAGAGACTGACAAACCCGTCACTGGTTGAATTTGGCTGGCGGCGACGGTGATTGTCTTGACCACCTGGTTGTCATTCTCATTGCTTTCAGCCACGGTGCCTGTGGCGTCAGTTTTCAGGGTCAGGGTATGAGTTCCCACAGAAAGAGACCCGACGGAGAAGCCGGCACGTGCATCATACTGCGAGGCGGCAAGGGGCGGAGCAGTCGTCCAAGATCCGGCCAGCGCTCCGTCCACGTAGAGGTTGGTGTAAAATGTGCTGACGACAGGCCCGGCATCGCTGTTGATAACGGCCCAGCTGACATAGAGCGTATCGCCTGCCGTGAGGGCCGGGCTGTCTGACAAGCTGCCGCTCACGGTTGAAACCACCATGTTGCCTGACCACCCGGGCGGCTGATAAGGAGCCAGATTCGGCTTGGTGCCCACCGGGGTGGTAAATGAAAGGATGCTGCCAATGCCCCAGCCGGTACCGACGCCGGAATTGGAGAGGCTGCCATTTTTTACCCAGGCCCGAAAGTAGTAAGTGACTCCCGGTGTGAGCCCCGTCAGCGTTGTCGAAAAGGTGCCGCCCGATACGCTGATTGCTCCGCTATATACAGCGTTGCTCAGCGGTGTGGTGGTACCCCAGTCAAAGCGGCGGTCAACGATCGCAGATCCGCCTGTGTCCAGGACCGTGCCTGAAATGACGGCAGAAACAGCCGTGATTGCGGTCGCGGGGCTGGTCTGGACCGAAGGCAGCGCCGCTGCCAGCGTGGTGAAAGTCGCGTCCTGCCCATAGCTGGTGCCATTGCTGCTGTAGGCGACCACGCGATAGTGGTAGCTGGTGCCGGCCGTCAACCCGTTGATCTGCGCCTGAACTGGCGCGGCCGAACTGCCCGCACTCAGAACAACCGAGGAGGTGGCCGTGCCATAACTGGTGCCCGTTCCATACTCAAAGTAACTTGTCGTGGTGAAATTGTTGGGATTGACGAGCCCGTTCAACGTGGCGGCGCTTGACGTTACGCCTGTTGCCGGCGAAGTGATGGGAAGCGGTGTCGCGCCAGAGGTGGTGAAAGTCGCATCCTGCCCATAAGTTGTGCCTCCGTCATTGTAGGCCACCACGCGATAGTGAAACGTGCTGCCAGGCGCAATGGAGCCGGTGGACGCCTGCACCGGCAGGGAAGTGGTGCCGGATCCGACGCTGGACGCCGGAGTCGCGGCTCCATAGCTCGTTGAGAGCCCGAACTCGAAGTATGCCGTGGTGGCCGAATTGTTGGGATTGACCGAGGCATTGAGAATGGCGGAGCCGGATGTGATGTTTGTCGCCGCGCCTGTGGTGGCGGCCGGAGCCGCGGCCGGGGTGTTGAACGTCACGTCCTGCCCGTAAGTGGTGCCTCCGCTGTTCGTCGCCACCGCGCGATAGTGAAAAGCCCCGCCAGACACGATGGAACCGCTGCCTGTCTGCACCGAACTGCTAATGGTGCCCGATCCGATGCTGGCGGTGGTGGTGTTGCTTCCATAGCTCGTTGACAACCCAAACTGGAAATAGACCGTCGTTGAAGAGTTGTTTGGATTGACCGTAGCATTGAAGTCAGCAAAATTTGAACTGATGTTCGTCGCTGCGTTGGTGGTGACAACCGGCGGTGCCGCCAGGGTGTTGAAGGTCACGTCCTGTCCGTAGCTGGTGCCTCCGCTATTGGTCGCCACCACCCGGTAGTGGATGGTGCCGTTGGGAATGATGGGGCCAGTTGCCGCAGGCACTGAAACAGCGGTGGTGCCCGATCCGATGCTGACTGAAGAAGTATTGGCTCCATAACTTGTTGAAAGCCCAAACTGGAAATAGACCGTGGTGGAGGAGTTGTTAGGATTGACGGTGGCGTTGAGCGTGGCGGAGCCCGAGGTAATATTGCTCGCGGCATTGGTCGTGGCACTGGGCGGCGCTGCCAGGGTGTTGAAAGCCACGTCCTGGCCATAGGTTGTGTAACTTCCGTTTGTAGCAACGACGCGGTAGTGAAAGGCGCCGTTGGATATGATGGGATTTAAAATGGCCTGGACACCGACATTGGACGTTCCTGAGCCCACGTTGACGGCGCTGGCGGTGGCCCCATAACTGGTTGACAAGCCGTATTCGAAATAGGCACTGGTAACCACCCCGCTGGGGTTCACCGTACCGTTTAACTGCGCTGAGCTGCTCGTGATGCTGGTCGCGGCGCCGGTGGTTGCACCAGGCACCGCCGCGAGGAAATCCTGTGCGGACCAGCCGGAATAGCCGTTGTCCCACGAAATCGGCCACCAGGTGAAGCCGCTTGTAGTCTGGGAACTGCCCGTGATGGTTCCCCTGGAGCCGAGTGCTTCCGTGGTTGTCGGCGTGTTGTTTGTTCCGGCAGACGGGCGCACCTGCAAATTGCTGGTGCACTGCACACGATTTCCGCTGGAAAATGCGTAGCAACTGACGCAAGCACCAAACAGCAGCAGGGTGTTGATTCCCGATATCTTCAACAGAGTCGTTTTCATACGGCCTAAAATGAAGGCTGAGCGCGCAGCTTAATAACGCAGCTTTATGCGATAGAAACTGGAACTGAGTGCTGGCTCAGAGCAAACACTGAAACTCCATTAAATCAAATACTAAATTTTGAGAGGCCTCAATCTTACGGCAAAAAGCCTAGTATAAGCGATTTTTAGGAGAGGCTTTCTCTTGGGAAGCAGTCAAGGCAAGTGTTTGTTATTTATACAAAGTATTGAAAAAATGGCATATTAAATCGCAAATATATTTTTCCTTTTATCACTATCTCAACGGCCTCATTTTTTTTAAATACATCGGCAGGAGAAAACGAATGTTTGCCGGTGAAGTGTAATCCGATGGGTGAGTTGCCGCTCCTCACACCATCGTTGCAACTTATCGCAGCCGCAGCACCGCGATGCGTTCCAGGCTGGACGGAGCCGCCGCCCTGCCCTTCAGGATAGAGGTAGTCAGGAGCTTATCCTCTCGCATCGCACCAGCACATTCTTGTGCCTATTGGCATCGTTCAATCAAGTCAATTTTTTTCATTAAAATGATGAGCTATTGAACCTAGAAAATAGTATCGATCGGCCAATACGCCGCCGTTTCTATGGCCAGGCCAGCGGGCGACGGTTGGACCTAAACCCCGGAATGGAAGGCACCTCCACCACCTTCCATTCCCGGATTTAGGTTGGAATATCCACACCGCTCTCAATGCAAGGTTGCAAACAGGGCGACAGCCCTGTAAATCTTTGTAAGCCCAGGGCAAAGCGCTTGTAGCTCAATGGTTAGAGCAGGGGACTCATAATCCCTTGGTTCTCGGTTCAAGTCCGGGCGGGCGCACCTTTTCTGCGATGCTGCTGGTGCGGTGGGGCTTGGATCCCCGATCGTCCTACTTCAAAAACACATCGTCCGCCGTCCACATCATGCGGTCGGGGCCGGCGGAGCGGATCTGCATGTCGGAGGCGGACATCTGGTGGAAGAAGAGCGGCGTGCCCCAGCGGTCCACGAGTTCGCCGGTGGAGTTGACCCTCATGCCTTCAGGCGGGCCGAGCTGGGCACCGCGCGGGTTGCCGCCCATGATGGCCTTCATGATCTCGGCATTGGTGCCCACGGGATTGCCGCCCATGAGGGTGCGGTAGTCGCGCAGCATGAGGTAAACCTTCTGGATGTCGATGGTGGCGGCATCAAGGGTGGCCTGGTCGCTGGCGCCTGGCGAAGGTGCCGGGCGGAGCTGGACGGGCGGCGGGGCGGCGGGACGTGGGGGAACACGCTCCGGGGGCCTGGTTTTGCCGCCGGGCATGACGGTGGCGACCTGTGAAGGATCGAGGGTGGAAGGCAGGCTGCCGGGCGTGGAGGGGACTGCGGGCGCGGGCTGTGGCAGCGGTGCGGGTGCAGGCGCGGGGGCTGCCTTCGCCTCGCGGGAAGGGGAGGGCAGAGGCGGGCGCTGTGTGAGCGAGCCGCCCAGCCACAGGCCCACGAGCACCATCCCCAGGATGGCGGCAGCAAAATGGAGCCGGGGGTGCTTCATTGTTCCACTATATCACACCATCCCACGCTATCCCATGAAACCGAGGTACCCGTTGCTGTACGAGCCGGGGAAGCGGGAGACGTTGGGGAACACGCTGGTGACCTCGCTGCTGCTCAGGCCCATCCACTTCGCCATGGTGGCGGAGTACTGGTCCACCGAGGTGGTGGGAATCCAGCGGCCGGTGCTGGTGTCGTCCGGCCCGTTGACCACGAGCGTGGGGAAGGTGCCATAGGTCTTCTGGCCCTGCACCGCACCGCCGACGACGATGTGATGGCTGCCCCAGCCATGGTCGCTGCCCAGGCCGTTGGCGGGGAAGGTGCGGCCGAAGTCGCTGGCGGTGAAGCAGGTCACCTGGTTGACGAAGGGCGTGGCGGAGCCGTAGGTGATGCCGATCTGCTTGATCGCCTTCTGGAAGGCGTAGATGCTCTGGCTCAGCTCGGCGAACAGGTCGGCCTGGGCGCCGATGATCACGGCGGGATTGTTCGTGGTCAGCGCGCCGGCGTTGTTGGTCTGGCCGGTATGCGTGTCGTAGCCGCCGATGGTGACGAAGAAGATCTGGCGCTTCATGCCCAGGCCGTTGTTCGTGCCGGAGGCGCGGTAGCCGGCCTCGATGATCTGGGCCACCATCTTGAGCTGCTGCATGAGGCTGGAGGTCTTGGTGGCCCCGCCGTTGGGGGTCACCACCTGGTTGGCCACCGCCGTCTTGCTCCAGTTGGCCACGGTGGTCCAATAGCTGGCCATTTGGGAGCTGGAGAGCCCCGCGCTGAGGCCGGCGCCGGTGGAGATGGAGTTGTTCAGCCCCTTGGCATAGGAGGAAAGGAAGTAATTGGGGTGCACCATGTCGTAGCCCAGGATGTTGTTCATCACGATCTGGCGCTGGGCGGTGGCGGAGCTGGGGTTGCTCGGGTTCGTCACCGAGACGACACCGCCCGTGCCCACCGAGTACTGCTGCACGCTGCCGCCCACCTCGAAGGTGTTGGTGCCGGCAATCGTGATGCAGGTGGAAAGCAGGTCCAGCGAGCCGTTCTGCGGATTGGTGGAATGCAGCAGGTCCGCCATGCGGCCGCCCCAGCCGGTGTTGGGCGGCACATCGGGGATGGAGGTCTGCCACTGGGTCACCTGGTCGGCATGGGAGAAGAGCTGCGGCGGCTTGGGCACGGTGCCGGCGTTGTACTGCGCCTTGGTGGTGGGATAGACGAGGTTGCCGCTGTTGAGGATGAGGCCCACGTTGCCCAGGTCGTTGTAGCCCGCGTTCTGATTGAACATCTGCGCCACCTCGTACATGGCGGGGTGCAGGCCGTAGGTGTGGCCGTCGCTGTTCAGCGTGGTCAGGGCCTGGGCGGTGGCGCCAGTGCCGTCCACGTTGGGAATGGCCAGCACGGGCGTGCGCACGTTGGCATAGTTGGTGTATTCGGTGGCGGTGGTGGGGATCACCAGGTTGTTGGAATCATTGCCACCGGCGAGGAAGATGCACACCAGCGCCTTGTAATCCGTGAAAGGCCCGGCGCCGAGCGCGGCATTGATCAGGTGCATGTCGCGCAGGCAGTACTTGCCGGCGATGGCGGCTCCGGCTGCGAGCGGGGCGGTCCTGCGCAGAAAGCTGCGCCGTGAGATGTTGAAAGGGTGCACAGGGTTCATGGCGTGGCCGGGGATTTATTTCTGCACCGCGTATTCGGCGGAGGTGAGGATGAGATGAATGATGGCGCGCACGCGGTCACGGCGCTGCAGGTTCGTGCCGGGAGTGCTCAGCGGGAAGTAAGTCGTGCTGCCCACGAAGTTCTGGATGGCGGTCTTGGTGTTCGCCTCCAGCGGGCCGCCAACGAGGATGTTGGAGAGGTTGTCAATCAAGGTGGAAAGGCCGGCGCTGCCCACCTGCGCATCGGTCATGTAGCCGCTGATGTCCATCACCACGCTGCCCGCGCCGTTGTTGAAGCTGCTCAGGCCGTTGAGGTTGCTGTTGGCCCCGCCGGTGCCGATGAACATGTTGGTGAGGGCGTTGGTCAGGTTCGCCACGCCCGAGTCGGTGGTGAGCTGGAACTCCGGCGAATCCAGGCCGTTGGCGGCGAGCGAGCCGGGGTACTGGTAGTTGGGGAAGAAGAAGTTGAACACCGTGGGCGAGTTCAACGGCGACTGGGTGAGGCTGGATTCGGTGCTGCCCAGGCTGTAGGTGCTGTTGGCGATGTTCACGTTGCCGCTGCGACCCGTCGGCGGAGCCACCAGCGGCCAGAGCACGGCGCCATCGTTGGAGCCGGAAGGCTTGGGATAGGTGCCGGTATTATTGCTCACTGGCTGGTAGGAGGTGGTGAAGTGGTCTTCATCCACGATCGTGGCCACGGAGTACTCGGCATCGGTGAGCGGGCTGGTGACCACCGGCGCATCCACCCACACATGGTCGTTCACCTTCAAGTAGTGGTTCAGGTTGGTGTTGAACTGCACGATGGTGTTGCTGCTCTGCGGGGTGTAGCTGGAGGCCACCTTGGGAATCATCACATTGCCGGCGCGCGCGGTGGTGGGCGTGTCGCTGGTGTTGACGGTGAAGGACGAGCTGCTGGTATTGGCAATCACATCATAGATGCCATCGGCCGGCACGGTGGCGCCGCCGATGGCAGTCTGGCTGAGGAACTTCAGGTACACGCGGCTGTTGATCATCGTGGTGGTGGTGCCGTTGGGCACCGTGACACCCGTCGTGGGGCCGCCCGTGTTCACCGTCAGGGTGGGGCTGCCGGCGAGCTGCGAGTACGCCACATTCAGGATGCCGGGATCGACCACATCGAGCAGCTCGGAACCGGCGAGCTGGGCACCGGCAAAGCTGGTGGGCGCCACGGTGCAATTTACCGGCACCGTGAAGGAAGTGTTGTCCACCACGGTGGCGGTGTAGGAGCCGTTGATGCTGGGGCTGAAGGTGCCGCCTCCCACGCCGGTGATGGAAACGGAAGCGCCGGTGGTGAGGCTATGTGGCAGGACGGTGGTGATGCGGCAGGGATTGCTGACCATGCGCCCGGAGTTGGAGATGGAGGTAGGTGCGACTGTGCAATTGCTGGGCACGGTGAAGGTGTTCACACCGGTGACGGTGGCGGTGAAGGTGGAATTGATGGCCGGGCTGAAGGTGCCGCCAACAATGCCGTTGAGCGTCACCTTGACTCCGGTAGAGAGACCGTGGGCATAGATCGTGGTGATGGTGCAGGGATTGCCCGTGCTGATGCTGGCCAGCGCCAATGTGGCCGTGGTGTTGACTGGGACCGTGAACGTGTTCGCGTCAATGACCGTCACTGTGAGACC
>OUNM010629422.1_pt1 | contig 17694 bp, 16 predicted proteins | sample 1769961 | NCBI WGS metagenome assembly OUNM01 (sample SAMEA3914820, study PRJEB12502) | metagenome | biome: forest; material: soil | place: USA | collected 2012-03-12 | depth 0.3 m
GTCTAGTGACAACACCTGTTCGACAAGCAGGACCAGGCAGGTGCGATCCCTGCGCGCCGCACTCTTCTGAGCATAGTTCAACGGCAAGATCACTCCCCTCGGAAGGGAGAGATGAAGGTTCGAGTCCTTCTGCTCAGACCAATTCGATTTCGGCATGCCGATGTAACCCAACTGGCAGAGGTACCCGTCTCAGAAACGGGAAGTTGTGGGTTCGAATCCCTCCTTCGGCACTTCTTCTCTCGTTAACCCCCAATTGCTCACTCTGGAGAGAGTGAGATGAAAGCAGTCATGAGGAAGAGAAGGTAATCATGCAAACCCTGATGCTGACCCCCTGGATGGCCCCGCACAAGATCATCTCTTGGCAACGCGCCGTCGTGCTCGCGTACCTCGGCAAGGTCCAGGTCATCGAGAGCTGGGACGAGGATCTCCACGCTCCCAATTTCTCGATGAAGGCCCCCGCTGTCGTGCGACTCACGAAGGGGTCGGTGTCCACGAAGCAGTCGGTTCGCTTCTCGCGTGTGAACGTCTTCACGCGCGACAAGTTCCGCTGCCAGTACTGCGGTGAGAGGAAGACTCTCAAGCAGCTGAACTACGACCACGTGATTCCGCGGGTGAAGGGAGGCCAGACGGTCTGGGAGAACATCGTCACCTCCTGCTACGCCTGCAACGATCGCAAGGGGAGTCGCACGCCCGAGGAGGCCGGAATGAAGCTGCTTCGCAAGCCGCTGAAGCCGGAGACCCTCCCCGTCGTGCCGCCGATCCGCCTCGACGAGGGTGACGTTCCCGAGCTCTGGCAACCGTACTGCGGTGACCTGGCTCGGATGATGTCCCTCTCGGCGTGAGTGCCTGCGCGAACATCCAAAACACGATGTGCGCTCCCGCGTCCTGGGCCACGACGACAAAAACTGGCCCTCTATTTTCTGGAAACGCTCCACGCACGCGGAAGGGAAACTGGCTGGGAGCCAGGACTGCCTCGAAAGCAGTACGCACTCGCAAGGGTGTGGGGTTCGAGACCTCTCTCTTCCTCTCTCGAACGACTCTCCATCTCCCCTCGTCCTGGTGGATTCCAGGCAGTGGTCTACGAAGCCATTTGTGCCAGGTTCGATTCCTGGCGGGGGGACCAGCACCTTTTCGACTCTCGCCTTCGTCCTGGCGGATTCCAGGCTCGAGCCTCCGAAGCTCGTTGCGTCAGGTTCGACTCCTGACGGAGGCGCTAGCGATCGTCTGCCCGCATCGAGCCTACACGCATTGGAAACATCCCCTCGGGGGTGAGGTTCAAATCCTAAACAACGCTCGCTGCACTCGGACGAACGCAATCTCGTGTCTCATCATGTTTCTGTCGTCTAGACGGCCAAGGACACTCGCCTCTCAAGTGGGTAACACGGGTTCGAATCCCGTCAGAAACGCCAACGCCTCTCAACCATCTCAACGCTCTCAGCCAAGAAAGGAGAACGCCATGTCGAACAAGCATCTCTTCGTGCCCGCGGGTAAAGCGCCCAGGCCCGATACTCGCAACGAAGCCGGAGGCTCGGCCTACGCGTTCTCGCCCGCGCATGCGCTCGCGCAGTACGCGATCACGGGGACCTTTCACGGCACCTTCTACGCAACCGACAGGGAGCAGCTCGAACGCGTCGCCACGCTCGCCAGCGCGGTGACACCCGAGCTCGTCGCCAAGACCGCCATCTATTGCCGCGAGAGCGGACGGATGAAGGACATGCCGGCGTTCCTCGTCGCTCACCTCGCGGCCCGCGACGTCGCCACGATGACCCGTGTTTTCCCACGCGTCATCGACGACGGCAGGATGCTGCGCAACTTCGTCCAGATCGTTCGCTCCGGGGTCACGGGCCGCAAGTCGTTCGGCTCGGCACCCAAGCGGGCGCTCCGTTCGTGGTTCGCGAGCCGCACGCCCGACGTCATCTTCCGCCAGTCGATCGGTCAGTCTCCGTCCATGTCGGACGTCATCAAGATGGTTCGCCCTCCCCCGCGGAACGACAAGGGCGAAGCCGATGCCGTCCGTGAGGCCCTCTACGGCTACCTCATCGGCAAGAACATCGACGACGACAAGCTCCCCGCGCTCACCCGCGCCTTCGAGGCGTGGAAGCGCGGTACCGGTCCCCTGCCCGACGTGCCCTTCGAGATGCTCACCGCGCTGCCGCTCAGCGCGGCGCACTGGAAGGCGCTCGCCGCGCGGATGACGACGACGCAGCTCCGCATGAATCTCAACACGCTCCTCCGTCACGGCGTCTTCGACGACGCCGTGATGACCGCGAGCGTGGCGATCCGGCTCTCGGATCGCGAGAGCATCCGGCGGGCTCGGATCATGCCGTATCAGCTCCTCGCGACGTACCGTCACGTCGACAAGGGTGTGCCTCGCGAGATCGTCTCGGCGATCAAGCAGGCGCTCGAGTACTCGGTGTCCAATGTGCCCGAGCTCGCAGGACGTGTCGTCCTCTGCCCCGACGTTTCGGGATCGATGCAGTCACCGGTCACCGGCCATCGCGGCACGGCGACCACGAAGGTGCGCTGCGTCGACGTCGCAGCGCTCGTCACCGCGGCCATCTTGCGGCGCAATCCTGGCGCGACCGTCGTTCCATTCTCGGACGACGTCGTGCTTCCGGATCGCCCGCTCGATCCGCTCGATTCGATCGTCACGAATGCCGAGCGTCTCGCCTCGCTGCCCAGCGGCGGGACGGCGTGCTCGGCTCCTCTTCGCTGGCTCAACGCTCGCGGTGAGGCTCCCGATGTCGTCGTCTTCGTTTCGGACAACCAGTCGTGGTCGGACTTCCGGCTCGCGACGCGGCCGGATCGAAACGCAAACGGCGGCACCGCGATGGCGGAGGAATGGGAGCGCCTGCGGGGCAGGAACCCGAAGGCGAAGCTGATCCTCATCGACGTGCAACCTCACGGCACCACGCAAGTGGGCGCCGCGAGTGAAGCTCGAGACGACGTCCTCAACGTGGGCGGCTTCTCGGACGCCGTCTTCGACGTGCTCTCCGCGTTCACGCGCGGCGATCTCGCCGCCGACGGATGGTTGCGCGCCATCGAATCGATCTCACTCGATTGATACGACCGTGGGGCGGAGATCCTCGTCACGAAGGTCTCCGCCCCGCCTCTTGCCGTTCAAGCCCAGAAAGCGGGGCACCTCATTGGTAATGAGACACAAGGCGAGTGCAATTCTCGCGTTCGGCTCCGAGTATTCGCTCGTTGGGAATACTCGATTGATCCTCCGGGAAACGGCGTGCCTGGCACGCCGGTCGGCGCGCAGCGCCGATTCTCCAAGGGGGAGGCTCGGAAGCGGAGCTTCCGAGGGGGACCTGGGGTCCCCAACAAGAATGCGGTCATAGTTCAAGAGTAGAACCAGAGCGCGCCACGCTCGAAATCCGGGTGCGATTCCCGGTGACCGCTCCAGCCCATATGGGCAAAAGACAGCGCCAAAGCCCCTGCCGTTCACCGGATAAGGTGTCGCCGGGGGCCTACGCGCCTCATTCACGTTTCGCTGTGATCCTCGGATAGGAAGGCGTGCCTCATAAGCCCGGCCGCGGCAGTTCGACTCTGTCCACAGCGACCATTCCAAACGACTCATTCCGGAGTCGTCTAACGGTAGGATCCGCGGCCTTGAACCGCTGGGACGAAGGTTCGAATCCTTCCTCCGGAACTGGCAATCACGTGGCGCCAAGTCGATATCGCGGGGCCCGTCGTCTGGTGACGACACCTGTCTCACACACAGGATCAGGAGAGTTCGATCCTCTCGTCCCGCACCATGGGTTCGATTCCCGTGCAGCGACTCGTGCGAGCGCTGGCGCGTCGTGCGGAAGGCCTCAGGGTCTTCTCCGCTCGATGTCCGTCGTCGTTTCCGACACGCGTACTCCAAACGCTGGGCTGGTGCCCGACAGCCCGTTTCGTAAACGGGTCAGGGATCTAGAGGTCGTGGGTTCGAATCCCATCAGCCCCTCCGCTATGGGGCTGTAGCTCAGTGGGTAGAGCACCAGATTGTTAATCTGACATCCGCAAAGCTCGTCGGAGGAGGCCGCTCCCCTCTCTGCAAGGAGAGGAGCCGATACCGTCCCGCGATCGCAGCGCTCCGCACGCAACGTCATGGACGTCCTCGAAGACCCCGTGACGCTCCGGCACGAGCCCCGCGATCTGCGCGCCGGCGCCGGCTTGCTCGGACATGGTCGCTCGAGGCGCACGTGTCCAAAGGGCGGCCTCCTTCGAAGAGCCTATTTCCTCAGTTCCTCTCTTCTCTGTTCCCAAACAACCATTCACACGGAGGCACGAATCCAATGATGAAGCACTTTCATGTCGGTATCGACGAGCGCGTCATCGTCACTCGTCGCGGCCTCCCGGTCCGTTCGCTCGGACCCGGCCGCGTCACCATCTGGGGCTTTTCTCTCGGCGAGCGTCGCTGGTCGACGCAGAACCTGCTGTTCGAGATGCCGGCGGAATTCCGCGCGGTCCTCTCCCCGGAGCTCTATGGCGAGATCTCGGTCGGCGCACACGAGCGCGCGATCCTCTGGCACGACGGCCGTCCGAAGGTCTTCCTCGGTCCCGGTATCCACCGGTACTGGGAGGTCGACGACACGGTGCGCGTCCAGGTCTACTCGGTCCACGAGGCGATGCCGGAGCTCACCAAGGAGCTCGCGGCCATCCTTCCGAAGGACGCGTACGTCGACGTCACGGTGCGTGAGCACGAGCGCGGTCTCCTGCATGTGCAGGGACGCTTCGTTCGGGTCCTCGCTCCGGGTCGTTACGCGTTCTGGTCGACGCGCGAATCGCCGGTCGACGTGCAGTCGATCGACATGCGCGTCATCCAGACCACGCTCGGCGCGCAGGAGCTCATGACGAAGGACAAGGTCACGCTGCGTCTCTCGCTCACCGTCGAGTTCGCGATCGAGGACCCGGCGCTCGCGACCCACGCGGTCGCGAACGTGCGTGACGCGGTCTACCTGCTCGTTCAGCTGGCGAGCCGTGACTATGTCGCGGGTGTCACGCTGGACGAGCTGCTCGCAGGCCGCGACGCGATGACGAAGTTCCTCGAGGAGGACGCGAGCGCCAAGGCGCGTCGCTTCGGGGTGCGCGTCGAGCGCGTCGGGGTCAAGGACGTGGTCCTGCCCGGCGAGATGAAGACGCTCCTCAACAAGGTCATCGAGGCCGAGAAGGAAGCTGCCGCCAACGTGATCCTCCGTCGGGAGGAGACGGCCGCGACCCGCTCGCTCGCCAACACGGCGAAGCTCATGGCCGACCAGCCGCTGCTCCTCCGTCTCAAGGAGCTCGACTCGCTCAAGGAGATGGCGTCCAAGGTCCACGAGGTCCGCCTCGTGGTCGGCGCGAACGCCATCCCGACGGGTTTCTTCGCTGAAACCCGTGAACGCAACACGTGAAGGAGGGGTCCCGTCCGGCTGAGCGCCGGCGGGGCCCCCTTTCCAACCTGGAAGTTACACCGCAGAGGTTGCGGGGCCGGCCGCTACCCGGTGCGTACTCCTTCGAGGGTATGGCGTTCGATTCGCCTGACTTCCGCCAACTCCACAATTTAGGTGCGCAGCCGCCCAGCAAGGTACCCTTTGGGGCATGAAGAAGGAGGCCCTGCGCGTCACTTCGACAATCCCGGTGGCGCCCACGACGCTCTATTTCGCGTGGATCGACAGCGGACATCACTCGTCGATGACGGGGATGACTGCCAAGATCGAGCCCGAAGTCGGAGCGAAGTATTCGGCCTGCAACGGGTATGTCACGGGAAAGCTCGTGATCCTCGATTTGGGTCGACGGATCGTCATGAGCTGGCGAACCACGGATTTTCCCCGTGATGCTGCGGATTCACGCGTCGAAGTGCACTTCGAGACGCTCGGCGCATCCACGCGAATCCTCATCCTGCATACGGAAATTCCGGAAGGTCAGTCCGAGAAGTACAAGGCTCTCTGGAACGAGAAGTACATCGCGCCCATGCGCTCGTACTTCAGTAAGTTCCTGCCCGATCCTCGCAATCCGCCGCCGCGACGTATCCCGCCGCCGCCTCCCGAGTCCGATGAAGACGAGGAGGAGGAGGACGAGACGAAGGTGTTGGGCAAGGCGAAGGGCAAGCTCGGTTCGAAGGTCGTGCCGCCTGCGAACGCGAGCGGCCCCGGCGTTCACAAGGCCGACGGCAAGTCGTCCGGCAAGCCCGCCGCGGGCAAGGCTGCCGCGAAGGCCGCGCCGCCTCCGAAGGCCGCGCCGTCCAAAGCCGCGCCTCCCTCGAAGGCAGCTCCTGCCCCGAAGGGAAAGCCGGCACCGAAGGCCGCCGCTCCTGCGAAGAAGCCGGCGCCCGCGAAGAAGCCCGCCGCTCCCGCGAAGAAGCCGGCCGCGAAGGCCGGCAACGCAAAGGGCGGAGCGAAGAAGAAGCGCTAGTCGCGCGTGCGATCGATCTCGGACGCGCGCGCTCCATCTCCGAGCCGCGCGCTGTCGTTCGCCTCGTCCCCTTCGAGCCACCACAGAACGCTCAGCGCGACGCCACGCGAAGGCGTCGCCACCGCGAGATGCGACGGATCGCGCTCCGTCGGCGCGCACTCGTCCACTGAATCGACCGAATTGACCGGCGAATGCAGGCTCTCGTCACTCATGCCTGAGTTACTAGCGCTGCCCCGCCGACCGCGCAAGAGACAGGTGAATTACGATGGCCGTCACCGTGTCCGACCCCGTCCTCGCTGATCTGCTCGCGTTCCTCGGTGACTCGCCGACGCCGTTCCACGCCGTCGCGAGCGCGAGCGCACGCCTCGCCGCCGCTGGATTCCGGCCCATCGCAGAGACCGATGACTGGTCGAGCCTCGCGCCGGGCGCCTACGCGTTCGCGCATGGTGGCTCGAGCCTGCTCGCGTTCGTCATTCCAGAGGGCAAGCGCATCGCGGGCTTTCGCATCGTGGGCGCGCACACGGACAGCCCGAACCTCCGCCTCAAGCCGGCCCCCGAATACAAGAAGGAGGGCTACGCCCAGCTCGGCGTCGAGGTCTACGGCGGCGTGCTCCTCAACTCCTGGCTCGACCGCGACCTCTCCCTCGCCGGCCGCGTGTTCATCGGTGGCAGCGGCTCGAGCGCGAGGACCGAGTCGAAGCTCGTTCGCTTCACGAAGCCCATGCTCCGCGTCGCGCAGCTCGCGATTCACCTCGACCGCGAAGTCAACGACAAGGGCGTCGTCCTCAACAAGCAGGAGCACCTCGCGCCGATCTTCGGGCTCGAGCGCGACGGCGCGCGTGACCTGCGCGCCATGCTCGCCGAGGAGCTGGGCGTCGCCGGCGACCAGATCGTCGGCAGCGATCTCATGCTCTACGACGTCGTGGCGCCCACGCTCGGAGGCCGCGACGAGGAGCTCGTCTTCTCCGCGCGTCTCGACAACCTCGCCATGTCACATGCGTCGATCCGGTCGCTCATCGACGCCACCCCGAAGGCGGCCGCAGGTGACGTGGTGCCCGTCGCGGCGCTCTTCGATCACGAGGAGGTCGGCAGCGAGACCGCCTACGGCGCGCACTCCGGGTTCCTGCCGCGTGCCCTCGAGCGCATCGTCCTCGGTCGCGGCGGCTCGCGCGAGGACTACCACCGCGCCCTCGCCGGCTCGCTCTGCGTGTCCGCCGACATGGCTCATGCCGTGCACCCGAACTACGAGTCACGCCACGAATCACGGCACAAACCGGTCCTGAACGGCGGTCCGGTGATCAAGATCAACAGCCAGCAGCGCTACGCCACGTCGGGCGCGACCGCCGCGCTCTTCCGCGATCTCTGCGCGCGCGCCGAGGTGCCCGTGCAGCACTACGCGCATCGCACCGACCTGCCGTGCGGCTCGACGATCGGCCCCATCGCGTCGACGCTGCTCGGCATTCGCACCGTCGACGTCGGCAATCCCATGCTGAGCATGCACTCCATCCGCGAGCTCGGCGGAGCCAAGGACCCTGCGATGATGACCCGCGTGCTCACTGCGTTCTACGGCTGCCCCGATCCCGGTGGACCATGAGCGCGCGGCGTATTTTGGCCCCCGGCGCGTTGGCCCTGGCTCTGGCGCTCGCGCTCGTCACGGCGCTCTTGCCGGCGTGCGGGCGCTCCGTGGGCGGCAAGTGCAAACCCGGTGAAGCCGTCTGCACGAACAAGACGACCGCGTTGAGCTGTCACAACGGCAAGCTCGCGGAGGTCGCGTGTCGCGGTCCGCTCGGATGCACGACCTTCCAGGAGCACGCCAACTGCGACGACTCTGTCGCGTCCGAGGGCGACACGTGCATGGGCGACGGCGACGAGGAGTACGCCTGCTCCGTCGACAAGAAGCGCGCGCTGCTCTGCAGGGACGGCAAGTTCGAGCGCTACCTCGAGTGCCGCGGCAAGGCCGGCTGCGCGCTCCTCGGCCATCAGGTCTCGTGCGACACGTCCGTGGCCGCGAAGAACGATCCGTGCAAAGTGCAAGGATCGTCGGCGTGCAGCGAAGACCAGAAGGAGATGTTCGTCTGCCGCGACGGCAAGTTCGGTCACTACCGGTACTGCCGCGGCCCGGCTGGTTGCTACACGAAGGAAGACGCTCCCGCGTGCGACGAGACTCTCTCTCTCGAGCTCGACGAATGCGGGCTCCCCGGCTTCGTCGTGTGCTCGGTCGACGGAAAGAGCGAGCTGGAGTGCCAGGGCGGCCGCTTCATGAAGACGCGCAACTGCCGTACGAGCTGCACCGTGATCGCCGGCGGCCGCGGCGGCATCGACTGCAAGTAGCGGCGCGTCAGGAGTGCGGATTGAGCAGGAAGCGCGCCTTGGCGAAGCGCGCCACGACTCCGACGATGCCCTCGACCTTCGTCATCTCGTCGAGCACGCTGAGCGCTCCGTTGTAGGTGAGGCCGCCGGTCATGTCGACGCCGCGCCGAGTCGCGGCGTGCTCGATCGCCTCGCGTGCTTTCTCCGTCCCGAGCGCCGGCACGATGAGGTGCATGAGATCGATCGCGACCGACGGCGGCATCGAGCGCGGTGACGCCGCCTCGTACGAGCCCGACGCCCGCTCTCCGCTCTCGCCGCGAGGCCACCCGGACGACTGGGGTACGCGAGCGACGAGCTTGTCGACATCGCCTCGAGACACCGCGAACCGCGCCACCACGCCGACGAGACCTTCGGATTTGACGAGGCGATCGAAGATGGCGCGGACGTCCTCGGCGGAGTACGCGGTCCGCGTGATCGCCGCCAATCGCGCCGCCGACGCGACGACCTCCTCGCTCTTGTCCTGGCCGAGCGCAGAGGCCAGCAGGACCGCGATGTCGTCCTTGGTGATGGGTCGATCGGCGCTCATGCAGTGAGGCGAAATCTCAGCGTGGGAAAGCGAGCACGACGCTCGTGGTGTTGTGGAAACCGCTCATGTCTCCTGCGTCGAGCGCGATCTCGCCGTACGTCTCGAATCCGGCGAGGGGCACTCCGCCCAGCTCGTCGACCATTCCACGTACGGCGCTGCCGAACTCGTCGTTGAGGATCAGATTCCGACAGATGCAGTCGAAGACGATCGCGCCTGCGGCGGCTCGGCCGTCGAGCTTGGCCTTCGCGCGGCGAGCAGCCTCTCGCGCGCTGGCGACTTGATCCTTCGGCGCGCTCTCGGTGATGCGAATGACGGCGCCCTCGGGAACGCCGCACGCGAAGCTGATCGCGCCGGCGGCGGTGCGCGAGAGCGGCGCGCGGATCTTGTACTCGGCGCCCGCGGCGAGGCCGGCCTCGAAGCGGAGGAGAAACGACGTCTCGTCGGAGCTCGCGAGCGCATCGACGTCGATGCCCTGCGCCTTGGCCGCGGTGCGCGTCGATTCGCGCCATACGTCCCACGCCGGACGGCCCTCGATCTCTTCGACGACGTTGCCGTGCGCCTTCGTCACGCGAAGCGGCGCGGACAGGGGCTTGTGGCCGTGGCAGACGCCGAGGCCGAGCGGCACCTTGCTGAAGATCTGCGCGATGACGACGCCATCGCTGATGGCGCGGGCACCACAGGAGACGAGTGTAGATTGCATCTTCAGATCGTCGCCGGCAGCGCCGCCGGCGAGCGGAGCGTCGGCGCCGAGCTCGGACGCGGCGATGAGAGAGACCTCTTCGCAGTTGCCGGCCATCGTATCGATGAGGAGAATGCCGGTGCGGTACGGATAGCCGGCGATGGCGCGCGGCAATCCCTCGAGGGCCTGGGCGACCGCGCGATCGGGCTCGGCGCGGACGCCGCCCCCGATGCCGGCGTACACCTTGAACGCGCCGGCGATCGCGACCGCGCAGACGGCGCCCTTGGTGTCGCCGCGCTCCGTGAACTCGCCCGCCGTCGACGCGCCGAGCACCTGCGCGGTCGAGAAGGCCTCGGTCATGACCTTCGCGACCTCACCGAGCGGCTGCGCGGTGGATGCGAACACCATGATCAACGCAGGATCCTCGCCGTCGAGACCGCGTTTCAGGTCCGCGACGAGGCTCGCGGCTGCCGCGGGTGCGGAGCCCGTCGCGCTCGCCGTGATGACGTGCGTATTCGTATCCATCGATGACACCCTCCCACTACACGCGCCCGCGATGCGAGCTGCGGTCCGTGAAGCTACCGAGCGTACGCTACTTGGCGTCGGCGCAGCAGCGAAAGCCGGTCGAGTAGTCGTGGTAGCTGACGTCGTGGGCGACCGTGCGATAGCCGCAGCCGTCACCGTTCAGGTGCGTGTCTTGATAGTACCCACCACGAAACGTGCCGCGTGAGCCGTCGTGGACCTCGGCGGTCCACTCGTGCAGGTTGCCGACCATGTCGAAGACGCCGAACGCGTTCTTGCACTTCGAGTAGCTGCCGGTGGGCGCCACGGTGTTCGGCGCCTCGTTGATTCGCGGGTCGTTCATGGCCGCGTCGGAGCCGTACACGCCGTCGGGCCCGAGCTCGGGATGGTACGTCCAGATGTTGGCGCGGCCGTTGTCGTTGCAGTACCCGCTCTTGCGCTCGTCGCCGTACGGGAACGTCGTGGGCGTCTTTCCGCGACACGCCTTCTCCCATTCCTCGCCGGTGCAGAGACGCTTGTGAGCTCCCTTGCACGCGGTCTCTGCTTCGAGCTTCGAGATGTAGCCCTGGGGTTTCACGCCGGGACGGGTGACCGCCTTGACGGTGAGCTTCGTGACCGGCTGCGTGGGTGAATGCGCGAGCTCGCTCTTGCCCTGCACCTCGACGACCTGGGCCTCCCAGCGATCGATGCAGTATGCATGTACACCCGGGATCGAGATGTACGCCATGCCGCTCTGGCAGGGGCCGCCCTTCCCTTCCGACGGGCTCGACGCACCGGCGACGCAGCCGATGATGGCGCTGCAGATCAGAACGACGAGCAGTCGGCGAGCGATCACGGCCGAGAGGTAGCTCAGGGCCCGTTTCGAGGCAAATCCTGCGGTGCGCGGTCCGGTCGCGCGATGCGTGATGCGTGATGCGGTCAGTGATGTGGGATGAGGCCGGTGAACCACGCCGCACCCGCCGCTGCCGCCACGACGAGGAACAGAACGAGGCCGATCGCGGCGCCGCCCGGGCCACCGGCCGCTTTCATGGGCGCGTGAGCACCCGACCGTTGGGCCGGGTGCTGTCCCGATCCCGGTCCCGGCGGAATGGAGCCCGGCGGGATCGATCCCGGCGGCTGCGAGTGATGCGTGATCGGTCGCTGGAGGCTCTGATGAGAGTGCGGCGGCGGCGGGTTCGACGCCGGCATCGGCTCCGCGTCCTCGAGCGCCGCGAGGTTGCCGTGCTCGAAGATGTCGGGCGGGAGCGACGCGCGCAGCGGATCGTGCCCGGGTCGTTTGTTGACCTCACTGATGCCGATCTCGTTCGCCCAGTTCGTGGGGTCGACGAAGCCGTCCGTGTTCAACGGCGCGGCCGCTGCGGTCTTCATATTTCCTGAAGCGGGCGCCCCGTCTTCTTTTAATGAGGTGAACTCGAACAGCGCTTCTTCGATCAGCTTGTCGATGATCGAGCCTTGCGGCGGCCGGACGCGCTGCTTCTCGCGCATCGTGCCCTGCACGATGCCTGCGATGTCGTAGCTGCTGATCGGCTCGCCATAGGAGAACATGAACCGCGAGAGATCCTGTCCGAGCTCACGGGCAGTGCCGTAACGCTGGAGCATGTCCTTCGCGAGCGCCTTGTTGACGATGCGCTCGAGCTCGGGAGGGACCTTGCGGTTGATCTGGGAGATCGCGGGGACCTGCGCGACCTGCACTTTTTTGACGGTCTGGAAATCGGTGTCGCCGAGGAAGAGGCGCTGACCCGCGAGCAGCTCCCAGAGGATGATGCCCACCGCGAAGATGTCGGTGCGCTTGTCGACCTCCTGGCCGAGCGCTGCCTCCGGCGACAGGTACGAGAACTTCCCCTTGATGATGCCGGGCTCGCTCTTCTCGAGCTGCGAGCTCGCCTTCGCGAGCCCGAAGTCCACGATCTTCACCTCGCCGTACTTCGTGACGAGCACGTTCGGCGGAGACATGTCGCGGTGAACCAGGTTCATCGGCATGCCGTTCGGATCGGTCAGCTCGTGGGCGTAGCTGAGGCCCTTGCAGATCTCGTGGGCGATCCACGCCGCGGCCGGGACCGGGAAGTCCTTGCCCTGCTTCTTCACCGACTCGGCGATGCCTTTGAGGTTCGCGCCGTCGACGTACTCCATGACGATGAAGAACGCGTTGTCACCGACGCCGATGTCGAAGACCTGCACGCAGTTCGAGTGCGAGAGCTGCGCCGAGAGGCGCGCCTCGTCGAGGAACATCGCGATGAACTTCTTCTTCTCGCTGAGGTGCGGAAGAACGCGCTTGATCGCGACTTGCTTGCGGAAGCCCTGGAGTCCCTCGCTCTCGGCGCGGAACACTTCCGCCATGCCGCCCGACTCGAGCTTCTCGACGACGCGGTATCTCTGCTGGCCGGTTTCCGTCATGCGAGTGCCCAGAAGGGCAAATCTGTAGAGGAGGGTGCCACCTGCGAGCGCAATGCGTCAAGAAGCCTAGGTGTGCCCCCCGTTAAGTCGCATTCGCGCGGGGTTCTGCGGGGTTGCTTCCTCGCGCCGGACGCACCGAGGGCGCCGATCTCGCATTGACATACGGCTCGGCTATCCCGGATGCTGCGCGCCGGTAGAGCTCCGACGATGCCCGCCCGTCCCAACCGCGCGCTTCTCTGCTCGTTTGCGAGCGCATGCGCGGGAGGCGTCCTTCTCTCGAGCGCCCAAGCGTCCGCGCTCGAGCCGGAGGTCACGAGCGACACGGCGATCCAGTTCTACGACATGCGCAGCCCCACCGGCGAGATCGCGATCTCGCGACGGCGGCTGACCACGACGCTCGGCGTCAGCGTCTACGACCTGTACGACACGCCGAGCGATCCGAGCGGGCCCACCCTCTCGTTCCGCGCGCGCATGCGCTACGACGCCGACTACGGCGGCTCCGGCGCCGAGACCGACCCGACCAGTCGCTTCGTCATTCCGGGCTTCGACCGCGGGCCCATCGATCTGATGTACGGCTACGTCGAAGGCCGCCGCTTCCTGAAGGGATGGCTCGGCTTCAAGATCGGCCGGCAGTACATCGTCGATTCGCTCGGCTGGTGGTCGTTCGACGGCGGCTCGGTAAAGATCACGACGCCCTATTACTTCGCCGCCGAGGTCTACGGCGGGCTCGAGCAGCGCGGCGGCATGCCGCTCTCCACGTCTCGCTTCGAGCGCGATGGAATCTGGCGCGGCGATCGGAGCGGCTACGACCCGGCCCTCTATCCATCGTTCCAGCCGAATGACGTCGCTCCCGCGTACGGCGCCGCGCTCGAATCGGCGGGCTTCACGTGGCTCCACGGGCGCCTCACGTACCGCCGCGTCGAGAACACCGGTTCGTCCAACGTCACGCAGTTCGCGAACGGCCTCACGCAGCCCGTCACGTACAGCGGCTCGCGCGTCTCGCAGGAGCGCATCGGCTACGGGTTCGACGCAACGTTGCCCGACGTGGGCGGCATCAAGGGCGGCCTCGCCTACGATCTCTACAACGCGAAGCTCGGGAACCTGTTCGCGTCGGTCGACGTGTTCGCCTCGCGCAAGCTCACGCTCAGCCTCGACTACGACTACTACGTGCCGACGTTCGACGCCGACTCGATCTGGAACTTCTTCCTCGCCGAGCCCATGAACGATCTCGGCGTCCGCGCGAGCTGGGACGCGACCGAGCGCTGGGCCTTCGCCGCCGGCGCGCGCGCCCGAGCGTTCTCCGTTCAGACCGCGAACGAGAACGTCGGCAACATCCCTGGGTCGAGCGCCACGTCGCCGAACGGCCTAGCCGCGGCGAACTACTTTCCGTCGAGCAGCCTCGACCTGATGGGCGGCGGCAATTTCTCGGCGCGGTGGCACTTCGGCGAGGGCGCCGTCGGCGCACGCGGCGCCGCGGATTTCGCGAGCAACGGCGAGCGGCTCGGCGTCGACTTCTTCGGCGAGCGCACGCTCGAGACGCGATACATCCTCAGCGCGCGCGCCGGCGTGTGGCAATGGGACGACAAGCTGCGAACCGATCGCGACGCGGTCAGCTTCCAGTACGTCCTCGGCGCCGGCTACAAGCTCTGGTCGCGTTCGCGCGTCTTCGCGGACTTCGAGCACGACATGAACCGCATCGCCGGACAGCGCTTCCGCGGCATGCTCTGGCTCTCTCTCGCGGTGAGCAAATGACGAAGACCGTGCGGTACCTGGTGCTCGTCGTCGCGTTGGTGCTCGCGGCATGCACGGCGTTCGCCCAAGATCCGAGCGCGTCCGCGCCGCCGTCCTCTTCGACCGACGCGGACGCTTCCGCCGACGGCGCCGCGAATCCCGACGCCGGCAGCGACGCAGACGCCGCGCCGATCGGCCCCGAGGCGCCGCCGCCGACGCCCGCAGACAACGCCGCTGCGCGAGCATGGGCCGCCGGAGGCGATCTCTCCTCCGGCCTCGCGCCGCTCCGCGACAACGCCGCCGTGCCGCTGAAGTGGCTTCCGCCCGGCGCATTCGAGCAAGACCGCGGTCCCTCGGAGGCGGTGTTCCCGCCGCAGAAGCTGACGCTCCGCTTCAATCACAAGCTCCACGTCGGCGATCAGAAGCTGCAGTGCAAGACGTGCCACGCGGGCGCGGTCACGAGCGAATCGGTCTCCGATCGCCTCACGCCCAAGGGCACCACCTGCGACGCGTGTCACGGCGCGAACCACGACGATCTCAGTCACGTGACCCCCGGCGACGACGCGACGCGCAAGTGCAACTTCTGCCACCTCGGTTACAAGGAGGGCGACGGCAACCTGGTCGCGAAGCTCACCATTCCGCGGCCGAACATGGTGTTCAACCACAAGAAGCACGCCGCGCGGAACATCAACTGCCAGCAGTGCCACGGTGACGTGCAGGAGCTCGAGCTCGCGACCCGCGATCAGATGCCGAGAATGCGCGGCTGCTTCAACTGCCATCAGCATCCCGATGCAGCAGCGCGCGGCGAGGCGAAGTCCGACTGCCAGACGTGCCACATCAAGGGCGGCGCGACCGAAGGCGGCGGGCTGAAGACGGTGTTCGGGAGCGGCGAGCTGCAGCCGCCGCGCTGGCTCCACAACGCGCAGCACACGCCCGACTTCGTCCAGCGTCACAAGTATGTAGCGGCCAACGACTCCCAGTTCTGCGCGAACTGCCACAAGGAGGAGTTCTGCACGGCCTGCCACGACGGCCGCGTCCGACCGCGCAACATCCATCCGAACGACTACCTCAACATGCACGCCGTCGAGGGGCGGCTCGCCACGCAGAAGTGCACGAGCTGCCACCGCGAGCAGAGCTTCTGCCTCAGCTGCCATCAGCGGCTCGGCGTCTCGATGAGCGGTCCGCAGCGTGATTCAGGGCGCTTCCACCCTCCGAAGGCGGAGTGGAGCGATGCGCCGCGGCGTCCCGGACACCACTCGTTCGAGGCGAATCGAAACCTGAATGCGTGTGTCAGCTGTCACATCGAGCGCGACTGCGTGATCTGCCACGGCGGGCAGGGCATCGGCGGCGGCTTCAATCCCCACTCGGGTAGCTTCGTGAGCGGCTGCGCGACGCAGTTCAAGCGGAACCCGCGTCCTTGCTACGTCTGTCACGATCCGGGGGCGTCGGTCCTCCAGAGGTGCCGATGACACGGCGCGATTCCCGAGATTCGCTGTTGCATCCGGAGGCTTGCGGGGACTATACCGGCGGGTCGCAAAACCTTTGCGACGCTTCGTGTATCCCCCTCTCGCGCCCTCGTAAGGAGGCTCCCTGTGAAAGAGCTCGTGCGGTACCTCTTGGAGAACTTGTACCTGGACTTCCAGGGGGAGATCTCCCTCGACACCGTGCGCCAGTTCCTGCGGGGGGACGACAGCCGCGAAGCGAAGGCGCTTCTGCAGAAGCTGATCGAGGACAAGGGCGTCGACGACCTGCTGATCACGCTGGCCGACGTGCTCAAGGAGCACATCCGCACGGGCGTGAACGAGCAGGTGATGCGCGAGCAGCTCTCGATGTACTCGGAGAGCTGAGCACGGCAAGACCGCGAATCGCGCTCGTTCGCGCGTTCTTGGTGCTCTCGATCCTCGTCGCGGCGATCGCGGCGACGGCTTCGTGCGACGCCGGCAAGCGTCACAAGCAGCAGACACTCGGGCCGTACATCACGATCCTGGGCGTCAACGTAGGGCCCAACAAGGTCCTGCCTGCCGACGGCTCCATCCAGATCGCCGTCGACCGTTACCTCCTGCCGTCGACGGTCAACCGCCAGTCGATCGCGATCGTCGACAGCGCGCACCAGCCGCTGCCGCCCGCCCTCGCGCCGGTCGTCCTCTACGATCCGATCGCGCGCACGATCACGCTCTCACCGCCCACGTTGCCGTGGCTCACCGACGGCCTCTCGTACACGCTTCTCATGGGCGTGCCCGAGGGCGACGCCGACCAGGGCGGCATCCGCGCCATCGATCGATCGCCGCTCGATCCCGATCAAAAGCGCGAGTTCGGATTCCTCGTCGGTCCGAAGACGAACGTCCCGTTCGAGCCGTCCGTCAGCTTCTGTCGCGACGTGCTGCCGATCTTCGCGGCCAAGTGCGGCCTCTCGACGTGCCACGGCACCGGCGGACGTGCCGCGGCGAGCCTCGTGCTCGACACCAGCGCCGGCGTCGGAGCCACTGCGCTCAACCGCATCGCGCAGGGATCGAACACCGGACCGCTCTCGACACGTCCGCCCGCAGGGCAGCGGCACTTCGGCATCGACATGCCGATCGTCGATCCCGGCAATCCGGGAAATAGCTGGCTCGTCTACAAGGTCGAGCTCGCGCCTCCGCCGACGAGCACCGACCAGACCGACAAGTTCGCGTGCACGAACGGACTCACCGAGCCGAACGTACCGTTCGTGTTCGCGCCGCTCGTTCCGCAAGCGCAGCGCAGCGCCTACGACATCGATCGAACGATCCTGTCGAACTACATCCTCGGTCGCGAGATGCCGTACCCCACGGCGACGCCGGGCGGCTACGGCTCCGAGCCGCTCACGTTCGACGAGCGCGAGATCGTGCGGATCTGGATCAAGGGGCTCCGGCCGGGCAGCGCGCTGCCGGAATGCGGAGGCTGCGGTACGTTCACGCCGCCCGACGCTTCGGTGGCTGACGCGGCGATGCCCGACACCGGCGCTGCCGATGCGGGTGACGGCGGCGAAGACGGCGGCGATGCCGACATGGACGCCGGCGACGCGGCCGACGGCGACTGAGAGCGCGCCAGAAAAGCGCGCTCAGCGCGCTCA
>OUNM010360760.1_pt1 | contig 17691 bp, 18 predicted proteins | sample 1769961 | NCBI WGS metagenome assembly OUNM01 (sample SAMEA3914820, study PRJEB12502) | metagenome | biome: forest; material: soil | place: USA | collected 2012-03-12 | depth 0.3 m
CCCACATATATAATGGTGCTCTCCCTCCCGTTGTCCAAGACCAAACTCAACACGCACCACGCATTCCCCTTCCTCACGAACTTGTCAACCCATCTTGGACAATTTCGTGCTCAGAACAAACTCGACACATCTCTCGTGGCCCGCCCTCTCTCGCCTTCCGCTTCCGCGAACTCGTCAATCCCTTGGCGAAAAGCTCTCGCGACGATGGACGCTCCCGTGGACGCTACCATGAACACCACGGGGGGCGCCGCCACGGACGACGTCAGGGACGTTCTCGGGGACACTCTCCCGGAGGCGACCCTGGACGCCATAAAAATCTGCGCCGCTGCCATCAGGGACGCTCTTCACGAGGACGCTCGCGTGGATGCAATCCTGAAGGCGGCGGCGAGGGAGGCTACCGCAGCCGCCGCCGCGAGCGCCGAGGCTGCTCCCGCCGAGCCCAAGCGGCTCACCTACCCGGCGTGGCAGTCCGGGTCGCCCAACCCCGAACGCCTCCTGGACGAGAAGCCGCTGCCCCCGCTTCCGTTCCGCACCCCCTCCTTCGCCGCCCCGCCCGCCGCCAGCCTCGGCACCCTCACGCTGCTCCCCCAGGAGCTTCTCGACCAAGTCCTCTCGCACGTGGACATGTCCTCGCTCGCGGCCTTCTCCCTCGCCAACCGCCGCGCGGCGCACGCCGTGTCCGCCCTCCCAGCGCTCGCCATCGCAGCCCGGCGCGCGCCCCTCGTCCTGCGCTCCGTCCGCGCCATCCGCGTCGCGCCCCAGATCGCGCCCGCCGCGCTGCTCGCCGCCCTCCAGCGCGGCAGCTGCGAGGACTGCGGCGCGCCCGCCGCCCCGCTCCTCTACCTCCTCGCCGGCCCGCGCCGCGTCTGCGTCCCCTGCCTGGAGCTGGACGCGCGCTACCTCCCGCTGACGCCGGCGTACGCGGCGGCGTGCTACGGGCTGGAGTCGGCGGCGGGGCTGCGGCGCATGCGCGCCGTCGGCGGGGCGTACGGGCCCGTGGTCGAGGGAGAGGCGGTCGCCGAGGGCGAGGTGCTGGTGGACCGCCGCGCGGCGATCTGGGCGGGCATCGTGCGCCACGGCAGCATGGACCGCATGGAGCGCTTTGTGGCGCGGCGGACGGTCGCCGTGCAGCACGAGCTATGGCTCATGGGCGACGCGTGGGAGGAGGTGTACCCGCCTGGGGCGCTGGCGCCGCGCGTCGAGGTCGGCGCCGCGGATCCGCCACACGAGTGGGCCGACACGCCGCTGCGCTATGTCGCGGCCGTGAGGGCGCCGTGGTTGAGGGGCCGGAAGAAGGAGGTCAAATGGGGGCTGCAGTGCGAGGCGTGCCGCGGCTGCAGGCTGCCGCAGTGCCATGAGAGCATTGTGTATACGGAGGAGTCGTACGAGGAGAACCATCTGCGGTACTGTGGGAAGACGGACGAGGGGATTTTGGATATGCACTTGGTGACTGGTTAATAATCTCAACACCGAGTTTAATTAAGATGTTCCTTCGTGCTTGGTGGATATGACAGTGAGCTGTGGCGGGATTGAAAACATTGTTCCAGTTTTGCTGATTCTTGGACTTGTGGCGGAAAAAGAGAGAAAACGGTTTTGATAGAGAGAGGCATGCAAAGTTGATGACACGGGAGCAACACCAAGAAAAAGCTCACCAGTAATCTCCATTGTACAGGAGACTACTGGCTACGAAAACCCTCGGAGGGTCTTACTAAAGCCACTGCAAGGCAAAGCAAGGCAAAGCAAGGCGAGATTTAGCCGTGCAAGAGGCAAGCAAAGGAACATTGAAGCAAGGCACCACGCAGCGCTCGAACAGCGACCTTTTGTTAGAAACCCAGAGGAAGATACCGGCTGGGACTCCCCCAACAAGGCAAAATCGAAGTCGCCCTGCTGGAGGAGCAGCGATGGTTGTCGTGCGGGAAGTTGTATATCAAAGGCAGGCAGGCAGTTGCGCACGGGCTTCCTTCCTGCGATCGGACGAAAGGGAACAAAGTGAGGAAAATAAAGCAGCAAGAGGTATATCTTGAAATTATCACAGTTTTCTTGTGTTTGATGCCAGTCGATCAACGTGGTCCAAACCGGTGCACACTTTGTCCTTGCACACCGCTTGAACTGCCAGTGAACATTGGGGTGGATGCCACAGAAACAACTCGGACTCCTTGCCGCATGACCATCTTGACTGTCTGTCATGTTGTGTCAACCTTTCCCTCTTCAGATTTCCTTCTTCAAATTCCACTGTTCATCATCCCTAATCCCAGTCAGTAATCCAGTATAACAAGTAATCTAGTATAACAATTAGAACCTGCAACCCAAAATGAGCTTCCCATGCAAAGGAGATCCTGAAAACTGCCCAAACAAATTGACCCCGACCTTCCAAAAAACTCCTTGCTCCCTCCAGTTCTAGATTCATGCCTCGAGTCCCACAAACCCTCGCCCAAGCTGTCGGCGAGAGCAAACCTTAGATCAACTCAGGTTCCAGCTTCACCCTGCCTTGTGTTTCCTCAAGCTTCGTTTCGGCCTAGGCTCATCGGCCGCAGCACCTCGTTTCCTCTTTGATATTGGCTCGCGTTTGCCTGGTTTTGATGGTGCAGCTGTTGACGCGGGCGCCTTCTTGGTCTCTCCACGAGCTGCCGGAGGCGGTACTTTGGGCGGCCCGGGGGCGCTCTTCTTGGTGTGTCGGCCTGCTGGCGGAGGCGCAACGTCGGGAGCGGAGGGAGCTGCGTCGCGTTTTGCGGCGAGCCGAACGCTCCGACGAGGCCCCAGTGGTGGCTCTGACGTTGGAGAGGGATCGCCGCCTCGTGGCCGCTTGGACGGGGGCTCTTCGACCACTGCGTCGTGCCTGGTGCGCTTCCGGAGATTGGTCTTTGCTGCGGAGGATGCGGTGCCGGCTGGGGCTGGGCTGGTTTCGGCAGGTTGACGCTCCGCCCGGCTGGAGTCCACGACCCTTTCAACTTGTTTCTGATTGTGTGGGGAGGGTGAGGAGTCCTCCTCGACGATCCGAGGGATCTGGTCCAAGATCCACCGTGCCATGAGCTTGTGGCAGAACACCTTCACTTGGTCGTGCTTAAAGGGTTCTTGGCTGTCGAAAAATTTATTGATGAGATGGATCCGATTCCTGACGTCCTCGAGCTTCTTCTTCGCCCCATTGAGCTTGAGTTCTGCTGCCGCCAGCCTCCGCTCCCCTTCTTCCGTGGTGAGTCGAGAAAGTGCGTGTCTGGCCTTCTCCGCCGAGTTCTCCGCCTCGGCGGACGCAACGCCTTCTTTGGCGCTGTTCAGTTCTCTGTTGACAGATGCCACAAAGCCGTCGCTCAACGACGATTGGGAGACAAAGTCCTCGCTGGCCGGCACCACGCCCGCATCCACGAGGCGCTTCCACGATGCTTCCCGCTTTGGCCGCTTCCGTTCGAGTGCTCGAGTGTACTGGTCGGCCCACCAATATTCGAAATTGAGGTACTCGATCCATGTGGCCAATTTTCCTTGATCCTGTGGGCTTTCCGCAAGACGAAATGGCTGGGTAAATCCGTGGCGGGCCAGGCGCTGCCGAACGGCCTCAGCGTACTTCGAGAATCCGGCGTGCTCGCCTCGGATTTCTTTGTAGTTTTCACGCTCATACTCGCGCCAACCATGCTCGTCGGTCCAGAGGCTGCGCATAAAGTCGAGGAACTGCGACTCTGTCTTATCCGGAAACATTTGCTCCCAGGTCATGCCGTTGTTGGCGTAGCCCTGCTTCCGCTGTTCGAGAAACGCCTCGAAACTTTCGTCCTCGTGATCAATGATCCCTCTGTTATCTCTCTGCCATTTTCGAAATTCACGCCACTTTTCCAGTTGCTTCCGGAAGACCAGCTGCCGCCCCTGTGGACAGTCATCTGGCTTTGGAAGCCCAATATATTCCTGCCAGGGCCGCAACGCCTCATGAGGACCGTTTGGGTCCTCGAGGACGTGCTCGAGGTCGCTGAGTGGGTAGCACGGCCGGCCGCCTTCAGCAATGAGGCGATGGTAGGCGTTGGTCTCCCGTCGTCTGGAATCCTCGGTTTCATCGCAGGGGATAGTCGGGGTGGGAGACGGGCCCCGTTGGCCGTTGGCGACTTCGAGCAGACGCGCGGCAAGTTCGTCCGGATTGACGGCATGGGATTTCAGTGCATCATCCACCTTTTGTTGTGCGGACCTGGAGGGTGTTTAGCAGCGGCTGTTGGTACTTGTCGGCCCAAGACTCACTTCAGTCTCTCGGCGAGTCGGGCCAGTGCCTCGCTTGGCAGGGTATCTGAGCCCCTCACATTGAGAGTGATGCTGCCGTCCGGGCGGCGATTGCGGCTCATGTACTCGACAAGCTCGTCGTCGGTGAACCCAAGAAGGGTCTCGATGGGTAGTTCGGGATCAGGCATCTTCTCACGGACCCGAGATCTCAGTTTTGGTTCTGGTCGGGTGCGCGTCGCTCAGGGCTCAAATGTCTTGGCAATGGCACAGGCGCGAAGGGAGCAAGGGAAGAGTCAGCGCAAAGCAAGGGATGGGCTCGGCGTGTTGAACGCGCCAAGCGATGAGGAGTAGACAAGAAGCGGAAAGCGAACAACAATGGTGAACATATCACCACAAGCGAATGCGAAACCAGGCACACGAAGGCGCAGCGATCAAAGTTGGTCGTTTGCTCGGTGCTGTTGCTGTTGGGTGCGCGTTTGCACCCGGGTCCAACCCTGCGTTCCGAGGGTTTTGGGGGTGCTGACATGGAGGCGGCTGGCTGATCGCCGAGACCAATGCCTAACGTGACACCACAGGCCCAAAATTACCCGCCAGGTCGGCGCGGGCCGCCTGGTTTCCTCCTTGGCGTGATGCCCGGCCACCTAAGTTTTATTCTTCTTGGAGGTATCTAATCAGTTGGTTGCCTTTTTTCCCCCTCTTTCTTCTTTTCTCTTTTCCCTCTGTTCTTCCTCTTTTCTTCTTCTTCTCTTCTTTTCAGGAAAAGAAAGACCTTGTTTTCTTACATCCCTTTATTTTCCCTTCTTTCCTCCCTATCTGTTTTCTCCTTCTTTTTGTCAAAACTTTGGCGCCATGGGTCAGTCATTAATTGGGAAGTACCTGAACAGGGTTCAAATTCAAACCACTTGCGTTGCACGACCCGGGACGGGCCAATCACAACCCAACGCACCACACCCAGCAACCAACTGCATGGGGATCGACTGGTTCTCGACACGCCTTCTGCCTGGGCGACGCGCCCCGGGTCGAGCCTCTGCGGCCACTGCCACGTCGCAGCAGTGCGCCTGGCGGCCTAACCCGGCGGCCAGGCAGCCTTCTGGTTCTGCTCCCGGGCGAGCAATGGGGGTATTAAGGCAGCGGCTTCCCCCAAGCCGGCCTGGTAGACGTCGCGAGCACTCTGCCTCTCTGATACCTCGGCTGCACCACCACTGCCGACCCTCGTTGACATGGCAGAACACAAGGATACTGACCTTATTGCCTGCCTCTATTTGATACGAGATGAAGGCTCCAACTTTAAAAGACCTTGATCGAGACAGCCTGCCAACATTATATCACCCCGCCTCAACCGGACCGGGTCGAGCAGTCTCGGGCCGACCGCTCTCGAGATGGCACCCACAACAGGGAGTCAACTGCCGAGCCTGACGACGACCCTGTCCTCCTCGATCGCGACCGCCGCGGGCGTCTCGAATTCCGCTTCAGCTGTGGACCACGAACTGGTCATGGCTTCGTCTTTGGGAGGCATCCGGACTGCGATGTTGTCCTTCCCGCCCTCCCGGGGCTCAGCCACCACCATTTCGCTTTGACCTTTGACCAAGCCTACCGACCCATCATCAAGGATCTTGGCTCGTTGGGGGGGGGGCCGAGGTTTTGTACGGCACTCAGGGACAAGGAAAGCGCCGCACTTTTGTCTGGATCGTTGGGGGAGACGAAATCTTCGACACGAAGCCTGAGATTATGATCAACCTCTCGGACGGCTTACGGCTACATATCGTTGTGACTTCTCCCGGCGTCGCGTCACAGCCCTACATTGACAAGATCAACACATTCCATCTGGGAACGTTGGGTCCCGATGGGCTTGTCCGTTGTCTTGACATTCGAAGCCGTCCCCAAACCCAGCCAGGGACCGGAGTTTATACTCCAGGCGTTGGCCCCATTACTGTCAAGCATGAGGTCGGTAGCGGCGCGTTCGGGGTTGCTTCTCGCGTCTGGGAGGTTAGCACGGGATATGCGTACGCCGTCAAGGAACCCCACCAAACGGACATCAGGGACGGCACCGTCGATGTCGGCGACTGGATGAGAGAGGCTCATCTTCACTCCCAAGTCTCGCATGTGAGTTGCTCGCTCGCCCCCTGAACGCCTTTTTGCATTCTGACAACCCCAAAGGACCGCATTGTGGGACTCCTCGGATCCAACTTCACTCCGTGGCCGCAACTCCATCTTGAATACATGCCGGGGGGATCTCTCGTCAAGTACAAGAAATTGTCAGTTGACGAGTGCGGGCAGATTCTCTCCCAGTGCCTCGACGCACTGGCGTATCTTCACAGTCTCGATCCGCCCATGGTACACCGAGATATCAAGCCGGGAAACATTCTCGTCGAGTCCTACAGCCCCGGGAGCATTCGCGTCAAGTTTGGAGACTTCTGCCTGTCGAGACGAAGCGCTGATCCAACCTCCATCTGCGGCACCACCCGGTACTTCGCCCCTGAGATGCATAGCGAGCAGGCTCGACGAAAGCCTCACACCAGAGACCGACGTCCTTACACGCCTGCTGTCGACATCTGGGCGCTTGGCATGGTAATCTTGGAGTGCCTGCCCCAGGGCCTCCCCAAAAAGCCCCAGAAATATGGCCTGCGGTGGTGCCAGGATATTGTGGACAAGCTCAACAAGGACCTCCAAAACGCGTGGGACCCGATGCGGCAGTTCTTGGCCGATTACATGGTGGCGATGCGGCCCGAAGACCGTGGCTCGGCGAAGGACTGTTTTGACGTCGCCAGTGTTTTTGGCGAGGACTGCGAGAATCGAAGCCAGGTGCTCGAGCGCTCCTTTGGCTTGGACGAATACACCGAGGATCAGCGGACGGTGGTCAGAGAAGGCCAGGGCCAGGCAGAGAGCGTCGTCTCCAACGGAGGCTCTCACCCGCCCTCCACCGGATTCACTCAGCGGGCAGTGGAGCCGCGGGTATCGGAGATTTCTGGATTGTTCAACCCCCTTGGCGAGCTTGGGGTTGGCTCATCACTGGCAGAATTGGGAAGCCAGGATCAGGAGGACCATAGAACGTCCTCCTCGGAAACCTCTGGAGAATGAAAGGAGGAGAGAAATAAGGAGAGAAACAAGGAGAGAAACAAGGAGAGAAACAAGGAGGGAAACAAGGAGGAAATCAAGGAGGGAAACAAGGAGAGAAACAAGGAGGGAAACAAGGAGGGAAACGAGGAGGGAAACGAGGAGAGAAGGGAGGAGAGAAAAGAGAAGAGAAAGGGGAGGAGAAGGAGGGGAGATTTCATTTATTTTTTTCTGTTTCTATTTTCTGTCTTATTTTCTGCTTTGTTTTTCTTCTTCGCCCTGTTTTCTGTCTTGTTTTCTATTTTAGTCTCTGATACAAGTTATAATAATTGCTATTTCCAAGTTAAACATAGACTAAACAAGACTAACGGGGGGCAACTTAGCAGGATTGACTCTTAGCCGTCCAGCTGTATCTACGCTGGCTTCCTGGACAGGCAATTGGACTTCTCAAATTGCCTTGCTTAACATTAATATAATTGATGATTGATTTACTTGCTTGGTTGAAAATAGCGACTATATAACTAGGAGGAACTGGGTAGGTATTAAGTTTGTGCGACTTGTTAATACCTAGACGTAGGGTATAAGTTAGCACAACAGACAGATATATTTGTTGTCCTATTTGCTAGTATATCGTTTTATCAGTTTTATAACGGTAATTATTAAGTTCTAATTAATTTATATACAGTCTATTACCCTTGAGTTAGATGCTACCTGAAGGACGCTGTATATTTTGACCCGAAAAAATGGTTATAGGGAAAAGCAATCTATTGTTCTGTCTATGTATTCTCCCGAAGGAGGCCTGTGCTAATTGTGCTACTAAAAGATCAAGGAAAGTTCTCTTACAAAATTGGAGGGCTAATTCACCTGGTACAATTCCATCCGTAGGAATGGAGAAGGAAAGAGAGGAGAGCAAAGGAAAGGGAACCCAAGTCCAGAGATAAGGAAAGGTTGTTCTGGTCCATGGCCATGGACACCCGATGAGCCGGGCTTGCAATGTCACTCTCGCAAATCAGCGGGCCAGCTTGGATCTCACCGAGGGCTTGGATCTCACCGAGGATGTCATGTCATCTCACCAAGCAAGGGTCACCAAGCAAGGATGTTGGTTGGACGTTGGACTCCGCCTACCAGTTCCGTCTGCCGCGGCGAGAAGAGTCAGACGAAGTGTCGTCTTGCTCTTCGTTGAGCGGGGCCGAGTAGAAGCCATGGTAGTCGCCGCCGTCAGCGGCCCAGGTGGACTCGTCGCTGAACCAGGGGCTGTCGTCTTGGGAGTCGTATTCGACGGTGACCAGTTCGTCGTCTTCGAGATCGCTTGTCTCGGGGAGCCACACCCACTCCTCGTCGTCGTCGTCGTCGTCGTCGTCGTCGTCGTCATCGTCGTCATCGGCGCCGATCGCGAGCGGGCTGTTGGAAAGGTCGGAGTCAGTCTCGTCGTCGGACTGCTCTTCGTTGTCGTTGTCCTCGCCGAGGCTGCAGTACGCCGAATTTTTGTCATCGTCGGAGACGCTTGCGTCGTCATCACCCAAGTTCTGGGTGGTACGTGCAGTAAGTGCGGGCGTCGGAGAGCGGGGCGCCAGGCGTCTTGCGCGGCGTTCGCGCCACATGTCGGCCTCGCTCAAGGGAAGGCGGAAGTCGATCATGGCTGCTGTGGTGGAAATGCGCAGTGCCAGAACTCGGCAGGTAACTTGGGATGAGACCGGTCGAGGGCTAGCTAGCTGCTTGGTAGAACCGGAGGCAGGAAGTGCTGAATGATTCCATGAGTCAGGCCGGAGGGATGGGGAAGGTGGGTTTATATACTTCTCTGGAGTGTAGGATCTACACCAGGAACAATGCTTTGTTCAGAGACCAGAAGAATCGAAACAATTGCTGCACATTTCCGCACGACAGTTTCTTTGATGTCTGGCTTTGATTGTTACGCGTGAGCTGAAACACAAACACTCATTCCAGAACGGCTTGGAAGCACAGCTCAAGTCAGGTACAGTTGCAAAGAGCACCTTCAGACCTTTCCAGACCATTGAGGAGAAACCCCAACCAATACCACATTGACTACCTTACCTAGGTAGGTAATCAAGAAAAACACTGAGTTGCAAGTTGGACCAATTCAAATTTGGTTTCCTTTGATTAAAACCCAATTAACCTCAAAACATGCCGGACGCCAGAATCCTTGCCCATGCCAGTGTAGTATCACCTAACAGTACCTAAACAGGCCCCGCAGAGCCTTCAGCGTCGCTCAGCTTCTCTCCCGCCTTCTCTTCTGACTTGACCGACGGTTGGCTGTCACCCATTGACGGAGCATGGGTGTCTTCCTACCGGGCGTCAACCTCGGACTTTTCCTCGGCACCCGCGCTGGCATCTCCCGTCGGAGCAGCCGCCGGCACCTCCGTACTCTGCCCGGCGTCCTTGCTCTCCTCCTCCTCCTCCGCATCCCCAATGTGAAGCACCTCCTCGACCTCCTCGGCCAGCTTGCTGACCTCGTCGTGCAGGGCAGCGACCCTCTTCTTGGCGCCCTGCATCTGCCTCTCGACCTCGTCCTCGCCGACCAGCTCCTTCCACGCGGCCTCGAGCTCGTCGCGCCACCCCAGCTCGTCGGCCAGCTTGCGGATCCCCGCGTCACAGTCGCCCAGCACCATGACGTCGTCGGCCTGCGTGCCAAACGACCCGACGCGCTCCAGGTTGAACAGCACGCGGGGCACCTCCTCGTCGGCCATGTTCGGTAGCCCCGCAAAGGGGTGCACCTGCAGGCTCGTGCCCATGACCAGGATCAGATCCGCCTCCTTGGCCCGGTCGCTCAGCTCGAAAAACGCCCGCGGCAGCGCCTCCCCAAAGAACACAATATCCGGCTTGACAAACCCGCCGCACCTCTCCCCATCCTCCCCTCCCTCTTTGCTCTCCTCACAAACCGGCACCTCCCCTCTCGCCACAAACTCCCTCATCCTGCCGTCATCAAACGCGACCTTGCACTCGATACACCGCTGCGACGCAAAACTGCCGTGAGCCTCCACAATCAGATCGCCCGGGACCCCCGCGGCGCGCTCGAGGCAGTCGATGTTCTGGGTGAAGAGCATGTGCAGCAGGCCGCGGCGGGCGAGCAGGGCGAGGAAGACGTGGGAGACGGTGGGGCGGTAGCGGGCGCCCGGGTACAGCTCGCGCGCCAGCACGTAGAAGGGCCGCGGGTTCTGCCGGAAGAAGGACAGGTCGAACACGGCCTCGGGTTCCGGCAGGTCGAGGGCTGACAGGTTGGCATAGAGCCCCGTTTCGGGGGAGCGGAAGTCGGGGACTGGGAAGAGCAGGTTAGTAACAGGGGTTGTGGGGACAGGGAGGGAGGGAAGGGCCTACTGCCGGCTGCGGTGGAGATGCCGGCGCCCGTCATGACGACGATGCGGCGGGCGCGGCCCGACTTGATATGCTCGGCCACCGCGGTAAGGCTGCGCTCGGGCAGGGTCAGAGGCGGGGTGTCCTCGGACACGAAGGACTGCTCTTGGCCCATTTTGAGAGTGCGGGGATGGTTTCGGTTCCGGTTTCGCTTGTTCTTCTTCTTCTTGTGGCTTTTTCCTTGCACGCAAAAGTCGTCGCGAAAGGCGTCAAGGTCGTCGTCGAAGGTGTCGAAATAGGTGGCGCCCTTGGCTGGGCGTGCCCCTCCTCCTCCTCCGTGTCTGCGGCGGCCTATCTTGGCGTCTGTGTGGCTCAGCTGTCGGCTCGGCGCGCGGCTCAGCGGAGAAATGTCGAATTTGGCAAAATCGACAGATAAAGTCAAAGAGAGCGAGCGAGTGCGAGTGGATGAGAGAGAGAGAGAGAGAACAAGAGAGAAAGAGGGCGAGACAAGAGTCGGTGCTCGGACTTTGGCCAAGATTTGATTAATGCCGCGCGGGGTCAGGCACACAGTCAAAAGTTGCAGGTTAATCGTTGCGTATGAGATTACTGGACTGCAAAAATGAATATATGGATTTTTGGCGAGGAGGGGATCCGGCACGGTCGATATCGGGGTGTTTGACGGGGTGAGTGTCGGAGTGACACCACGTTGTCTCGGTGTGACTGAAGGCAAGAGGGTCCTGCAGAAATTGCGCTGAAACTTGGAAAAGGGTTAGGGTTTATGCCAGTGACAACGATGCTCCCCACCTCATCCAACTTGCAAACTGCACGTAACTCGACTTAAAGGTGAATTCTCTTGTACGACCGTACGCCGAAGAAGATCTTAAGTAGAACTTTGTATTTTCATGGTCAACATCGTCCAGACTACTCTCGGCAAGCAGAAGCTGTCCCTGACCTCGACCATCTGCCTGAGTCAAGACCCAACAACCAACAAGATAGCATGTCTGCGAGATCAACAACTCCACTCCCTGCCTTGGGCAATGTAACTATAGCAAACAGTACAAGATCTTTATCCCTAAGATCCTGCAACAAACGTCCTTGAAGCAAACAGCAGCAGAAGCAAGACAGATCTCCCTCTACCCCCTAGAAGTCATGTCCCGGCACCTCCAACCCACATCCATCTTCTGTCTCACAAACAAAAAAAAGCCTGCCCCTCAGCGCCCTGCCTCATCGCCATGTCCCCTGATTCCCCTGAGCACGCTCAGCCGTCACCAGGAGTCCGACACCCCCTTCTCATCTTCAGGGGAATCCGTAGGCGAGTCAGGGCCCCAACAACCCCAACCAACAGACGGTTCCGACGGCTTTGGCTTTTCAACGCGCAGCACCCCGCCGTCGACGCCGGACCGGCATTTCTCCAGGATCGTGGCGAAAACCTTCGCGCGCAACATGCCGTGCTGCATCACGAGGACTTCGGCCTGCCTGGCACGCGTGAACGCGACGCAGAGCCGCTTCATGTTCCTGGTATGCTCGGTTGCCTGACTGTGGATGAAGTCGACGAACACGACATCCGCCTCTTGGCCTTGGGCCGTGTCCACGGTCCGAACTTGGCACCGTCTCTTGTGCCGTTTCGAAAGGAGCCTGTTTACGGCGCCTTGGTAACGATGGACTGCTTCCCTGTACACCGAAAGAATCATGATCGTCCCAGGGGTGATGCCGTCGACCTGGGTAAACTCTTCGTCTTGGAGGAGGAGGCTGACTTGTTCCAGGACAATTTCTTGGTGTTTTGGGTTCCACATCGAGGTTCCGATTCGATTGGCTCGACTATCCTCATGGACGATCAAAAGCCGGGGGACAGACGGCTTGGTGTTCGCGGCGGTGCCGTGGATCCGAATGCCCTGGATCCACGCCAGCCGTCTCCTCACGCTGAGAGGGAGGAGCTCGTCGTCAGTTTTATCGGATCGCATGATCCCGTCATAGAAGAGATCAGAGGGCAAGCGCTCCAGCCCGGCGAAGGCACGGTGGTTGACCAACAGTTGGTTGGTAGTCGCCCCGTTCAGGTGCGCTCGCTCCATTGTCGATAACTGGAGCTGATGCCTGCGGTGGCAGTTCTTCGTCTCAACAAATGGCTCAGTCTGCCGGTGGTCACCGACAAAGAACCAGGCCTCAGGCTCGAAGTGCGCCAGCGAAATTAGCGTAGAAAGTTCGCGGGCATGTGCGCACCTAAACAATCTCGGTCAGTTTTGTCTTTTCTGGCTACTCGGGGGTGCTGTCTCGGGAGTTGAGGGAGCCGCTCGACTCCCGAGACAGCTCAACGAGGGAAAGGGGACTCTGATTCGACACGTACTCATCAAAGATAACAAGCTTGGGCATGAAGATTTTGGCGATGCGCGGCGCTGTGACTGGGGTGGTCGCAATAAAATCCACATGCTGGAGGGTGTCGTAGTACAGCGGGATGAGGCTCTTTCGGAGCATTTCCATGTTGGTCTCTTCATTCTCCTGACTGTTGCGTCCACTGCGGGTCGGGAGATCCGTCGATGGCCAAGCCATCACTGCAACGCTTTGGGTCAGTTTTGTCTTCTTTGGGTAGATATTTGGGAGCGGTGTCTCGAGAGTCCCGGGAGCCTCGGGGGCCGCTTGACTCCCGAGACGGCCCAAAAGAGGAAAAAAAGACTCCATTTGTTGCTTACTCCGAATGATGGATTTTTCGATGCCGAGCTGGTTGCACATTGAGTGCATTCTGTCGGCAGCGTCGTCCGCTGGCTTGTTGATATCCAACGAGAAGCCGCTCAAGCGCTCCTAACTTTGCCAGCATGGTCGCCTTGGAAGCCTCCAGTTGGAGCTGGACTCCAACCGACCTGCTCATTTTTGGATGCAGATCTCTAAACGTCGTGCCGCGGTTGAAGAGGGGGACGAGACACTGCTCAAATCCGGGCTCGACGACGGCGACATCCACAACCATCTCAACCGAGTTGTTCCAGTTCTCGTTGAGGCTGATAATCTCCGGTCCCCTCCGGCAGGCATACCAGGGCGAGAATTCCCCATCTTCGTTGAAAAATCTCAGTTTGCACGATTGTCCGACGGCCGGAGGGAGCTTTGCGGCGTCATTGAGATTGGCTCGAATGATGTAACCCCGCCAAAATTGTTCGAAACTCGGGACCGTGATGACCCAGGCGGCGAACCTTTTTTCTTGTCGGTTGAATTCATCGATATTTCGTTTATACTCCTCAAATTCCTCCTTCGTGGCGGACTCGAGCTGGGATCGGAATTCCGACGCGTCTGCGAAACTGATGATGGGAGGTTTAGGTGAGCTCTCCTGCCAGCGCCTCTCCTGCTGGGGCCTCTCCGACCAAAAATATCGAGGCGGCATCTCTCAAGTCGAGAAATAGAAGAGAAAGGTTCTCTCTGGCGAGATGGTCAGCGAGTTACAATGGGAGGAGATGCTACAGCGGCGTCAATTCGCCACCTACCGAAACTCAATCCGCGACCCCTGCTTGACGCAGCTGAGAGGGACAGCGTGGGGAAAAGATGGCTGTGAGGCGCAACGAGGTGGTAATTTCAAGATATGGAAATCCTTGAAAAAGAGAGTGGCTCGAGGAAAGAGGGCGGCTCGAGAAAAAAGGGTGGCTCGAGGAGAGAGAGTGGCTGGAGAAGTGGCTGGAGAAGAACCTGGAGAGAGCCAAAAAGTCGAGAGGGTCGAGCGGTCAGGCGGCAGGCCGAGCAAGGAAGGAGCAGAAATTAGGAGTTTAACTCGGCCAGGCAGCAACTTGACAAAGCAACTTGACAGACCCAAGCGATTAGGCTTAGCTTGACGCCGGCCCATTGCTCCTTCCGTGTGGCTCCTTGTTATTATCCCACACCGTGCTCTCATGCCCAGTCAAATAAAGCGAGCACAAGGCCAAGGACGCTGACTCTGAAGCACCGAATTCCCATCATGAACCAACACTTTGCCACGGAAGGAGCACACTCCCGTTCAGCCCCTCCTTACGTCGCCTGCCCGGCCAGCGTCGACAATCTCAAAGATAGTCTTCAGCTGGCTCTCGACACTCATCAAGGTCTCCCAGCTGCGGGGCACCTCCCTCTCCCGACCCCTTTGTCACACCAGCATCCAACCCTTCAACCATCACCTCCTACAAGACGACGTTGGCCAAGGAAGACATCCAAGACAAGAACAAGGCCGACGGGCATGGTCAAGCCGACCGCCCTGATCCAAGCCCTGTGGTTCACCCTGCAGTCCGTCCTGCGCCTTCCCCTGGCGCCCCTGGCGCCCCAGGACACCATGACACTGGCCTCCGTCCTCCACACCCCTGTTACAGACGGCGGCTGCTGGTGGGCGAAGCCAAAGCGCATCGCCACAGCATCCTTCGTCGACCTCCTCCCCCATGACCGCCCGGGAGAAGGAGATGTTCGTGAGCCTGTTCGATCGGGCAGACGTACGACGTCCTGGACCCGACTCCTCCGCCATCGACGCCGCCGCCGCCGCCGCCGCCGCCGGCCCTCTCTGCCCCCTGATGCTCGCCCCGTCGACCATTCCATCCGGCCCGACAATATCGTCCTCGAGGGAGTGTGTTGCGGCCCGGCCGCACGGTTCCCATCCCTGTCAAGCTGGGCCAAGACCTCCGCGAGCCCGAAAAGCGCACACGTTCGAATCGATCCAGACAGGGGTCGCCGGCGGCGTCTCATCGAGGGGTTCGATGTTGGCGGAAGGGGGGGTCGGTTGGTTGGTTGGTCGGGCGGGGAGCTTGTCTGCGGCGGCGGTTGTGTCGGCGCCAAGAGGGGAAGCGGTTGTGTCGGCGCCAAGAGGGGCGCCGCTGTCCTCCTCGCCCGCCCGCCCGCCTTGATGTCGGTCACGACTTTGAGAGGAGGCTACCGTGGCGAGCTTGAGTTGGATGTGTGAAATGAGGGATTGGCTTCTGCTCGGACGATGATCTCGGGAGGGAAGATCTCGTCTGGGATGTGTCACAGGGCTAGCACTCGGATTTACGAATTCAGTCCGGTACGCTCCAGAGGCTAAAAAGTCGACACCAGTTATAATTCTGGCTTTCTATGGAAGTCCTTTGTTTCAAGATAGGTAGTGTTACTTGTGGCGGGAATGGAACTGCTGGTTGATCCAAGGCGGGCGTCAGGGAACAGACGTCCGCTCGCCCGAGCCGAGTTGGGTTGAAATAATCATTAATCGACGACGCTGCGGGGTGCTACATAACTCTCGTTTCCTTTCCCACCTAAACAGCCGTGGCCTGGAAATCGTCGGCATAGACGTACAGGTACGGCAGGGCGTTAGGGTTGATGAAGCGGATCTCGAGCGAGCCGCGGCCCGTCGCGTCGGTGGTGAACTGAATTCCGCTCGTGACCCGTTGGAAGGCGGAGGTGTTGAGGTTGGGGCACAGCGCGGTGCCCACCTTGGCGCCCTTGTAGTACACCTCGATGCCCGAGGACGTGTCAAAGTTGAGGCAGCGGTACATGAAGGAGACGCTGTACGTGGTGGACGGCTTGGCGACGAAGGGGTCCTGGACCACGGAGACGTAGCGGCCGCCCGTGGTAGGCGGGAACACGCGGATGACCGTTTTCCCGCCAGCGCAGTAGGCCGCGCCCGAGGTGCACGGGTTGACGCCGACTACGCCCTGTACGGTGCCTCCCGACGTTGCCGTGGTGTCGGTCCAGGGGGCGAGGGAGCCGGTGGTCGCGTAGGCCTCGAAGTCTCCGTTGATGATGGGCTGCGCGGGGACGGTGAAGGTCGGGTTGGCCGACTCGGTGGCGACGACGCCGGTCGTGACCGTCTCGGTGGTGGTGGCTGTCACCTCGGCGCCCTCGGTGACGGTGGCCGTCTCGGTGACGGTCACGACGGCGGACGTGGCGGAGGACAGGATGCAGCTGCAGGCGCTGCTGATGCGGGACGAGGCGTTGTCGCACTGGGCGAGGATCGAGGACGTCGGGTCCGCCGAGGGTTCCTGGCGCTTGGCATAAATGGTCGTGGTGGAAGCGCCGGTGCTGGAGGACATTCGTGAGCAGCTGATCTGTATCCATCCCAGGTAACGGGCACTCACATGGTCGTGGTCAGCGTCGTCTGGGTCACCACGTCGACGCTGGTCTCGATGATGGTGTTGACAGACGTGACGGTCGCCGTCTCGGTGACGGTTTCCGTGGCGGGCTTGAGGGACAGGTACGACGAGCAGAAAGCCTCGCCAACCTCGGGAACCTCGCCGAGGGCGGCAACGCACTTGCCGCTGCACGGCTTGAGGGTGCACCCAGCGAGGGCGCCCGTGACAAGGCCGCCCAGGCAGATGGCGGACAGCTTCATGTTGCAGTGTTTAACGAATGGACTGGTTGATGCAACCTAACGAGTGACGAAATGAGCGACAAGAACCACGAGATGATGGCTGGGGAACTGGAGACTGGAAAAGACTCGGCATTGAAGCCATTTATACGGCGCCTTGATCCTGGTCCTCGAGCGGATCCCCTTCGGAGCGAAATCTCCAGCTGCGTGGAGACAACAAACTATTTGCGGATCTAGGCCCAACCTGGCCCCTTGAACCACAGTCATTGGCCTCCCTGCACTGAGTGGAACAATAAACATACTCCACCTTCCGTCCGCAGGATCGTCAGCCGCTGTCTTTCTCATCAATAAAGCTTGAACTTCTTGGCCATCTCAATGCCCTCGGCGAGATTGGCGATACGCGCGTCGATTGCGTAACCGTCAGCCTCCAGCTTGATGCACTCCTTCCAAATGTCGGCCAGGCGGACGAGGAAGACCTCGATGAACTCGTTCTCCTCCAGCTCGGGCTTGAGGTCCTGGTTCTCGGGCAGGCTCATGTCGACCGTGACGTGGACCATGCGCAGATTCGTGTTGCAGAAGCCGGGGTCTGCAAGTGTGTTAGGGAGGCTTTCGGTGGCGAACAAGGTCGGACTTGCCGTTGAACATGATGGGCGACGTCTCAAGGACTTGCCCGACGTAGCCCGTCTCCTCCTTGAGCTCTCGGATGGCGGCCTGCTGGGGGGTCTCGCCCGCGTCGATCAGGCCGGCGGGCAGCTCAATGACGACCTTGCCGACGGGAGGGCGGTATTGCTTCTGGAGGATGATCTCGGGGCCTACAGGACTGGTTAGCGTGATAGAGTTCATGGGATGAGAGCGGCGGTGACAAAAAA
>OUNM010785673.1_pt1 | contig 17690 bp, 12 predicted proteins | sample 1769961 | NCBI WGS metagenome assembly OUNM01 (sample SAMEA3914820, study PRJEB12502) | metagenome | biome: forest; material: soil | place: USA | collected 2012-03-12 | depth 0.3 m
CGCTCGCGCGCGGTCGCAGCTAGGGCGGTTAGATAGGGTTTTTCGAGGGCTTTCGAACGCTAGTGCTTTAGTCTGTTTTAGAGGCCTGGTCGCCCCTAGGGGGGGGTGCAGTTTTTTTTACTATAGTTCTAGAAAAAATAATAGGTACTTTGACTTTAGACATATTAAAAACTCTACACGTACCAACACCTTCTTAAATTTTATATAGGTCGTATTCTCTAGCTACTATTAAGTATCTTAAGCCCCTCCTACTAAAAATTTACCTTAACGCTGCCGTCTTTATCCCTAATCTATATAACGTCTCTATTTAAGGCAATAGAGAAATCCTCTAATACACTTCTACTATTAAGCTCTTATCGCCTCTAATACTTATTAAAAGGTTATATCTATACTATACGACCTCGCTACTACGCTAGCAATCACCATAAGCCCTGCGGCTGTTACAGTGTTCAGATCTTTACACTCTCGCCACGCAGCTGAGTACCTAGATCAAAGCGAGTGACGATTTTGGTTTAGTGCGAGCCGAATTTACAATGGCTCTCTATGGCTGATTTAGAATGTGGCTGGTGCCAAGATCCATGATCATGTGACACTGCCGCTAGATGCAATTATTATTATTCATACACCGCTATGCCCTTGGGCGCGCCGGACCCTCAAACTGCTTACTGTACAAGAAAACCGTGCCCACATGGGCCGGGTGAAAACCCGCACCGACAATCAAGGAAACGCATCAGTGTTTGAGCCTACAAATACAAAGGGAGAAGGCCTCCTGGCCTTCGATGGAGGGGGCTCAGACCGCCGAGTCTAGCTCCAGCTTCCTTGCCAGGCTGTACATCGGCAGTCTCTCCGAGTCCATCAGCCAGCTCAGAATCCTCCTCGTTAGCCGTGCAGCTGAAGGACTGATGCCCTGCAAGACAGAGTAAAATTCCTGTCGCGTCCGCATTTCCGTTCTCTCCCATGTCCGGGTCAAAGGTGGGGCCAAACACCACATCACCAGGTGTTCGACGGTCTCGGGCCCCTCCCCGCACTCGCATTGAGGTGTTGATACCTCTGGAACTCCTCGTTTGAACAGGAAGTCCCGAAGTCCTATGGCCCCAGTTCGAATCTGGACCAATAGTGAGCTTTTCGCTTTACTGAGACCTTTGTGTCTTTTCAGCGTCAAGTCTTTGAACAGGGTCTCTTGCTGGTGGTTGAGGTCGTCAGCCGGCCTCATCGTTGCCCGGCCGTCCCGCTCCCTTAACCACCTCTCCCTCCAGGCTTCCTCTACCACTCTGTCTGTGTCGTTGGTTCCACCAGTCCAAACTGCAATTGTGTTGGCGGCTTCCTCTGCCGCTATGGGCCTCTGTGGCCCAAGGGCTCGCGGTCGGCCCCTGTTGCTCCTCCCCGAGTTGAACCTCCTGTACAGCTTGTTGCAAGCCGCGTGGACGATGCTTCCCGGGGCCTTCTTCCCCCCTTGGCCGTCGTCGAGGGAGAGCTGTTGAAGTCGGGCCTCAAAGTCGGCTAGCCGTTTGTTGAAGTATAGGTCCAACGGCGGTACCCATGTCTCCGTTTCGAGGTTGCGAATAGGAGTAGACTTGAAGGCTCCTGCTACGATCCGCAGGCTCTCGTTTTGAGCCTTCGCTAGATGCAGTTAAATTCTGCCTTAGGTATTAAATTACTGAGCAATAACTAGGATACCATGGATATTGGTCTGCCCCTTACACTCGAGGGTCCCCCCGGGTACATTCAGAGGAGTATATTTTGCCACTATTTCGTTCTGTTGGTCTACCCTAAAATACCATCCCCCATGTCCGCCACAGGGGCCTGCCATGGCTTTGGCGACTCAATTATCTGCGCCGCTTTTGGCTCTGGCTCATCTGCGTCTTGCGCAGCGCCCTTACGATTTCGACCGCGTTTTCCCCAGCCCTTAATGGCCTCTTTCGCAGCACGTGCCAGTCCTGGCTCTGGATCTACTTCCTCTGCCTCTAACGCAGTTCCTTTGCGCTTCCGACCACGTTTCCCTTTGCCCTTGATGACCTCCTTCGCAGCACGCGCTGCTCGTGCCACTTCGAGGTCCTCAAAGCTCATTACCTTCGCCTTCCCCAGTACGACTGACCTAGTTGATCGGCGAACCTTGGCTTCGTCGTTCATTCTCACCAACGTCTGATTTTGGTCGCGGAGGAGGGCACGCTCGGCAAAGGATATCTGGATGGCATCGGCAAGTTTCAGTACATGCCTCTCCAGGCGCTGTATACCCGTCCCATTGAGTGTTCGAGCATCCTGTTTGATCAGATTATGCAGCGACGTAAGACCCCCTGCTGACACTGGCGTCACAGGGGTTTGTGGTACTTCTTCTTGATGGCAAGAGCCCGCCTTTGTCCCATCGGCCCTCAGAGAACTTGCTTGAGCGGGGGGTTTTGGTGTCACCCTGAGGACTCTCTCTGGGTTGAACGGAAACAAGCCACACGCTGCCCATGCGGCCGTGATATTTCTCTCCGTGAACGCCCTCTCCCTTGCAGGGCTATACAGAGAGGTGAAATGTTGCTTGCCAATTGTATTTGCGCCTCCTCGAAGCATCCTATCGGCCTCGTCCCGGTAAGCTGCCTTCAAAGGGGCAAACACTCCGACGTCACAAGGCTAGAGCTTGTGGGAGGTGTGAGAGGGGAGGCGACATAGGATAATGTTGTTTTCGAAGCAAAACTCCAAGGCTTCGAGCGTCTCGTGCGTCCCAAAACCGTCACAAATTAGTACTCGTGGTTTCTTGTTAGCCTGGTCTCTAGTTTGGGGATCGAACACGCGCTTGAGCCACTCCAAGCTAATCTTGGAGTTGGTGTACCTAGATTCGGAGCATGCATAGTGCCATCCAGGGGTAGGGAACGTGGTCCAGTTGCTTCGGTGGGTAGTGGCCGGCCAAATAATCATTGGTAACAAGGATCTACCGTTTGCACTGATGCACTCGATAGCGGTAACCATCGTGCGCTTGACGCCCACGCCTCTATAATCTCGCGGGTCGTCCTTACTTATGAGGACATTGATTGAGCTAAGCATGCATAACATGACTCCAGTCTCGTCCATGTTGTAGACATTCCCTGGGAGGACGGCCGGATCTTGTAATGCCTCTCTGATCACCTCAAACCAGTGTGTTATCTTATCGTAGATATTATTCTCGTGGCGTTCCTAGGCCATTGCCCTCACTCGTCGCGATTTGAGCGCTCGATGACGCTTCTGGAAACTCTGAGCCTAGTTCTTGCCCGGAGGCTTGGTCGCTTTATTCGTTGAACGCTGGCGGGCGATGATAAAGGCGAGGGACGGTAGGTACTTGATTCGTATAGGATTCCCGAGGTCAGCCGCTTGTTTTAAATACTTTTCGAGGGCTTTCTCCTCCGGCAGAGTGAGATATTGTTGGCCTTGGGCCTTCTCTTCTTTCGAGCGCCGCCCGCGATCCCGATAGTAAAGTGTGGTCAGAGGGACTCTACTGCGTTTTGATATAGCATCGTACGTTCGAGCTTCTCCCGACAGGGAGGCCTCTGCGAGGGCTTCGCTGGCGCGGTCGCTCATAAGTAATACCTTCGTACCGTGTGTGCAGATGGCGATGGGATTGGAAAGACTAACGTCAAGTGGCGGATCAGAATGATTGAGTGGCAACTCTATGCAGAACTACGTAGGGGGGCTGCTTGCGGAGATTTGGTAGATATCGCGCTCCCTTCGAAAACAGAGTGCATTTGTCGTTCCCTCCTGCTTAAGGAAGTGGGGATTAAGGAGACCCCGAAAATAAGTCGTACCTCTAGAACATTCCATGTCAATGTGAGCGAAGGGGGGTTGTGCTATTTTCAGCGCGGGCTAAGTTTCGGGCCCCAGGCGCTTCCAGAGCCGCCGGAAACGAGCAGCTGGCGCTCAAATGCACCCTTCAACAGAGAGGTGATAGTGGCCATTGAGGTTCTGTATTGTATACGGCTTTCCTAAGAAATTGCTGAGAATCATATTCCATTTAGGCCATGCAAGGAGGTTGAAGGGCTAGGCTATGGTCTGGGGATATGCTATAGGAAGACCGCAAAGGGGTGCAAAATAGGCAGAGCACGAACGGAGTGCGGGCTATGTTGGCGCGATTCGGCTAAAAATAGCTGGCGCTTCGCGATCGGCGCTTGACGCCGACTTGCGCTCTGGAGCAACGCTCGGGGAGCCAGTGCTTCTCGCATTTTAGGTGGGCCGACTGACCCGAGGTTTAGCCGCGTCGGGCGCGTGTTCTGCAGACGGCGGTTGCCGTGGGGGATGGACCCGGAAGAATAGACGGGCCGGGCGGTTTGGACTGGCGCTCGACCGGTGGCTCGTGCGCGACTCGCGCCACGACTGGGTCGCTTGGGTTTGCGGCTGAGGGCCTTGAAGGGCTGAAGCAGCAAGAGCCTACTATGTCGACGGCCGCCGCACCTCAACGCGGACACCTGCCCTGATGAGTTTCTGCTCTCTTCGTCACCTCGCCGCTCCACTGGTCGGCCGACGCGCTCCTTCCGGGCACATAGACTGCGGATAGCACGACAAGCGGCCGAGGCGGCCATGGGTTCCGAGGCACCTCTGAGGGTCCTCTCTCTCGGTAAGGCTGGGCTCTTCTCCCGTGTTCGTCGCGCTGACCGGGCACAGATGGCGGTGGCATCCGCGGCATATCAAGCCTCCTCATCCTCGAGGATGTCATGGAGAAGCTCCGCGATACCCTGGCTCTCGATAGCATCCCGCGACCCTGCGACTTCTTCGACCTGATTGGGGGCACGAGCACCGGAGGGTAGGCCAAACAGCTAAACGACCCTGTCTGGGTTTCCTACTGATGGACTGTATAGAATCATCGCGATTATGTTGGGGAGGTTGGGCATGACCGTGGACGAGTGTATACAAGCATACAAAGAGGTCGCCCAACAAGCCTTCACGCCGAAACGAACCGCATTCGTGCCTCGCCTGCCCGCCTCGCCGACCGGCGCGTTCTCGGCAAAGGCCCTCGAGGCCGCTATCAAAAAGATGCTTAGGAAGTTCTGCGTGGAGTCGGAATGCGCTGCTCGACGGAGCCAGGGCCTCTCGACGACCGAGACGTGTCTGCATAGCGACGTGGGATACCGACATAGGTCTTGCACTAAGACGTATGGTCTCGAGGCGCGTTTTCAGCCGTCACAAGGCAGCTGACGTCTTGCAGGGTCGTCCTAGCCATTACAAAGGACAATGTCGACGCGGGGCCCACGCTCTTTGCAACCTACGATACGTCCACCAGCTTCGACGGATGCACCATCTGGCAAGTCGCACGGGCGACGTCGGCGGCAACGACCTTCTTTAAGCCCATCAAGGTCGGTCGCGACGGCATCGAGTTTGTCGACGCCGGGTTTGGGTATAATAACCCGTGCGAAGTCCTTGTTGAGGAAGCGCGGCGACAGTTTCCCGGGCGTGGACGGCTGCAGGTTCTCAGCATCGGGACGGGACTCGGCGACGTCGTTTCGATCGGCGACACTCGGCTGTCGATTCTCAAGGCGCTGAAGAAAATGGCTACGTCGTCCAAGGCAGTAGCGGCAAGACTGGACGGTCAATACGGGGATAGCGGCCAGTACTATCGGTTCAATGTTGATCAGGGATTGAACGACATCACCTTATCGGACTGGGAGAAGTCCAGTACGATCTCGGCGCACACGCACAACTACCTAAAGGAGAGACAAAGGACGATCAAGGAGTACGTGGACAGCCTTGCGGGTATTATCCCGAAATCGGGAGCACCGGTAGGAAGGACGGCACTAGTGACAAGCGGTGCAGTCGAGGCAGGTGAAGATGAGGCTCAGGAAATGGCAGCGACTTTGCCGCGCGGTGTGCAGAGGCCAGAAGCTCAACTGGGCGGAGCCAGCACGGGTGAGTGTGAACAAAGCTATGCTGCGTCATCCAACGGCTGCTGAACCGGCCACAGACCGCCCTGGTATGCCGTGGCACTACATCCCGTTTGCCAGGAATCTTCGCTTCGTCGGAAGGAGCGAAACGCTGGTCAAGCTCCAGCAGATGCTCTTCACGCAGAAGACGTGCCGAACGGCCGCCGTCGTCGGGCTCGGCGGCGTCGGCAAGACCCAGGTGGCCTTGCAGCTGGCGTACTGGGCGAAGAAGCACCGGCCAGAGTACTCCATCTTCTGGGTGTCGGCGCTGAGCGGAGCGACTTTTGAGCAGGCATACACTGAGATGGCGAGGATGCTCCGTCTCTGGAACGTCGGCGCGGACGAAGACCCCAAAGAACCGGTCCGGCGGTACCTGAGCTCGGAGGCGGCCGGGCCGTGGCTTCTCGTGGTGGATAACGCCGACCATATGGACACCGTCTTCGGCTCTCCAGGCCGGCAAGGTGGTCTCAACAAGTACCTCCCGGAGAGCGAAAACGGTGTCGTGCTGTTCACGACACGATCTCGAGAAGTGGCCCAGTCGGCGGCCGGACGCGACGTGGTCAAGCTGCTCGAGATGGACCCGGCTGAGGCGGCCGACTACTTGGAGAAGTCGCTGATCCGGAGCGACGTAGCCGGTGCGACCGAGCTGTTGAAAGAGCTCGCGTATCTTCCCTTGGCGATCACGCAAGCGGCGGCGTACCTGAACACGACGGAAGCGGCCATTGCGGAGTACCTGCGCCTGCTGCGGGGGGCTGACCAAGAGGCGGCTAGCCTGATGAGTCGAGAGTTCCACGACAACACCCGATACGAGGGCTCGCAGAACGCGGTAGCGACAACGTGGCTCGTGTCTTTCGACCAGATCCGCAAGTCCGACGTCGCCGCGGCCGACTTGCTGGCGTTTTTGTCGTGCATCGAGCCCAAGGCCATTCCGCAGTCGATGCTGCCGCGGCCGGAGCTAGAAGAGCAGATGGTGCATGCGATTGGCACGCTGTGTGGGTACGCCTTCCTGACGCGACGCGGCGACAGCAAGGTGTTCGACATGCACAGTCTGGTGCACTTGGCAACGCGAATCTGGGTTCGGAGAGAGGGCCGTGTGGCAACGACGAGCGAATCGGCAATTCGACGGGTGGCGGCGGTGTTCCCAGACGACAACCACGCGAACCGCAGGCTGTGGAGGGAGTACCTTCCACATGCTTTCCGGGTATTGCGGCACGGCTCAGAAGCGGATGTAGAGGAGAAGTATAATCTGTGTTATTGGGTCGGACGGTGTTTGAGGGTGGACGGACGGATCCGGGAAGCGGTGGGATATTTGGAAGAGGCGTGGCAATGGATGAAGAATCATTTCGCCGAAGACCACCCTGACCGGCTCGCGTCGCAGCACACGCTCGCCATCGCCTACAGGGCCAACGGGCAGGTGCCGGCCGCCGTCGCGCTACTCGAGCAGGTCGTCGCCATTCGTGAGAAGACCCTCGCCGAAGACCACCCCTCGCGGCTCGCGTCGCAGCACGCGCTCGCCAGCGCCTACGAGGCCAACGGGCAGGTGCCAGCCGCCGTCACGCTGCTCGAGCAGGTCGTCGCCATTCGTAAGAAGACCCTCGCCGAAGACCACCCCTCGCGGCTCGCGTCGCAGCACGAGCTCGCCATCGCCTATACGGCCAACGGGCAGGTGCCGGCCGCCGTCGCGCTGCTCGAGCAGGTCGTCGCCATTCAAGAGAGGGTCCTCGCCGAAGACCACCCCTCGCGGCTCGCGTCGCAGCATGCGCTCGCCATCGCCTACGGGGCCAACGGGCAGGTGCCGGCCGCCGTCGCGCTGCTTGAGCAGGTCGTCGCCATTCGTAAAAAGACCCTCGCCGAAGACCACCCCGACCGGCTCGCGTCGCAGCACGCGCTCGCCAGCGCCTACACGGCCAACGAGCAGGTGACGGCCGCCGTCGCGCTGCTCGAGCAGGTCGTCGCCATTAAGAGGGTCCTCGCCGAAGACCACCCCTCGCGGCTCGCGTCGCAACACGCGCTCGCCATCGCCTACAGGGCCAACGGGCAGGTGCCGGCCGCCGTCGCGCTACTCGAGCAGGTCGTCGCCATTAAGAGGACCCTCGCCGAAGACCACCCCTCGCGGCTCGCGTCGCAACACGCGCTCGCCATCGCCTACACGGCCAGCGGGCAAGTGCCGGCCGCCGTCGCGCTGCTCGAGCAGGTCGTCGCCATTCGTGAGAGGACCCTCGCTGAAGACCACCCCGACCGGCTCGCGTCGCAGCACGCGCTCGCCATCGCCTATACGGCCAACAGGCAAGTGCCAGCCGCCGTCGCGCTGCTCGAGCAAGTTGTCGCCATTCAAGAGAGGACCCTCGCCGAAGACCACCCCGACTGGCTCGCGTCGCAGCAGTGGCTCACATACATATTGAAAGGAGCTAGCTCAGGATAAGTTAGCAAGCCTCGCCATAGACAGAGCTTGTCATTTTATAGTCGTTCTATTTTTCTCTTCATATCTCTGCCTTTACACAGGTCATAGAGATGGCGGTAATTTTATACTTTCAGCACATGCTTCGTGAATATTCTAGAATCAACCTGCATCTATACCGTAAACCAGTTCGATTTTTTGGATGCTATTAAAGCCTCAGCCCTTTTGCCAACATCAACTAGCGTGACCCTCGAGGGCAGGGGTGTCACGAACCAACCATAAAAGGAGGCTAGGTGGGGCGTATGGGGAGCAGTGCTAGCCAATCATTCAGAGGACGCAGCCGCGGGGTCGCAGGTCAGGTAGCCTAAGGCGACTAGCTACTAGAGGACGTAAGGCTGCAGGCCAACCAGCGATATAGTAGCACAGGATAGCTAGCTACTATAGGCGAGCAAGATAGCAGAAGGTAGCCAGCGAGCATAGGCGAGCTAGGATAGCTACTATTATATAGTCACTCGTTCTAGTGAGCTCCAGGAGTTCACTAGTTGTTAATACAAGTTAGTGTGTACTGCAAACTCTAAGAACCTACTAATTGAGGCATTAATTGTTATAAACCTTTTAGCTTCACTAAAGCTTTACACCCTAGCAATTAAGATACCTCTAGAACCCTTACAAAAGAAGCTTAGACCGCTAGCTTCGTCATATATTAATAACTCCTTTTATTTCTATTATAGCTTAAAACAGAAGTACCTATTATATTAGGTGAGACTCTAATCGACCTCTTCACTAATAACACCTCTAATTCCGATAGTAAGGAGGAAGTCACTATAGCCTAAACTAGGTAGCTGCATACTATAGTTAAAGAGCTAGACGAACGTAATAATACGCTAGAGGCGTAGCTTGCTATACTCTAGGTTGTCGAGCAACGCTTGAACGATATAGAGGCACGTAGTGGATTGTAGCAAGCTAGACTAGCCCGCTAGACCGCTAAGGTCGGCAGACCGCCTCGTTTCGACAGGACTAAACGAGAGGAGCTGTAGGGATTTATTACCTAGCTTCGCTCCTACTTCTAGTTCCACTCAAACGAGTTCGTCGCTAAGTACGAAAAGGTATTGTTTGCAGCCACCTACCTTAAAGGACAAGCTTTAGAGTAGTTCGAACCTATCTAGCGGGAGTTCCTAGAGAAAGGCCCGACTAAATAGAGCCTCGAGACTAATACTATCTTTATAGCTTTTGCTAACTTTAAAGACGCACTTGACAAAGTCTTTAAAGTGTACGATAAATAAGCTAAGGCGGAGCAAGACCTTAATAACCTCTACTAGGCTAAGTTAGTTATCAAATATGCCTCTTAATTCTGACAACTTGCTTTCAAGGTTCACTAGGGACCTGACGCGCTTAAGAGACGATTCTATAATAGACTTAAAGACAACGTTAAAGACAAGCTTATTAAGATTGATTGTGACGCAAGGACACTTAACGTCTATATAAATAACGCTATCACTATCGATAATCGGCAATTTAAGAGATGATAGGAGTAGTAAGGCAAGAAAGGCACGCTATATAACTATAGTAGTACTTAAGCTCAACCTTAGGCTAACAGTAAGAAGAAGCGCTACTATTGTAGCACCGCGTATGGAATGCATGCTAGCACTATAGATGTAGACGTCGCTTAGAAGAGGGTATCAGTCTGTAAAGATAAAACAGATGTTACTTGCTATAACTGCAGCAAAAGGGGGCACTTTAAGAGAGAGTGTTATAGCCTTGTAAAGGACTAGAAGCCCTAAGGGAATTAGAAGCCTATTCTAAAAAGGGAAGTTATAACTATCGATAAACACACTCTAGTGTTCAATGTCAATACAGCAAGCTACACTATAGAAGATGTTGATAAGAGCATCGACTAGGGGCTTGCACGCTAGAACCAGGATAGTCTATCTAACAGCGAAAGTGCGGCTTCTAGCGCAGAGGACGCCTCTAGCTTAAGTCTACCCGATCGTAAGGAATTCGAGGAGTTCATTAGGCAAGAAGTGGCTATCGCCACTCAATAGGGGTTTGTTAAAGTGGTGGCAAAATGGCACTCGGACCTAGCTTACGCGCTATACTATAGCGAGAGACAAGTCGAGATAGATAGCGATAGTGCTACTACTGATAACAACTAGGCCGAAGAGGAAGGCATAGTTGAGGCTTAACTCTAGCATTAGCAAGAGGAACTGAAAAAAGAAGTTCAATACCTTTAAGACACTATTAAGGAGCTTAACTAAAGGCTTGCGAAGGTTAAAGAACTCACCTTTAAGCGGTAGAACAATAAGCTTAAAGAATAGTTGGAAAAGGTTATAGTAGACTTTATAGTGACGCAACTCTATTGCATAAAGCAGAACGTAGAGTGCTTCGACCTTTATAGGTAGCTAACGAATATTACGATAGAGTATAAGCTAAACGCTAACGATGTGGCAAAGGCGATCACTACGTACTAGGAACAGCTTGAGGATTTGTAGAACGAGATTTTCTAACTTAAGGACTCTGTTAAGAGAGGCAGTATTAGGTGGAATAGACCTTATAATAATAGTGATAGGGACGACCTCTAACCTGAGGAAATGCGTAATCTGATATACGAGTACGTGGAGTTGTGGTATAAACGCTGTAGCGAGGATCTACTACCTCTAATATAGCAAGAATACTAGCGTACTAGGGCCTATATTAGCACTAGTCGTAGTAATAAGGACATTAAGACTTGAGATTACGAAGATAGGTTTCGATAGGTTGAGGGAGAGACGCGCAAAATGCACCTTAAGAGAGCGGACTACGCGCAAGTTCTTTGGTTTCAATGCGTTACGCATATATGTAAGTACTACTTTAAGAAGAAGTTCGACTACAACTATTGGCTAGTTAAGGCGACCTTGGCTAATAAGATGTTTAAGCTAATGTGATAGACATTCGATCATAGGCAAAGATCTGTAGACTTTCTCTAGTATATAGAGCAGTTAGAGGACAGGCGACTCTGCATTAGGCTTAGGCAAGCCTAGCCTATAGAGTATAATGATGCTTGTAGCCGATTAGCACAATACTATAGCAATGCAGAATGCATATAGCACTTGTAGGCTAAAGCAATCGAGCATTACTAATAGAAGTAGGAGGAGCATATGCGCTTTATAACGATGTAGGGGCGGCGAAGGTGCAACTCTAACTTATTGTAGGAATAGAAGAGCCGCGAGTGGCTTTAAGGGTTCCTAGAGGACGAAGACACTATTATAAGAGATGAAGAGGACGCCTTTTACGACTTTTAAAAGGCGTTAGGAAACGACTCTAAGCCTTCCGAAGGGCCTATGTAGCTCTAACACTCTCGCAACGACGAGAAGCTCGCTAGTGCAAGAAGAACTAGAGGAAGTAGAAGAGTTATTGTGATCTTTTAGCAAACGAAGCTAAAGTAGCTGTTGTTTCGGATAATAATAAACTAGACGATAGACTCTAGATTGTAGTATACTAGGAAGGAATCTAGGCGCGAGCACTAGTAGATAGCGGTTCGTAGTTTAACTTTGTTTTATTAAACTTTGTTAATTAGCTTTAGATCTTGTAGAGACTAAAGAAATAAAGAGTAATAATCTATAAAGTGTTAAGAACGATATTGATCTAGAAGGAAATAGAGCTATTTAATGTCACGATTAAAGGGAAAACTATGAAGGTTGTCTTTAATATTGTAGAGATAAGACCTAAGAAGGATATAATCTTAGGGACTTTATAGCTTCGAGACTACAACCCCGATATCAGTTGGAAGGGAGGTGGCTACCTATAGCCCTAGAGCATACTAGACCTACACTCTACTAGCACGATGAGTAGCGTAGACAAAGGGTCATAAGGAAGTAGCACGCTAAAATATATGCACTTCTAGGACCTATTGCAGGAGGCAGGCAATAGCAACTAGCCTACTATGTACTTAGGAAGAAGCGGCAGTCACTAAGGGGTAGGACAAGACGATTTGGCAAAAGCGGAAGTTACTGTTATCTCGATCAACGACTATAGGAACATCTAGTTCTAGGAGTAGGTCGAATAGGCCAAGGTGGCTAAAGTTATAGCTAGCGGCAAGTTCGCATACTATTAAGGCGCGAAAGGGGACGATAAGATAGGGAAGGTCTTGGCCGAATACTAAAGGCACCTAGCGTTCTACGCTAAACATATAGAAGGGCTGCCAGACTATAAACCTTGGGATTACGCGATCGAGCTTAAAGAAGGCGCTTAATTGAAGTTCTTTAAAGTGTACTATACTAACGAACTCTAAGATGTAGAGTTAAAGAGGTATCTTGAAGCTAATCTTAAGATAAAGTATATTAGACTGTTAAAGTCACTTGCAAGATACCTAATCCTTTTTATGCTAAAGAAGGATAGCAAACTCTAGATATGTGTAGACTATCGCTAGTTAAACAACGTGATAGTGAAGGACTAGTACTCTCTACTACTTATCTTGTAGCTGTAGGATTAGCTAGCAAGCGTACGATACTTTACTTGCTTTAACTTACTAACCGTATACGCCTACATTCGCATTAGGAAAAGGGATAAATAAAAGACTGCGTTTTGCACTCGCCATAAGCACTACGAGTACTATGTAATGCCCTTTAAGCTAACAAATGCGCTAGCAACCTTTTAGAAAGTCGTTGATTATATAATCTAATTATTTCTCGACAAATTCGTAGTCTGCTACTTAAATAATATCCTTATCTTCTCTAAAACACTCGAAGAATATAGGAAGCACGTAAAGCAAGTGCTAGACGCACTCTACGTGTAGAAACTCTTAATTAATAAAGACAAGAGTGAGTTCTATATTACGAAGATAGTCTTCCTAGGCTTCGAGATCTCGTTAGGACAAATACGCATAGAACTAACTAAGGTTAAAGCTATTAAGACGTAGTCTATACTAACCAATATAATAGAGGTCTAAGGATTTATTAAGTTCGCTAACTTCTACTAAATATTCATTAAGAACTTTAGCAACATTGCGAAGCCTTTATATAACTTGATAAAGAAAGACATTGAATTCTAGTAGACAAAGGAGCAAGAGTGGGCATTTAGGAAGATTTGTAACCTTATTATCGCGAATCCTATACTCTTATTGCTAGACTTATAGAGGCTGTTTAAGGTCGAGACTAACGCGTTGGACTACGTAGTTAAGGGGCAGCTTAGATAACGAGACGACTAAAGAAAGCTCTATCTTATTATATTCTTTTTGAAGAAACTCGCGAGACTCTAGCTCAACTACCCCATCTATAATAAAGAGCTATTAGCGATCATCAAGGCCTTTAAGGAATAGAAGCTCTATCTTAGCAGCATAATATATAAGGTGTAGGTGTATATAGATCATAAGAATCTATAGTACTTCACTAGCACGAAAGAACTTAACTAACGATAGATACGCTAGTACGAGTTCCTATTAGCATTCAACTTCGTCATTCACTATAAGAAGGGCTCGGAAAACGTATAAGCGGACGCTTTAAGTAGACAACTAGACTACTACAACAACGTAATAGAAGCATTACCGCCTCTACTTTAGAAGGGACCTAATAGGGCAATGCACTACCTACTATAGCAAGAAGCCTATTGCGCCTGCACGAACCTAGATAGGGGTAAGTTATAGGTTAGGTGGAAGGGGCCTAGCAGCGAACACTGCGGAAACTGCTGCAAGGAATGCGATGCGATCTATACGATAAAGGATCTAGACGACGGCTTTGCAGCCTAGACATAGGATCTAGAAGACTATAACGAAAGATAGGAAAAAGGCGTTGTATTCTAAAGACTAGACAATAGCTTGTAATATAAGGCCTAGTATTAGGATAGACGTTATATACGACCTAATGACTAGAAGGCCTTCATTGAGAAGATCTACGAGTCAAGGCTTAATAGATATATAGGAATCGCAAAGACTATCGCCTAGATCAGAAAGGCGTGGCGGTACGATTTCCCAGGACTTAGGGAACGAGTTAAGGAAGTCTTAAAGGTATGTTAGACTTGTGTACAATCTAGGTCTAAACGACATAAGCCTTATAGACTCTTATAACTACTGCCGGTTGTAGAACATCTATAGAGCTTAGTGACGATGGACTTCATTACTAAGCTGCCACTGTCTAAAGACTCTATAACGAGAGTAGTGTATAATAGCATCCTTACTATGGTCGATAGACTAACTAAGTAGAGCTACTTCTTCCTATATAAGGAGATATAGATAGTAGAATAACTCGTAGATATGATCTACTAACATATTACTTCAGTATATACGTAGCTAAAGGAATAGATCACAGATCGAGACACTAAGTTCGCATTACAGTTTTAGCAAGCGCTAATGGCGCGCCTAGGGGTGAAGAGCAAGCTTTCTACAGCCTATTACCTATAGACTAACGGATAGATAGAACGATTTAACTAGATCGTAGAATAATACCTTCGATCTTACGTCAACTTCTAGTAAGACGACTAGGTTATGTTATTGCTAACCGCGCAACTTGTATACAATACTACGCCTATAGAAACCACGAAAGTCTTGCTATTCTTTACAAATTATAGACGCGAGGCAGACTTGCACTAGAGACTAGATATCGAGGTACTTAGGGCAGCGGTTAAGGCCAAGCAAATAAGCACGCTCTACGCAATGCTTAAAAAAGAACTCGAGTTTATTAGGACTAGGATAAAATAATACTATAACAAATATAGGCTCGAGAGTCTTCGCTTAGAGAGGAGGGACAAAGTCTATTTGATTTCTTAGAATCTTTATATAAAGCGACTAAGTAAGAAGCTAGACTTTAAGAAGATCGGACTATTCAAGGTCGAGGAGCGAATTTCAGATAACAACTATCGACTTTCATTGCTAGCTACGATGAAGCTAAAGATATATATGTTTTATATTTCACTTTTAGAACTAGCATATAAGAATGTATAGCTCGCTATAAATGTAGAAGCCGAAGATAAAGAAAAGAAGTAGGACGTTAAAGGCATTCTAGACTTATATGTTATAGATAGATAGTTAGAGTATTTAGTTAAATGGTTAGACTTCGGCCTAGAAGACAATTTATAGCAACCTTCTACGAACCTCTACTGCCTTAAGAAGCTGGCTAAGTTTTATCGACGAAACCTAGACCGCCTAGCAGCGCGTCTAACGACTAAGCAAACCTGTTAGAGGGCCCGCTAGAGGCATTAAAGCCTATAGCCTCCTAGTCTACAACGCTAAAAGCACCTATAGACTGCACTTAACCTGTTAAGACCTGTTCACTCAACATTAGCTAGAGGGAGCCCGGCTCTTTTGACTCCTCTAGGCCTTGCATTCTATAACGAAACACCTCTGCACCCCGCTTACGTAAAGCCTATTGCGTATAGCGTAGACAAGACAACTTACTAAAGGCTTCGGCTAGTACTTTTTCAATATCTTCAATTTCTTTTGCTGTTTTCTCTTGCTTAGACAAGTTAGATAACACTACTAAAGAGATATTAGTATGAGCGCGCAATAAGGTCGCTGCACTTACAAGTATCGGCCACGTTAGGACCGCTGTAACGCTTGCCTATCCAGGTACAGTTCTAGCATTTATTAGAATCCTTAGACATCACGCACCGCTTGTAGAGCTTCGCGCTCTAGCAACGTTCGCAAGGCATAGTCGGCTCGTAACTATTGTGTTCGATCTTAGCGGTAAAGACGGCTCGTTCTTGCGCAAAGTTGCACTAGGTCTTTACGATCAAGTCAGCTATAGCGCCGAATGGATAGAAGGAGGAAACATACTAAAGTAGGACAGTAAGACGTTAGCGCTAAGTAGAAGCAAGGGGGGCTTCGTGTCTTTTAGGACGAAAGACGTTAGGAGGGGGCATCGTGTCATAAACCAACTATAAAAGGAGGCTAAGTGGGGCGTATAGGGAGCAGTGCTAGCTAATCATTTAGAGGATGCAACCGCGGGGTCGTAGGTCAGGTAGCCTAGGGCGACTGGCTACTAGAGGACGTAAGGCTGCGGGCTAACCAGCGATATAGTAGCATAGGATAGCTAGCTACTATGGGCGAGCAAGATAGCAGAAGGTAGCCGGCGAGCATGGGCGAGCTAGGATAGCTACCATTATATAGTCACTTGTTCTAGTGAGCTCTAGGAGTTCACTAGTTGTTAATATAAGTTAGTGTGTACTGCAAACTCTAAGAACTTACTAATTGAGGCATTGATTGTTGTGAACCTTTTAGCTTTACTGAAGCTTTGCACCCTAGCAGTTAAGATACCTCCGGAACCCTTATAGAAGAAGCCTGGACCGCTAGCTTCGTTACAAGGGGGCAGGCTAGTATCCGCAGAATCCCTTAGAAATGTAATGCTTAAGGCAGAATTTAGCTGCATCTAGCGGCAAAGGTTACATGATTATAGATCTTAGCACTAGCTATATTCTAAATCAGCCATAGAGAGCCATTATAAATTCAGCTTATACTAAACTAAAATCATCACTCGCTTTAATCTAGATACTTAGCTGCGTAGCGAGAGTGTAAAGATCTAGACACTATAATAGCTGTAGGGCTTATAGCGATTACTAGCGTAATAGCAAGGTCGTATAGCATAGATATAACCTTTTAATAAGTATTAGAAGCGATAAGAGCTTAATAGTAGAAGCGTATTAGAGGATTTCTCTATTGCCCTAAATAGAGACGTTATATAGATCAGGGATAAAGACAGTAGCGTTAAGGTAAATTTTTAGTAGGAGGGGCTTAAGATACTTAATAGTAGCTAGAGAATATAACTTATATAAAATTTAAGAAGGTGTCGATACGTGTAGAGTTTTTAACATGTCTAAAGTCAAAGTACCTATCATTTTTTCTAGCATAGAGGGTTTTCCGCCACGTAGGGATGGACATTACTTTGTTAGACTGTTACAATTTCACATCTACTACATATTCACAAGGGAAAAAAACGAGCTCTACCGAAGGCTCGAACGCGAGACCTCCATTTTACAAAGCAGCTATATGCACACTGCGCTACGGGTGGTGGTTGTCGTGTGGGAAGTTGTAGATATAGGAGGAGCCCATGGCCAGCCCACCTGCCTGGCAGAGCCCGCCTGCCTCTCGCAGCTGAAATGGACTGGCCTGGGCCAAAATAGACCTGCGCAGCCAAAATAGGCTGGCCTGGGCCAAAATGAGCTTGCCTGGGCCAAAATGAATATCATCATCAATCTGACTAGAAGAGGTAAGTTGCGTTGATGAACAAAAACATGATAGATTCCATTCTCCAGTGTAAAAATGGCCCACCAGGCAAGCAAGCATTTCACTAGACCGAAAGGCCCACAGTGATCATTTTCACGCTTGGTGGGGGCGCGCTATGGCACTCTCTGGCATCCGCAAATAAATTCATTGAGTCTTCGAGATATATGTTGCTTCATCGAGTCTTTCGAGCTTTATCCTATCAACAAGCAACCTGCACAAAACACATCTCCCCCCTTTA
>OUNM010278309.1_pt1 | contig 17689 bp, 18 predicted proteins | sample 1769961 | NCBI WGS metagenome assembly OUNM01 (sample SAMEA3914820, study PRJEB12502) | metagenome | biome: forest; material: soil | place: USA | collected 2012-03-12 | depth 0.3 m
GCCCTGCACGGCCCTGGTGGCTTTGCGCGCGTGCTTGGAGCCGACAGTGGGCCCGCGCGCGTTTCGCCTGCCGTCACTGCGCCATCGCAGGCGCCGCTGCCGACGCTCGTCGCCGACAGTCACGACGCTGCAGGCAGCTCGATCGACAGCGCCAGCTTCCACTCTGCAGCGCTCAACGGTGAAGGCTCGTTCCACGTCTATCTGCCAGCTGGCTTTGCCGAGACCAGCGCGCGCTATCCAGTGCTCTACCTGCTGCACGGCAACGATCAACCTGCCACAGCGTTCCTCGAACTCGGCCTGCAAGGCGAACTCGACAGGCTGATCTCAGCGCATGAGATCCCGCCGCTGATCGCCGTGATGATCCAAGGCGGGAGAGGCGCGAACAACTGGCGCGATCAAGGCAGCCGTGGCTACGAGAGCTACGTGATCGAAGCGCAAGGACTGATCGACAAGATGCTGCCGACGCAGGCCAGCCGCAGCGCGCGTGCGATCGCAGGAGACTCGATGGGCGGCTACGGGGCGATGAACATTGCGCTCAGCAACCCGCATCGCTTCTCGATCGTCGAGAGCTGGCTCGGCTTCTTCAACGGGCTCGAAGACGAGCTGCACGCAGCGCGTAGCGTGATCGCGCGCGAAGGCCTGCATGCCTATCTCTATGGGGGCGCATCCGACCCGATCGCAGACCCCGCCGAGAACGCGCCTTTCGCTGCGCAGCTGCGCCGTGCCGGCGCGAGCGCTCACAGCGCCGTCTACGCAGGCGGGCACACGATGGAAACGCTGCAAGCGCACCTGAACCACATGCTGCTGTACGTCGGGCGCTCACTGCAGGAGAACGTCCAGGCAGCCGCGCAGCGCGCGGAGAGTGCGATGCCCGCAACGCGCGTCCCCGCGACAAGCGCGACGACCGTCGCGAAGCATGCTCCGACGGCTGCCGCCGCGCCATGAGCAAGCGCCATCGCCACCGCAAGTCATCCCTGCGAGGCCTGCCTGGCCTCACGCGTGCGCGCCTGGACAGCAAGCTCCGTTCCAGCGCGATCGGCGCCAGCGCCGTCGGCGCGAGCGCGAAGGGAGCTGGCTACTTCGGCGCGCTCGCCGTCGGCGCCTTCGCCGGCGGCGCAGTTGCGATCGGCGCGCTCGCCATCGGCAGGCTGGCGATCGGCCGCGCCTCGATCAGGTCGCTGAAGGTCGGTGATCTCGAAGTCCGCCGGCTCACAGTCGGTGAGCTCAACGTCGAGCGCGACCAGCGCCCGAGCTCCTAGCGGTTCATGCTCGGGCTCGTCATCGCCTTCGCCTTGGGCGGATTCGCGCTCGGTTCGTATATGACGTACAGGTACGCGCCGCCGCTTGCACAGGCGCGAGGCTCGACAGCCGTCGGTGTGATCGTATGCCTGCTCGTCGGTGCAGCAGTCGGGCTCGCGTGCATGTACGCGTACGTCGCCATCCACGGGTTGATCCGCGAGCCCGCGCTGCGCACTCCGCTCGGCGAAGGCAACGCGCAGTCCGCCAGTGCCTCGCCAGATGCAAGCATCTTCGTCGACGCCGTCTTCAACATCGCCACTGAGTCCGGTTTGCTGCTCGCAGTCGCCGTCGGCCTACACCTACTTGGCTCGCCGACCAGCGATCGTGAGGTGAGCTGAAATCGGAGCGCTGCTGCTCGCGCTGGTCGTCGCGCTGTTCGGTGGTCTCGTCGGTGGCGCTTGTGCACTGCGACTGATCGAGCTGCATGGCGCCGCACGCAGGCTGCGACTCGCACGCGCGAGCGTGGCGTCGCTCGGTGCGATCGCCGGCGGCGAGATCGCAACACAGGTATATGACGTGATCCACGAACTGCAGCTGAATGCCCTGCGCGGCCGTGGCTTCGGAGGAAGGCTGCTCGGTGATCTCAACTTCCTCACTGTCGCCAGCGCGCTCCGGAACATTCTCTTCTACGGCATGCTGCTCGTCGGTCTCACTGCCCTAGTCGCGCTGATCGCACAGCGGCGTCTCGGTCGCACGGCCGCTTGAGCTCTGCGCACAGCGGCAATACTGCTCACGCGATGGTTCACCCACCGCCCGAGCGCCACCTCCTGCGCGCCAAGGATCTCGTCGACGTGCGCTACTTCGAGCCGCTCGACGTCGCTGAGATGGCTCGCGCCGCCGGCCTCTCTCGCGCGCACTTCAGTCGCGAGTTCCGCCGCACCTTCGGCGAGTCACCGCACGCTTACCTGCTGACCCGTCGTCTCGAGCGCGCCGCCGCCCTGCTGCGCAACACCGACCGTTCGATCGCCGACATCTGCTTCTCCGTCGGGCTGCGCAGCGTCGGCTCGTTCACCACCAGCTTCGCGCGCATGCACGGCCGCTCGCCCGCTGCCTATCGAGCGTCGTTCCCAGCTGCCGCCGAGCAGGTACCGATTCCAGCGTGCATCGTGCGCATGTACGCCCGCCCTCAACACCGCACGTTTCGAGAAGACAGCAGCGCAGTCGCTGAATAGCCTCGGCTGACCACTCGCCAGCTATCAGGAGATCAAATAAAAATGATCAAAGTCAACGCCGTTCAAGTCCTTGTCAACGACCAAGACGAGGCGCGTGCCTTCTACACAGAGAAGCTCGGCATGGAAGTTCGCGTCGACGCTGCCATGCCCGGTGGCGACGGCGTGCGCTGGCTGACAGTTGGTCCCGTTGGTCAGCCAGACGTCGAGATCGTGCTGATGGCCGTGCCGCAGCCGCCGTTCGTCGCCGCCGACACCGCCGATGACATTCGTGCGCTGATGGCCAAGGGCGTCGGCACGACCGTCTTCCTCGACACCGACGACTGCGTCGGCACCTACGACGAGCTGACCGGTCGTGGCGTCGAGTACATGCAGCCACCCGAAGAGCGTCCCTACGGCTGGGAATCAGGTTTGCGCGACCCGTCCGGAAACTACATCCGCCTGACGCAGAAGGGCTCCTGAGCCTGAGCGGCCCGCTCAGTCGCCGCCCTGGGCGGTTCGCTCAGCGCTCGCTGTCGAGCGTCGCCATGCCTGCCGCCGGGTAACGCGTGCCGCGCGCCGCGTCCGGCGGGATCGCCTGCTCGAGCTCGGCGATGTCCTGCTCGCTCAGCTGCACCTCCAGCGCGCCGAGCGCCTCGCGCAGGCGCTCGGGCGTGCGGGCGCCGATCAGCGGCACGATCTGATCGCCGCCGCGCTGCAGCACCCAGGCGATCGCCAGCTGCGCCACCGTCACATCTCTTGCGGCGGCCAGCTCGCGCAGCGCGTCGACTAGACGCAAGTTGTGTCCGCGGTTCTCGCCACTGAAGCGCGGCGCGTGTGCGCGAAAGTCGCCTCGCGCCAGCTCGCGCTGGGGGTCGAAGTGGCCGCTGATCAGGCCGCGACTGAGCACGCCGTACGCCGTTATCGAGATACCCAGCTCAGCGCACGCCGGCACGATCGCCTGCTCGATGCCGCGCGAGATCAGCGAGTACTCGAGCTGCACGTCGCAGATCGGGTGCGTCGCCGCTGCGCGTCTGATCGTGTCCGCACCGACCTCAGAGAGGCCGATGCAACGCACGTAGCCTCCCTCCACCAGCTCACCGATCGCGCCGATCGTCTCCTCGATCGGCACTTGCGGGTCGAGTCGCGCTGGGCGATAGACGTCGACGTAGTCGACGCCCAAGCGAGTGAGCGAGTACGCCAGCGCCGTCTTCGTCGCCGCCGGCGTCGCAGTGAAGCCCAGGATCCCGTGTTCAGGCCCGCGCTGGGCGCCGAACTTGACGCTCAGCTTGTAGCTGTCGCGCTTGCGCCCGCGGAGCGCTTCGCCGAGCAGCAGCTCGTTGTGGCCCATGCCATAGAAGTCGCCCGTATCGATCAGATCGATGCCCGCGTCGAGCGCCGCATGGATCGTCGCGATCGCCTCCGCACGGTCAGCCGGCCCATACGCCCCCGACATGCCCATGCAGCCGAGGCCGAGCGTCGAGACCTGTGGACCGCTTGCTCCCAGCTGACGACGATTCACGAGTGCAACACCGCTGCTCAATATAGGAACGTGCCGCGCTCGGCTACCGTGGGGCGATGTCCGAGTACGAGCGCCTCGGCGTCACGCCGACGCCCGACGACGGCACGCGGCTGAGCGACGTGCAGGCGTGGGACGAGTCCACGCGTCCGCGCCGCGAGCCTTCAGGACCTGATGTCCAGTACAGCGAGCACGGCAGGCAGATCGGCAGCCACCTGATCGACGTGCACGACATGCTGCGGCGCGAGCTCGACGAGCTGCGCAAGCTGCTCGCGCAGGTGCGCGAAGGTGTGATCGCGGCAGGCGACGCGCGCTCAGCGCTCAACCAGATGGCGATGCGCCAGAACGACTGGACGCTCGGCGCCTTCTGCGCGCGCTACTGCCACGCCGTCGCCCGCCACCACGGCCTCGAGGACGCCGCCGTGTTTCCCCATCTCGCCCAGAGCGACACGAGCCTTGCGCCTGTGATCGATCGCCTCAGCGAGGAGCATCTCGTGATCCACGACGCGATCGAGCGCGTCGACAGCGCGCTCGTCGCGCACATCAACGAGCCGAGCGACTTCGAGCCGCTGCAGCGCGCGCTCGACCTGCTCACCGACGCATTGCTCTCGCATCTCTCCTACGAGGAGCACGAGCTCGTCGAGCCGCTCGCCCGGCTCGGGTTCTACGCCGGACAGCTGTAGTCGGGAGTCGGGCAGGACGCTGCTACGTCTCTGCTGCTGCGCTACTGCTGCTCCATGCTCCAGCAGCGATTGCCCACCCTGGCCGCGCAGCCAGAGTATGATCGCCGCGAGCATCCGCGACCACGAGGGGAGACCAGATGGCGTCCGTTGGCAGCGATCTCGAGCAAACGCTCATGGCCGAGCGTGACCTGTGGAAGGACGGGCCGCCGGTCGACGTGTTCAAGCAGATGCGCAGCGAGTGTCCAATCCATTGGACGCCAGGGGTGACCGAGTACCCCAATGAGCCTGGCTTCTGGTCGGTCACGACCGCTGAGGACATCCACACCGTCAGCCGTGACTGGAAAACGTACTCCTCCGCCACCGGCGTAACTGCCGTCTCCGACGTGTTCCCGCTCGAGCTCACGCAGGCGATGTTCATCGGCATGGACCCGCCCAAGCACGACCGCTTGAAGGCGCTGTTCCAAGCGGGGTTCACGCCCAAGCGGATCGCCGCCCACGAGGATGAGATTCGCGCGATCGTCGTCGAGGTGCTCGATCGCCTCGACGGCCGTGAGACGTGCGACCTCGTCGGCGACGTCGCCCAACCCGCTGTCTCGCGCGTCATCGGCAGCTTCATGGGCATCCCGCCCGAGGACGACGCAGCCTGGGCGCGGTTGATGAACTCGTCGCTCGCTGGCGATGACAAAGACCTCAACCCAGACGGCATCGATGGCGTGCTCGAGAAAGACATCCCCGAGATCTTCGAGCGCTGCAACAAGATGATCGCTGAGCGCCAAGAGAATCCGACCGACGACCTGACGACCGTGCTCGTCAACGCCGAAGTCGACGGCGAGAAACTCGAGCAGCACGAGATAGTGATGGGCTTCTTCCTGCTCGTCGCCGCAGGCAACGACAGCACGAAGGCGACGTACTGCAGCGGCATGCGCGCGCTGATGGAGGATCGCGAGCAGATGCGCCAGCTGCTCGACGATCCCTCGCTCGTGCCCAGCGCCGTCGAGGAGGCGCTGCGCATGTTCCCTGCCTTTGCCCACTTCCGTCGCACTGCGACGTGCGATACCAAGCTCCACGGCCAGCAGATCAAGAAGGGCGAGAAGGTCGTCATGTGGTACGTCTCCTCCAACCGCGACGAGACGCGATATGAGAACCCCGACCACTTCGACGTCAAGCGCAATCCCGAGCACCAGGCCTTCGGCGCCGGTGGGCGGCACTTCTGCCTCGGCACCGCGCTCGCCCGTCTCGAGCTGACGATCATGCTCGAGGAGACGCTCAAGCGCTATCCCGACATTGAAATCGACGGCACGCCGACGTACGTCGAATCTGGCTTCCTCAACCAGATGAAGACGCTGCCCGTGCGGCTCGGTGCCCGGGCCTGAGGCACCAGGGCACGTCGGGCGGACGGCGCGAACGGCGATGTCAGCGGCGAGTGAGTCAAACGCGCGCGTGCGGCTGCGCCAGGCCGTGATCGCCGCCAGCGAGCTCGAGCCAGTTGTCGCTGAACTGACCGACGTGCTTGGGCTCGGCGAGCCGTTCCGCGACCCTGGCGTTGGACTGTTCGGCCTCGAAAACGCCGTCTTCGCGATCGGCGACTGCTTCTTGGAGATCGTCTCGCCGACGCAGCCAGACACAGCCGCCGGTCGTTATATCGAGCGGCATGGCGGCGACTGCGGCTACATGGCCATGTTCGACTTCGAGGATCTCGCCGCCGGACGCGCTCGCGCGGCTGAGAGCGGCGTGCGCACCGTCTGGGAGATCGATCTGCCAGACATCTCTGGCACGCACCTGCACCCAGCCGACATCGGTGGCGCGATCGTCTCGATCGATGGCTCGCGGCCATATGGCAGCTGGCGCTGGGGTGGGCCGCAGTGGACTGGGCTGATCGCCGATGACGGTGCGCCTGGGCAGCTTGCCGGGATCACGCTCGCAGTCGCCGAGCCCGCTGCCGTCGCCGCGCGCTGGTCGCACGTGCTCGGCGTGCCGCTCAGCGGCGATGGTGCCGTCGGCGGCGATGCCGTGATCGCTCTCGAAGGCGCTGAGGTGCGCTTTCAGGCCATTCGCGAGGGTGGGGGCGAAGGGCTAGTCGAGTTTGTCTTTGCCGACGTGCCTGGGCTGACGGATGACCGGATTGAGGTTGGTGGCGTGCAGCTGCGCGCAGTGACGTCGTGAGTGCACTTGTCAATCCGGTCTCTCACCGCGGCGCAAACCGTGGCTCCCGCCGCTCGACGAAACTCGACACGCCCTCGATGAAGTCCGGCTGTGAGAACGACGCAAGCATCAAGCGATCGGCCTCAGCTTCCGCGCTCGGCAGGCTTTCGTCGAGCGCCGCATAGACCTGGCGCTTCATCGTCGCCATGCTTGCCGGCGAGCACTGCGTAGCGAGCTCATGTGCGTAAGCGAGCGTCTCCTCGAGCACAGTCTCCTTCGGCGTCGCGCGGTTCGCGAGGCCCAGCTCGACAGCCTCCCGCCCGAGCACGACGCGTCCTGAGAGCAGCAGGTCGAGTGCACGGGCCGGGCCGACGAGGCGCGGCAGGATCCACGAGATGCCGTGCTCAGCGACGAGACCGCGGCGCGCGAACGCTGTCGTCAGCTTGGCGTCCTCAGCGACGAAGCGCACATCGCACATCAGCGCCTGCACGAGCCCGATGCCCGCACAGGGACCGTTGATTGCAGCGATCACAGGCTTAGGCACCGTCAGCGTGAACGTCTGCGGCGTGTGCTCAAAGTGCTCAGGCGCCGCGCCGTTCGCACCTGCTGCGTCAGCGCTTGTCTCGCCCTGTGCCGCGTCGCCCAGCGTCTGCAGCGACTCCATGTCAGCGCCCGCGCAGAAGCCGCGCCCAGCGCCCGTCACGACGATCACGCGGACATCCGGCGAGGCGGCGCACTCGCGCAGCAAGCCGAAGTAGGTCTGCTCCAGCTCGCCAGTCCATGCGTTCAGTCGCTCTGGTCGGTTGAGCGTGAGCACCGCTACGCCATCGTCACGCACGTCTTTCAGCACAACATCAGACATCTCCACTCCTTTCGCCGCAGTTGGTCGAGCGTACACCCGAGCGCGATCGGCCGCCGAGCGTGACGCGCGCTTAGCTATTGCCGCTGCGTCGCGCGCCGAGCACCGCCCGTCCGATCGTCAGCGGGTGGTTGAGCACCAGCACAAGCCTGCCCGCCAGCGAGCCCGGATCGTGCGCCAGGCCGAGCTGGCGAAGGATCGTGCTCTGGTCGAAGTAGACGCGCTCACCCACCAGACGATCGCCGTCGAACACGAACAGCGCCGTCATCCGACAGCGGAACGAGCGGCCAGTGGGGGGTAGGCCGCGCAGCGGACCGAGGTGGGTGCCGAGCAGGTCGAACTCGACCGTGACGACATCGTCTGAGTGGTGCAGCGCGACGACCTCGTTGCGCTGATCTGGAAATGCTGTGCGACTCTCTGCGTAATAGCCGCGCACTGCCTGCTCACCGTCGTAGACCTCGCCAGTGGCGATCAGCTCGTAGCGCGGGTGCTCGAACGTGCCGATCGTCGTGTCGAAGTCGTGCACGTTCTCTGAGGCCATGTGCTCGCGCACGATGTGCTCACGCCGCTCGCGAAGCTGCTGCGCGGCTGTCGGATGCTCAGACGCTGACACGGCGCGCGTCGGAGCCCCCGTTCCGTCTCGTCCGTCAGGCCGCCGCTGACGCGCCGACCCTGTCAGCCAGGATCGATGCGATCTGTGCGCGATGGCGCTTCGCACCGCCGAGCAGCGCCGCGTCGAGCTGCGCGCGCTTGAACAGCCAGTGCACGTCAGCCTCCCACGTGAAGCCGATGCCGCCGTGCATCTGGATCGCCGAGGCCGTCACCTCGCGGCCAGCTTCTGAGGCAGAGGCCTTCGCCATCGCAGCAGCCTCAGCGAGGCGCTCCGGGTCCGCGTCAGCCGTCCAGCCAGCGAACGCAGTCGTCGAGCGCGCCTTCTCCGTTTCGAGCAGCATCTGCGCGCAGCGGTGCGAGACTGCTTGGTAGGCGCCGACGGGAACGCCGAACTGCTTGCGGTCCTTGACGTACTCGACCGTCATCGCCAGCGCGCGGTCGCAAACTCCCACGAGCTCCGCGCTGACCGAGATCAGTGCGCGTCCGAGCCCGACGCAGGCTTCGCCCGGCAGCTCTCCCTCATCACCCGATGCGTTCACTGCTGCTGCAGAGCGCGTCGGGTCGATCGCCTCGAGCGACGTCACCTCGACGTCGTCAGCTGCCACCGCGCGACCACTTCCATCGGGCTCGATCAGCACGATCACCTGTGCGTCAGCGGCGCCGATCACGAGCTCCGCGCTCCCGTCGACAGACGAGCCGAGCGCGCCGATCGTCTCGCCTGAAGCGAGGCCCGGCAGCCAGCGCTCGCGCTGCTCTGATGAGCCTGCCTGCTCGATCACCGTCGCCGCGAGCGCGCTCGGCAGGAACGGCACAGGAGCAAGTGAGCGTCCGAGCTCTTCGCAGAGAATCGACAACTCGATCTGGCCGAGCCCCTGACCGCCGTACTCCTCCGATACGGCGATCCCCGGCCAGCCGAGCTCGCTCAGCTCCCGCCACAGCGACTGATCCAGCGTGCGCGCCTCAGCGTGCTCGCGCACGCGTGCCGGCGTCGCCCGTTCAGCGAGCAAGTCGCGCGCCGTGCGCTGGATGTCGCGCTGATCGTCTGTGAAGCCAAAGTCCATGCCGCTACGCAACCCTTCCAGCGGAGCCCCGGAAGGGGCGCAGCCAATCGAGACCGAAACGCGTCATGCAGCCACCTTGAGCCGCGGCAAACCGAGCACGCGCTCGGCGACGATGTTCTTCAGCACCTCTGTCGTGCCGCCCTCGATCGTGTTGCCGCGCGCGCGCAGGAGCTCGTAGCTCCAACTCTCGCCAACCGTCAGTGCGTCTGCGCCGACGATGTCCACTGCCAGCTGCGTCAAGCGCTGGTTCGTGTCTGACCACAGCCACTTCACCAGCGAGCCCTCAGGGCCAGGCTGGCCGTAGCGCTCGACGTCCGTCAAGCCCTTCCAAGCGAGCAAGCGGATCGACTCACAGCGCACGTGCAAGTCCGCCAGCGAATCCGCATACAGCGGATCCTCGAGCTTGCCGTGCTCTGCAGCGATCGCGATCACGTCGTCGAGCATCTGGCGCAAGCGGATCTGAAGCGCAAAGCCAAGTCCAGCGCGCTCGTTCATCAGCGTCGTCAGCGCGACCTTCCAGCCGTTGCCGACGCCGCCGACGACATTCGCGTCCGGGATCCGCGCCTCCTCGATGAACAGCTCGTTGAACTCCGCTTCGCCCGTGATCTGTCGCAGCGGGCGGACCTGCACCGCCTCCTGCTCCATGTCCATCAAGAAGTACGTGAGGCCCTTGTGCTTCGGCACGTCGCCGTCAGTGCGCGCGACGAGCATGCACCACTTCGAATACTGCGCGCCGCTCGTCCACACCTTCTGGCCAGTGACGACCCACTCGTCGCCGTCCTTCACCGCTCGTGTCTTGAGCGACGCCAAGTCAGAGCCCGCGTCCGGCTCTGAGAAGCCCTGGCACCAGATCTCCTCTGCCGAGAGGATCGGCGGCAGGTAGCGCTCCTTCTGCGCGTCTGTGCCCCAGACCATCAGCGTCGGACCGCCGAGCAGCAGGCCGAGCGTGTTCGCCGGCAGCGGGCTGCGCGAGCGACCGATCTCTTCGTAGTAGATCGCCGACTCAGTCAGCGTCGCCCCGCGTCCGCCGTACTCTGTCGGCCATGCCGGCGCTGCCCAGCCTGCGTCGTAGAGGCGTCGCTGCCAGTCGCGACGCCACGCGTACTGTGCGTCGTCGCTGCCGTCCGTTGGCGCAGCGTCCGGCTGGTTGTTCGCCAGCCAGTCGCGCAGCTCGTCGCGGAAAGCGATCTCCTTCTCGCTGAAGCTCAGGTCCATCTCGCGTGCAAGCGTACCCGAGGAAGACGTTTTGAGGAGGCGCGACAGCTGTCGCGCCCTGTTGCATGGTTGACTGGCAGAGACAAAGTGGCTCCCTGTACGCCGGTCGCGTGGGTAACTTCGGTCAGTCAATGTCAGAGGGGGATTCAAGCCAGCGCGTAGCGCACCTCGATGCTGACGCCTTCTACGTCTCGATCGAGCTGACCCGTCGACCCGAGCTGCGCGGGTTGCCCGTCGTTGTCTCCGGCACAGGGCCGCGTGCCGTCGTCACAACAGCGAGCTACGAGGCGCGCAAGTACGGCGTCGGCTCCGCCATGCCCGCCTCGCGCGCGCGACGGCTGTGCCCGCAAGCCGTCTTCCTCCCGCCAGACTTCACTACGTACCGCGCCGTCTCGCGCAAGGTGATGGATCTAGTGCGCGAACACGTCGAGCGCGTCGAAGTCGTCGGGCTCGACGAGGCCTATCTCGACCTCACCGGACTGCACTCGCCCAATGCGGCGATGCGCCGGTTGATCGCCGAGATCAAGCGCACCACTCAACTGACGTGCTCCGTTGGGATCGGGCCGAACAAGCTCGTCGCCAAGGTCGCCTCCGACGCCGAGAAGCCGGCAGGCTTCGTCGTGCTCACACGCGAGCAGGCCTGCGAGCGCTTCGCGCAGTCGCCGCCAGGCCTGATCCCAGGGATCGGGCCAAAGACTGCCGCGCGTCTGTCCGAGCTCGGCTTGGAGACGCTTGCCGCCGTCGCTGCTGCACCTGAGCAGCAGCTCGCCGCGCGCTTCGGTCCCAACCTTGGCCTGCAGCTGAAACGCCGTGCGCGCTTCGAAAGCGACGGCATCGTCGGCGAACAGCGCAAGGTCGTCTCCGAGTCGCGCGAGCGCACGTTCGACTACGACGTGCGCGAGTTCGACAAGCTGCGCGAGTCGCTGCTCGCGATGACGCAGACGCTGTGCGAGAGCTTGACCACGCATCAGCGGCGCGGGCGCACGATCGGGATCAAGGTGCGCCTCGACGACTGGACGACGATCACACGCGCGCGCTCGATCAAGGAGCCGACGTGCGACTACGAGGCCGTCGCCGCCGTCGCGCTGCAGCTGCTGCAGGAGAACGCCCCGCAGCGACCCGTGCGGCTGCTCGGCGTGCGCGTCGCCGGCTTGACGCACGGCGAGTCGACGCCTGCCGTCGTCGAGCCTGCAGGCGACGCGCCCCAGATGGCGCTTCCCGTTTAGCAGCAGGGGGTAGGATCGAGTCGTGACCAAGATCGCCGTCGGTGAGATCGAGCTCGACTACGAACGCAGCGGCAACGCCGACGGTCCGCCGCTGCTGCTGATCATGGGCATGAGCGGCACCGCGCTGCACTGGGGCGAGCCCTTCCTCGAGCTGTTGCGCAGCGACTTCGACGTGATCGCCTACGACCACCGCGGCGTCGGCGCGAGCACGCCGCTCGACGGGCCGATCACGACGCGCGCGATGGCCGACGACGCGGCCGGGCTGCTAGCAGCGTTGGAGCTCGACTCGGCGCACGTGATGGGCATCTCGATGGGCGGCATGATCGCCCAAGAGCTTGCGCTCAATCACCGACAGCTGATCCGCACGCTGACGCTCGGCTGCACGTACTGCGGCGGGCCAGGCAGCGCGCTCGCGCCCGAATCGACCGTGCAGAAGCTGCAGGCCGGGATGATGTCCGGCGACCGCGAGCTTGCGCTGCGCGCCGGCTGGGAGATCAACGTCTCGCCAGCGATGGCCGACGACGAGCAGGCCTACGCGAGTTTCCACGCGATCGCCGAGCGCCGCTCTGTCGCAATCCCAGTGATCATGGAGCAGCTGCGCGCCTGCGCAGAGCACGACACGTACGAGCGCCTGCCCGAGCTCGCCGAGCTGCCGACGCTCGTGATCCACGGCACCGCCGACGAGCTGCTGCCCGTGCAGAACGGCCGGCTGATCGCCTCGCGCATCCCTGGCTCGCGCCTGGAGATCTTCGACGACGTCGGGCATCTGTTCTTCTGGGAGCGGCCAGAGCGCTCAGCTGAGCTCGTGCGCGAGCACGCCGCCGTGCCCGCTGAGAACCGTCTCGCAGGTTGACTCCGCCTCCCAGGTGAAGGCGTCGCAGCTCGTTGTTGACGTGTGAAAACCCCTTGCACCGATTTGACCAACAGGTATACGATCGCCGCACGGATCAGGAACGGGCAAGCAGCTTGATCGGGGGGACGAGATGGGACAGGTTCGCAGGCTCGCAGTGGGGGCTGCAGCGACGTTCACGCTGCTCCTTGCAGCACATGGCGCACCCGCCTTCGCAGTGACCGGCAGCGTGCTAGGTGCGGGCCAGAACGAATTCGGGCAGCTCGGCAACGGCACGGAAACCGAGAGCAGCCTGATGACGCCCGTGAGCGGCCTCAGTGACGTGACGAGCGTCGACGGACACCTGCGCGGAGCGCTCGCCCTGCTCAGCGACGGCACCGTGACGGCGTGGGGCGGCAACGAAGTCGGCCAACTCGGTAACGGGAGCACTGAACCGAGCTTGTTCCCGACGCCCGTCAGTGGGCTCTCCGAAGTGACCGCTGTCTCCTCTTACGGACGTTTCTGCCTCGCGCTGCTTGCCAACGGCACCGTCGAGTCTTGGGGCTTGAACAGTCACGGCGAGCTCGGTGACGGCACGACCGAAGACAGCAACGTGCCTGTCCCCGTGAGCGGCCTCAGTGGCGTCGTCGCGATCGCCGCCGGTGAAGCGCACAGCCTTGCCCTGCTCAGCGACGGCACCGTGATGGCCTGGGGCAGCAATGTCCACGGCCAAGTCGGCAACGCCAGCAGCGTAGACAGCCTGACGCCAGTCCCCGTCAGCGAACTCAGCGGCGTCACTGCGATTGCTGCCGGCGCCGAGCACAGCCTTGCGCTGACGAGCTCCGGCGCCGTTTGGGCGTGGGGCAACGGCGCTTACGGTCAGCTCGGCGAAGCCGTCCTCGGCGACAGTCACGTCCCCGTCCACGTCAGCGGCTTGCCGAGCGACGTCGCCTCAATCGCCGGCGGCGGCAGGCACAGCCTCGCGTTGCTCAGCGATGGCACCGTCAAGGCTTGGGGCGGCGATGAATACGGCCAGCTCGGCAACGGCAAATCCGGCAGCGGCGCGCATTCGCAGACCCCCGTGTCCGTCAACGGCCTCAGCGGCGCCACGTCGATCTCAGCCGGGCTCTACTCGAGCCTCGCCCTGCTCATCAACAAGACCGTCGCCGGGTGGGGCGGCGATGAATACGGCCAGCTCGGAATCGGCGAAGAAGGGCCTGGCTACAGGAGCACAGAACCGGTGCTGATGTGCGGCGTGATGGAAGCCGGCGGAATCTCCGCGGGCAACCTCGACAACTATGCCTTCGGCGTAACCAGCACGCTACCCTGTCCAGCCGTCGCCAAAACGGAACCCAAAGTTGGGCCGCAGGCCGGCGGCACGTCGGTGACGATCACCGGCTCCGGCTTCACTGGGACGAGCGCCGTCCACTTCGGCGACCTCGCCGCAAGCAGCTTCACCGTCGACTCCTCAACGCAGATCACCGCCGTCACGCCAGCTGCTGTGCCGCTGCCCCAGCCCAACGGGTACGTAGAAGTGACGGTCACGACGCCGGCCGGCACCAGCCCGCACTCGGTCGAATTCGGCTTCTTGCCGCCGCCGAGCGTCGAAAAGATCAAGCCGCACAAGGGGCCGGCCAGCGGTGGCACGCAAGTGACGATTTACGGCGCCAAGTTCACCAGTGAAAACGCCAAACTCGAAGCGGTCAAATTCGGGGCCGTGAATGCTGCCAGCTTCGAACTCGTGACGATCAAAGGCCGCCGTGCGATCTCAGCGATCTCACCTGCGAGCGCCGCCGGCACCGTTGACGTGACGATCAGCACGCAATGGGGCACGAGCGCTCCTGTCAGGACCGATCACTTCAAGTTCGGACCGTCCGTCAGCGGCGTGACGCCGAGCAGCGGCAGCAAAGCGGGTGGTGAAACAGTCACGATCACCGGCAGCGGCTTCGCCGTCGGCGCGAACAAAACCGCGTTCAAGTTCGGCTCGACCAAAGCGAAGTCGGTCAGCTGCGCTTCGACGAGCGAATGCTCCGTCGTCGTGCCCGCCGCGCACGCCACAGGCACGGTCGACGTCAAGGTGACCGCCAACAAAGCGTCGAGCACGGCTAACCCGCCGGCCGATCACTTCACCTACGAATAGGCAGCAGCTTCGCAGCGGGCGCACGCGTTGAACGAGCGCCCGCTGCCGATCGGCGCCCGCTGCTAGACCTCTGCGTGTGCAGAGCGCGGATGTCAATGTCGGCGGCGCAGGCGGCGAGCTGAGAATCGACTCGGCCGATGGCGTAACGCTGTCGGCGTCGAGCGCGGGGGAGGGGATTCCCATCGTGCTGCTGCACGGCCTCACCGCCACGCGTCGCTATGTCGTGATGGGCTCGCGCTCGCTCGAGCGCTCTGGACACCGCGTGATCGGCTACGACGCGCGCGGGCATGGTCGCTCCTCGCCCGCTCCAGAACCTCGCGCGTATGGCTACGAGCTGCTCGCGCAGGATCTGCTCGCCGTGCTCGACGCGCTGTCGCTGCAGCGCGCCGTGCTCGCCGGCGCCTCGATGGGCGCACAGACGATGCTCCAGCTCGCTTTGACCCGACCCGAGCGCGTCGCCGGACTCGTGCTGATCACGCCTGCCTTCGAGCCCGACTCGCCGCGCAACGAGCACGAGCTCGCTGGCTGGGACGCGTTGGCGCAAGGGTTGCGCGAGGGCGGCGTCGATGGCTTCGTGCGCGCATACGACTTCGGCAAAGTGCCAGACGCGATGCGCGCGACGATCGAGACCGTGCTGCGTCAGCGGCTCGCCGCGCACGAGCATCCGCTCGCAGTTGCTGACGCGCTTGAAGTCGTGCCGCGCTCGCGCCCTTTCGAGCGGCTCGAGCAGCTTGCTGTGCTGGACGTGCCGACCGTCGTCGTCGGCAGTCGCGACGAGGCGGACCCAGGCCATCCGCTTGCCGTTGCCGAGCTCTACGCCGCGACGATCCCAGGCGCGCAGTTCGTCGTCGAGGAAGCTGGGCCGCCGCTGCACTCGCCGATCGCGTGGCAGGGCGGGCAGCTCTCCCGCGTGATCGCAGAGCTTGCCGCGAGGGCTGCAGGCGGGCCGGCTTAGAAAGGACAAGGCATACGTGATAACGTACGGACGTATGCCGATCACGCGCACATGGGACGGCCAGAGCTACGACCGGATCTCCGGTCCGATGGAGGCGCTCGGACTTGAAGTGCTCGGGCGGTTGGAACTGGATGGTAACGAGACAGTGCTCGATGCCGGTTGCGGCTCCGGGCGGATCACGCAGGCGCTGATCGAGCGTCTGCCGCAGGGGCGCGTGATTGCCGTCGATGCGTCCGAGTCGATGGTCGCTGCTGCGCACGAGCGGCTGCCAAGCGCCGACGTGCGCGTCGTCGATCTGCTCGAGCTCGACCTGGGCGAGACCGTCGACGCAATCCTCTCGACAGCCACGTTCCACTGGATCCTCGACCACGAGCGGCTGTTTACGCGCCTCCGTACCGCGCTACGTCCCGGTGGCCAGCTCGTCGCCCAATGCGGCGGCAAAGGCAACATCGACGTGCTGCGCGGCCACGCCAACGACGTGCTCGCGCGCGAACCCTATGCAGCCGCTTTCGCAGACTTTCGCCAGCCGTGGAACTACGCCGGCCCTGATGAGACCGAGCGACGGTTGCTCGACGCCGGCTTCACGAGCGCCCGCTGCTGGCTGCAGCCCGCGCCGAAGCAGCCCGATGAGCCGCGTGAGTTCCTCTCGACGATCGTGCTCGGGCCGCACTACCAGCACCTGCCCGTCGAACTGCGCGAGTCGTTCATCGACGACGTGCTTGCCGAGGTCGGTGAGCCTGTCGTCGTCGACTATGTGCGGTTGAACATCGACGCTGTTGCCTAGCTGGCCAGCGCGGGCTAAGCCAACGCGGCCGACGGGTCGTCTTCTGGCTGGCTCCCCGACTCTGCGCCTAGCTCCGCTCCTCGCAGCAGCGCTGCATAGCGACCGCCGAGCTCGACCAGCTCCTCGTGGGTGCCGCGCTCGATGATCCGTCCCTCGTCGAGCACGAGAATCTGATCAGCGTCGCGAATCGTCGAGAGGCGGTGGGCGATCGCGATCGTCGTGCGTCCGCGCGCAAGCTCGTCCAGCGCCTGCTGCACGGCGCGCTCCGTTTCGTTGTCGAGCGCTGAGGTCGCCTCGTCGAGGATCAGCACGGGCGGGTTGCGCAGGACGGTGCGCGCGATCGCCATGCGCTGCTTCTCGCCGCCCGAGAAGCGATAGCCACGCTCGCCCACAGGTGTGTCATAGCCCTCTGGCAGCGAGGCGATCAGCTCGTGGATCTGCGCCGCGCGCGCAGCGTCTTCGATCTCCTCGTCCGTCGCCTCAGGACAGGCGAAGCGCAGGTTCTCGCGGATCGAAGCGTGGAACAGATACGTCTCCTGGGAGACGAGGCCGACCGTCGCCGCCAGCGAGCCGAGCGTGACGTCGCGGATGTCGGTTCCATCGATGCTGACCGAGCCGCGCTCAGGTTCGTACAGGCGGGCGACGAGATAGGCGAGCGTCGTCTTGCCCGAGCCCGTCTCGCCGACGAGCGCCGTGCGCGTGCCTGCCGGAATCTCCGCCTCGATGTCGCTGAGCGTCCAGCGCGAGCCTTGTTCGTAGCGAAACCAGATGTCGCGCAGGCGGACGTCACCGCGCACGTCGGCAAGCGCTTTGGCGCCAGGTCGCTCGACGATGTCGATCGGCAGATCGAGGTACTCGAAGATGCGCCCGAACAGCGCCAGCGAGGTCTGCACTTCCAGCCCGACAGACAGCAGCGACTGGATCGGGAACAGCAGACGCGTCTGCAGCGTCGTGAAGGCGATCACGGTGCCGATCGAGATCGTGTTGCGGCTCGACAGTCCTGCGAACAGGTAGACGAGCGCCGGCATGATCGCGAAGCTCATCTGCACCGAGGCCATCCGCCAGCGTCCCGCCATGCGCGCGCGCACCTCGATGTCGGCCAGTTCGCTCGACTCGCCGCTGAAGCGGCGTACGAGCTCCGGCGCGCGGCCCATCGTCTTGCCGAGCAGAATGCCCGAGACCGACAGCGACTCCTCGACGAGCGTCGACATGTCCGC
>OUNM011373071.1_pt1 | contig 17683 bp, 19 predicted proteins | sample 1769961 | NCBI WGS metagenome assembly OUNM01 (sample SAMEA3914820, study PRJEB12502) | metagenome | biome: forest; material: soil | place: USA | collected 2012-03-12 | depth 0.3 m
CACCATGGCCAGCAAGCAGCGTCAGCGCGACTGGCTGGCGCTTGCCGATGATCCGGAGACGAGGACACCGACCGGCCATGCGCTGAAGGCCCGGCTGTTTGGCGGGTCGTCGATCGCGACCACGGTCGCCCTGTTCGATCTCTCGACCTATCCGGGTTCCATCGTGGCCGACCTGTTCAGGGAAGGGGGCTATTTCGCCGATGCCGGAGCCTTCTGGGTGGCGCAAAACGCCGCCGTGGACGCGCGCCGCACAGCCTATCTCGAGGCCGGATGGAGCGACGTTCTGATCCTGCCGCAGAGCGATTATTTTCACGGCTGGGACTATGAGAAGACCCCCAAGCGCAAGGGCGGACGCGTCTATGTCGAGGTTCGTCCGACCGGCGAGGTGACCTTCATGAAGGCTATGTCCGCCGCCGTGAAGCGGCGCGCCGGAAGTGTGGCGGGGAGATGGACGGCATCAGGCCAGCGCGGCCGGAAATCACCTCGCCGATGCAGACCTATCTCGACCTGCATCGCCATGCCGCCGTGCGCGCCGCGATGCTCGGCCACCCCGGCGTGGCGCTTCGTCTGATGGTGGCCCATGCCATCGCCGGGTCGCCGCTCTGGACGGTCCGCGTCGAGCCGCAGGCGGCCTGTGCCGAGCCGATCCGAGACAGTCTCGGGGCGTCGAGAGCCGAGGCCCTGTTCGATCAGCAGCGCCGCGAAGGGCTTGCCCTGCTCGGCCTCGATCCGGACTCACCCACCATCCGCCAATCCACCGACAGCCCGCAAACCCTGCTCTCCACCTTCCTGCGGCTGCTCGCACTGGACGATGCCGGCGTGATGCGCCTGCTGGCGCTCGTCATGGGCGAAACGCTGGCGGCCGCCGGCCCCGCCGTCACAGCCGTGGGCGAGACGATCGGCATCGACATGGCAGACTGGTGGCAGGCGAATGGCGCCTTCTTCGACCTGATCCGCGACCGTGAGGTGCTGGCCGCGATGCTGACGGACGTGGCGGGCCCTGCGGTATCCACCGCCTGCGCAGGCGACAAGGCGAAGACGCTCCGGGGCGTGATCGCGGACTGTATCGGCGGCAGGAACGGGCGCGCAAAAGTGGAGCGCTGGGTGCCGCGCTGGATGGCTTTCCCGGCCACCGCCTACACCAGCCGGGGCGGGGTCGGTGCGGTTACGGCAAGCGTCCTGCTGGCGGCGGCGCGGGCCGACGCCGCGCCTGAACCGGGGATGCCGGACCCTGACAGCGCTTCCACCGGGGCTGTCCCGCTCGCAGCCTGAGGGGAGACAGGGGGGCGGTCCCACCGCTCCCCCGTCTTCCTGACCGATCGGCTGCCGCCCGGAAAACGCGCCGCGCCCTCCGCCTGTCGGCAGCGGGCGCGGCTTCGTTTCTCCTGCCCGACGACCAGCCGCTCGAAGCCGTTCGGAACCCGCCGTATCAGGCCGCGAGGCTGCCGGGGCGAAGCCCCTTCACGAAGTGAAGCTGCCACAGGTCGAGCAGGATCTCTGCATGGGCGGGATCAGCCAGCGGCCGCACCGTCACCACGATCTGGCCATCCCCGCCGGCCTCGATCTCATAGGGGCTCGGTCCCGTCAGCCGCACGCCGTCGAGCGCCAGACCATCCCGCTTCAGCCGCATCAGGGCCGCCTCGTCGAAGGCCAGGTCCGACCACATGCTGGCGGCGAGTCGCTGGATTTCATCGGGCGTAAGCTGGCCCGGATCGAAGCTGAAATGCACGTCTTTCCCTGTCCTGCCCATGCCTCGCCTTCCGCAGATGCCCCCGCGCAAGCCGACACAACGCGTCTGCGATAACCAGCGTTGCCACGGCCTTCAATATGCGCGGCGACCTGCTCGTCGCACTGCCGGACAGGGGAGAGAGCCAGCCACTCGTTCGGGTACGGAGGGATGCCTCCGCTGGCGGACGAGCCTACCCTCGCATGGGCTTCGACGTGCCGTTCCAGCTCCTCGGGCGCATGACCTGGGCCGGTCGCCGGCCCCCGCAACCGGCTTGGCGCCCTTCATTTCCCCGCCCGCCTTCCCCGGGCTCCTCGCGGCCGCTTCGCTGCAAATGAAGGGTGCCAGCCGGTCCTTCGCTGGCGCTGCGGCGCGCGCGTGCGGAAGCCGGCTGATGCCCGGCCCCAAGGTCCGCCCATCGCCCGGAACGGTTCGGGCGACGCAGCCAAGGAGATACCAGATGCCCGCCATTGGATATGTCACCCGCCAGGACAACGGTTCCTTCCGGGGCCAGCTCAGGACTCTCTCGATCCGCACCGAGATCGAGATCCTGCCCAACCGCTCGAAGGGCTCGGAGAGCCAGCCCGACTACCGGGTTTCGGCGGGCGGCGTCGAGGTCGGCGCCGGCTGGGTCCGCACCGGCGAGGTCTCGGGCAGGGACTATGTGTCGCTCAGCCTCGCGGCCCCGGAATTCGGCCCCCGCCGGCTCTACGCCAATCTCGGCCGGGCCGCCGGCCAGGATGATGAGGACGCCTTCGCGATCATCTGGAACCCCAACGACTGATCCTCCGGGAGCCCGGGCCTTTCGGCACGGGCTCCATTCCGGACGCCGCAGGCAGGATCGTTTTGCGCAGCCACGAAAACGATCCTGCCTGCGGACGGCAGGGAACGTCATTCCAAGGCACCCGGCGGCCAGCGATGCCGCCTTCAGGGAGGCCAGAATGGACGATAACGAAATCGGCCGGGCGGATGGCGCGCGGCGCGGAACCCCCTTTCTCAACACGGCCCAGGCGGCGGCCTATCTCGGCCTGTCGCCGCGCCTGCTTCAGCAGTTGCGGCGGCTGGGCACCGGCCCCGTCTTCCGCCGCCACAGCCGTTTCATTCGCTACCACATCGACGATCTCGCCGCCTGGTCGCGGGCTCAGGGCTCGCAGGGGCCGCGCCATGGTTGAGCCGCAAAAGCGCGAGGTTCTCGCCCTCGCCGCCTGGGGCGAGGCGCTTCGGGCAGACCGCGCCCGGATCAGAAAACGGGCGCGGACCGGCTTGGGACTAGCCACCGGATGCGCCTGCCTGCTGGCGACGGCGGTCGAGCGGCCGCGCCCGAAACTGGTGTGGAATGCCAGCGCGAGCGCGCCAATCGGGCTCTACCTTGTATCGCCGCAGGCGGATCTCGCAGACGGCGACATGGTCATCGCATGGCCGCCCGGAGCCTTCGCCGCACTGGCGGCCGCGCGCCAGTATCTGCCCGCCGGGATACCTCTGGTGAAGCGGATCGCGGGCATCCCGGGCGACGAAATCTGTGCGCTTGGACCCCGGCTGTTCCTGAACGGTGCGCCGCTCGCCGAACGTTCGAAGCAGGATGGCGCGGGCCGGCCCATGCCCTGGTGGTCCGGATGCCGGCGGCTGCGCGACGGTCAGTTCCTGCTGCTCATGACCGGCCGTCCAACGTCCTTCGATGGACGCTATTTCGGTCTCACGGCGCGTCGCGACATCCTGGGCCGGGCCCGCCTGCTATGGCCGCGCTGAGCCTTCTTGGCATGGCGGTCGTGCTCGCCGCTCCGCCGCCGGCCGATGAGGGCGGGGTCGATCGCTGGCGTCCGCTCACGGAAGAAGCCTCGGCCCGCTTTGGGGTCCCGCGCAGCTGGATCGAGCATGTCATCGCGGCGGAAAGCGGTGGCCGCACGACGCTTGGCGGACGGCCGGTCCGCAGCCGGGCAGGGGCCATGGGGCTCATGCAGTTGATGCCGATCACCTGGGCGTCGCTCCGTGCCGACCTGCACCTCGGTGGCGATCCGGACGACCCCCATGACAATATCCTCGCCGGCACATCCTACCTGCGCCAGATGTATGACCGCTTCGGCTATCCGGGTCTGTTCGCCGCCTATAATGCGGGCCCGCAACGTTATGCGCGTCATCTCGAAACGGGTGAACCGCTGCCCGCCGAAACACGCGTCTATCTGCACAAGATGACGGGCGCGGGCGCGGGCGGCGTCCGTCCGGCGGTTGCCGAAGGGCCGCAAATCCGGTCCATCTTCGCCATTCCGCCGACCGGTGAAGATCCTCGCGCGGGCCAGCTCTTCCTGTTTCGATCGAGCGATGCGACGTCTGCGCGGTGAGGGCGCGCAGCCTTTAGCGTTGCAAAAGACTCGTCTCGGACAGGCCCAGCGTGACGGCCGGCGGAGCGCGTCTCAAGGCCCGCGGGTCCCCCCCAATTTGCTGCGCAAATCGGCTCCCCCCACGTCCGCTTCGCGGCGTGCGGGAAGTCCCGCACGGCCCTGACACGCGCCCCGCCGGCCGTCGCCGAGGCTGCGCTCTCGATGAGGAGAGCTGCAGCGGAAAGGATATCGCCATGACCATCGTGACCTGGAGTGAAGCGGTCGGGACCGGCCAGATCGCGGCGCATGTTTTCGAGGATTTCGAGCGCTTGGATCGCCATTGGGCGGCCCGGTTGGAGGAGCGTTATCTCGGGCTCTACGAGAGCCTGGACGAGGACGATATCGAACTGGCGCGCGTGGCGATCGTGGGCCGGATCGGGGGCCAGTGGTTCACCGCCGTCTGCCTGGTCGATGGCGAGGGTGACGTTCATGACCTGCTGGGAAGGCGGACATTCGAGGACCGGGACGAGGCCAATCGGATCTGGCGGAGCGGGCGATGATCGCGGACCTGCGAGATTTACGGGAAGCGTCGTCGCCCTCGGTGGCGCTTCCCCTGGGTCGTATGGGATCGGGTCCGGGAGAGAGGGGCGGCGGAGGGCAAGATAAAGGCAGTGTCTCGCCGACACCGCCAGGTCTTTGTCTGCACATCTCTTTTTCACGAGACAGGTTTTTGGTCGCGCGAGACGGTCTCGCTGCAAGCGGCGGATTTCCGCGCCTTCTAGAGAGACTCCTCCAGTTGCTGCGGGCACGGATATGAGCGAGGACCGGCTCGAGCCGCATCTCGGGCGGATGCGGGCGAAGGGCGGCAGACGCGCACGCCGCTACCTCAGCCGGGTGGTGCAGGCGGCGGCACGGGCTGGCGCGCCATCGGGCGGTCGCGGATCAAGGTTCGACGGCAGCCGGATCGGGCGAGGCGCCAGCCTGGGACGGCTGCTCTCCAGCCGGGATCGTCATGCAGGCCTTCGGGCGCGTCGCGTGATCGTGAAGACCCGGCTCGTGCGTCTGGCAGCCAAGGAGGGCGGCGCGGCGCGCGCGCATCTTCGCTACATCCAGCGCGATGGCGTCACCCGCGAAGGCGATCCGGGCGAGCTTTACTCGGCCGGCAGCGACCGGGCCGATGGTCGGGAATTTCTCGAGCGGTCCAGCCAGGATCGCCACCAGTTCCGCTTCATCGTCTCAACCGAGGACGGCGCGGAATATTCCGATCTCAAGCCGCTGATCCGTCGCCTCATGACGCAGGTCGAGGAGGATCTCGGCACGCGCCTCGACTGGGTCGCCGTCGACCACTTCAACACCGCTCACCCGCATAGCCATATCGTCTTGCGCGGTGTCGATGACCGTGGACAGAATCTGGTGATCGCGCGCGAATATATCGCCCATGGCCTGCGCGAGCGGGCAACCCAGCTGGTGACGCTCGATCTGGGGCCACGCACCGACCTCGAGATCGACGCCCGGTTGCGCTTCGATGTCGGGCAGGATCGTCTGACCGCGACCGACCGGCGACTGATGCGTGACATGGATCGGGACCGCATTGTCTCTTCCGCCGATCACGATCCTTTCCAGCAATCGCTGCGGGCTGGTCGACTGCAGAAGCTGGGCGAGCTGGGACTGGCAGTTGACGTCGGGGGTGGGCGCTGGCGGCTCGCGGACGGACTGGAGGAAACGCTTCGGCGCATGGGCGAGCGGGGCGACATCATCCGCACGATGCAGCGGGAACTCAGGATGCGGATGCACCCCGCTGGCGCCGTCGATCACGCGATCTTCGATCCCGATGATCCGGCGGTCCGGCCCGTCGTCGGCCGCCTGGTGATGCGCGGCCTCGCCGACGAGCATCGCGACCGCCATTATCTGATCGTCGATGGCGTCGACGGGCACACCCATTATGTCGACATCGGGAGGGCGTCAGCGGTCGAACCGGTAGCTGAGCAGGCGATCGTGCGGGTGACACCGCGAAGCTCCGGTCCAAGGGACGTCGATCGGACGGTGATCGAGGTCGCTGCTGCCAGCGCGGGGCGATATTCGATCGATCTGCACCTCGACCATGATGGTCGTGCGACCGAGGCCTATGCCGAAAGCCATGTTCGCCGTCTTGAAGCGATCCGCCGGTCGACCAGCCAACTCAAGCGAGAACCCGATGGCACCTGGATCATCGGAGAAGATCATCAGGCCCTCGTCGAGCGATACGAAAAGCGACTGCGGGACGACCGGCCCGTCGAGGTCGAAATACTTTCCGGCGTCCCGCTCGATCGGCTTGATCGCTGCGAGGGCGCGACCTGGCTTGATCGTGAGCTGGTGGCATCGTCTCCCGAGCCGCTACGCGATGCGGGATTTGGGCGCGAGGTCGAAGCCGCATTGCAGCGGAGACGGCAGTGGCTGATCGAGCAGCAACTCGCCGATCAACAGGAGGGCGCCTGGTGTGCCGCGCCGGGCATGCTTGCGACGCTCCGCCGACGTGAACTGTTGCGTGTCGCCGGTCGTCTCTCCGGCGAGCTGGATCTGCCTTTTGCGGAGGCACATGCGGGAGATCATATTGAGGGCGTGCTGACGCGGCGGATCGATTTGATCAGCGGTCCGGTGGCATTGGTGGTGAATGGCCGCGAGTTCAGCCTCGTTCCCTGGCGCCCGGTCCTCGAACGGAAGATCGGCCGCGAGGTTGGTGGCATCATGCGTGAAGCAGGGATTAGCTGGCGCATCGGACACGGCCGGGACGGACCTGAAGTCGGCTGAGGCAGCGACGAAGCGCTGTACGCGACGAGCTCCGACCAATCCTTGACGTTCCGGGACCCCGGCCGCGTTCCCGAATTCCGACAGACGGCTATCTCTCGATTCCGCTTATCGCTCGGCAGCATGGAATGCCTCGGGACGGTGGAGAGGCGACGGGCAGCCTATCTAGAAAATTGGGCCGAAGCAGACATCGCTCAGGGATTCAACAATTCGCATTTTACAGGCCAAGGCCGGGGCGGACGGCATTCCAGTCCTCCCAAGCATGTTCAGGCCTGATATCCTCATAACCTCGCTCGTGCGAAATGTACGAAACAATATCGTGCGGTACCATCACGCATTCAGCGGTCTCACGGATTTCGAAAACCTCAGCTTCAGTCAGCGGAGCACCTTTTTGCCGCTCTCTGTTAAGCAAGACCGCGACGAGCGCCGGCATCGGCATCATCACGAGATGGTCTTCGGCCACTCCGATTCTCCAGCGACTTAAGCGTACGCGCAGCCAACGCTGGCAGTCATTCGGAATGTCCGCAAGCGGGTTGCCACGATCTGCCTACGAACAGCACCAACTGGTGGATTCGAGACGGTCGGCCTTCGGGGGGGGTACTCCAGTTGCCGCCGTTCGCTGGCGTGGGTGCTCCTACCGATAGGCTTGAGGGCGGCCCACCGGCTCGCGCGAGAAGGATCGTGCCTCATTCGCCTCACGCACTTGTCTGCGGGCGTTGATCAAGCCTTGCGAGAGTCTCGTCGATGATCGCGAGGAGATGGTCCGAATATCCCGACCGATAATTGTCTTCAGGTGGCAGACCCTTGTGCAGGATCGACCGTATGTAGGTCTGATGAACCTCAACCTGCCATTCAGTCACGCGCCTCGTGAATTCCGCTTCGGTGTAAGAGAGCATTTCATCGAAAGAATAAAGCATGATCGAGACAAAAGTGTCGTATCGATCAGCTTCGGCCGGGCTGGACGGGTCATATATTGCCGACGATAATTCGGGATGCTGAAATGCGAGGAGGAGGTACTCCCTGTAGAGCGCCTTTGCCGCCGCTTCCCGGGCAATCCCCCGGTTGGCCTCGGTCTCGGCTTTCCTTGAGCGATATTCTTGCCAGGCGATCACGGCCGTACCGAAGAGGATCGTCACGACGATCATGTTCGCAATATCAAGGGCTGGCTGCGTCTCGCTGAAGAAGTTCACGAGCTGTGAAAACATTCGCGCGCCTCCCGATCAATCTGCTTGTTCATAGCAGAGGCAACGCGACGGGGATGAACCCTATGGGTTTGGTTGATCGAGTCTGCGGAGTTACCCACCCTGCGAATTTGCCGATAATGGACGGCCAATCCGGACATAAGGACAAATAAGGTCGCCGGGTCGGCCGAAGGTTTAGGAGACTCGGGCTTGTCGCCAGACGAACGTGCTGGAATGGCGGTGATATGTCGCGCCGACCCCAGGTCTGAACGAAGGCCATCGGGGCGCTGTCCAATGCGAAAAATCGACGGTACGAACCATTTCTTGAGGCTTCGCGAGAGGGAATATTGTTAAGCTATTGATTGGTCAAATTTCTGTCCTTGTAATTCTGACGCGCATGAAGCAACCAAATTAAGTGTGGATCGCTCTGCGCATATCATCAGGGTTGAGGTGTGAAATGGCTGATCAAGACAATGAACTGATCCATCTGACGATCGACGTGGTCACGGCCTTTGTGGGTCAGAACAATATGCGTGCCGATGAGGTGCCTGCGCTGATCGCAAGCGTGCACAAGGCGGTCTCCGAACTTCAGGCCAATGGCTCGACGACTTCCGTCCCGGCCGATGTCGAGCCGAGTGAAGCGCCCGTCGAATACACACCGGCCGTGACGGTCAGGAAGTCGCTGGGATCGCGTGATCACATTCTCTCGATGATCGACGGCAAGCCCTACAAGACGCTCAAGCGTCATCTCGGCCAGCATGGTCTGACGCCGGCGCAATATCGTGAGCGCTATGGGCTCAAGGCCGATTATCCGATGGTCGCGCCCGCTTATTCCGAAGCGCGCAATGCGATGGCGCTCAAGATCGGCCTCGGCCAGAAAGTGATCGGAAAGCGCGGGCCAGCGAAGTCTGCGACAAAGGTTGCGGCGCGATCGGCGGCCGAAGCTCCAGCCATCACTGCGGGCGTGCCCGCGGTCACCAAGGCTCCGGCGAAGCGCGCCGTCGGTGCTGCCAAGGCGACCGGAAAGGCCAAGGCTGGATCCGCTGCCGGTGCATTATCGAAGCGGGCCGGCAAGGCTGCGAAGACGGTGGGTGCACCGCCCGCGAAGCGAGGTCGGCCGCCCAAGACGGCGGCGAATACCGTCGCTGCGACAGCGGAATGACCGTCCGGCGTTGATCGCCTGAACCTGGAATATCGGCGGCGCCTTCGGAGTTTCACCGGGCGCGCCGCCGATCGAACGGCTGATCAGTCCGCCCTTTGCGCGGCGCCGTCGAGATGGCTGTTAGCGGCCGCCCTTGCAGCCGCGATGCCGAGCTTCTTACGATCGGCCCTCGGCGCGGGCGTCGCGGCGGCCTTCACCGGCTTCGGAGCGGCCTTGCCAGACCGCTTTTGGCCCAGTCCGATCGAATGGGCGAGCGCGCGGCGCTTCTCGGCATAGTTGGGTGCGACCATCGGATAATCATGGGGCAGGCCCCACTTCGCGCGATACTCCTGCGGCGTCATGCCGAAGTTGGTGTGAAGATAGCGCTTGAGCATCTTGAGCTTCTGCCCGTCCTCGAGGCAGACGAGATAATCAGGCTTGACCGAGGCGCGGATCGAGACGGCGGGCACCGGGGCCACGTCTTCCACCTTGGCCGGCCGGCCCAGTCCCTGAAGCGCTTCGAAAGTCGAGCGGATGAGGCCAGGAAGCTCGGCGGTCCCGATCTTGTTGTGGCTGACATGGGCCGCGACGATGTCGCTCGTAAGCGTGAGAAGGTCTTCTGTCATGAGGTCCTCTGAGGGGGCGGGAGGAACCGGGGGCATAGCAACATACCGGCTGGCCGCAACGCGCGATCGCCGGATGGAGCGGCCATCACGGTCCCGAGAGCCTGGCGTACCCACCTCTGGCAAGAGAATGGGCACTGCAATAGGGACGAGCCATATCGGAGACCCATGATCTCGTGTTCGACGCAGGAAGACTTTGGGCACGGATGACCGGTTCAGGATCAAATCACACCTTCTTTCGCGAAGGCGGGGACGTAGCACGCGTCATTGGGAGCTCGAAATCCCAGTCGCTCGACTAATGTTCATCATGGCGAAGAATGAGGAAGGATCGAGCGTTCGGCCCAGGTTCCTTAGGACGATGACGTAGCGACGCCTGTCCAGATGAAAATCCGGTAGGCGGGCGTCGGTCGAACTGAACTGCGTCAGGAAAGCGCGTTGGTGCGTCGGACAGACCATATCGACGCAGACGCAAATCGCGGAGTCTCCTTGCAGTCCGCCGAACTGATTCCGCGGCGGACGGAGAGCCCGTATGGCACCGACCAAATTGCTGATCGGACAGATCCTCATCGTCTTCGCTATCGCCATCGGCGGGATCTGGATCGCGACCCAGTGGGCGGCCTCCAGTCTCGGATTCCAGGCTGAATTAGGCCCCCGCTGGTTTGTGCTGCTTGGGCACCCGATCTATCGGCCGTGGGCGATCTTCGAGTGGTGGTACCATTTCGATGCCTACGCACCGCACGTATTCGACAAGGCGGGTGCGATTGCCGGCGCAAGCGGTTTTCTGGCCTGCGGTGCCGCCATCATCGGTTCGCTATGGCGCGCGCGTCAGACGCAGACCGTCACCACCTACGGTTCAGCCAGATGGGCCGGCGAGCGCGACCTTCGGCCGGCGGGGCTGCTGAGCGATGCGGGTGTGTTCCTCGGCCACTTCGGCAGACATTATCTGCGTCACGATGGACCCGAACATGTCTTGGCTTTTGCGCCGACCCGGTCTGGCAAGGGGATTGGCCTGGTTGTCCCGACGCTGCTCGGATGGACCGGATCAGCCGTCATTCACGACATCAAAGGCGAGAACTGGCAGCTGACCGCCGGCTGGCGGAGCCGCTTTTCGCATTGCCTGCTGTTCAATCCGACGGACACGCGCTCGGCCCGGTATAATCCTTTGCTGGAGGTGCGGCGCGGACCGAACGAGGTCCGAGACGTCCAGAATATCGCAGATATCCTGGTGGATCCCGAGGGTGCGTTGGAGCGGAGGTCCCATTGGGACAAGACCAGTCATTCGCTGCTGGTCGGCGCCATCCTTCACATCCTTTACGCCGAGGAAGAGAAGACGCTCGCCCGCGTCGCCACCTTCCTGTCCGATCCGAAGCGACCGTTCGTGACGACGCTGAAGCGGATGATGGAAACCAATCATCTCGGCACGGCTGACGCCCCGCAGGTCCATCCGGTCGTGGCGTCGGCGGCGCGCGAAATTCTCAACAAGTCCGAAAATGAACGTTCCGGCGTCCTGTCCACGGCCATGTCGTTCCTGGGGCTCTACCGCGATCCCACCGTCGCCACGGTCACCTCGCGGAGCGACTGGCGCATCGCCGATCTGGTCGACGCGCCATCCCCGGTCTCGCTCTATCTGGTCGTACCGCCGTCCGACATCAGCCGGACCAAGCCGCTCGTGCGCCTGATCCTCAACCAGATCGGCCGGCGCCTCACGGAGCAACTGCACGCCGAGAAGGGCGATCGCCGGCACAAGCTTCTGATGATGCTGGACGAGTTTCCGGCGCTCGGCCGTCTCGATTTCTTCGAGACCTCGCTCGCCTTCCTCGCGGGCTATGGCGTGCGCGCATTCCTGATCGCGCAATCTCTCAACCAGATCGACAAGGCTTATGGCGAGCACAACGCCATCCTCGACAATTGCCATGTGCGGGTGGCCTTCGCGACCAACGACGAACGGACGGCGAAGCGCCTTTCGGATGCGCTTGGAACGGCGACCGAGCAGCGCGCGATGCGCAATTATGCCGGGCATCGGCTCGCACCCTGGCTTGCCCATGTCATGGTCAGCCGGCAGGAGACCGCCCGCGCGCTGCTGACACCCGGTGAAGTGATGCAGTTGCCCCCGACCGACGAACTGGTTCTCGTATCGGGTCGCCCGCCCATCCGTGCCCGGAAGCTTCGCTTCTTCGAAGAGCGCATCTTCGCCGGTCGCACCCTGGCACCACCGCTGCTGGGCCCTGATACTTACGCGGACCGGCCCCAGCCGCGCGGAGACGACTGGAGCGGCCAGGTGCGCCGGCCCGACGTCCGGCTGCTGGTTGCCGATGAACCCCCGGCTGCCGGTCTGCAAAAGCGCTCCGGCGGCGCGCTGGAACGCGCACGAGACGCAGGCCGGGAGAGTTCATCGCGTGCCGGTCGTGCCACCCGCGAGCCCGATCTGGTCGATATGGCGGAGGATACGCCCGAAGTCGTCCTCGACGCCGAAGCAATGAAGCAGGCGAGGGCGCTCTATGCGGTCGACCAGGGGCTGAGACCCTCGGACGACCTGGTCCGTGGCTTCTGAGGCGGCCATGCGCGAGCCCCGCATCCGCCATCAGCTCTTCCTGCCCGCGTCGCTCAGCGACCGCCTGGAAGGACTGGCCGCGAAGCCCGGCGCTTCGAAGTCAGCGATCCTGGCCGATGCGGTGGAAGCCTGGCTCAACCGGCTTGGCGACACGGAGCTCGAACAACGCTTCGGCGCCCGGCTTGATCGGGTCACGACCGCGCTCGGGCGGATCGAGCGCGACGGTCATGTCCTGCTCGAATCCCTGGCGCTCTTTGTCCGGTACGAGCTCGCCATCCATCCTCCGTTGTCAGATGCGGACGCGGCAGGGCACGCCATGGCGCGCGAGCGCTTCGATGCCTTTGTCGGCCAGGTCGGCCGCCAGGTCATGGCGGGGCGACGGACCCTCGGTCGCTCGACCGGGGAGAGCGCACGATGAGCGAGACACTCTCAGCCGCGCGCCGCCGCGCCATGCTTCGTACCGCCATGGGCCCCGCGATCGCGGCCGCGCTGGCGGACCCGCATGTCATCGAGATCATGGTCAATCCCGATGGCGTGCTGCGGCTCGACACGCTGGGGATCGGGCGGACCGACACGGGTGTGCGCCTGACCCCCGAGCAGGTGGAGCGGATCATCCGCCTTGTCGCGAGCCATGGCAGGACGGAGGTGCATGGCACGGCACCGATCGTCTCGTCGGAGCTGCCGCCTCATGGTCATGGCGCGGGCGAACGCTTCGAAGGATTGCTGCCGCCCGTCGTGCTGGGGCCCTGCTTCACGATCCGCAAGCCTGCGGCGCGAATCTACCGTCTGATCGACTATGTTTCGGATGGTCTGATGACCGCCGATACCGCGCGTCTCCTCTCGCTGGCGGTGGTCGAGCGCCGCAACATTCTCGTTGCCGGCGGCACGAGTTCGGGCAAGACGACGCTCGCCAATGCGCTGCTCTCCGAGATGGCGCATCTCGACGAGCGTCTGATCCTGATCGAGGATACGCGCGAGCTGCAAAGCCCCGCCGCCGACACGATCGCGCTCCGGACCCATAGCGGTATCGTCGGCATGGCCCAGCTTGTCCGGTCGACGCTCCGGCTGCGTCCGGACCGGATCATCATCGGTGAGGTGCGCGGGCCCGAGGCGCTCGACATGCTTAAGGCCTGGAACACCGGCCACCCCGGCGGGATCGCCACCGTCCACGCGAACAGCGCGGCGGCTGCGCTCTCCCGTATCGAGCAGTTGATCCAGGAAGCGGTGGTCGCCGTACCGCGCCACCTCATCGCCGAAGCGATCGATCTGATCGTCTTCCTATCCGGCCGGGGGCTCGCCCGCAGGGTGTCGAGCATCATTCGCGTGACCGGTGTCGATCCCGACGACGGCTACGGTCTCGTCGAACTTCTCAACATGTCAGACCGCGGAGAAACGTCATGAAGCCAGCTGTTGCCCGCCGCCTTTTCGCGGCTCCGATCTTCCTCGCACCCGCGATGTTCGCGACTGCGGCGCGGGCCGCCGGAACAGGCATGCCCTGGGAACAGCCGCTTCAGCAGATCCTGGATTCCGTCCAGGGCCCGGTGGCCAAGATCATCGCGGTGATCGTCATCATCGCGACCGGACTGACGCTCGCATTCGGTGAGACGGCCGGCGGCTTTCGCCGGCTGATCCAGATCGTCTTCGGTCTCTCGATCGCCTTTGCCGCCTCGAGCTTCTTCCTCAGCTTCTTCAGCTTCGGCGGCGGAGCGCTGATCGCATGACCGGCGATCCGCACATCCCGGGTTTCGAGGTACCGATCCATGCGAGTCTGGGCGCGCCGATCCTGCTGGGCGGTGCGCCGCGCGGCCTTGCCATCATGATCGGCACCGTCGCGGCCGCGGTCGCCCTCGGGCTGCAGCAATGGCTGGCAGGTCTCCTGCTCTGGGTCGCCGGCCACAGTCTCGTCGTCTTCGCCGCACGGCGTGATCCGCATGTCGCGCCGGTGCTCATCCGCCATCTCCGCCAGCGGGGATATTGGACATGCTGAATCTCGCCGAATATCGGCAGCGCGCCGACCGGCTCGCCGACCATCTTCCCTGGGCGGCGCTGGTCGCACCGGGGGTTATCCTCAACAAGGATGGCAGCTTCCAGCGGACCTTCGCCTATCGAGGGCCGGACCTCGAAAGCGCGACCGAAGCCGAGCTGGTGTCGGCCTGCGCGCGGGCCAACAATGCACTCAAGCGCTTCGGCTCCGGCTGGGCATTGTTCGCGGAAGCCGAACGGCGGGAAGCGCTGGCCTATCCAGAGAGTGATTTCCCGGATGCGGCATCCTGGCTGGTCGAGCGCGAACGCAGCGCCACCTTCCTCGCCGAGGGGCAGCATTTCGAATGCGCCTGCCATCTGACCATCACCTGGCACCCGCCAGCAGACAGCAGCGATGCCGCAGGACGTTCGCTGATCGCGCGGCCCGAGGCCGGGAAGGCTCGCGACTGGCGTGGCGCGCTATCCCAGTTTGTCGCCGAGACCGATCGTGCGCTCGATCTCTTCGCTGCCTTCATGCCCGAAATACGGGCGCTGGGCTCGGCCGAGACCCTCACCTATCTCCACGCCACGATCTCGACCCGCCGCCATCCTGTCGCGGTCCCCGAGACACCGATGTATCTCGACGGGGTGCTGGTCGATGAAGCGCTGACCGGCGGCCTCGAGCCGAGGCTCGGCGATCATCATGTGCGGACGCTGACCATCCTCGGTTTTCCCAATGTCAGCCGTCCGGGACTGCTCGATGCACTGAACCACCAGGATTTTGCCTTTCGCTGGGTGACGCGGTTCATCGCGCTCGACAAGACCGACGCGACCAGGCTGCTCACGCGGCTCCGCCGGCAGTGGTTCAACAAGCGCAAGTCGGTCACCGCGATGCTGCGCGAAGTGATGTACAACCAGCCGGCACAGCTTCTCGACAGCGATGCCGACAACAAGGTCGCCGATGCCGACCTCGCGCTCCAGGCGCTCGGTGGCGATCATGTCGCCTTCGGCTATCTCACCACGACGATCACGGTGATGGATCTCGACCGCGGGGCCGTCGACGAGAAGCTCCGGCGGATCGAGCGGGTGGTGAACGGACTGGGCTTTACCACCATCCGGGAAGGCGTGAACGCGGTCGAGGCGTGGCTGTCGTCGCTGCCCGGCCAGGTCTATGCCAACGTCCGCCAGCCCATCGTCCACACGCTGAATCTCGCGCATCTGATGCCGCTGTCTGGCGTGTGGGCGGGACCGGAACGCAACGCGCATCTCGACGGGCCTCCGTTGCTTTTCGCCCAGACCGCCGGATCGACCCCATTTCGCCTGTCGACCCATGTCGGCGACGTCGGCCATATGCTGGTCGTGGGGCCTACGGGCGCGGGCAAGTCTGTCCTGCTGGCTCTTCTGGCTCTCCAGTTCCGGCGCTACCACAACAGCCGGATCATCATCTTCGACAAGGGATGGTCCGCTCGCGCTGCCGTGCTTGCCATGGGCGGCGCGCATCATCCGCTGGGTCTGGGCGGCGGGGAAGGAACGACCCTTTCGTTTCAGCCGCTCCGCAACGTGGACGATCATGCCGAGCGTGCCTGGGCGGCCGAATGGATCATCGCGCTCCTCGATCAGGAGAAGGTCCGCGTCACGCCGGATGTGAAGGAGGCCATCTGGTCCGCGCTTGGCAGCCTGGCGTCGGCGCCACCCGAGCAGCGGACGCTGACCGGGCTTTCGATGCTACTTCAGTCCACAAGCCTTCGGTCTGCGCTATCAGCCTATACGCTTGAGGGACCCTATGGCCGGCTGCTCGATGCCGAAGAGCAGAACCTCGCGATGTCGGACGTTCAATGCTTCGAGACGGAAGCGCTGATGGGGCAGGCGGGCGTGGTCGCTCCCGTTCTCACCTATCTCTTCCATCGGCTGGAAGAGCGGTTCGACGGCCGGCCGACGCTCCTGATCCTCGATGAGGCCTGGCTTTTCCTCGATCATCCGTTGTTCGCGGCCAGGATCCGGGAATGGCTGAAGGTTCTTCGCAAGAAGAATGTCGCGGTCCTGTTCGCGACCCAGAGTCTGGCCGACATCGCGGCAAGCAGCATCGCGCCTGCGATCCTCGAGAGCTGCCCGCAGCGCATTCTGCTGCCCAATGACCGCGCGATCGAACCGCAGAGCCGGGCGGCCTATGAGCGCTTCGGGCTCAATGACCGGCAGATCGAGCTGATCAGCCGCGCGACGCCGAAGCGGCATTATTATCTCCAGTCCGCGCGCGGCAACCGGCTGTTCGAGCTGGGCCTCGGCTCCATCGCACTGACGTTCTGTGGCGCATCGGATCCTGCCACGCAGCGGCACGTCGACCGGATCCTCGCCGAGCATGGCGCCGCAGCATTCGCGAGGCGCTTCCTGGAGGAATGCGGCCCGGACTGGGCGCTTCCGCTGTTCGACAGCGCCACCTTCCCCACCACGGCCGATGGAGATCCGTCATGAGACATGTTGCACGCTGCGCTCTCCTTGGCGTTGCCATTGTCGGCATACCGGCCCTGACGCTGATTCCGGCCTCGCCGGTGGATGCGATCATCGTGTTCGATCCCAGCAACTACGCGCAGAATCTGCTCACCGCTGCGCGCTCGCTGCAGCAGATCAGCAATCAGATCCAGTCGCTGCAGAATGAGGCAACGATGCTCGCTAATCAGGCGCGCAATCTCGCGTCCGTGAATTTTCCGGAACTCCAGCAGCTGGCCTCCGATCTCCAGCAGATCGATCAGCTGATGGCGCAGGCTCAGTCGATCAATTTCAACACCCGCACGCTCGACGCAGAGTTCGCCAAACTCTTTCCAGGAGCCGCTTCAGGGAACGCCGGGCTCGATCAGCAGGTCTTAAGCGCGCAGGCGCGCATGACCGGCGCGATGACTGCCTACAAGCAGACCATGGGCGTCCAGGCGCAGGTGGTGGCCAACATTCAGACCGATGCGGCCACGCTCTCGTCGCTCTCGACGCGCAGTCAGAGCGCGGTCGGCGCGCTCCAGGTTTCCCAGACCACGAACCAACTTCTGGCCCTTGCGACCAAGCAGCAGTTCCAGATCCAGCAAATGATGGCGGCCCAGTACCGGGCCCAGGCGCTCGACGAAGCGCGCCAGGCGCAATCGTCGCTCGATGCGGCATCCGCCACCAAAGCCTTCCTCGGCACCGGCACGGCCTACACACCGCGCTAGAGGCACGCCGGCCGGGGCGGCCGCGGGGTGCGCCTCCGTTCCCCGACGTATCCCGCGGCCCTTCTACAGGATCACTCGCCGATGAATGATCTCAACATCATCGACCAGTTTCTGAGCGCGTTCAGCCGCTATATCGATGCGGGCTTCGGCCTGCTCGGCGGCGATGTGCACAGGCTTACCGCAACGCTGATCGGGATCGATATCAC
>OUNM010878459.1_pt1 | contig 17657 bp, 12 predicted proteins | sample 1769961 | NCBI WGS metagenome assembly OUNM01 (sample SAMEA3914820, study PRJEB12502) | metagenome | biome: forest; material: soil | place: USA | collected 2012-03-12 | depth 0.3 m
GCATCGGGCTGGAGCGCGGCGCGGGCCATTCCGGCCCAGTCGCGGTTCAGGAGATTGGAGAAGCCCACCATGGCGGCGACGGCGATGGGGAAAAAGACGAAGCCCGAGTAGTCGTGGTACTGGTTGCCGGCGATCTCGGGATTGATGAAATGGGCGAAAAGCACGACGGAAAACAGCCGGGCCAGATTGCCGATCAGCGCAAAGGCCAGCGACGACACCATGATCAGGATTTTCTTCCAGTTCTCACGCTGCGTGAAGTGGACGTACAGAGCTGCCAGCATCGTCATGGCGGTCAGCGAACGTACGCCCGAGCAGCCGCCGGCGACTTCGAAGTGGAACGAGTTGTTGAGGGCGGAGATCGTCGCGCCGTCGGCGACGACCTGGATGCCGATGAGATTCGAAAGGCCCGCCGCCGTCTTGGCGGCCAGCGTCTGGAGGCCGACCGTCTGCTGGACGAGGAATCCCGCCGGAATTGCGAATAGCAGGAAGACGCACGGGAACCACACGATCCGCGAGACTTCCTTGCCCCAGAAGTACCGGGCGATGCCGTAAAAAATGAAGGGCAGGGCCAGCAACGCTAGGCGTTCCTGAAGGGTCCGCACGGCGATGACGAAAAGCGCGACTCCCACGAAGACGAAGACGAGGCCGCTCAGCAGCGATTTTTTGCGCGCGGCCTCGAGGTCCGGCGCGTGATAGCCCAGCACGAACAGCGCGATCGGCACGATGAAAGGGCCGTGCTCGAGATCGTTCTCGGCATTCCAGGCATTCTTCGCCCACACGAGCGTGGTCTGGGTGCCATTCATGAAGGCCTTGTAGAAGCCGAAGAAATAGACGAGCACGCCGACGATGGCGGCGAGCAGGAGCGCCTGCACCGGTTCCTTCTTGCACCAGGCGAGGAACCGGCCCGGGAGTTCATCGTAGCTGAAAGCTGGAGGCTGAGTGGTCGGGGCGTCGGCCATGAGAATCGTAGAAGTCGCTCAGAATAAGCGAAAAGCAAGGCGGGTCAAAACGCGACTGCTGTTCGTGCCCGACGTCCGGGTCAGGCCGGAACTGACACCGCTGCAGCCGGGTTTCGCCTGTCTGGCACAGGGGAAACGGCTTTTCTTAGGCTGGAAAACCGGTCGCGGCGCTGGGAAAAGGTTCGCCCGACGTCACCGAAATGTGACAATCAAACCTTCGTCACGTCCCCGGACCTCCGCTACCTGAATTCCCACGTATGCACCTTCTGGCAGACATCGCCGCAACGGCTCCAGGCAATGCGACCTGGATCTTTCTCGGCCTGGCGCTTGCGCTTGCGCTCGGCTTTGAGTTCGTCAATGGCTTCCACGATACCGCCAACGCGGTCGCCACGGTCATCTACACCCATTCGCTCAAGCCGACGGCCGCCGTCGTCTGGTCGGGCATCTGGAATCTCATCGGCGTGCTTACTTCCTCCGGCGCAGTCGCTTACGGCATCGTCGCGCTGCTGCCGGTCGAGATGGTGCTCAATGTCGGCTCGGCCTCCGGCTTCGCCATGGTCTTCGCGCTGCTCATCTCGGCGATTCTCTGGAACCTGGGCACGTGGTACCTCGGTCTGCCGGCTTCCAGTTCGCACACGCTCATCGGCTCGATCCTCGGCGTGGGCCTCGCCAATTCCGTCCTCAGCGGCCATGCCTTCGGCGAAGGCGTGAACTGGGCCAAGGCCCGGGAAGTCGGCACGGTGCTCCTCGTTTCGCCAGTCATCGGCTTCGTCTGCGCCGCGCTGCTGCTCGTACTTTTGAAGGTCATCGTCCGCAAGCCGGCCCTCTTTTCCGAACCCGAGAAGGGCAAGGCGCCGCCGCTCTGGATCCGCAGCCTCCTGGTCGGGACCTGCACGGGCGTGAGCTTTGCGCACGGGTCGAATGACGGCCAGAAGGGCATGGGCCTGATCGTGCTCATCCTCGTCGGGATCCTGCCCGGCACGTATGCGCTGAAGATGAGCGAGACGCCCGAGAATGTGCGCGCCATCTGCAATCAGGCGCAGGTCGTCTCGGCGATGTTCGACAAAAAGGCCGGCGACACGAAGCTCGATGAGAATGCGGCGGTGGACGAGCTTTCCTCGTTCATCAAGCAGTCGGGCATCCAGAGCGACAAGACCTTCGCCGCGCTGGCGACGGGCAGCCGGCTCATCGAAAGCAGGCTGACGAATATCAAGACCTTCAACGATCTGCCCGAGTCCGAACGCCGCTCCCTGCGCACGGACATCTATCTCGTGGCCAATGCGATCGGCAAAGTGATCAAGGGCCAGAAGCTGCCGGATGCCGGCGACAGGAAGCTGGCCTCGGATTTCAAGGATCAGCTCGATGGCGTGACCAAATACATTCCCGACTGGGTAAAGATGGCCGTCGCTCTGTCGCTCGGCCTTGGCACCATGGTCGGCTGGAAGCGGATCGTCGTGACCGTGGGCGAGAAGATCGGGAAATCACACCTGACCTATGGCCAGGGCGCCGCGGCGGAAGTCGTGGCGGCGATTACAATCTTCCTGGCGGACCGGTACGGCCTGCCCGTGAGCACGACCCACGTCCTGTCCTCAGGCGTGGCTGGCACGATGGCCGCGAATGGCTCGGGCCTGCAGGCGCAGACGCTGCGGAATATCCTGCTCGCGTGGGTGCTCACGCTGCCCGTGTGTATCTTCCTGGGCTCGATGCTCTTCGCCTTCGGCAACTACATCGTGCTGCACGTCGTGGGGCTGAAGTAGGTGGCGCGCCGCTGGAATGCGGAGCGGCGGGCGGGCGGATCGGGGATAGGTCCCATAGGAGTCATGGGGCCTATACGACCTATGACATCTCCGCAGAGGGTGGGGGAGGCCACTTTCCTGGTCGCGGAAGGGCAAGGAACGGTGAAAAACCGGCCTGCTCAACCAACTTCCACCAGAATAACCAACTTTTTCCTTATGTTACCCACACTATACTGCGTGACCTTTTTATTTTTAGTAACATACAGAGGAAACCTGGTTAAGTTGGTGGAAGTTGGTTGAGGCCCCGGTCGCGTGACCGGGCCATGGCAGACAAAAAGCCCTGCACGCTTCATGGCGCAGGGCTTTTTAGACGATCTTCGGAGAGGGCAGCGCTGCCGCCCGATGGGCTAACTGGCCGGGCTTACTTCTTCCCGAACAGGCTCCAGCCGGTGCCTTTTTCCTGTTTGTTCTGCTGGACCTTGAGCTGTCCGAGAAGGCTTTGCAGGCCGAGGTAAATCTTGTGCCACTGGCTTTCCACCGTATGGATCGCGTCGGGCATGTCGGCGAGGTAGCGCAGCGACGGGGCATTGGCGAAGAGCTGATGGACTTCTTCCTTCTTCGGGCCGCCTTTGTTGTCGGTCGAAGTCAGGATCGCTTCCAGGCCCTGCGCGATGATGCTCTTGATCTCCAGAAACTGATTCTCGTCGTCACGCGAGAATTTCTTGTCCCGGGCGAGGTTCACGTAGTGGTTAAACTGCTTCCAGCACTCGATGTAGTTCTCGAGATGGAGGATGAACTCGTCGAGGGTCTTGTAATGCATGGTGGGTGTGATCAGTCGATTGGGAAGGAGGAGAGTGGCGGGAGACAGGAAGATCAGGGCGCCCCCGCGCAGTTCGCGTGCGCTGATTGTCAGGCCGCTGTAGTGGATATTCAGATCGGTGAGCATCAGGTTGGCGGCCTGTGCCGAGCGGAACGCCTCGAGGACGAAGCGCCCGATCTCCATCATCTTCTCATACGAAAAGGAGCCGGGAAGCGTGGACGCGGCCAGTTCGCCCCCGCGGTGGAGCGTGAAGCAGCCGCCGGGCAGCCGTTCGACCTTCGCTGGCTTGTGCTCGCGGGAAAACGGTTTTAGGACGCCCATTTTGCTTCGATCTGTTTCATGGTTTCACGAATGTGTGGCAGGAGCGCCGAGCGGGTAAAGCCCACACCGAGGCATTCGTCGTCGCCCACCAGCACGGCGACGTGCCGCTGCGGGCCGAGACCTTCGATGTCGGTGAGCTCGCCGGCTTCGAGCTTGTCGCCGAGCCCGCGGAGGGCCTGCGCATTCTTCTGGATCCACTCGGCCATGCGGTCCGGCTCTTCGCAGCCCCAGTGTTCCTGCTGTGATTTGTCGGCGGCATCCACGGCGAGGACGAATTGCACGCCCTTGAAGCGCGAGTAAGACGCCAGCCCGGTCACAGCGCCACCGCCAGCCAAGCCACCGGTCATGCCCGATTCGTCCATCGTCTGCGCGGTCTCCATGAGGAGGCCTTCGTAAGAGGCAAAGATCGTCCGCGGCCGCGGCATTTCGCTGGGCAGGATTTCGAAATTGCCTGCCTTCCAGCTCAGCAATTCGAGGAAGGCTTCCTTGCCGAGCAGGTCCCCGGTCGCGGCGTCGATGATTTCGCCCTTCATGATCCAGATCCGGCCGTCGCCCCCGGCGCTGGTGATCTTGAGAATGACCGAGGCCTGCGTGAGACACTCGAGCTGGATGATGTCGACGAGCGTCTTGCTTTGGACGCCACGGAAGCCGCCCTGGGTCTCGCGCTCGAGCAGCGATTCGATGCAATCGACGAAATTAATGATCTCCTTACCCGTCTTCGGCTTCTCGACGTAAAGGTCTACGCCCATGCCATAAGCGCGTGCGCGGAACTGTTCATCTTCGGCTCCGGTAATAACAACCACGCGCAGGGCAGGAAACTTGCGTCTCACAATCGCGAGTACCTGGAAGCCGTCCATCTGGGGCATCCGCAAATCCGCGAGCAAAAGTGAGAATGATTCCGATTCGAGAAGGGCCAGAGCACGTGCCCCGTTATCTGCCGTATGGATTTCCGGCTGGCTGGGTAGCCGTGCCAGGATTTCCTGGTAGATCTCGAGGATATCGTGCTCATCGTCGAGGATGAGGATCTTCTGTCGGGCGGGCATAGAAAGATTAGAGCGTCACGTTTGATTGAAAGCGCGCGGAATCCTTGCGGTTTCCCCCAAAAAATGGGAGGTCAATCGTACGGGACCGAACCTTTAGCACGAGATGCGCCAGAAGACACAAAACCTTGCAGCTATTTTTCGCAATTGAAGAAACTGGCATTCCGCGTGCTAAGTCTCAAAGTCGCAAAGAACGAATCCCAGAGTCCCGCCCCCACCAATGCTTTCCATATTCAAGAAAATTTTCGGTAAGACGGAGCCCCAGCCGGCGGCCCCCAGGGTGGTGATGCCCCGGGCAGTGGCTGCAGCCGCTCCAGCGGACGCAAGCCAGCAGCGCCCCCAGGTGGAGGTTGCGCATCTGTCATTGGCGGCCATCCTGACCAAGCTGCCTGAGGACTTGAAGCGGAACGTGGTCCGCGTGCCCGACCCTTCTGTGACGGTGGCGCTCCCAGTGGCGACGATCCACAAGCAGCTGCCCAGCGGCTCGGTGAAGATGTCGCTCGCGAGCCTTTATCGGCAGGCTCCCGCTGGCATTTTTGCGAATCAGCCTCGCGTGGAAGATAAACGGATGGTGGAAGTCCCCCTCCAGGAGGTCTTCCGCCATGTGAAGCCCCAGGGCCTCCGCCGGCGCAACGATCAGCGCCGCGTCGACCTTCCTGAGGACGCCTACGAACTTTTCAGCGACCGCGAGAATCCGTACGCCATCGCTCCCGGTGTCGCGACTGCCGAGCCCGAGATGGAGCCCGAGCCTGAACTGGCTCCTCCGATCCCGCAGCCGCGCTCGCTGCAGCCCAGTAACGACCTGCGTGCCGGAAACGGCCATGCTGGATTCGCTCCCGCGCCTCAGCCCAGCGCCCCGGTCGCAGCTCCGCGCGCTGTCGCCCGGCCCGCTGCCCAGGCTCCCGTAGCCAGGGCCGTCGCCCCTGCGCCGGCTCCGGTGGCTCCAGCAGGTTCGGACCAGCCGCCCGTTTTCATTCCGATCGCATCCCTTTGCGAGGCCTGGCCCGAGCCCATCCGCAGTGAGGCGCTCGCGATGGATTCCGCCAAGGTCGGACTGCCCGTGTCGCTGCTGACCTCCGGCGTCGCCAAGGGCAAAGTGGCATTTTCCTGGGCACAGATCCGCGCCTGGATCACGCCGCCGGTCAGCGCTCCGACCGAGGCGCGCGACGCGACCGAGCTCCTCCTGCCGCTCAAGGTCGTGGCCCCGGCCTTCCTGGCCCACCAGCGTGGTGGCGGCGCGGCTCCGCGCAAGAAATTCGAGTTGGACGAGAGCATCCCGGCGCTGTTTTCTGGTGGCGAAGCCGCCAAGCCGGTGGCTCCCGAACCGGAACCAGAGCCCGAACCCGCTCCGGTTCCTGCGTTGGCGACGATTCCCGCGCCCGCTTCGCTCGTCAGTCCTTCCGTCGAGGTTGAACCCGAGGTCGCGCCCGAGCCCGAAGCCGCGGCTCCTCAGTTTGCCGAGCCTGAACCCGAACCGGCGCCCGCTCCAGAGCCCGCCCCGGCCGCGGAGGCGCCTCAGTCGATTCCCGCTCCTGCGTTCCTGGCCTTCACGCCTTCGGAACCCGTTGCGGCTCCGCAGGTTGCTCCGCCAGTCGAAGAGGCCCCTCAGCCCCAGGTCCATCACGCGCCGGCGCATGCGGCAGAACATCGCGTTCCGCATTCCATCGCCGAAATCCTGGGCTGCGAGGAAAAGCAGCACTGGACTCCACAGGATCTTCTCAAGGCGGCTACCACGCTGCCGGGCGTCAAAGGTGCTTGCATTGGCCTCGACGAAGGCCTGCTCGTGGCAGCCGATTTGCCAGAGGAGGTCAAGGGCGATATCGTAGCCGCCTTCCTCCCGCAAATGTTCGCCCGCCTCAACAACTACACCGGTGAAATGAAATTCGGCCAAGTGAATGAGCTGCTCTTCACGACGCACGAAGCGCATTTCCAGGCCTACAAGCTTGGAGACGTTTATTTCGGTGTGCTGGGCAAGCCCGGGGAGTCACTTCCCTGGGAGGGGCTGCGCCTCATCGCGGATCAGCTCGTGCGGCAAACCACTAAATAATCCCTTCCTTCAGATCTCAGATTCATGGCTATCATCAACCAGGCGACCCGAGAGCTTCAGGTCAAGATCGTCTACTACGGGCCGGCCAAAAGTGGCAAGACCACCAACCTCGAGCAGGTGCATGCCAACGTGCAGGTGCCCAATGCCTCCTCCAAGGGCAAGATGACGTCCCTTGCGACGAGCTCGGACCGCACCCTGTTCTTTGACTTCTTCCCGCTCGAAGCGGTCGCGATCAAGGGATTCAAAACCAAGTTCGCCCTGTTCACCGTTCCGGGCCAGGTCATCTACAACGCCACACGGCAGATCGTGCTTCGTGGTGTGGATGGCATCGTTTTCGTGGCTGACTCGCAGTACGAGAAGATGGAAGAGAACATCGAGACCTTCCGGCACCTCGAAGAAAACCTCAAAACCCTGAACCTGAACCTCGATGACATCCCGTATGTCATGCAATACAACAAAAGAGACCTCCCAGATGCAGCGCCGGTCGAGTATCTCGATTACGTTTTAAACAATCGCGACGTGCATGTTCCTTGCTTTGAAGCAAGCGCCTCAAAGTGTGAGGGCGTCTTCGAAACCCTCAACATGATCACCCGCATGTTGCTTCACAAATTTCTTAATGACGGCGTTCGCGCCGCTCGTTGATTCTCGCATAACACGATACGCCACCCATGGGCCAGTTTCCCCAACTTCAACAAGAAGACATCGATCATATCGACTCAGTTCTCCGTGAGCTGCTTCGTAAAAGTGAGGCCAACATCGCGCTTCTCGTCGAGAAAGCCGGTTACCTCATCCACCAATGCGGCAATCCGGAGCAGATCGACACGACGACGTTCGCGACGCTCGGATCGAACGCTTACAACGCCGTCCAGTTCATGGCCAGCCTCGTGAACGAGAGCAACTTCACGAGCATGTACCAGCAGGGCGAGTGCTACTCGACATTGATGGTCAACATCGATGAGAATAGCCTCCTCGTGATTGTATTCCCGACCCATCTCACGGTCGGCTCCATGAAATACTACGCGGCACCCGCGGTCCGCTCCATCGCTGAAAAGATCAATGATGCATCGCAGCGTGGTCCCGGCGCGGCCCTCGACCTCAGCGACCTCGATCCCACCGACGTCCAGGCGCTGTTCCACCGAAAGGAATGATCAAGGCGGAAGCTCCCGCCGAAGAACTACTCACGCACTCATTCTAAAAAATCCCAGAGAGGCGCGGATCGCTCCGCGCCTTTCTCATTTTCTACACCCCGCCTTTCCGTTTTGCGTGGTCTTGCGTGGCTTTGCCGGTGGCTCGCCGCGTCTGCCCTGCAAGGCGGCGCCCCGCCGGCGAAGGAGTGTGTATCAGGTGGGATTTAGAATTTCTTCAGGACCTTCTGCCACCAGCCCACCACCGGGCCAGTGTAGTCGGACACATCGAGGTCCTTCGCGCGATGGACGGCGTCGTCCACGGCATCGCGAACCGCGCCCGCCGACTTGGCATAGGCGCGCTTCGATTTCGTGGCAACCGGCTCCAGGATGGAGCGCAGATATTCCTCCGCCTCATGCAGCTTGCCCCGTGCCGATTTGGCCCGGTTTTCGCGTTCGACCATGCGCACGAGCAGGCCGATGGCGAACCCGATGGTCAGGGCGCCGAGAATGGTGGGGAGTGGATTTTCCCGAACGTAGGTGCCGGCCTGGCGCAGTGAACGCCGGGCTTCTTGTGTCATTTGTTCAGTTTCCATAGGGATTGGTTTGTTGGGACCGTTACCGGTGCTGGCGGCGGTCGATTTCCTCGTAGAGTTTTACCGCGCCAAGCACGAGGAGCGCCGGGCGGAGCAGGGTAAGCGCGAGCCGCACGAGTGCGATGAAGATGGCGCCGACTGGAAGCAGCGTCAGGAAGAGGCCTGCCGCAAATGCCGCGCTCACCGCCTTGAGCGGCTCTTCCCGCGCATAATGCTCCGTACGACTGATCAGCGTCTCGCATTCCTCACCCGCGCTCGTTTCAGACATTGGGTCGTGTGTATGCATAGGGGTCGCATTGTAGGCGGCAGGGCCGCGGCGCCGCCAGCCGCTTCACTTGTATTTTCGGTAGCAGGGAAGCCCGCGAGCGCATCCGGGGTGTAGAAATTTGCCCGCGCCGTGAGAAGGTAGGGGCGGCTGTCCTCAGCCGTCCAGCCAGGGTGAGCTGCCAGCTGCGCGTCCTGGAGGGAACAGCTCTTCCGGCAAACCAATTTTTTACAGGGCACTTTTTTGGTTTTGTTGTCCCTCCACGCCGTCCGTGGATGTCCAGCCTAGTTGGACGGCTGGGACAGCCTTCCCTACCCAACATGGCTCGCAACTGCGCCTATCGAAGCGGATCGATGATTCCCACCCATGCGCCGGGATGCCATGCTCGCGGGAAACGATGAATCCTGGAATCCGTGTCACTGTATGGGGCGAAAACGTCCACGAACAAAAGGACGCCGCCGTGCGGGCCCATTACCCCAATGGCATGCACCGCTGCATCGCCGACGCCGTCGCGGAATTGCCGGGCGTCGAGGCGCATTGCGCGACGCTCCAGGAGCCCGAGCACGGCCTGACCGAGGAAGTCCTGGCGCGTACGGACGTCCTGATCTGGTGGGGCCACAAGGCGCACGCGGAAGTCGCCGACGCCGTCGTCGATCGCGCGATCGCGCGGGTGTGGCAGGGCATGGGGCTCATCGTCCTGCACTCGGGCCATTATTCGAAGATCTTCAAGCGACTGATGGGAACGAGCGGTTCGCTGACCTGGCGCGTGGCCGATGAAAAGGAACGGGTGTGGATCTGCCAGCCCGGGCATCCCATCGCAGCCGGCCTGCCGCGATTCTTCGAGCTGCCCCAGAGCGAAATGTACGGCGAACCCTTCGCCATTCCCGCCCCCGACGAGCAGATTTTCATTTCATGGTACGCGGGCGGCGAAGTGTTCCGCTCCGGCTGCACCTGGCGGCGCGGGGCCGGAAAGATCTTCTACTTCAGCCCCGGACACGAGATCTACCCGATCTATCATGACCCGAATGTCAGGCGCGTCCTGCAAAACGCCGTGCAATGGGCACGGCCCGAGGCAGCGCCCTGGATTGACACCTGCGTGCGCATTCCAAAGGAAGAAGCGCCCGAGGCCTTGCGGTAAAGTCGGGGCAGGCAACGCGCCGCAGCCATTGCGCGGCGGCTGGGGCCAAGTTATGGGAACGATAGCGACGCGGCAGAGGCCAGGGCTGCAATCTCCGCCGTGGACAGCGCCCGGTCATAGATCCGGACTTCATCCATCGATCCGTTGTAGAAACGCCCGCCGAGAGGGTCCCGCCCGAGGTCAGTCTCGCCGTCGAAGGCGGAGACGGCATTTGGAACCAGGCGGGTCTCAGACTGCAGTTTGCCGCCCTCGGGTTGCATGAAGATCGTCGCATGCGTCGGTGTGATCACCAGCGCGACAAACGTCCACTGTCCGGCCGGCGGAACCAGCTTCGAATTCCAATTGTAAGTGGATGCCGTGCTGTTCCACGTATAGCGCAATTCGTTCGAAGTACCGAATGTAAGTCCGGATACCGTGGTTCCCGCGCGGCAGAAAACGAGTCCCGCAAATGGACTCTGCGTATCGTTTGGATTGATCCAGGCAGAGATGGTCACTGAATTCGAGTTAAGATTCAGCGCCGGAATGCTCGCGTAGCCCGTGGACCCATTAAATGCTAACCCTTGCCCGGTGACGCCATTTCCCCAGACCGCTCCGTGAAGCGTTGCGGTGAAGTTATGTCCTGAGGAATCCGCGCCCGTCGGGCCGCTGCCTTCGTTGAAACGGTAGTAAGTCTTCAGCACGTTGATGGTGACGTACACCTTCCCCGTGACGGCATCGCCGTTGCCATCCTTGGCCGTGTAAGTGAAGAAATCCACCCCTGTGGCATTCGAGTTGGCGACATAGGTGACTGTTCCATTTCCGGTGATAGTTACCGTCCCCTTGGTCCCGTGCGTTACTTTCGTGATCGTCACGCTGCTTCCCGCTGGGACCAGATCCTCCGCGAGGAGATCGATCGTTGCCTGTCCGCCTTGATCGACCGCAATGGTTTGAGGCGCCCCATCCAGGAACGTCACCTGATCGAATGTCACTTTGTTCAGCGACGTGGAATCAAAGCTGTCCACTGCCAGGCCGATGAGCGGTGAGGCGGCCAGGTTGAGCGCGACGGCCCCTTGTCTTGTCCAGGTGATTCCATCGGCGGAGCGGTACCCGATCACGGTATTGCCCTTGCGAACGATCTTCAGCCAATACGGTGCGCTTGGCCCGGATGTCGTCTGTGCGGCGCCCGTCTGGCCTCCCCTGGCCGTTCGATACTGGAAAGTCGTACCCTTGCTTCCGGATAACAACATGAACGCGTAGCGATCGCTCGGATCCGTCGAGTTTCGAATCATGATGCCCGCTTCTGTCCAATCGCCATTTGACGGATTGGTTTGATTTGTAACTCGCGCGATCATGACGCCGTCGCCCCCGAGGTAGCGGTACAGGTAGTGAAACTGATCGTAAGTCCCATAGATATCGCTGCCATTGCCAGCCACGGTGATCGTGCCATTGCTGTCGTAACCATACCCCGCAACCAATGGCGACCCGACATCAGCCGACATCCAGGGCGCCGAGGCGACATACACATTTGCCGTCCCACTCGGACTCGAGCCCGCCGTCACCGTTGCGGTCACAGTCGCTGTGGCTCCTGAATCCGGGCTGGTGTAAAGGCCGGTGCTGCTTACCGAGCCGCCACCGCTGCTCAGCGCCCAGGTAAATGCCGGCTGGGCCGCCATGGGCTGATTAAACTGATCATAAGCGGTCGCCGCAAACTGCACGGTGTCACCTGCGGTCGGGCTTGCGGTTGATGGCGAAATCGCAGCGCTCGAGAGTGTCTGGTTTACCGTGATGTCCACGCTGGCCGACACCGAAAGGCCGTACGCATCCGTGATGGTAACTCCCAAGGTGTAGTCGCCGGCGCCATAGAAGGTCGCCGTAGTGGATTTAGCGGCATTGGTCGCGTTGTTTGAAAAGGATGGGGCGCTGGTGCCTCCGGGCGTCGAGATGGAAGTCCAAGTGTAGGTGAGCGTCGACTCGCCATTTGCCGAGGCACCTGTGACCGAGAGATCCGTGTTCGGTCCGATAACAGGAGAGGCGGAAGCAGATGGGCCTGCCGATACCGTCGGGGCCGTGTCATTGGCCGTTGATGGAAATGTCAGGTTGGAAGGAGCGGATTGATTTCCGCTGGCGGAGACTACCAAGGAGTAAGTGCCGGCGGGAATGCCGAGCGGCAGGGTGAAAGTGACCGTTTCCACCATGTTGCCTGTTGCCACGCCGGTGCTGCTCCAGTTGTAACTCCGGGCATAATAAACATTCGATCCGGCGGATAACTGGACAATCGGAAAATTCGTCGCCATCTGGTCGTCATCCCCATACGAAGCGCCTTCGGTTACTCCGTTGAGACCGGTGCCCGTCAAGGTGTACGAGCCATCACTGTTAGGGCTAATGTTGGTGATTACCGGCTGGCCAACCTTCGATACCGGGCCGGAGGGCTGATATACATAGAGATCCGTTTGGCCGCCTGTAAACAGCACGGTCCCGTCCGGCAGCGTGAGCATGAGCGTGCTTTCGGTCCCAAGGCCACCGGTGTCGAACGTGCGGCCGGTGGGGCCGGATATTTGAGAGATCGTATTGGATTTTGAATTGTACTCGAAGAAACTTGTCGGGCCGGTTCCGAGATATCCTGCTCCCGCCGTGAACAGCACATTGCCGTTCACCATCACGGCTCCGGGTGAATCGCCGCAGTTCAGGCCGCCAGGGATGTCCGGACCTTGAACCCATTTGCCGGGATGAGTATTCCCGCTCGGAGTATAGATCGCCGTGTGTGTGTACCCACGGAAGAAGACTTTGCCATTCGGCAGCAAGTGCCCGGATCCTGTTTCGCCACCGCTATAGAGCGAGACAGGGATGTTTGCGTCCGGCACCCACTTATTCAAAGATGGAATGTAGCGCTCCGAGGTAGCGTTGGGGAACGTTGCCGAATCCGGGCAGAGAATGCTGTTATCCGGAAGTTTGACCCAGGGCACTTCGTCCAGATAGCCAAGAGCAGAGGGACCTGCTGACCAGGTATTCGCCACCGGATCATAGATGGCGATGGAGTCCGGTCCGCGTACCGGCGCGACCATGACCCTGCCGTCCTCCAGGATCTCGGAGACGGAATCGAGGAAGTCCTCATGGGGGTCCGGTGTTTGTGTCCACACGTTCTTGACCGGATCGTACACCTCCGCGGATTTTTCGCCGCTGTCGTACTCCCCGCCCGCGACAAACACGCGCCCGTCTTTCAACACCTGCGAGGAAAAGTAGAGGCGCTTGTCATGCATCGGCGCAAGGGTCGACCACGTTCCATTTACATAACTGCCATGCGCGTCTGGAGTAAGCCGATACCACACGGGCCCTTCGTTCACGGTGACGACAGTTCCATCGGAAAGCAGCATCATCAGTGAAATGCCGTCGGGTGCCGGATTGGCAATGTGGGTCCAGGTTCCCTCGGCATTCACATTTTGAAATGAAAGCAATGAGCAGAGAGCCGCGGCGGCGATCAACAGGCGCATCCGGATATCATTCACAAAGAGAGTCCACGTCTTTGGATGGCGGGTCGTAGGAGTGTCTAGTTGAAATGGCGGCATGCGAAACATGGACAAAAGGGCCAATGGTTTATTCAAAGGCGGGGGTTGCGCTGAACTACTAGCTTTGTTTCCAGATCGTGCAACGACCAATAGCGTGATGAACCCTTTCGTAAAAGCTTTAGGAATGCTGGCGATAGATCGGTTTAATGTAGGTGATGGCCTGACGGATGTGTCAGTTCCTATGCGATCACAGAGCGTTATTGAAGCCGCTTCGATTTAGGCCGATTTCCCGGAAGGTTCCGCCCCGAAGGGGCAGCAATAATCTAGCCCAGGGCAACGCCCTGGGAAATCGATCACACAGTGTAATTAGCCCCGAAAGGGCGTAATAACATGCCCGAAATTCGGTGGCTGCAGCCTGTATTGTTGCGCCCTTTCAGGGCTTGCCCGTGAGGCGTTGAATTACCCGGGCGTTGCCCTGGGCTAAGTTAGTGCTGCCCTTTCAGGGCGGTGAAGTCGCCCTGCTTGGAGAGCTTTCGATTACGTTGTAGCCTGCTATTTGTCTGTGTCGTTACGAGTCACGCCGAACCTGATGGCCCCAATTCCTTCGTGTGGAATGATCGTTAGATCCATATAGTCGGCCATTATGTAACTGTCCGGAGCATAAGCGCCCACCGGGGATTTGTCCGGCTCCTGTTACTTCAGGCTTTTGATGAACAGGATCAGCGAATCGATCTGGGCGTCGGTGAGGACGCCGCGATAGCTGGCCATGCCGGGTTGGAAGCCGGCGACGATCTTTTTTGCCGGATCCAAAATGGATTCGCGGATGTAGGCGTCGTCGGCGACGCATTTGGTGCCGTCCGTAAAACGCACTTCCGCGCCGTAGAGGCCTTTCCAGGTTGGGCCCGTCTTGCCCGCGGGCGTGCCGTCAGTGGAGTGACAGGCTATGCAGCCGATGTTCTGATACAGCGCCTTGCCAGCTTCGACCGTCGGCGCGGCTTCCTGGCGGGTGCGGATGACTGCGACGTTTTTCGAGAGATCGATTTTCGGGAAGCCCGCCTTGGCGAGGTCGATGGGATGCGCCTGGTGGATGGTGAAGTACACGACGCCCTCGGCCTTGGCTCCGCTGGCCAACAGGAAGTTGTGGGTAACTTCGAGGTTATCCACGGGTTGCAAAGTCGGCAGATGGATGAACACCGACTTGCCATCGGCGGATAACACGGTGTCGCCAACCGGGATCGGATCGACGCCTTCTTCGCCGTTCAGCTTATAGCGTCCGCTGCCGTATGCCTTGGATCGGCGATAGTTCCAGAGCGTTGCGAAGACCTTGTCGGACGTCACGGACGCCGGATTTAGCGGCGCGGCGAAGGTGAGGATCACGCCATTCGGGCAGGAGCGCGCGGCGATTGCGCTGGTGGGCGGTTCCGGCTCGAGGCGCAGTCGGCCCATGGCCCAGTTCGTCTTGGTGCGGGAATCGTACACCTGGAAGCCGCACAGGAAGATGGCGCTGCCATCCGGATTGTTGCGCGCATGGAGCAGCGGAATGTCGGTGTCGATGCCGACCGGGATGACGGCGCCCTGTGGGATGGGAGCATCGAAGTCCGGGCTGATGAGGAACAGGTGCCCGGTGCCGTAGGAAAGGTGGACAAGCTTGCCGTCGAAGGGGCCGAGTTTCTGGCCACTTAGCCATAACTCGGAGGCAGACGAGTTATCCTCAGAGTAAGGCACCCATACGAGTGGCAGAGTCAGCTTCGCGGGATGCTCATCGCCGAAGCCATAGTTATCGCCCTCGCGTACATAGTAACAGACGGAGGAGGGGATGAAGTTACCCTGCTGGTCGGTGGCGGTTACAACGCCCGTGACGGGATTGACTGCCACATAGGGCTCGCGGGCATGCGCGGCGAAAAGCGAGACGGAGCGTCCGTTGGGACTGATCCGCGCGATGCCGCCGCTGTATTCGGTGCCCTTGCCGCCTGCGGCGATGCCGCCCTGCGCGAAGTAAGTCGTGCCATCGCGCGCGACGGCCATGTCGAGGGCGAAGGCGCGCGTGCTTTGGCTTTGCAGCACGAGGTCGGAGAAGTTTTCGTAGAAATCGGCCTGTCCGCTGTGGGCGCGATCATGCAGGCGAACGATGCCGTTCTTCGTGCCGACCTGCAGGACGCCGCCGACATTCGCGATGCTCAGCGGTTCGCTCAAGCCCGAGGCAAATCGTTCCCAGGTCACAGCCGGCAGATCCGCGTCGGCGAGGTTATCGACGATCCAGACGTCGCCGTCGTAAGTGACCACGGCGGCCTGGCTGGGGCTCAGGAAGGCGATGTCGGCTGGGCGAACGCGGCGTTTCCAGGGGTTTTCCTCCGGAAGCTCGAGCCGGTCGAAGATGAGGCCGTTGCGGGTGCCTGCGTTCAGCGAAGCTTTTGTGATGATCTTCGGCGACCAGCGCGGCGCCTTCGGTGCGACAGGCGCGGCGGGGGTCGGGCCGGGGTGCAGCGGCACGGCAGCGGTGGAAATCGCGATGGTCACGCGCTGGGGCGTAGTCGCGGGCGGCAGCTCGGCGACGAGTTCGCCCTCCCGGACCTGCAACCGGCACGCCGGCAAATTGGTCGCAACGGCGAGCGGCTTCAAATTGGCCGCAGTGGGCGTGGCAGTCGCGGCATTGGGCGTGGTGACGTTCCAGGCCGCCTGCGGAGCGGCGCCGATGGCGATGAAGATGGGCTGGGCGTGTGGCGCGGCCTCGAAATGTTGGAGGACCGTCGAGTCGGCGCCTTCGGATTTCGCGTCGAGCCACTCGCGGATGGCGGCCGTGCCGCAGGTGTAGTCGAGGATGGCTGTGGTTCCTGCGTCTTCGATGCCCTGGAAGCGCGCGACGGCTTCGGGCAGCGGTCCGCGGCCCAATTCACCTTCGGGTCCGGGCTTGCGCGGATCCTTGAACAGGGCGTCGAGGCTGGAGGCAATGCCGGGGTGCATCCCGACTTCGAGCTGAAGCGGAGCAGCGGGTTTCGGATGATCGGTGCCTGCCTTGTGGCGCGGGTCGGCGTAGGAGATCTGCGCCATCGACTTCAGCGTGACGGGCGGCTGCCCTGCGGGCGTTATCCAGAGCCCGGCGCAGCGCAGCAGCTCCTGATCGAAGATCGCGCAATGGCCGTCGGCGAGCGGCAGCAGAATGCCGCGGATCACTAAGTTGCCTGGGTCTTCCGGATGCTTCGGGTGAACGCGAAGATCGACTGGGGTCTGGAAGAATGGGAAGCCGGGTTCGAAGAATGGACCGACATCCGGTACGCTGCCATGTGCCTGTGGAAGCAGCGCGGTGATCGCGCAGAAAAGCGTGGCGCCAAGGCGCGCGGCCGGGCGGGTGGCGTGGGTCAGGGCACGGGCAGGGGCGGAGGAAACGGCTTCGCGGGCAGGCATGGAGTGGCAATCATTGGCCGTGCGCGCCTGATTGTCCAATGGGGAAGCGGGCTGTGACAGCTTTCCGAAAGAATGGAAGTTATAGGTCCCATATGACGCATGGGACCTGTCTTCGTCGCGCGATCTACGCCGGCTTGGCTTCAAGCTTCAGGTAGATAAACAACGGCGCGGTTGGGAAATATTTAAGGAGCGCCGGGCAGAGCCAGCCTTCTATGCCGAGTTCTTCGCAGTAATACCAGTTGCCTTCCATTTCCTCGCGCCGCCAGATGAGCTTGGTCGTGTAGCCGGGAAACGGCAAGGCCGAGAAAATGGCGCGAAAGCCGGACTCGGCGTTGGGAATTTCGGCGGTCAGCCGGTCGATCATCGAGTCGATCCCGGCGATGAAGGGTTCGCGGACGAGGCCCGTCTGCGGATCGTCGAAGACCCACATCCCCTCGTATTTGTAAGGCGCAATGGCGAAGAGCGAATTCATGGCAGTGGACTCATAGGTCCATAAGACGTATCGGACCTATCCAAGGGGCGCGCCTATTAAGGACTGCGCCAGCCGGTGCGGATGAGATTGATCGCAATGGCGGCGAGCAGAAGCGCCACGATCCGCGAGACGGCCCGCATGGCGGTAACGCCGACCAGCCGCGCCAGCAAGCCCGAGCTGCGCAGCGCAACCAGCACGACGATGATATTTGCCATCAGCGCCAGGAAGGTGATCCACGCGCCCACGGTCTGGACC
>OUNM010256575.1_pt1 | contig 17655 bp, 17 predicted proteins | sample 1769961 | NCBI WGS metagenome assembly OUNM01 (sample SAMEA3914820, study PRJEB12502) | metagenome | biome: forest; material: soil | place: USA | collected 2012-03-12 | depth 0.3 m
GATCGCCGGATCGATGCGGTGGAGCGTGTCGGTATCGGCGAGCCCGCTGCCCGCCGGCGCGACGTGATCGATCACGACATAGATGCCGCCGGGCTTGAGCGCCTTGAACACCGCGGCATTGACCGCGTTGATCCCGGCTTCGCCGCGCCCGTCATTGGGGACGTCGTGATAATTCTCGACCGTCCAGACCAAGTCGACCGGCTTGTCGACGGTGATGATCGCCGGATCGATTCCCGCGCTGGCATTGGCCAGTTTGAAACCGTTGATCGCATCGACGCGCGGCTGAGCCTTGTTGAAGACGCTGGGGAACAGCGCGTAGACATGGCCGGTTGGGCCGACCACGCCATTGAAGATGCGCGTCCAATAGCCGCCGCCCGGGATGAAATCGACGACCTGCCAGCCGGGTTTGACCCCGGCGAAGGTCAGCACCTCGCCGGCCTTGCGCCGTGCGTCGTCTTTCTGCTGGTCGGCGCGCGCCGGATCGGCCAGCGCCTTGGCCACCACGGGCGAGATCGTCGTCTTCGCTACCACTGCCACCGGAACCGCGACGGCGGCAGCCGCCGCCAGCATCACCCCAAAGCGCATCGACCCTCTCCTTGGAAATCGTTACGCCAAGTGATTTAGTCTACTATTACGGCGGATCAATGACCCTTGCGGTCAGACGTCGAGATTCGCGACGCTCAGCGCATTCTCCTGGATGAATTCGCGCCGCGGTTCGACCACGTCGCCCATCAGGCGGGTGAAGATCTCGTCGGCGACATCGGCCTGGTCGACCGCGACCCTGAGCATCGAGCGGTTGGTCGGATCGAGCGTGGTCTCCCAGAGCTGCTCGGCATTCATCTCGCCCAGCCCCTTGTAGCGCTGGATCGACAGGCCCTTGCGCCCCGCTGCGAAGATCGCGTCGAGCAATTGTGACGGCCGCGCGATCAGCGCTTCGCCCTTGCCGACGGTGACGGGCAGTTCCTCGCCATCCTCATCGGTTTCCGGCGCTTCCTCGACCGCGGCGCCCTTGACCGGGACCAACTTGGTCGCCGCGCCATAGGATTCGGCCTGTTCGGCGGCGAGCGCGTGGAGCTTGCGCCCTTCGGCCGAGGTCAGGAACGCCGCCTCGATGATGTGATGGTCGGTGACCCCGCGCCACAGCCGCTCGAAATGGAGCGAGCCTTCCTCGGTCACGCGCGCCGACCAGGTCGCTTCGGGATCGCCATTGTCGAGCTGGGCGCTGACCGCCGACAGCTTTGCCGCCCGCACGGCGGCCGAGGCATTGGGATCGAGCGCACCGCCCATCGCCAGCCCTTCGATGATCGCCGGATCGTAGCGGCGCGGCACGTAGCGCATCAGCGTGCGCATGCGGCGGGCATGATCGACCAGGTGGCGCAAGGCATCGCCGCTGCCGATCCCGTCGAGCGAGCTCGCCACGACGCCGGCCTCGACCAGATAATCGTCGAGCGCGGCTTCGTCCTTGAGATACACTTCCGACCGCCCGCGCGTCGCCTTGTAGAGCGGCGGTTGCGCGATGAAGAGGTGCCCGCCTTCGATGATCTCGGGCATCTGGCGATAGAAGAAGGTCAGCAGCAGGGTGCGGATATGCGCGCCGTCGACATCGGCGTCGGTCATGATGACGATCTTGTGGTAGCGCAGCTTCTCGACGTTGAAATCGTCGCGGCCGATCCCGGTGCCCATCGCCTGGATCAGCGTGCCGATCTCCTTGGAGCCCAGCATGCGGTCGAACCGCGCGCGCTCGACGTTGAGGATCTTGCCGCGCAAGGGAAGGATCGCCTGGAAGTGGCGGTCGCGGCCCTGCTTGGCCGAGCCGCCGGCGCTGTCGCCCTCGACCAGGAACAGCTCCGACTTGGCCGGGTCCTTTTCCTGGCAATCGGCGAGCTTGCCGGGGAGCGAGGCGATGCCGAGCACCGACTTGCGGCTGGCTTCACGCGCCTTGCGCGCGGCCTCGCGGGCAGCGGCGGCGTCGATGATCTTCTGGATGATCTGGCGCGCGTTGGTCGGATTCTCCTCGAGCCATTCCGACATCTTGTCGGCCAGCAGGCTTTCGAGCGGCTGGCGTACCTCGGACGAGACGAGCTTGTCCTTGGTCTGCGAGCTGAACTTGGGATCGGGCAGTTTGACCGAGACGATCGCGGTCAGCCCTTCGCGCATGTCGTCGCCCTGGAGCGTGACCTTCTCCTTCTTCATCAACCCCGATTTCTCGGCATAGGAGTTGATCGTCCGGGTCAGCGCCGAGCGGAACGCGGCGAGGTGAGTGCCGCCGTCACGCTGCGGGATGTTGTTGGTGAAGCACAGGACGTTCTCGTAATAGGAATCATTCCATTCGAGCGCGACGTCGATGCCGATATCGTCGCGCTGGCCGGAGATCGCGATCGGTTCGGGAAAGAGCGGCTGCTTGGTGCGGTCGAGATATTTCACGAACGCGGCGATGCCGCCTTCGTAGAACAATTCGATCGTCTTCACGTCCTCGTGCCGCGCGTCGCTCAGGAACAGGCGCACGCCCGAATTGAGGAAGGCGAGCTCGCGATAGCGATGCTCGAGCTTCTCGAAGTCGAATTCGGTGATCTTGAACGTCGCCGGGCTCGGCAGGAACGTGACGCGCGTCCCTTTCTTGCCCACCGCGGCGCCGACCACCTTGAGCGGGGCGACCGCGTCGCCATGGGCGAAGCGCATATAATGCTCCTCGCCGTCGCGCCAGATCGTCAGGTCGAGCCATTCGCTGAGCGCATTGACCACCGACACGCCGACGCCGTGCAGGCCGCCCGACACCTTATAGGCATTGTCGTCGCTGGTATTCTCGAACTTACCGCCGGCATGGAGCTGGGTCATGATGACTTCGGCCGCGGAGACGCCTTCCTCGGCATGGATGCCGGTCGGGATGCCGCGGCCATTGTCGGTCACCGAGACCGATCCGTCGGGGTTGAGCGTGATGTCGATCCGGTCGCAATGCCCGGCCAGCGCCTCGTCGATCGCGTTGTCGGAAACCTCGAACACCATGTGGTGGAGACCCGACCCGTCATCGGTATCGCCGATATACATGCCGGGGCGTTTGCGGACGGCGTCGAGGCCTTTCAGCACCTTGATCGAATCGGCGCCGTAATCTGAATTCTGCGGAGGTGTTGCCATAACAAGTATATAGGGACTCGCCCCCGCAAACGGAAGCAAAATGGCGAGTCGCAAGGGCTGCCGTTGTCTCCTGCAAGCGGCTCCCGGATTGATCCTATCCGGGCATGGCGCAGCCGCCCGTCAGCGAGGGTCGTACGGCATCACCATCGCCGGACCGCCGCCGATCGACGGCAGGCCGATATTGACCGGGATGCTGGCCGGGCAAAGCGCCGCCGCGATCGACCCGCCGGTGCTGTTGCGCTGGATCAGGTGATAATCGGCCATCCGGGGACGGATCGGTACCTGGCGCGCATCGTCCGTCAGGCGCGTGGCGAAGATGGTGGCGGCCCAGCAATCGACGCTGACGAAGGTCGTCCATTCCGCTGCGGCGCCCTGCGGCGTGAACCGGACCAGCACGTTCACCGTGTCGCCCTGCCGCGCGAGCGACGCTTTCGACAACGCGACCTGGGTGCCATCGCGCTGCATCCCGAGCGGAACCCAGTCGCTGGCAAGAGCGGGAGCGGCGGCGGACGATGCGAGCAGGACGGCGGCAAGCTTGGTCGGATAGTTCATCGACTCTCTCCCGATGCGCGCGAAAGATGAGGCAGTGATGCAGGCCTTTCCGGCCCGCCGCCAGATCGTTTCGCGTCCTGACCGGATTGTTTTCGGGCCGCCGGGGACATGATGCCGCATGGGATGGAACGGCTTGCCAGCCGGGCCGGCAGGTCTAGGCTTGCCCGCAACGACAAAGCCGGGAGAGAGTGATGAAGTGGATCGCAATGGGCGCGATACTCGCGCTGGCGGGATCGGCGCCGGCCATGGCCGGCCGCGCGGAGATGGCGCCGATGCCGGCCTATCAGGGTGTCCCCCCCGACCTTGCCGCGGCGGCGGCCGAGTTCGACCTCGCCCAGGTCAAGGGCGACGGTGCCGCGCTCAAACGTCTGCTCGCGGAGGACTTCCTCCTGGTCAACAGCCAGGACAAACGCGAGGACAAGGCGCAGTTCATCGCCGACTACACCACGCCGGGCTTCACGTTGGAGCCGTTCACGATCGACGATCAGGTGATCAAGATATGGAGCGACGGCGCCATCCTGGGCGGGGCGGTGACGGCCAGGGGCATGTCCGACGGCAAGCCTTATTCGATCCGGCTCCGCTTCTCCGACATCTGGGCGAAGCGCAACGGCAGGTGGCAAGTGATCTACACCCACGCCAATCACGTGGCCGGCGCACAATAAGTACGCCGGCCAGCCGGATCAGAATTCGCTGGCGCGGCGGCCGAGCAGCGTGACTTCGACGCGGCGGTTGAGGCGCATGCCCTCCGCCGTCGCATTGGTCGCGACCGGATCGCTTTCGCCGTGCCCGGCGACCGCGAAGCGCGCGCTTGTCACGCCCATCTGGTCGAACGCGGTCCGGACGCTCGCGGCGCGCCGTTCGGACAGGTCCTGGTTATGCGCATCGGTGCCGCGCGAATCGGTATAGCCGTCGATCGCGACGCGCACGCCGGGATTGGCGCGCAGATAGGCGGCAAGCGGGCGCAATTTGTCGATCGCACCGGGACGCAGCACCGCGCTGTCGGTCGCGAACAGCACGTCCTCGTCGAGCCGCGCCATTGCGCCGCGCGACGTCTGGCGGAAGCCATAGCCGCGCATCGCGCCGCGATCCCAGCCACGGGGGGCCGGTGCGGCATAATCGCGGTCGCGCGACTCCCAGTCGAACCCGCTCGACCGCGGCCCGGCAATCTCGGCGAACGCGCGATTGGCGGCGCGCGCTTCGAAAATGCTGATGAAGCGGTCATGGTCGCGGTCGAAATTGCGCAACACGAACGCCCGCCCGCGCCGCGTTTCGCGCAATTCGGGATAGAGCAGGCGGACACCGGGGCCGGCGAGCCGGAAATCGGCGCCGCCGGGGCGGCCGCCGGACCAGTCCCAGCGATCCTGCGCGATCGCCGGGGTGGCGGTGGCGGCCAGCAGGGCGGCAGCGGCAAACAGCATTTTCATCACGATTCTCCCTTACAAGATCGTGAGGCGAGCTATCGAGCCGCAGCGCTGAACCCTCGCTTAGGCGGCTCGACAGCTGAGGTTCAGGCGAGGGAGATGGTGCCGCCGGCGACCGCGAACCAGCTCGCGGCGCCGATCCCGTCGAACGGCGCGCGCTCGGTGCCGGTGATCCAGACCTGGCTGCCGGTCGCGGCCAGCCGATCGAACAATGCCAGGCGGCGCGCGGGATCGAGGTGCGCGGCAACTTCGTCGAGCAGCAGGATCGGCGCGCGTCCCGTGCGTTCGGCGACCAGTTCGGCATGGGCGAGGACGAGGTTGAGCAGCAATGCCTTCTGCTCGCCGGTCGAACACAGCGCGGCGGGCTGATCCTTGTCGAGGTGGCTGACGGCGAGGTCGCTGCGATGCGGGCCGACCAGCGTGCGCCCCGCGGCGGCATCGCGACGGCGGCCCGCGGCGAGATCGACGGCAAGCGTCGCTGCTCCGCTCCATCCTTCGAGCGTGAGCCCGGCGCGCGCGAACGGCCCCGGCGGCTGATCGGCCAGCCGCTCGGCAAGCGCCGCGACGGTCTCGCGCCGCCCGGCATCGATCGCGGTGCCATGTTCGGCCATCTGCGCCTCTAGCGCGCCGAGCCAGGCGGTATCGGGACGATCCTCGGCAAGCAGCCGATTGCGCGCGCGCATCGCCGCTTCGTAGCGATTGGCGTGCTGTGCATGATCGGGCCGCAACGCCAGGGTCAGCCGGTCGAGGAAACGCCGCCGCTCGCCCGCCGGCTCGACGAACAGCCGGTCCATCGCCGGGGTCAGCCACAGGACGGTCAGCCATTCGGCGAGCGCGGTCGCCGAATGGCTCGCGCCATTGATCCGCACGATCCGCCGCTCGGGTGCGGCGGGTTGGGTGCCGGTGCCGATCTCGACGTCGCCGTCGAGCGTCGCCGCCACCCCGAATCCTCCGGACCCGCCTTGCCGGGCCATGTCCGACAAGGCCGCGCGCCGCAGCCCGCGGCCGGGCGCGAGCAGCGATACCGCTTCGAGCACGTTGGTCTTGCCCGCGCCATTCTCGCCGGTCAGCACGACGAAGCCGCGCTCTGGCGAGAGCACGGCTTCCTCGTGATTGCGGAAATCGGTGAGGACGAGGCGCGACAGCATCGCGCCTGTCCCTAGCGGACTAAAGGTCAGGCCGCGAGTTTCTCGGGCGCAGTGGCCGGGGCGGCCTTGGGGGCGCTCAGATACGACGCCATCTCGGCGCCGAGCTCGCGCTGCGCCTTGAGATAGGCGACCGGCTCCTCGAGGCCCAGCCGCTTGCGCGCGGCGTCGAGCGGCTCGTGCATCAGCTGCAGATAATCCTCGGCGGAAATCCACTTGGCCTTCTTGCCGCGCTGATAGCCTTCCCACACCGCCTTGATGAACAGGTTGTTGCCCGTCACCTTGCGGCTCTTGAGCGATGCGGCGCCGGCGATGAACGCCCAGCCGAGACCGCCGACCTGCGCATAGCTGAACGCGACCAGGGCGGCTTCGCCCAGGCTCTCATCGGCCTTGTAGCCGGTCAGCACGTGCCAGATGTCGTGCGTGTCGCGCACGCGCCGGCCGAACCAGGCATAGGGATGGAGCAAATCCTCCTCGCGATTGACCTTCGACACTTCGGCGAGGCCGTCGGCCGAATAGCCGGTCGATTCGAGGAAATGGTTATAGGCCGCACCCACGGTGCCCGGCGCGAACTGCTTGGCATAGCCCGGCTGCGCGAGGACCTTGGCGAGCTCGACGCGCTCATAGGCCATCCGCCCGCCCTCTTCGGTAGCGATGAAACGCGCATAGTTCATCGGCGCATTGCCGACGTTGAGCGCGCGCATGATGCGGAACACCTGCGTGGTGTCGTCGCCATTGGCGAGCAGCTTGCGGATCGCGTCGAACGCGGTTTTCCAGTCGCGCTTGCCGGTCGTGCCGGGGAAGGGAGGAAGCTTTGCGGCCATGTCGTGATTCCTTACTGACATCAGTGTTAATAAGGAAATCGACAGGGCGAGTCAAGGCCCCGAATGCGCCGGCCCGGATGCCCGCCTCAGGATACCGGCAGCGATTGCGCGTGGTGGAAATAGTTCTGCGGGTCCCATTGCCGTTTCACGGCGACCAGGTTGCGCGGATTGTTGCGATAATTGTCGAGGAAATACAGCCACAAGGCTTGATCGACATCGCCCTGCTCGTTGGTGCCGAGCTCCGAATCGGGATAGTTGAAATAGCATCCGTCGACCGTGCCGCTCGGATCCTTGGCGGGATCCGGCGTGCCGCCGGTATCGACATACATCGAATAATAGAAAGCCCGCATCCAGTCGCGATGCGACTGCGCCTGGCCGAGGGCGTTGCCGGATGGCTGGCCGGGCGTCGAATCGTTGTTCCAATAGGTCTGGTATTGCAGCTTCATGCACGAACTGCGCTGCGGCACCGCGGTCGCGGCCGGGTCGACCTTGTTGATCGCACCGCCATAGCTGTCGATCTGGAGCAGGGTCTGCGCCATGTCGGGCAGGTCGACCCCGGCCGGTACGTCCTGGAGGTACGTCCAGATCGCCAGGATCTGATTCGCGGTGAACGCCGGCTTTGTCATATAGGCCGATTTGTACTTGCCGAACTGGTTCGGTCCCGATCCGTTGAGCGTCTGCAGCGCCTCGAGATAGGTCAAATGGTTCATCGTGTAGCTGTTCGGCATCGTCGTCATCATGCCCGGATGACCGCCAAGTAGCCGCTTCAACGGCCTGGACGGCACGATCCGGTCCAGCGCCGTCCGCAGCCGCTGCCCGCGCTCCTCGGCTGCGAGCCGGTGATCGCGCTCGCTGACGCCTGGCCCCGAGACGCTCTGATAGACCATGCCGATCTGCCCCGCGGCGATATGGTTGAGCTTCAGCATGCTGAAATCGGTGTCGGGCGTTTCGCTGATCGACTCGGCAAAATGGGCAATCAGCGCGCCAAGACTGTCCTGCGTCAGGTCGGGCCAGTCCCACGCCATGACCTGGAGCGATGCCTGGTCGGGGGCGTCGGGCAAATCGGCGAACCAATAGCGCAGGATCACCCCGAAATTCCCGCAGCCGGCGCCCTGCAACGCCCAGAACAGGTCGCGTTCGGCGGCGGAGGGGCTGGTCGCGGAGACGTGGTTGAGCTGCGCCTGCTGGCCGATCGCATCCCAGGTCACGATATCGACCGCGGTCAGGTGATCGATCGTCAGGCCATGGAGCCGCGACAACAGGCCGTAGCCGCCGCCGGTAATATGCCCTCCCGCCCCGACCGAATAGCAGGAGCCGGCGGGCAGCGTCTTGCCATAGGCGTTGAGCAGGGTGCGGTAGACCGTCCAGTTCTCGCATCCGGCTTCGATGAAATAGCCGCCATTCGCGGGATCGAACCCGATTTGGTTGAGCGCCGACATGTCGATGATGGCGCGGGCGAGGCCGGAATAGGCGAAATCCTCGTAGCAATGGCGGCCGGAGGTGATCCTGATGTCGCGACCATAAGTGGAAAGCGCCGCCTGGACGCAGGCGACGGCATCATCGGCGCTGGTCGGCACATAGACCGCCTGCAGCGACGATGCGTACCAGCGGCGGTCGAATCCCTGGTGATCGGCCAGCATCAACGGTGCAGCGCCGCCTCCGCGTGTCGGTGTCCGCGTCATGGCGATCTCCCCTGGCGCCGTCGCGAGGATCACGATTCGGCGCGCCATCTTATGGCGGAGGAAAGGGCGATCCGGCGGGCAGAAAAGTCCGTTTCGAACCGGTGCCGATCAGCCGGCCAGCGCGGATCGCAGCGCGGCGCGGCCGCTCGCCGGCGAATCGATCCAGCTGAAATGACCGGCATGCCGGACGATGATCGTGCGCGCCTTGGGATAGGTTTTGGCCAGTGCCTGCTCGTAGCCCCGGATCCAGTCGATATCGCCCGTCACGATGATCACCGGGAAGGTCGCGGGAGGCGCACCGGTCACGTCGTAATTCTTGGCATAATCCTCGGCGAGGCGCCCGACATCGGTGTGGATCGACGAATCGGGCAGGCCCCCGATGAACGCCCGCCCGCGCCCGACGTCGTAAAAGCTGGCAATGAATTTGATGCGCATCGCGCCGATCCGGTCGCCTTTGCGGCGCAAATCGTCATAGGTCGCGAGCGTTGCGGCATCGGCGCGCGATCGCCAGCTGTCGAGCGATCCCGGCGGGGCGCGCATCGTCGGGCCGACCGAATCGACCAGCACCAGCCGCGCCACGCGATCGTGATGCGCAGCGGCATAGGCCTGGACCACCGCGCCGCCAAACGAATGACCGATCAACGTGACGCGTTCGGCACCGATCGCGATCCGCAATGCTTCGACATCGGCGACGCTGCCGGCGACGGTCAGTTCCGACCCGTCGCCGATCGCCGTGCGCGACGCGCCGGTTCCCCGCGGCTCGAGCAGGATCGCCCTCTTGCCGTCGTGGACCACCTCATCGGCGAGGCGAGCCATGTAGTCGGCGTCGAGACCCGGCCCACCCGGGACGATGATCACTGGTGCGCCGCGACCGCAATCCCGATAGGCGAGCGTGCCGCGGCCAGAATCGAATTGGCGCAGGGCGCATGTCAGGCGCCGGGGCTCGGCGGGCTGGCTGACTGGCGTGGAATGGCCGGCGGTTGTTGCCAGGGAGATGGCAATGACCGCCACGACGCGTCCCATCGACCGCGACCTGTTCACGAGCACCACAACTCCATCTTCACCAGCCGCGGCTTCGCGCAGCCTTTTGCTGGCAACGGCAATGGCTGACCGGGGTGCCACAGGCCGAGGTGCAGTCGAATATTGGGCATTTCCGAATCGATCACCGCGAGTGGGTTTTCGTCGCCATACCGCGTGGCGCTTCGGTAGCGAAGAATCTGGCGGTACCGATAAGAGGTTTCAAGCCGATGCACCGTCATCCAATAGCCCCAGGGGCTGCGTTCGGCGGGCTCGGCGACGATGACATCGCCGCGCAACGGCCCCGCATCGACGAAACGGATTTCCTGGTTGCGGTTGCGTCCGGTCATCTGGCTGAAGATGCGCTCGAAGCGGTCACTGGCGTTCCGATAGGCGAGTATCTGCGTGAAGACGGGCTGGCTGCCGTCGAACCCAAACGACCCGCCAGTCCGCGTCAGCAACAAGGGTGCCGCTGCCCGGCCGCGAGGGTAAACCACACGTGCCGTGTAGAGATAGCGCGGTTCCAAAACACTGACGTCTTCAGGCGCCACCGGCTCCGGCAATTCGGTGATCTCGTGCGAACAAGCGCGGGCGCCGGCGCGTTTGAGGCAGAAGGTGATCGTGCCCGGGATTGGTCCCTCGTCCGTATGGGCGATGCCGGGACCTTGGGTCAGCGTGAAACGCCACGCCGATCGCGTCGCGAACGGCTTGGTCAGGTCGATGGCGCCGAGCAGCTTGCCGGTAACGGGCGCTGGATAGCTCGCCGATCGACCTGGCAAAATGGCTGATGAAAGAGTGGCCGCGGCGATGACGATCGCCCCAGCCGCCGTCCGTGTCACACTCGCATCGGCATGAGGACGTACAAGGCAGGCGACTTGTCGTTCTCGCGGATCAGGGTCGGCGCACTGGCGTCGGCGAGGTGAACCTCGATCGTGTCGCCCTGGAGCTGGCCCAGGATGTCGAGCAGATAGCGGCTGTTGAAGCCGATATCGAAGCCTTGCGCAGCATAGTCGCCGGGCACTTCCTCGGCCGCAGTACCGTTTTCCGGGCTGGTCACCGACAGGGTGATCTTGTCGCGGTCGAGCGACATCTTGACCGCGCGGGTCTTCTCGGTGGCGATCGTCGACACGCGGTCGACGCCTTCCTCGAAGCTGCGCGGATCGATCTTGAGGATCTTGTCGTTGCCGGTCGGGATGACGCGCGAATAATCGGGGAACGTGCCGTCGATCAGCTTCGAGGTCAGCAGGGCCTGGCCCATGTCGAACCGGATCTTCGATGCCGACAGCGACACGCCGACCGAGCCGTCGATCTCGTCGAGCAGCTTGCGCAGTTCGGCGACGCATTTCCGCGGGATGATGATGTCGGGCATGCCCTCGGCGCCATCGGGGCGCGGCAGGGTGACGCGGGCGAGGCGATGGCCATCGGTCGCAGCCGCCTTGAGCACCGGCTGGCCGTCATCGGCGACGTGCCAGAAGATGCCGTTCAGATAATAACGCGTTTCCTCGGTCGAGATCGCGAAGCGCGTCTTGTCGATGATCTGCTTGAGCGTCTCGGCCGGCAGTTCGAACTGGGTCGGCAGTTCGCCTTCGGCGATCACCGGGAAATCGTCGCGCGGCAAGGTGCCGAGCTGGAAGCGCGCGCGGCCCGCGACGATCGTCATCTTGCCCTCGGCCGCGGTCAACTGGACCTGCGATCCCTCGGGCAGCTTGCGGGCGATATCGAACAGCGTGTGCGCCGACACGGTGGTCGCGCCCGGCTGGTCGACCGCGGCGGGAACGCTCTCGTTGATCTGGAGGTCGAGGTCGGTCGCCATCAGCTTGAGCGAGCCGTCGGCATTGGCCTCGATCAGCACGTTGGACAGGATCGGGATCGTGTTCCGGCGCTCGACCACCGACTGTACATGGCTCAGCCCCTTGAGGAGCGTTGCGCGTTCGATCGTGGCCTTCATTCTCAAACCCCCGGGGCCGGCGCCCAGTTTTCCGTCCCGCCAGACACCTAGAATCCGGGGGCAATAAGCCGTCTCCTTTCCTTAACGAGAAAAGGGGCCGGAGCAAGCGCTCCGACCCCCAATCCACAGCTTTTGCGCAGGAAAGTTGCGTCAGAAACGCACACCGACGCCCGCGACCAACTGATGCCGGTCGGTATCGACCGAGAAATTGTTGGTATTGCCGCCATTGGGATATTCGAGCCGGGCGTTGCCGTAGTTCGAATAACGATATTCGAGCTTGGCGTAGGCCTTGCCGCCGATCGACTGTTCGATGCCGGCACCCGCGCGCCAGCCGTCGAGGTTGAAATGCTGTCCGGTTTCGGTCGTGCCGTTCGACGCGACGAGATCGAGCCGCTGGTTGGTGTAGCCGCCCTTGGCGTAGATCAACGTCCGCGGCGCCACCGCATAGCCGATCCGCGCGCCGGCATAGAGGTCGCGGCCGGCCTTGACCCGGCCGAAGCCGAGCGCGCCCGCCGCTGCCGGATTGTTGGTCACCTTGCTGGTCGACCCGGTGACTTCGCCTTCGACACCGAACACGAAGCCGCCTTGCGTCTGGACGTCGTAGCCGACGTCGCCGCCGTATACGAGGCCGCTGGCCGAATTGCTGTCGTCGATCGACGAATTGGGCACCTGGCCCGGCTGGAGCCGGTCATAGCCCAGGATGATGCCCGCGCGGGGACCGTTAAAGGCCTTGTCGGGATCGGCGGGACCGGCCTGGGCGAAGGCGGGGACGGCGGCAACGGTGGCGGCGGTAGCAACGGCGGCAAGAACGAGCTTACGCATAAACAACTCCATTCACTCAATTTCCCGCGACCGCCGGGGGGTCGGCGGCACGGGAAGGGCGAAATGGGCGGCGACCGCAGAGGTTGCATGAACCTCAGATAAACGGGGAATCCCGTTGCTTTCGCGCCACAGGGGGTTGAAAGCGCAGGGCACGACGACCAGCGAATTTGGCAGCGGGAATGGGCGGCAGGACGGGCATGCGGCAAGGACGCGACTTCATCGCGCGGCACGGCGAGACGGTGTTCAACGCGGCCGGCCGGCTGCAGGGCGACCATCCGCACACGCCGCTGACCCGTACCGGGTTCGCCCAGGCCGACGAAATGGGCGAGGCGTTGCGCCATCGGCTGGGCGACAAGCCCGCGCTGACCCTCTGGGCATCGCCGACCGGCCGCGCGCTCCAGACCCTGGCGGTGATCGCCGAGCATGTCGGGCTCGACTGGCACCAGGCGCAGACCGATATCCGGCTGACCGAAATCGGCATGGGCAGCTGGGGCGGGCAATATTATCGCGACGTCATTGCCGAGGTCGGCGACGTGGTCGATCGTCCCAGCGGGCTGCTGATCACCGCGCCCGATGGCGAACTCTATCCCGATATCGCCGCGCGCGTGTCCGGCTGGCTTGCCGATACCGATGACGATCCGGGCGATCGCCTGGTGATCATGCACGGCATTTCCAGCCGGGTGATGCGCGGCGTGATGACCGGTCTGCCGCCGGTCGAGCGGTTCGGGGCCCCTGCCGCCGGGCATTTGCCGCAGGGGTCGCTGGTGATGATCCAGGGCGGGGTCGAGACGGTGATCCATCTTGGTGGTGGCGGGGAAACGGTGTGAAGCGGGCGGCGCTCCTGCTGGTGCTGCCAACGATACTGGTCGCCAGCCCGGCCGTGGCGCGCGATCAGATCGGCGTGTGGGGCGGCTGGGGGGCGTTCAGCGATCCCTCGCCGCGCCGCTGCTTCGCGATCGCGCAGCCGGTCGATCGCGATCACCGCGCCGGGTTCGCCAGCATTGCCAACTGGCCCGGGCAGAATATCCGCGGCCAGCTCCATGTCCGGATGAGCCGGGCGCGGGCCGGCAACGCCAGGGTCACCCTGTCGATCGGCGAGCGGCGCTTCGACCTGGTCGCCGGCAACGCCGACGCCTGGGCACCCGACGCGCGGACCGACGCGGCGATCGTCGCGGCGATGCGCTCTGGCCGCTCGATGAGCGTCGAGGGACTGGGACGCGACGGCCAGGCCTTTGCCGACGTCTATGCCTTGTCGGGTGCCGCCACGGCGATCGACGCCGCGGCGCTGGCCTGTCGGCGGTAACGGATGGCGGACATCCCTGAGGCGCCGATCCCCTATCCCTTCAGCCATCCGAACGCGCGTCGCAGGAATGCCGGTGCATCTTGTTCGACTGGCGTGCCATGCGCCATCACCACCTTGCGGGCGGGCCAGGCGAGAATGGTTTCCATCGCGGCACGCGCGGCCGGGCGGTCGACGAACGCCAGGCGGAACTTGCGCGGCACGGCGGGCTCGACGCCGGCCATCAGGTCGAGTTTCGCGACCAGCCTTCGCCAGCCAGAGAGGCGTTCGCCGGGGATTTGCTGGAGCAGGTCGGTGAACAATATCGTGCCGCTGTCGCGGTGGAAGAACACGATCTCGGTGGTGATCAGATTGCCGCGCATCGCGACCTGGTCCACCTCTCCGGCCCAGGCCGGGTCGGGCGTATCGCCGAGGTCGGCGTCGAAGGAAATGTCGTCGCGCTTACCGCGCAGTCCGGGTGCTGCATGGAGCCTGGCATCGGGATAGGCGTGCTGCCACTCGGCCAGGAACAAATGGTGGAGTGCATTGGGCGCGACGATATGCGCCACGCGGCCGAGCGCATCGACCGCCAGGCGCAGGGTCTCGTCGAGCGCGATCGGCGACCACAGGAACAAATCCCCGTTCCTCAGCCCGACGATCGCCATCCGCGTGGAATAGGGGAATCCTGCGACCGTTATGTCGGGTCCGTTGGCGATCCAGATCCCTTGGCCGAATTCCTCCATCACCTTTCCTGTCCGGAAGCCTGATAGTCCTTCAGCCCTGCGACCAGCGCATCGAACACCGCGCGCACCGGCGCCGAGGCGCGCAAATCCTCGTGCATTACGACCCAGGTATGCAGCGGGAAGCCGATCCGGTCGGCGAGCAACCGCACCAGCTTGGGATCACGGCGTGCCAGCGCGACCTGGCACAGGCCGGCGCCGATTCCGGCACGGATCGCCGCCATATGCGCAAGGTCGCTGTCCGAGCGGAAGGCGAAGTCCTCGGGCTCGAACGGAATGCCATGCGCGCGCAATGCGCGGACGACCTCATTGTCGCTTTCGACTCCGATCAGTCCCAGCGCGATGACTTGCTCGACCGTCGTCGGCAGCGGCCGGCCGGCGAGCAGGTCGATATGCGCGTGGAGCCCCAGGTCGATCGCGCCGATCTGTCGCGCGACCAGCGCGCCTTGCTGCGGGCGCACCATCCGCACCGCGATATCGGCTTCGCGCCGCAACAGGTCCTCGGCGCGATTGTTGGGGCTGAGCGCGATCACCAGCCGCGGATAGTTGCGGCGCAACGCGGCGAGCATCGGCGGCAACACTTCGACCGCGATCACCTCGCTGGCCGAAACGCGGACGAGCCCGGCAATGTCATGTCCCTGCGTCGCAAAGCGGGCAAAGGCGGCAACCGCCATTTCCATCGCCTCGGCATGCTGGCGCAGGCCGAGCGCGGCGTCGGTCGGCACCAGCCCGTCGGGCGCACGGGTGAACAGGGCAATTCCCAGCCCGCGCTCGAGATCCGCGATTCGCCCGCGGACCGTCGGCTGCGCCAGCCCGAGCCGCCGCGCTGCGCCCGACAGGCTGCCTTCGCGCAGCACCGCGAGGAAAGCGCGATGGCGTTCCCAATCTTCGCTCATCATTTTCTTATAGGCTGATCATCAGATCGCGGCAATTTTCTTCATCCTCCACGGGGCCGATATCGCCTCCATCGAGTGAGGAGATGAACGATGAAGACGGCTTTGGTTCTGGGCGCGACCGGTGGCGTAGGCGGTGAGACGGCCCGCGCACTGATCGCGCATGGCTGGACGGTGCGGGGGTTGACGCGGTCGCCGCGGACCGGCGACGGGATCGAGTGGATCACCGGCGATGCGATGGATCGTGCGGCGGTGATGGCGGCGGCCGAGGGCGTCGCGGCGATCGTCCATGCGGTCAACCCGCCGGGATATCTCGACTGGGAGAAACTGGTCCTGCCGATGCTCGAGAACAGCATCGCGGCGGCCAAAGCGAATCAGGCCCGGCTGGCGCTGCCGGGGACGATCTACAATTATGATCCGGCAAGCTCGCCGGTGATCGCGCCCGACAGCGCACAGCGGCCGGGAACGCGCAAGGGCACGATCCGCGTGCGGATGGAACAGGCGATCGAGCAATCGGGTGTCGCCGCGGTGATCCTGCGCGCCGGCGATTTCTTCGGTCCGCGTCCCGGCAATAGCTGGCTGAGCCAGGGCTTGGTCACCCCGGGCAAGCCGGTCGGCCGCGTGATGGTGCCCGGGCGCAAGGGGATCGGCCATGCCTGGGCCTATCTTCCCGACGTCGCCGAGGCGTTCGCCCAGCTGCTCGAGCGGGACGATGTGCCGCGTTTCGCGCGCTACCATTTCGCCGGCTATTGGGACGCCGACGGCACGCGGTTCGCCGCGTCGATCGGTCAGGCGATCGGGCGACCGGTCAAGACCTGGCGCATGCCCTGGGCGTTGCTGCCGCTGGTCGGGCTGTTCAACCCGACGATGCGCGAGATGGTCGAGATGCGGCCGTTCTGGGAAAATCCCGTCCGGCTCGACAATGCTTCCCTGGTCGCGGCGATCGGCGAGGAACCGCACACCCCGTTCGACCAGGCGATGAAGACGACGCTGGCCGCGCTCGATTGCGCATGACTTGCGGCGCGCGGCACGGCGTGTCAGCTTCCTGATACACTTGGGGAGGATGTATGAGCCTGATCGCCCTGCTGCTCGCCGCCGCGCCGCAGACCACGCCGCCGCCCGCGCCACCCAAGGTCGACTGCACCGACGCCGACCATCGCGCGCTCGATTTCTGGATCGGCGACTGGGATGTCTATGCGACCGGCAGCGAGACCAAGGTCGCGCACAGCCGGATCGAGAAGATCGTCGGCTGCGCGATCAGCGAGACCTATGACCAGTTTACCGGCCCGGCGGGCAAGCCGCTCGACTATCACGGCCGCTCGATCAGCAGCTACGTACCCGCCGACGGGAAATGGCAGCAATATTATGTCGATACCGGCGGCACCGCGGCGACCTTGACCGGTAACGTCACCAAGGGCGACATGATCTTCCTGTCGACCCTGGGGCCGGTGACCAACCGGATGACGCTTGGCCCCAATCCCGACGGCACGGTCCACTAGCGCGGCGCCTTTTCGACCGATGGCGGCAAGACATGGACGCCGTCCTACGACTTCACCTATCAGCGGCTCGGGGCCCCAGCGATCGCGGGTGTGGTCAACGTCATCGTCAAGCGCCAGATCACCGGTTCCGTGTCGAAAAAGGGTTCGCGCAAGCGCCGCAAATAGGGCCGGCATGCGCCCGCTGGAAAAGTCGCGACTTTTCCCCTATGTGGCAGCCTATGCAGACAGTGTCGGCCGCCCTTATGCCCATTCCCGGGCACATCGATCCCGTGCCCGTGCCGCGCGCCTTCGTGCCGCGCGCCGACGGACGCATCGACCTGCTCGGCCTGTCGAAGCATGATCTGCGCATGGCGCTCGAGACCTCGCAGCTCGAGCCCAAGCAGGCCAAATTGCGCGCCAAGCAACTCTGGCACTGGATCTATAATCGCGGCGCCACCGATTTCCGGGTGATGACCGACATCTCGAAATCGCTCCATGCGTGGCTCGAGCAGCGGTTCGTGATCAGCAGGCCGCAAGTGATCGAGCAGCAGGTCTCGACCGACGGCACCCGCAAGTGGCTGCTGCGCTCGGACGACGCGCAGGATTACGAGATGGTGTTCATTCCCGACGCCGATCGCGGGACGCTGTGCGTGTCGAGCCAGGTCGGCTGCACGCTCAATTGCCGCTTCTGCCACACCGGCACGATGCGGCTGGTCCGCAAC
>OUNM010165061.1_pt1 | contig 17654 bp, 16 predicted proteins | sample 1769961 | NCBI WGS metagenome assembly OUNM01 (sample SAMEA3914820, study PRJEB12502) | metagenome | biome: forest; material: soil | place: USA | collected 2012-03-12 | depth 0.3 m
CGTCGAATTCGTGTTTTTCAGGATAGGAGAAATCACCGACGCTCCGGTCGATGTTGATGTCAGAAACTGTTTCGGTTGGCATGGCAGTAGGTGCGGTTTGATGAGCGGGCCGCAGCTCGCTCCAGCTTTTCCGCGAATGTTAAAACGTTAAGCGATGGCAGGTTCACCACTTTCTTCTTTGATCCAGTCGTAGCCTTTCTCCTCGAGTTCCAGCGCCAGCTCCGGGCCGCCGCTGCGCACGATGCGTCCTGCGGACATCACATGGACTTCGTCTGGCTGAATATAGTTAAGCAAACGCTGGTAGTGCGTGATCACCAGCACGCCGAGGCCCGGTCCGCGCAGTGCATTCACGCCGCCGGAGACGGTCTTCAAGGCATCGATATCGAGCCCGGAATCGGTCTCATCGAGAATGGCGTAGCTCGGCTCCAGCATGGCCATTTGCAAAATCTCGTTCCGCTTCTTCTCGCCGCCGGAGAAACCTTCATTCACCGAGCGCGAAGTGAAGGCGCGCGGAATCTCGAGCGCATCCATCTTCTTGTAGAGCTTCGCGTAATACTCCGTGGCCTCCAGTTCCTCGCCCTCAGGCAAGCGAGCCTGCAGCGCGGCGCGCAGAAAATTTGCGTTGCTCACGCCGGGGATTTCCATCGGATACTGAAACGCAAGAAACACCCCTTTGCGCGCGCGTTCATCGGGCTCCAGGCCGAGAATACTCTCGCCATCCAGCAAGACGTCGCCGCCGGTCACTTCATAGTCCGGATGCCCGGAGATCACTTTGGAAAGAGTGCTCTTGCCGGAGCCGTTCGGGCCCATGATGGCGTGCACGCGGCCCTTTTCAATGACGAGCGACAATCCCTTGAGGATTTCCGTCTCCTGACCCGCGACCCTGGCGTGCAAATTTTGGATAACTAACGAACTCATGCTTTGATTTTTTTCGTGGATTTCTGTGGCGAATTCTTGGTTTCCTCTTTCTCCGCGCATTTCGGGCAGTAGCCGCGGAAGGAAACATCTCTTTGCGCGACGACGGCATTTTCCGGCATCTCCCACACGTCTTCCACCCGGCGCCGCGCACGCAGTGGCAGATCCGTCACCGAGCCGCAGCCTTCGCAAAAAAGATGTGCGTGTTCCGCCAGATTCGCGCAATAGCGCGACGGCTCACGATCGTGGTGCACGTGCCGGATGAGGTGGCACTCCACGAGCGTCTCGAGGCAGTTGTAAACCGTGGCCAGCGAGATATTTGGCATGCGGCCTTTGACGCGCATGAAGACTTCGACGGCCGTGGGATGATCGGCCTGCGCCATCAGTGTGTCATACACCGCGCGGCGCTGGTCCGTCATGCGCAGCCCGTGACCGGCGATGGTCGCGTCGTAGCTGGGATTTTGCGCTGTCGACTTCATTGGCTCGGATCACCACTATCGTCCACCCCCGGAGCTTATCAAGAATAATTCTAATTTAGAAACCTGCTTCATTCCATTGACACCGTGTGTGCATCCCGCTAACACCCGGTCGTGAAGCGGCAATTTTGCCCTTCCGTTTCCCACCCAAAAGCGATTAAGCGATTTTTGGGCGGAAACCCTTCCAGTCCCCACAAACCCAACGAAAACCATACCACTCAGTTTATGAAATTCCTTCCATTCAGCGCGATCCTGGCAGTGGCCATCGCCTTTGCGTCGCCGCTCCATGCCGCTGCTTCCAAGTCAGCCAAGGCGAAATGCACGAAGTGCACGGCGAAACAGTGCGAGCCCCTCACTGGCCAGCCCCGTGAAGCGTTCGACCAGCGCGGTCTCCTCGTTCCCAGCGGCTACGCCAAGGGACCGGTGAAGTACGGCCTCGTCATCCACGGCAAGTGCGCGCCGCTCGTCGTCCCGGCTGACCATGAAGCCGCCGTTGCTCCGCTCTCCGGCACCAAGCACGTCGTGCACGTCGTGGGCAAGTGGGGCCCGGTCACGAATGGACCGTTCGCCAATCTCTTTGGCAAAGGCAGCGATTATGTCGGTAACGCCGTGTACGTGACCGACGCCAAGGTCTCCGTGGAGCCTAAGGCCAAGCACCACAAAGCCGCGAAATCCGAAGAGGCCAAGCCCACGGAAGAGAAGGCTCCCGAAGCCGCCAAACCCGCGGAAGCAAAGCCGGCTGACGCCGCCAAGCCCGAAGAAAAGCCCGCGGAAAAGCAATAAGCCTTTCCTAAGCGAAGCGCTTCTTTTTCTCAGTTAAAGATTCCCTTCCCCCGAAAAGCGCGAGGAGCCCGTCTCCTCGCGCTTTTCATTTTTTTCAGGTCCCTCGTCCTTCGAACGAGCTCGGAATGTGCGCAAAGCATCCTTGGATGTTGGCAGTTGGCAGTTGAAATCTGAGAGTTTTCCCAAATCTCGTCCACACTTGCCTTTTCCCCGCCCCGCTCCTATGAAGACCCGTCATGTTTTCCCGGACCTTTCTCTCCCTCGGGCTTCTCTTCTCCCTGTCTGCATCGACCTTCGCTGATCTCCAGTGGGACAAGCCAATCCAGAGCTTCCGCTTCACGCCGGACACCAAGGAAGTCGAAGCGCATTTCACCTTTAAGAACACCGGCAAGACCACCGTCATCGTTAAGAACATCAAGGTCTCCTGCGGTTGTACCGTGACCAAGCTCGAGAAAAAGATCTACGGGCCGGGAGAAGGCGGCGATCTCGTCGCCACCTACGCCTTTCACGGCGAAACCGGCGAAATGCGGAAGCTCGTCTTTGTGAACACGGACGACAAACCCGACCAGCCCCAGACACTCGATATCCGCGTTTCCGTCCATGAGCCCTTTGATATCAAGCCCGTACTCGTCTATTGGCGCGTAGGCGATCCGGCGGAGCCGAAAAGCGCGACGCTCACCGCGGAAAGCTTCCCGGTTCACATCAAGAGCGTCTCTTCTTCGAATCCGCGCATCACCGCCACGCTGCAAACGGTCAAGCTCGGTGAGGAGTACAATGTCGCCATTAAGCCCACTGACACCGCCGCTAAGGAAACGGCGGAGATTACCGTGCTCACCGATTTTCCCGCCGACGCGCCGAAGAGCTACACGATCCACGCGCGCGTCAAGTAACGCGGCCTCGGTCTGAACCGGATGAAAGATTTCCTCAGGCGCGCCTATCGGCAGGCGGCGATCCTTTTCTTCCTCGCGCTGCTCCCCGCCGTCGTCTCGGGAACGGCGCAACTCAAATGGCAGCACGCTCCGCCAAAAACCCCGGGCGAGCCGCCCTCCAACGCCGGCGCCGGCGCCATCGACTGGAAAAACGAAGAGCCGCTCGAGGCCGACGAAGTGCGCGTGTCCACCGCGCGCTCCTGGGGCAAGGACGTGATCTATGTCGATGCACGGCTTCGCGATCGCTATGACGCCGGGCACATCGACGGCGCCATCCTGCTCAACCACGAGGAATGGGATGCGCAGGTCAATAAATTCCTCGATGCCTGGGACCCGGATAAAAAAGTCGTCGTCTATTGCGATGGCGAGAGTTGCGAACTTTCGCGCAGCATTGCCAACCGCATGAAGAGCGATTTGCAGATGAAAAACGTCTATGTGCTCAAAGGAGGCTGGCCCGCATGGCAAGGCCACTGACGCCCATCTTCCATTGGGCGATCCGCCTCGTGATCGGCGGCATTTTCCTCTACGCCGGCATCGTCAAGATTTGGAATTTTAAGGACGGCGATTGGGCGACGCAAGACTTCGCGCACGACGTGATGAACTACCACCTCACCTCCTGGACCGCCTCCATCCTCACTGCGATCTATCTACCCTGGCTGGAAGTAATCGCCGGCCTCTGCCTTGCCGTGCGCCGCTTCGAAGCCGGAGCCATCGCTATCCTCAGCGGCCTCACCGCCGCGTTTCTCGTGGCCATCTCCAGCGCCTGGGCACGCGGCCTCGACATCACCTGCGGCTGTTTCGGCAAAGTTAAAGAAGGCGGAGTTAACAAGACTAACTTTCCTCTGCACATCGCGGGGGATACAGCGTTGCTCATTGGGTTGGTGATTCTGGGATTGGCCCTATGCCGGATGCACCAGGGTAATGGTGTCAAAGAGGAGGGCTGACCCTTTTTCTTTTTTGTCTAATATACGGCAGCGCGGAGCGCAGGTCTGCGGGATGCGACGGAATGGACGTGGCCTCCCGTCGGCTGCGACGGCAGTCGGGAAGTTGAATGGACTTCGTTCAGCATCCAGTAGTGCGTTTTAACAAAAATTGTAGCCACCATCCCTGCCCCAACGGGGTAGAGCGCGTCGTGATGTAGTACCCAAGGTAGCCGCGCGCCCCATCTCTCCACGCGCGCGGCAACCTTGGGCTTCGTTTCGTAGCCCCTTTGGGGCAAGGTCACGGCTTCCATGATCATCTTTGATTTCGATCAAAGTGAGTAGACGAAAAAACCAGCCCACCTGGATTAGCTAGCAAAAATATTTCCATCGTTACTTTAACGACGGGAAATCAACGACCTTTCGAGCTTGTTAGTTTATTGCAGTCCAAGAACTACGGATTCTTTTTAAACTGACCCTGCGGCAATCACCGGCGCGCTGGTCCGCGATTCGCTTCCCAGCGACCCCGTGCGGTACTCGCGCGGGGATCTGCCCATGATCTTGCGAAAGCAACGCGAGAAATAGTTGCTATCCTCGAAACCGCAACGCTCTGCTACCTCGATGATGCGCGCGTCGATGGTCGGATCGCGGAGGATTTGGCTCGCCTTGCGAATGCGCGCCTTGAGCAAATATTCCGAAGGCGTGATGCCGAATTCCACCCGGAATCGCCGCTGCAATACCCGGCGCGACATGCCCGCATTCCGGGCCAAATCGTCGATCCCTATCGGCTGCTGCAGTTCTTTTTCGATCCAATTGAGCAGTGGTTTGAGTTTTCCTTCCGGGCGCGGTGCGCCAATCGATCCGGTCTTTCCATAACACCTCGAAAGCAATCCTGCGATCAGCGTCAAATACGCTTCGGCAAGCATGGAAGCGCCGCCTTCGCTCCGCTGGGTTTCGAGGTCTAAAAACTCCATCATCTCTTTCATCTGCTCCAGATCGCCGCCTTGCAGCCGCAAGTGACTCGGATAGTCCGGCGAGGTGTGCCTCGAGCATTCCACCGTAAAAAGCGTGTGAAAGCCAGCCATCCCATTCAACCGCCGCGCTAACCGGTTCATGATATCAAAATCCACTAAAATATTCGTGATGCAGAGACTCTCGGAATTCTCGTAACCGTGCCGGCGCGCGCCTCCGATGATCAGGATATCTCCAGTTTCGATCCGATGGTGAAAACCGCCGGTAACATGCGTCGCTGTTCCTGAAAGGACGGTCACAATTTCAAAGAAATCGTGACGGTGTTGGGGAATGGATACCTGTTGAATATCGGGAAGCACGGCCATCCGCATACGCGGGTCGTGGCAGTACGTTTTCAGCCTGTAAACGTACGGTATTCGTCTCCGGGAGGGCATGACGCAATGGATCGAGGGGAGGGGACAAACCATGTCAAAAAAGCATCCACCCTGTCAACCTGGAACCAGGACGGGTGCGTCGCAATTGTGCTAAAATATGGCGCGCATTTTAAGGATTCGATTCCCCGTCCCAGTCAGGCTTCCGATGCCATCCTCGTTTCCCCCGAGACCGAGGTTTTTGAAATCCCTGACTAGAACAAATCATTCATGAATTCCGTTTCCCCTTCCAAATTCGCCGCGTTTCTACAGACAGCCAAAACGGCGTCACCAAAGCTCGCCAGTCCCCGGCTTTTGTCCGTATGCCTCGCGGTGGCACTCGCCTCCAGTCAAGCCTCTGCGCAAACCGCCAGCCTGCTGCGCATCCGCGGAATGAATCGCGGGGAGTCCATCAAGACGGACCACTTAGTCGAGACGGACATCACGACCACGCTGGCCGGCACCAAGGCTAATGCCTTGCGGATGCTCATTACGTATGATGCTAGTTACGGCGCCTTCACGACCGAATGGCCGCTGATCCGAGCCTATGTGGTCAAAAAAGTCCAATGGTGCCAGGCGGCGGGCATCAAAGCGGTTCTCTGCATCGACTTCAGCCCTTGGGACGACCAGGGAATTCACTATAATACTCAGGCGATGTGGCAACGGTCGGATCTCAGTTCCGAGTACTGCGCTCTCTGGACGGATCTGGTTAACGATATGGCCCCTTACCGAAGCACCGTTTGGGCGTACGACCTGATCAATGAACCTAACTACGAAAGTTATAACGTCACTCCTCCGCAATGGCGTCAATTGGCCATTGACGAAGTCCAGGCCATTCACGCCATCGACCCTCTCGCCTGGTGCGTTTATGACGTCGGTCCGCTCGTCACTTCCGCCACCTTGGTTCCCATGCCGGTGACCCGCGTGATCTATAACACGCATTTCTATCGTCCCGGCCCATTCTGCAACGAGGATCTGAGCGTGACCACGCCTGGGGTAGGCACGCATCGGTATCCTGGAACCGATTCCTCATACGTGGCCAGTTTTGGAAATGCCACCGCCAACAAAACCAATATGATGGCGTATCTCCAAAACATCCGGAATTTTCAAACCCAATATAACGTGCCGATCTACATGGGGGAGTTCAGCGTCAGCGCGGGAGCCCAGTTGCCGGACAGTGCGAACTGGCTGGCCGACGTCGTCTCCGTCGTGGAGGGGTGGGGTTGGAATTGGACTTATCATGGATTCAAAGAAGCGAAGGAATGGGATCTCTTCCAATTTGATACGCAACGAAAAGCCTCCGTGCTCGCCGGCTTGGCCAACAACGTTCCGCCGGATACGGATACCGTGGCCAGCGCCGTCCCCATCATGTTCGAGACCGAAAATCTTACGGTGCTGGCATCGTCGGATACCGCACGAATCATCACTTCCGGCCAGTTTAGCAATGGCGAAGGAACGATCTTGGACGCCAACGCGGTCGGAGACTATGTTACATATAACGTGCCGGGTCTGATCGCCGGCAGCTACGATTTGCGGATCGGCGTGAAGGACACTAATACCCGCGGCATCTGGCAGAACGCCGTGGCCCCGGCGGGGTCAACCACGTTTAGCAACCACGGCGTCCCGTATGACGAATACACGCCGGGCGACGTGTTTACCGAGGTCGATCTGGGGACGCTTAACCTTGGATCGAGCGGCGACAAGCAATTCCGCTTTACCGTCACCGGCAAAAACGCCTCCAGTTCAGGATACACGATTGCCTTCGACTACATTAAGCTGATCCCGCAGTAACTCATGGTGTTTCTGGGAAAGGAGGCGGTATATGTCGATGCACGGCTGTGCGACCGGCACGACGTCAATCGATGATTTTGGCTTGGACGCCCCGCCGAGAGATTCATAAGGCAGCCGAACGCAAATGCGTTATTTTCCCGCGGCTATTTCTTCGACGTGAACTCTCCTTCCCAGCACACCGCCGTTTTCCGGGTTTCTTCCTGTGCCGCTTGGGCCACAGGCCTGGGAGCAGCGGCCGTCGGTTTCGCCGCTGCGTCTGCCTGCTTTGTCGTCGCGGCGATTCATATGTGGCGGAAACACCCGTGGTATATGGAAGGCTACGCTCCCGGTCTCATACCTAGCGGCTACACGGTTTCTCTTATCTTTTATCCAGAAGTTCCCGCGGCGTGGGCATTTGGTCTTGGCGTGATCGCATTTCTCTTGCTGGTTAGCTCTTGCTGGGAAGGGCGAAGAGTTAAGGGTTTGAGAGTCCTTTCCACTTTGCAGATTTGCGCGGGAGTTTCGCTGCTGCCTTTGCTCTACGTCGTTTTCATTGCCGTCACCTGGCCTATGGGCTCTAACCTTCCGCTACCCTCCTTTTAATCGAAGTTGAGTAATATGCGAGTAGGGCAACACTCGAGCCGACCTCCTGGAGCCCCCTTGGTTAAAGTCCATAAAGTAACAGCCGCCAATTTGTGACCAGCAATTGCTGCCAACCCTCCGCTCCCCCGGTCTCGCTGCCCATTTCCGACGCCGATCTCGCGGAGGCGCGGCGAATTTATCGCTGGCTTTCTTTTCTGCCGCGGTTCCGCGGTCCCTTGCTGCTCAGCCGGGGCATGCAGGCGCTGCTGAAGCTTTCCGCGCCGCAGGCTGACCGCCGTTTGCGAGCGCGCGGTTTTCGAGTCGAGCATCGATCTATTAACGGCGCCGGCCGAACGGGCCGTGTGCGCATCATCCATCCGCCGACGGAATCGCGCGGCGTCCTCTTCGATGTCCATGGAGGCGGCTGGGTTTTGGGAATTCCGGCGCAAAACGACGCTGCGAATGCGCTCATCGCCGAGGAATGCCGCGTGACCATCGTTTCGCCCGAATATCGCTTCGTGAGGCCGGGGAGGAGCCCCATCTCCGCATGCATTGACGACTGCGAATCCGCGGCGCTATGGCTGCTGCAAAATCAGGGGGCCGAAGACCTCGCTCGCCAGCCGGTCTTGATCAGCGGCGATTCCGCAGGTGCCCATCTGGCCCTGTGCACGCTGCTGCGCCTGCGCGACGGACACCCGTCCGTCTTTCAACAAGTAAACGGAGCGTTGCTGCGCTACGGCTTGTACGATTTTTCCGGCACGCCGAGCGTCCGCCATGCGGATTCGAGTGCGCTGATTCTTCATGGCCCAACCCTCGTGCGCGGCCTCGCCTCGCTCACGCCGGACCTCGACGAAGCCGCGCGCAAACTTCCCGCGCTTTCCCCGCTCTATGCCGACCTGCGCGGCCTCCCTCCCGCTTTGCTCGTCACCGGTGAAGCCGATCCTTTGCGCGACGACACCCTTCTCCTCGCAGAACGGTGGGAGGCCGCAGGCAACGCCGCGGAACTCGTGCGCGTGCCGGAAGCGCCGCACGCCTTCGATCGTCTCCCCACGCGCATTGCTTCTCATATGGGGGCGCATATTCGGAGCTGGATCTCCGGGCAGCTCGCCTGATCGTTCAAACAAAGCCGTATTTTTGCTCCTTTGACCCCGCCCGCATCGTGGTGGACTATCATAGAAACACCGCTGGATTCTGAAGAAATACGCGCCTTATCGAAAGCTGCTCTTTTTGGCGACGGTCGGCCTGACCGCGCTCTCTCCCTTGCATGCTGATCCGGCGGCCATCCCGCTGTCCGAGGCGCTTCAGAAAAAGCAGGGGTTGACGGGCAAATTGACCGGCGACGGGGCGTATCGGCTCGATCTTTCTATTGAGAATTCCGCCGCGACACCGGCGCGCGTGGAGATTCCCGCGGGGTTCATCTGCAAAACCGCCGCGGGCAATCGCGTCATCGTCCTGCGCGGCACCCAGCTTGAGATCGCGGCTCACGGCGCTTCCGATGCGCAAATCCCGACGGCGGCGCTGGCTTCCACCAATGCCGTGGAAAAGGCCGCGCCCTTTGCTCCCGTCGCCGATGCCGAGCCGAAGCTGGCGCCGCTGCTCAAATACCTTTCCACCCGCACAGACGTTCCTCGCGAGACGAGCCAGCTCATCACCTTCGCCATCCTCGAAGACATCACTTTTGCCAAATGGCAGCAGTTCCTGGCGGCGCGGCCTGCGGATCAAACCACGCCCGCTCAGGCCCAGCCGTCGCTTGCGGAGATCACGCAAGCCATCGATGCCCTCGGCGTCCTTCGCGAAATCGCGCCGGACCGCGCTTTTGCCCTCGCATCCGATCCGGAGCTGAAGCTCCGCGCGCTCCGCAATCCCATCTGCCGCGCCAAAGCCCTTCAGCTTTACGGCATGACCATTCCGGGTGACACTGCGGCGGGTGGCGTCCCGCCTGATCTTGGCCAATTGCTTCATACCAAGCCCGGCGACAATTGCCCCATCTGCCGGATGCGGGCGCAAATGCAGGGGCCGGCGAGCGATCTTTAGGATTTTACCGGAATGGAGGACCGATTTTCTTGCGAGGCTCGACATCCATTTAAAAACTCTCCAGTGATTTCACTCCCTACGAGTCCATGATTTCTCGCCGCACTGCCCTACGAAACCTGCTTCTCACCACCGGCGCCGTCACTGTCACCCCGGCTCTTCTCGCGCAAGTCGCGCCTCCGCCGGAGCAGGAGGGCGTCTTTAAGCTGCCGGCGCTCGGCTACGATTACGATGCGCTCGAGCCGCACATCGATGCGGAAACGATGAAGCTGCATCACGACAAGCATCACGCGGCGTATGTGGCCAAGCTCAACCAGGCCATCACCAAAGCGCCCGGTTTTGAAAAGAAGTCGATCGAGGAAATCCTCGCCAATCTCGATTCCGTGCCCGAGGAAGTGCGCAAGGAAATCCGCAACCAGGGCGGGGGACATGCAAACCACTCGCTCTTCTGGCAGACGCTGAAGAAGAACGAAGACGGCAAGCCGGTGGGTGACCTGGCCAAGGAAATCACCAAGGCTTTTGGTTCCTACGACGATTTTTGGAAGCTCTACTCCGATGCTGCGCTCAAGCTTTTCGGCAGCGGCTGGGCGTGGCTGGCCTGGCGTGACAAAAAGCTAGTCATCGAAGCCGCGCCGAATCAGGACAGCCCGCTCATGAGCGGCGGCCAGCCCATCCTCGGCCTGGATGTATGGGAGCACGCCTACTACCTCAAATACCAAAACCGGCGGGCCGACTATATCAAGGCCTTCCAGAATGTGATCAATTGGGAGTTTCTAAACGAGCGCTTCAACAAGCTGGCGGCGTAAAGTAACAGGTTTGCACCGTCGAGAAGGGATGCCGCCCCGGGAGCGCTGGCATCCTTGCCGGCGCGGTGGTCGTAGCATGGGCGCCTCGCCCCATGGGCAGGAAACCGCTGCAGGATGCCCGTGATTTCTTTCCATGGGCGAGACGCCCATGCCACGCCTCGCTTTTTTGGTAACTATTGCCGCCAGAGGGGTCGGTAAGCGATAATGACACCCGTGAGTGAATTTCCCTCCCCGCTGCCCGCAACCTCGGGTTCAGCCGCACCCTTCTGCACTACGCGATGGACCCAGGTGCTCGCGGCACGCGGACATTCCCCGGCGGCTCGTGACGCTTTGCGCGAACTGTGCGGCGCTTACTATCAACCGATCGTCGCCTTTCTCGCGCGGCGGGAAGGCGAAGGCGTCGCGCGCGATCTGGCTCACGAATTCTTCGCCTCGTTGCTCGAAGGTGACCCCTTAGCTAACATTGAACGCGAAGGCGGGCGGTTTCGTTCTTATTTGCTCGGTGCGCTGAAGCATTTTCTTTCGCATCGCCGGGCCAGGGATTCGCGCCTCAAGCGCGGCGGTGGGATCGAACCGGTGCCGCTGGTGGAAGGCACGGATACTTCGCCCGGCCTGTCGCTGCCCGATGGCGCCGCACTTTCACCCGACATCGCTTTTGATCGCGCCTGGGCCACCACCTTGTTAGCTCGCGCCCTCGCCACGCTGAAAGCCGAATGCGAGGGCGAAGGGCGTGATGCGGAGTTTGAGCGGCTGAAGCCCTGGCTTACCGGAGAAGCGGCGCACGGTGAACAAGCGGAAATTGCGCGTACTCTCGGGATGCAGCCGGGTAGTTTAAAATCGGCCGTGCACCGGCTCAAGCAACGCTTCCGCCAACTAGTGAAAGCCGAAGTCGCCGCCACGCTCAACGACTCGGCTCTGGTCGAAGAGGAAATGCGCACGCTTTTTGCCGCATTGGTCGCATGAATGCTTCACTTTTTTTGCAACCAATCGCCGCAAACGCGCCGGGAAGGGACAAATGAGCAATCCACACCTCTGCCAATCCTGCGGCCAGCCGCTTCCGGACGCCGCCCCTGAAGGTCTTTGCCCGCGCTGCCTCATGGCGGGCGCGATGCAGCCCACGCAGCCCGCCTCGCGCGTCGTGCCCGATCTCGAAGCGGTCCGCACCGCTTTCCCTCAGCTCGAAGTGCTTTCTCTCATCGGCGCGGGTGGCATGGGCGCGGTCTTCAAAGCGCGCCAACCGCAGCTCGATCGTTTTGTCGCCCTGAAAATCCTCGCCCTCGAGCACACGGGCGACGCGCGTTTTGCCGGGCGATTTCAGCAGGAAGCGCAGGCGCTGGCGCGCATGAATCACCCACACATTGTGACTATTCACGATTCGGGCCTCTCCGGCGGCTATTACTATCTGCTCATGGAGTACGTCGATGGCGTGAATCTGCGTCAGGCCATCCAGGGCCAGCGGCTCACGCCGGAGCAGGCGCTGGCCATCGTCCCGCCCGTATGTGAGGCGCTGCAATTTGCGCATGAGCACGGCATCGTGCACCGCGACATCAAGCCGGAGAACTTGTTACTTGATAAATCCGGGAAGGTGAAAATCGCCGATTTCGGCATCGCCAAAATGCTGGGCATCGAGTCGTCGCCGGCGGGCGCCGCCGAGACGCAACCTGCCGGCACTCCCCAATACATGGCGCCCGAGCAAAAGAGCGATCCGCAGCGCGCGGATCATCGCGCGGATATCTATTCACTCGGCGTGGTGTTGTATGAAATGCTCACCGGCGAGCTGCCTGCCGATAAGCTTCAGCCGCCCTCCGCGCGCGCCCGCGGTGTGCAGATCGACGTGCGGCTCGATGAAGTGGTGCTGCGCGCTTTGGAAAAAACGCCGGCGCTTCGCTATCAAACCGCTGCGGAAATGCGCACGCAAGTGGAGGTTTTCACCGGAGCATTTGCGCAGCCAAAAGCTTCCGCAGGCACGAGCGTTCCGCCGGTTGGGACATCCCTCCCGGCGCCTATTTCCCGACTAGCTATCGCTGGCGCTGCGTGGATTGCCTTCTTCTTCGTTACTTTTCCGCTCTACTACATGGCGCGCCGATCGGTTGGAATTAGCACACCTGGCATCTTGAAGCTTGCTGCGGCCATCACTTTTTTGCCGATTGGCTTCACCGCGCCATTTGGAACGACCATCCTGGGCTGGCTCGCGGTATCAAAAATCCGCCGTTCCGCGGGTGCGCTCGGCGGCCTGAAGCTGGCTGTTTTCGACGGTGTGATTTTTCCCATCATCATTCTCAACACCCTCGTGTACTACGCGATTTGCCAATGGCCTCTGATGCTTTTCGGGAGTGGTTCAGCCATGGATGCAGGAGGGTTAAATGCCTCGGCCGTCAATTTCTTCAAGACGATGGCGGTCATCGGATTGCCCATCTTGGATTTTTGGATCGTGCGTTGTGTCTGGAGGACGGTCGCACCGCCCTCTTCGGCGAATGTAAATCCGGCCGGGGGAACCGTACAAAATCAACCTGGCGTCGCCGGGATGAAGGTCGCTTCCATCACCTTGTTACTTTTAACAATCGTTACGGCATTGCTGGTGAAAATTAGCGAAGAGCGACGGGCCTCCGCCGCGGAGCAGCGCGCTTACGCCGACCGTCAATATTTGCTGCAAACGGGGCAGTCTTTGTCTTCACCCGCCAGCGGTACGTTGAGCGTCAAGCCGGGCGATTCCGAGAAATGGCAAATCCACGCACTCGTGTCCGGACCAGTCCCAAGTCCATTGATCGGTACCGCGACGATCTTCACCAGCGAGGCTTTTCCGGGACGGGTTTTCCATGGAACGGTGACGGAAGCTGCTCAAGCGCCGTCCGGCGTGGCGGCGGTGGCGGTCTATGAGATCGTCATCGACGCGCTGGACTCCGATCCCAAGTTTACGCCGGGATTGGCAGTCGCCGTCCATTTTTCCAAAGAATGAGTCCCCACTGAGCCGGTGGCGAAGGAACGCGGAGCGTGCGCGAAAAATCCGCTGTCGATTTGCCCTTGGTCCGCATACGCTCCGCGCCGCCCATGAAACGACTGCTCGCCTCCATTCTTTTCCTTGCCCCGCTGCTTCACGCCGAAGAAGCCGTCATCACTGTGACCAAGAGTGACAAGCTGACGATCTCCGTCAGCGGCCTCAGTGGACCCGAAGCGGCGCAGGCGCAGAAGACTTTGCAAAACGATCTCACGCTTTCCGGTTACTTTACGATCGTGCCGGCGGATAAGGCGCAGTACCAGGTCGGCGGATCGGTGGGCGGGAGCAGCCTCGAGGGTAAAGTAACCGAGCGCGGCGGCAAAAGCGCGCTGACCAAGACTTTCTCCGGCGCGGGCAAAGCCAAGGTGCACCTTTTTGCCGATGACATCGTCGAGACGCTGACCGGGCATCCCGGCATCGCCAGTTCGAAGATCGCCTTCGTGGCCATGCACACGGGGCACAAGGAAATTTATACCGCCGATGCCGATGGCTCGAACGTCGTGCAACTTACTCACGACGGTGCGATTTCCGTCGCGCCCCGCCTTTCCGCCGATGGCCGCCGCCTGCTCTACACCGGCTACCAGAGCGGATATGCCGACGTGTATGAGATCGATCTGGGCAGCGGTTCGCGCAATCGCATCATGAAATATCCCGGCACCAATTCCGGCGCGGCCTTTTCGCCGGATGGCAGCCGCATTGCCGTTACTTTAAGCAAGGATGGCAATACCGAGCTCTATGTAACCAATTCCGGCGGCGGCAGCCCGCATCGACTCACCCGCACCAATGGCGTTGAGTCTTCACCCACGTGGTCACCCGACGGCAATGAGATCATTTATTCCTACGACGATCACGGCTCGCCGCAGCTCTATCGCATTTCGGAAAGCGGCAGCGGCGCGCGGGAAATCTCCACCGGCCACAACTACAATACCGAGCCCAACTGGTCGCCCGACGGCAAAAAGGTCGCGTTTAATATTCGCGAAGGCGGCTCTTTCCAGGTGGCCATCCTCGATCTCTCCGGCGGTGGCACGCGCACCGTGGGCGAAGGCCAGGACCCGGTGTGGGGCGCCGATTCACGCCATCTCATTTTCGCCGGTGGCGGTGGTGTGGTGCTGCTCGACACCCAGACCGGCCAGCGCAACACGCTCGTCAGCGGTCTCGGGAAAATCTCCGAGCCGACGTGGTCGCGCGCTGGGAAAGACTGAGGTCGGTTTCACGATAGGCCTTCTTTATACCTAATCTTTATCTTTAACTTAATCTTCGCGCGGAGCGCGAAACGGAGACGAGGTGGTCCCTTGCGCGGCACTCGCCACCTTCCCGTTTCGGCTTCCAGCCGAAGATTAAAATAAAGTTAAAGATTAGGTATAAAGATGCCTGCCGCGTGCCTGTTTCGCGCTCCGCGCGGGTGTAGGTGTAAGTGAAAGTGTAAGATTAAAGACGATCCACCACACACCACCGCGCCAATCGGGAGATTGGCGTTCCCGGGGAAAATATCGTGACTTGATACGCGACTCCTTATTCGGCAGGCGTTTTCTTCACCATCGCCTGAAGAGCGGCGCGCTCTGCGGCGGAGAGGCTTGTTGCATTGCTCAGCCATCGCTCCGCTTCGGCAGGCTGGACGCGGTGCAGTTCATCCCAGTCTTTTTGCAACAATGCCATTTGCTGATTGCGATTTGAGATCGTGTGAATCAAATCGATCGCGGCATCCGGATCATTTTGAAATGTGGCTTGGGCATACCCGCCGATCGCGGCATCGTGCAGCGGCCCCGCGGGCAAAGTTCCGATCCATTGCGCGGTTTCGGTTGCGTCGTGACCTGCCCAGCCGGCCGCCAATCCAGCGATGGCGCGTGAACGCACCTGAGGGTCTGTCTGCGCATTCACCCACTGCAAAGCATCGGCCGTATTGCGCTGTGCCCAATCGGCCATCACTCCTGAAAGCCATTGCGAACGTTCCGGGTCGCTATCCGCCGCCAGAAATTCCGCGTAAGGCTGCGGATTTCCCTCGCCCGAGTTGCCGATTACAAAATCGCTGCTCACCCATTCCGAGAACCGTTTGCGAACGGGATCGTCGGGATCAAAAGCGTCCATTCTGCGAGCACATTCCGCGAGCCCTACCTTTGGGTCATGCTGGCATAAATCGTCCAGAAAATCAAGAAGAGACATTGATTCCTCCGGCGGGACGGTCGCAACTAGTGACATCGCCGCATCTCGATTCGTATCGAGCAGATGGTCGGCGACAGAATCGATGGCACTATACCGTGTGCCCGGGTCTTGAATGGAAGAAATGAAATCCATGGCAGCCTTAGGATCTTGGGAGGCAATCATGCCGGCGGCCTTTTTTGCATAGGATTCCCGGTCATGCGAATCTAGCAGACGATAGCATTCCATGACGGTTCGAGGATCTGCGTCGTCCAGCGAATTGAAGATGCCGGTCAAGGCGACACTCCGGCAGTTGCCGTCGCCCAGGGTGCGCGCTTCACGTACCGCCGCGACCGGGTCCGTCACGGCCCACTTTTCGAAGACGCGATCCACTCCCATCGTCCTCGAGTCGCCTTCCCAGGGAAGGCTCATGGCCGCTCTTAGTGTCGCCACTGCGTTGCCGAAATGGTCTTCCGACTCCGCGACCGCGAGACCGAGAAGGCTATATTGGCGGTGTTCGGGATCGAGCGTTTCTATCCAGGCGAGCGCGGCCTTTTCATCTTTTTTCGCCCAGACACTCAGCACGGCTTCCATCGCTTCAGTGCGTTTGAGTTCTTTCGGTAACTTCTGCGCCTCCTCGATGGCCCTTCTCGGATCTCTGGCGGCAATTTCAGACAAGAAAATGCGCAAAACCATGGTGTCGTCGCTCTCGAAACGGCGAAGCACTTCCAGGATTTGCGGTAAATTGGCTAGTTCAAATTTCGAGGCGAGTAGCCGCAAATCATGAATTCTGTGCAACTCGCTTTGTTGCGTGATGGCATTGGCGAACGCCTCGGCAAATTCGCTTGGCTCGAGAGAGTGATTTCCAGCCTGCTCGGATGATTTGGAAAGCCCTGCCACATGACTGGCTTCCGTCATTGCCCACAATGCGTGGCTGGAACGATCTTCACTCTGCGATGCGATATTCCCAAAGTAACCAGCGGCTATCCCGATGAAACCGGCAGCCGCAATGCAGAACCAGGCAATGGAAGATTTCATGCGTTAACTTCCAGTGGATTGAACAGGCGGCTTCCCCGAGGAGGATGGCAGTTTCTCGAGTAATGCGTTTTTCTCCTGATCCGAAATCGCTCCCGTTGATCGAATCCATTTTTCCGCGGCGAGTCTTCCCGCGGAAGCGAGCCATTTTGCTGTCGCGTCCAGTAATTGCTCGTGCCCATCCGGCACCGAATCTAGCATGGCGGCAGCAGTATCGGGACTGCGCAGCATCGCCCCCTCCGCCACGCGAATTGTCAGACTATTCCGCTCGGCCATATCGGAGATGCGATTCAAAAACTGGCTGGCATCCTTCAAATCCTCGGATTGTCCCATCTCGTCCGCCACCGCTTGCAGCCATTGATCACGCTCCGGGCCGCTCGGAAGCTGCAAAGCCTGATCAGCGGCAACGGACGCATCCAGGGACGAAACAATGGAAGCACGCCACGCCCGGGATGATTTCTCCACGTCTGCCGACGACATTGATTCGAGAAATGTGTACGCCGCCGCGATCCCTCTTTTCTTCGCAAGCAAATCGGCGATGGTTAACTCAGCGACGCCCTCTTCAGGCTTTAATCCCTCGTTTCGCGCCTCCGTATAAACTCGAACCGCTTCATCAGGATCAATATTGCTAATGCTAACAATGATGGCACCGAGGGCATAGCGTTGAGCCCGAGAATCTGAAAGATCGCTGGCCCAATCCAGAGCCGCTTGGGCATCCTTTTCCACCCACGCGGAAAGAACTCCGTCAAACGCTTCTCGCACGAGGTAAGAGGCCACCGGGAACTGAGCAAGGGTCTCCGCAGCGCGTTTTGGATCGGTTTCTTTGATCGCACCGCAAAAAGCAATCACGGCTCTATCGCGCAATTGGCTATTTTCAATTCCATCGATAAAAGC
>OUNM010884882.1_pt1 | contig 17652 bp, 22 predicted proteins | sample 1769961 | NCBI WGS metagenome assembly OUNM01 (sample SAMEA3914820, study PRJEB12502) | metagenome | biome: forest; material: soil | place: USA | collected 2012-03-12 | depth 0.3 m
AGTCGAGCTGCTCGACGGAGTAAGACCGATGTTGATGAGACAACCCTGCTACCTGCCTGCACCCATTGGAACAAAAGCAACTTGGGAAGCACGCAGGGCTAGTCTTCGTCACGATGATTGATGGTTTCCAGGTTGATCTTGTTGGGCGAAGACGTCTACCGTACCTGCCCGACTGGGCAACTCTTGCAATCAGCAGGCAAGTAGCTAAACCAACCGCCCCTGGCGGCCCGGCTTTGACGGCTTTCTACTGATCTTGCCTCATTTCTGCCCTGTGATAACCGACCTACGGAGGTATCGTCCATAATATTGCTCTGCAGAGAGGTCCTGGGTGCTAAACCACCTGATCAAAAGCTCGCCCGCCGAGCGATGGTCAAAAGGTCAGAACAGACACGTCGGAGAGAAGGCATTGCTCCCAATATTACGCTGCCATCCGCCGGTGCTCAGTTGTCCTGGAGACTGCCCGACGGCCAGTCTAGCTGCAAACCCCGCAGTGACGAGTAAACAGGGCACTGATTGGAAGACCTGGACCGTACATGGCACAGTAGTCCCAGAGAACGACCCGCCATATCTGGGCCAGTGGTGTCCTTCTCGTCTCCGGGTTCGTTTGGGATACGGGAGGTCCCGTGGTATCAGCATGGGATGATCAGATGCAAGCGGAGGTATAGAACCCGAGGAAGAGAGGTGCGTACCTGGTAGGTAACGCGGAAAGTGCATGGTTCTGGCTGCCCCATGCAGCCGTGCCGGTTGGAGTCACTGAATCCCAGCTGGTCGGGTCTAGCTTCCAAAATGACCCTGACAGATGCCTTGCATTGGTGGCGACATGCTGGTTGAACGAGCGCTGTGGTCGGCTGCCTGCCGGCTGGCATCAGGCGGCACACCAGGCGGCACACCAGGCAGCAAGCCGTTTGGCAGGGTTGAATGTGTCACATGCTTTCGTTCCTCGACGCGTCGTTCCCCTCCTTGACCGACGCGCCAACCACGCCAGCCACCCAGACGACCAGCAAAAGTTCTCAAACCTCTCAAACCGAGACGCAAAGAGCCTTCAATCGCTCGACACCCCAAGACACCTCGGTCAACTGCAGAACCCCAATACTCAACCAAATGACACCCACCAAACGACCATCCCCGTCGCTCTCGGGGACGAAGCGGGCAGCCCAAGACACAGAACGCGCCATCTCGCCGCCCCCGCTCAAACGCAAAGCGCAGCCAGCCATCTCGAGTGCGGAATTCCCCTCATGGCCCGCCTCCATTAGACTGACCCATTCGACAGAAAGTGCAGTTGCCAATTTCTTTACCCCGGCCTCTCAAAAGGCAAAAGATCGCACGACATGGACAGAGAGGGCCCCCCGCCAAGACTCGCCTGCCACGCTGCTCGTTGCGAAACCCGTGCCGGAGATGGACAGCGCCAAGGCGCTTGCCACGCCGATGAAGCGGAAAAAGATTGCCGCATTCGATCTGGTACGTACATCCAAGGGCCTCCGCGCGTTGCCTGCTCTCAGTGGCAGGACGGACGGTTGATGGAGCTCACTCGGCCATAGGACTCGACCCTCATCACAACGGCTTCGGGCAAGCGGCACGCGGGTGATGCGGCTGACTGGAAGTGGTGGCATCATTCGGTTCCCGGGCGTCTCCAGCAACTGTACAATGAGGAGGGGTAGGTCGCGCGTCGCCCTTGGTTAGTGATCTGCTGGGTTGCTCATGCGCATCGCATCAGGTACCAAGTCGTCATTTTCTCCAACCAGGGTGGATTGACGCTGCACCCGGATCCCAAAACTAAAGGGCCCAAGAGCGCAACGACTCGGATTGCCGCGTTTAAACAGAAATGCAACGCTGTGTTGGGCCAGCTGGGCATCCCGATCACGTTGTACGCCGCGACGGGGAAAGACATCTACAGGAAGCCACGGCCCGGGATGTGGACCGAGATGAAGCTTGATTATGGCCTGGCTGAATCCGACATCGACTACGAGAACAGCGTGTTTGTTGGCGATGCCGGCGGCCGCGCCGCGGAGCCCAAGGGGGCTGGTGGCGCCGCGAAAGACTTTAGCTGTTCCGATCGGAATCTCGCCCACAACATCGGCATCCCGTACCAAACTCCGGAGGAGTTCTTCCTCGGGGAGACCCCGCGCGACTTTTCTCGCACATTTGATCTCAGCCACTTCCCGTTTGTCGAGCAAGTTGCGGAAGACGGGCCCTGTCCGGCGAAAACGAACGACAAGGATATCATTCTCTTTTCTGGATCCCCTGGGGCTGGCAAGAGCACATTCTACTGGAAATACCTGAAACCGTTGGGGTATGAGAGAGTCAATCAGGACACTTTGAAGAGGTCAGTCAATTCGATCGTTGGCCTCGCCCCAGGTCTTGCGCCTTGTGTTGATGGTCACATCTTACCCTGGACAGCAAGGACAAGTGTTTCAAGGCGGCGGCCGACTTTCTCCAGGAAGGCGATTCCGTTGTCGTGGGTAGGTTTTCTGCCAGCTTGGTTGCTGTTGCCACCGGCTCATGCCCCGACAGACAACACGAATCCCGATGTCGAGACCCGTTCTCAGTGGGTCGCTCTGGCGCGCAAACATCAGGTTCCCATCCGGTGCTTCTGGTTCAGAACACCGTTGCATCTTTGTGAACACAACGATGCCGTTCGATCTTTGAATGAAAAGGTACAGTGTCTAGCCACATGCCTGTCCTTCCGTGCCCTTACCCTCACATGGACAGCTAACCACACAATGTAGCTTAATCCCGAAGCTCGGCAGGGACTCCCCAGGCTTGCCTTTACGGGGTTTTCGGCGCGGTTCAAGGAGCCCAAAGCCCAAGAAGGGTTCCAGGACGTTGTCCTCGTGGACTTCAAATTCAGGGGGACCCAAGACGAGTACGATGTCTGGGGCAGATACTGGCTCTGAAGCGGAGTTCCTCCGCACGCTTAGCTTCCCGGTGCAAGGACAATCCTACGGGCCATGCTGGCCCTTGTCTTACACAGTAACCTGCTGATTAGGTGTGAAGCGAGCTGCTGCTTATCCGCCTTCATTTCGGTCTTGGCCGCGTGCAATTAGGGCTTGAGGCAGCATGGTGCCCGCAGCATCTCGTGATAGAACGTAGGTTGTCTGGGGACACCGCGCCCTTTTCAACCTGGATTCACAGCCAGACCGTGTGCCGTTCCTTTTTCTGTTTACCACCCTACGCGGTTGCAGCTTTTCTCGCCTTTGTACAGAATACACCCAGATGTATCTCGGGTTCCACTGCTAAATCCTTGCCGCCGCACGCCCCGCCGCCTGGCGCCAAGCTAACCCAAGGGGCGATCTGACACCCCGTCGATCAGTCGTCCCGACCTTCCCAGCTGGTCCAGTCCCCGAATCCTCGCATCTACGAATCCACGAATCCACGAATCCCATTTGCCTCGATACAGCCTGGCTCCATGGTTGCTTGACTGATTCAGTACTAGTACTGATAGTCTGATTCTCTCGTGCGAGTGGGCAGTTCGACAGGGCGTGACGGAAAGTTTTCAACTTGGTTTCTTGTAACGTTATCATCTTCTCCTCTTTGCAAGCCTCGGCCAAAACATCAACAAGGAACGCACAGATCAACATGCTACGTATCAACCGCTGTCGGTGTTCGCCGGCCAACAGCAGCGGCCGAGATGTTCCTCGATTCCGTGTCGCAACGTCATCCCTTTCCCCATGATCGGTCACGCAGACATGTGCTTCACTTCCTAGATAAGATAGCAGGCGGAACAAGAAGGTGGCATTGGCCCTGGGCTTGGATGGGCCAACCAAAACGCTGCCCAAGCCATGCTCGGTGGCCAACTTGGCAAGCCCCGGTCAGCCTGCACGCTGTGCAACGTTGAAGTATCAACCTCTTCCTCTCTTTTCCCCCGAGCGCTGCCATTATTGGTCAATTCCGCCTAGAAACCTGCCTTCCAGGTGCGGAAAAGGCCGACGACGGCAGTGAACCCCGGCGTTAAGACCTGTCACAGGTCATAAGTTGGCCCCAAAGGCCCGGCCGCCGGCGCACACCGACGAATCTCTACGAGCCAAACCCTGCGAAGTGTATTTGGTATGTAATGGCAAGAGCGGAAACACCAAATCGGGTGTAGGCTTGTTTGGTCACATTGCCCATTCCTATCGTGCTGCATCATTGAGTTCTCCCAAGCCTAGGCCGTCCTTTATCCCAGCAACGCCTGGCCACCGCCCCTGCAGACACGAGCCGTCATCAAGGGCGATGGATTCGAGAATCTCCCCTGGCTTCTTTCCCCGCCGTCTTATCTGTCATGTCCCTTCCTGTCTCGCCCCCGCTCTCCTCCAGTATCTCTCGCCATGGTGGGTTCGAGCTCTGAAGGCGGCACCTTATTAAAGTTCAGCGATTCGCGCCCGTCGAGACTGGGTCGGCCCACTGTCAGGTGTTTCTTTTCGAGCCCAGCCTGTCGTCTGAAGTTTCATTCACCGACGTCACTCCGCCACGAGGCTTGCCCTGCGCTCCTGCTCGCAGCCAGATCTCCTCAACAACTTCGGTCACCACACTTGAGACATGGCTGCGCCCGGCGAGCACCTTGCACCCGCCGCCCTCCCGGCGCCTGAAAGCGTCGAACTCAGTGCTCCACCTGCGCAACAGAATCAATTGGAAAAGCAGCGAAGCTCGAGCAGCAGCGGTCCTGCTAGGGGTGCGGGCATGGATGATAAGCTCGCCCCGTTGCCCGGCGAGCCATATGCCGTCGACCCGGAAAAGCAGAGCGAGAGGGTTGGCTCCCTGCACGGCAGTTCCGGGCCCGAGCCCGTGAGAGGGCCTTTTGCGACTCTCTGGCACCGCCACTGGAAGAAGGTGGCCCAGCTGCTCGCCTTCATGGTATTCACCGCGTCCGTGATCCCACTCTATCTATCCCTGTCTTCCTACCCTTCTACCTCGCACTGGTTCCTTCCAGGTGCGGTTTCAATCTTGTTTGTGTGAAGCCGGGCTAATGGATGCGGCCGTGATAGATGGTGGATTTACGGCCTCGTCTTCTACCGCGACACTGACGGCATGGGCTGGTTGATTCCAAGCCTCATCTACATCGCCCTCATCTTGCGTCTCGTTTTTTTCCACGTCCCATCCTCGCTGGCCCTGCGCCCCGTGCGCATCGTGTGGGTCAACACCGTTGTCAGGGGGTACAACCTGGTCCCGGCCGAGTTGCACAAGCCGGTTGCCGCCGCCGCCGCCTTCGCCGTCTTCCTCATTGGAAGCTTCGTTCCTGAAGAGACAGGAGACAACACTCGGGCGAACCGTGCCATCTCCGTCTTTGGCTTGATCGTTATGCTCGCTGCACTCACGGCCACGTCCCGCAACTGGCGCATCATCCCGTGGCATACCGTCATCGGAGGCATGCTGACGCAGTTCATTGTGGCCGTCTTCGTGCTGCGCACCAAGGCGGGTTACGACATCTTCAAGTTCATCTCGGACATGGCCCGCCAGCTGCTTGGTTTTGCCGGTCAAGGCTTTGCCTTTCTGACCGACGCTGAAATGGCCTCGAAGCCTTGGTTCCTAACCAACGTCATCCCGGCCATCATCTTTTTCATCGCCCTGGTTCAGATGCTCTACTACCTTGGGTTTCTGCAGTGGGCCATCTCCAAGTTCGCCGTGTTTTTCTTCTGGAGCCTCCGCGTCTCGGGTGCCGAGGCCGTCGTCGCCGCAGCTACCCCTTTTATCGGCCAGGGCGAGTCAGCCATGCTCATTCGCCCTTTCATGGACCACCTGACCATGGCGGAGATCCACCAGATCATGACCTGCGGCTTTGCCACCATTGCCGGCTCCGTCCTAGTGGTCTACATCGGCATGGGCCTGAATGCTCAGGCGCTGGTGTCAAGCTGTATCATGTCCATTCCAGCTACCCTAGCGGTGTCCAAAATGCGCTATCCCGAAACCGAGACACCCATCACGGCCCACAAGGTTGAGGTTCCTAAGCACGAGAACGATGAACTCACGGTGAACGCCCTTCACGCTTTCACTAATGGCTCGTGGTTTGGACTCAAGATCGGCGCCACCATCGTCGCTTGCTTGCTCACCGTCATTGCCTTTGTCGGCTTGATCAATGGCTTGCTGGGCTGGTGGGGTGGCTACTGGGGTCTCATCGACCCGAACCCGACGCTATCTCTGGAGCTCATCCTGGGCTACGTCCTGTACCCTGTCGCCTGGCTGCTGGGCGTGCCCAAGGCGGACCTCCGGGCCGTCGGTGAACTCATTGGCAAGAAGGTGATCATCAATGAGTTTGCCGCTTTCCAGGCGCTGACCACTAATGCGCGCTATCTTGAAATGGCGCCGCGCTCCAAGCTGATTGCTACATATGCCTGCTGCGTAAGTTCTGTCCCGTCCAACTTGATACCGGACATGGGGCTCCCCCTAACACACGTGCACTTCACAGGGCTTTGGCAACATTGGCTCTCTGGGCATACAGATTGGTGTGCTGTCTCAGATCTCCCCGCGACGCTCCGGCGACGTCGTGAAGGTCTCTTTTTCAGCATTCTTCTGCGGCGTCTTGTCCACTCTGACGTCGGCCAGCATTGCTGGCATGCTTTTTCAGGATGGGATGCTGTAGAGAAAAATGGCGACGCGACTAAAGTAGCCGCTTCCCACGGTTCCGTTCTCAGGCATGGATGAAAACGGGTGGGCACCTGAAGCGACGTCGTCGTTAGAGTCCGATGTGTCTTGGGTCATAAGTTGGTAAAGGCTTCTCGTTGAGCCGGAGCTAACTGTCCCCTCTGTCAGAGGACAGAAGTCCGCTCGCGTTTCCTTAGACATGATACTCAAACGATTGGCGTTGCATGATTGAATAAACCACTCTTGTACTAATTATGCTCACTGGGTGGCCGGCTCTAGCGGATCATGCGAATCAACCATCGTGGCCACACGAGCCAGGTAGATTCCCTCCCATAAATGATAACAGACAGTTCGACAGCCAAGAAAGACCCCAAGCAAATCATCTACCCATCACTTGGCCAAGCCCATTAGACCACCGGCCAGCCGCTCGAGAAGCTGATTTTATTCCAGCCGAACTTCTTCTGCCCATCGCTGTAGCCGATGCGAGTATCGACGTAGTGGTAATACAGAACCTAAAACGTATGTCACAATTGGCAATATCGAGTAGCCGAGAGGCTCTTCGAAAGGGGGGACTGAACTAACCGGTCCGTATGTGGGATCCTGGTAAACTCCCTGACCACCAGGGCCGTACACCCAGTCGTGCGACTCAAGGACCTTAGTCCCGCCTCCCGAGCGGCACGAAGTGCCGGCCTTGTCCACAAACGGGCCAACCGCTGAGGTGGACCGGCACACCATGATCCTATACTCCTTGCCCGCAGCCGGCTTGCTCGTGTCATAGCCACAGCATTGGCCCTTGGAGAAGAACAAGTAGTAGTAATCGCCATACTTAAACACATAGGGGCCTTCCATGGCCGTGTCGTTTGGATCAAAGGCAACTTGGTACACGTCACCGTTCTTTTGCGTTGGCGTCATCCGCACCCGCTGGAGGCCGTTCCAGAAGCTGCCGAACGTGAGAAAGTAGTTTCCGTTGTCGTTAACGAGGTTGCCGTCGATAGCGTTGTATGACATACCCGTGCTGGATGCGACGCCCGTTGAGCCCAGGTCGGTCCAGGTTCCGACGTCCATGCTGGGCGACCGTGCAACCCCGATGGCCGAGTTTTGGACGCCGAAGGTGCTCACGGAGTAGTAAACGTAGTAGTAGTTGCCCACTTGTACGACGTCAGGAGCCTGACGCGTTCGTAATGTCAGGTTACCACTCGCTGTCGTTTAGGGATAGTAGCATCGAAATACATACCCATAGATCCTTGTTTCCCGATAGGTTGATGGAAGACCCGCCCGAGAGCATAGCTCCCTGGTATGTCCAGGGTCCGGTGAGACTCGGGGCCGTATGAATAGCAATCTTTCCGCCCGTCGAGAAGCGGAAGTAAGTTCCGTCGCTTCTCCGGACAATCGAAGGGTCGTGGGAGTTGGTGCAGGTCCCGCTGCAGGCCTCAGGGAGCGAATAGGCCGAGACCAAAGCCGGGAGCAGAGCCACAGCTCCGAAAAGCTTAGAAATTTTGACCATGGCTAAAGAGACTCGGTTGAGAAAACGGGAGGGTAAATGGTACATAGAGACTCGGGTTCTCTAGAGGTCAAAGCTGCGTGTATTGTATAATGTAATGAATGGCAGCGGAGGGCGCTAGGCGCGAATAGTCGCGGAGAGAACCGCAAAACACGGGTTTGGCTTGCGGGCCAAGTGTTGGAACGAGAGACGCCACCAGAGAATCATGGAGGGCGAAACACGCGGCTGTGGACATGGGTGCGGGTGCCTGTTGTCAATTTTCCATCAACAGAGGCGCCGCTGATGGGTCCAGTTGGGAGTCAAGCCACGGTTGGGTGGCCGAAACGGGGATCTTGATTCCGGGGAACCCAACTAGCCATGATCCGCACCAATGAGACAATTGACCGTGACGTTTGTTTTCCGGGAAGCTTTGGACTTCGGCTTTCAAGGTTTCACCATGGCGAAAAGGGGGCTCGGGGGCTTTGCTCCGCACATTGCCGAGGCTTGGAGCAGCAGTTTCTCCGGCTGTCATACAGTCCACTGGAGGATTGAGGACAACTAGGGATATCTCGGAGAACAAAGCTAAAGCGTCACAAGATGGAGCAGCGTCCTGTGATCCACCCAGTTCCCGGCTCTGACCTGTGAGCATTCTTTCCCCTGGAATGCTAGTCTTAAACTCTCGCAAGCTGCAGCCTGACAACTAGATTTCCAATAGTTTGCTCCTCCTCAAGAATCACATCTTCCTCGCCGACCACCCCTTCCCGTGCTTCCTCGACTTTTCCTCGCAGCGCAGCGACAAGCATGTCCTGCCGCGCCGCCACCAACGAGCTCAGCCCAACACCGTCAGGGTCAGAGAGAACGCGCTGGCGCATGCACACCTCGTCCGATGGCGCGAGACCCGCCTTCTTTCGCAGGCGCTGGAACCGGTTGACGAAATCCCGCATTAAGCCCTCTTCAACCAGCTCCGGGTGCGCGGAGCAACGTCCATCAAGACAACCATGTCATCCGCAAACGCTGGCTCCCACTGCGGGCCGTCATTTGCTTCTGATCCCGAACGCTGCCCTTTCCCAATCACACGTACAAGTGCCAAGTCCCCTTCGCTCAAGGATATACCGTCGATGTCCATTGTCTTCGTGTGCTGGTACTGCTTGAGCTGCGCTTGGCTGAGAGTTGGGAGCGCCTTGCGCACAACTTGCACATCTTTCTTCAATTTCTTCCCAAGGGACGGCCAGTCCACCCGTGCTTCAAGAAGAATCGCATACCGTTCCTCGTCGCTTGTCAGAGTGACGTTGCGTACATTGAGTTCCTCTTGGACGTAAAATTTCAGGGTGTCGATGTCGGCCAGGAGTTGGCTGTCAGCAATAACCACGAGCGACAGCAGCGGCGTCTTAAGCGGCAGGTTGCGACGCTCTCTTGCCCCCCTGCCCAGCTGGATGACCTTTTGCATGACGGAGACTTGCCGCTCAATGGCTGCGTCAGAGAGCGCCTCCTGAACAGTCGGGAAAGGAAGAAAATGCACGCTTCTTGCGTCTGCATATTCCGAGATCATTTGAGCCAGTTGTGGACGGAGGAGCTGGTAGATGTGTTCGGTGAGAAAGGGTGTGAAGGGAGCCAGGGCGCGCACTATAGTAAACAACACCCGAAGCAACGTGTTTAACGCTACCGTCGTGTCGTCTTCACCCAGCCCAGCGGCACCCTTGAGGCGCTTGCGGTTGAAGCGAATGTACCAATTGGTTAGGTTATCGATGACTTGCAGCAACCGTGGCACAACAGTATACAGACGGTAGCCTAGAGGTTCGAGTAAGCAGCAGACCAAACTACTTCGCCGAGGGGGGTTAGAGCCGTGTTATGTACCTCGCATCTCTTCCTCCACGAAGCGAAGCAGGCTTTGGGCCAAAATCCACCGGTCCATGACGTTTTCCAGGCCGCTGCTGCTCTCAAAGGAGGGTTGGACAACAAAGTCTCGTCCCGTCGACTTCTTGAACAAGAACACTTGCTCCGAGAAGAAACGGTAGCTGTTCCAGAGAGGCAGGAGGACCCTGGCAACGATCTCCTTAACCCCTGACTCCTTGAAGCGCATCGACTCTGCCCTCACAACGGGGCTATTAATAAGGTACAACCTCAAGGCATCTGAGCCGTACTGGTCCAAAATGAGTGTAGGATCAGGATAGTTTTGGAGACTCTTGGACATCTTCTTGCCGTCTTCGGCGAGCACGATACCGTTGACGATAACGTTCTTGAACGGCGACGCTTTGAACAGCTTGTTGCCGAGCGCCGTCAGGGTGTAGAACCATCCACGAGTCTGGTCAAGGCCCTCGGCGATGAAGTCAGCTGGAAACAGACCGTTGTGGAACTTCTCCGAGTTCTCAAAGGGATAGTGGATCGAAGCATACGGCATGCTCCCGGATTCGAACCTGCTCCTCCATATTAGCTACCGCGTTGGCTTGGTCTACGAGGCCAAACTAACCAGCAGTCAAAGATCTCGTCAACTCGGCGGAGGATTCCCTTCCCTTTCTTTGACGGAATCGTGATTCTGTCAACCTTGTCCCGGTGGATGTCATCCAGGGACCCCTCGAAGCCACTCAACCGCTTCAGCTCCTCCGCGCTACCCACGCACACCACCTCTTCGTAATCGTCGCTAACCCACAACGGGATCGGGGTACCCCAATAACGGTTCCTAGAGACGTTCCAATCATGGGCGTTGGATACCCAGTTAGCGAACCGTCTCTCCTTGACGAATTGGGGAACCCAAGTCGTTTTCTCGAGGTTCTTGAGCATCTCTGGGATCGAATCGGTCACGCGGATGAACCATGACGAGACGGCGCGCCGGATTAGCTGCGTATCGGACCTCCAGCAGAACTTGTCGACGTGGCTGACCTGACTCTCGATAAGCAAGCGACTAGTCGACCGCAAGTCTTTGAGAATGGCTTTGTCGGCTGTCTTCACATGCTGCCCGGCGTAGTCTGGCACCTCCGAGGTGAAGCGGCCGGCTTCGTCGACGGGGCACGGTGGCAGACGACTGGGTGAAATGAACCCAGCAGCAACGGCGGCGTCGTAGTCCTCCTGTCCAAATGCGGGAGCTTGATGAACTAGTCCCGTTCCAGCATCCGCTTCCACGTAGGTTGCCGCAATGACCTGGAAACAATCCGAGAAGATGTCGTAGAAGTAATTGAACAAAGGCTTGTACTTCCATCCAATCATGACTTTTCCGGGGATCTTGTAGAGAACCGTGTAACGTGCTTTCTTGAGGTCCTTGTATAACATAGACAAGCCACCCTCCAACAGGATGTATCGGTGACCTGTCTTCTCGTCGAGGATCTCCAAATACTCGAAGTCGGGGTGGACGGCAATCAGGAGGTTTGAGGGTAGGGTCCAGGGGGTGGTTGTATAGATGACAAGAGAGGTGTCTTCCTTGCCCTCGACACCGAGTACGGGGAATGACACTAGGATGGCAGGGTCTTGGGCCACCCTTTCGTTCTGCTTCGACTCCATATAGCTGAGCGGTGTGCAGAGAGCGGTGGAGTACGGCATGATCTGGTAGGCGCGGTAGACATCCCCGTTGTCGAAGAGCTGCTTGAACGCCCACCAGCAAGACTCCATGAACTTGAGGTCCATTGACTGTGATTATGAACAGTCAACACACAAATTCATCCGGTTCACAAAGTTGACTGCTCACCTTGTAGTCGTTGTCGAAGTCAATCCACCTGCCCAACCGTTCGATTATGTGCCTCCTCGGTTGAATAAGCCATCACGATGGATCGGCACTCTGCATTGTACTTTTCGATCCCCATGTTCTTGACCGCGTCGCTTGCAGAAACGCCCAATCTCTTGTCGATTTGGTATTCAATGGGGAGACCATGGGTGTCCCAGCCGAAACGGCGACTGACGTGGTAGCCTTTCATTGACCAATACCGTGGAATAATGTCTTTGATGGTAGAAGTGAGGAGGTGGCCATAGTGCGGCAGTCCTGAAGGCAGGGTTCAGCTAAAGGCTCAGATACCTAGTTAATCATTAAATTCAACTCCGATTCGGCGGGCTCTTATACCTGTCGCTAATTATTCGCCGCGGGAATTAGCATGCAGGTCTAGTGTCAGGATTCTCGAGGACGTCGAGTCTGAAGGGCATCATTTCTCAGCAGGAGACGCACCAAAAGGAGGACCATCGTAGAAAGTAAACCGTGGCTGGCCTTGGCTTAGCCGAAGCTGAGTCTGGAATGCATCAATCTCTCGCCAATACCGCAGCACTTCCTCCTCGGTCTTGGGGAGGTTGACGCTCATCTTCCTCGCTCTCAACCAAGGGCTAGATCTTGCGACGGAAAGTGGGTTCTGCGTGGAATCTGTCACGTCGTTCCTGAGAGGTTTTTGTCTTTGTTGATTGGAAACTGCTGTGACTCACAGTCTTATTGGTAGGAAAGCAAAGCGGTGAAATGTGCATGAAACGCTACCTCGAGCCAACACGGCTCACCCAAGTCTCATGCCGGCATGATTGGTGCGCCAAGGGCATGCGCGCGGGAGTGCTTCATCCTTGGCAACAACACGACGACTGCTTCTTGATAAGGTCCCTTGTTGCAAAGGCGGTTAGTGCCTTAAAACTGGCCACCTTGACCGTAAGGTACCTTCAGCGGCGTCCCTTTCCAATGCTCCCAATCTCTGAAAGCCACCAATGGGCCAGATACTCGCATTGCCTACTTACCTAGTACTGACAGGTACCATGGACGGAAATGCGATGACGATCACCATCGACCACTTAGCTAAACCGAGGTGGCGGCAGCGTATCATGTTGTTTGGACGACTAGCCGCCCAAGGCGACGTTCCAGCTTCGGGCCGCTCATTGAAAGGGTCTGATATGTGTCAACACAAGGAACGGCGTCGGTTCACGGACCGAACTTGCTTGACCGCTCCTGATCCAAGCTCGGACAGACCAAGCTGATTGGCCGTGAATCCTCAACACACACCGCAGATGACAGCTGTTGACGTCATGCCTCCTCAAACTTCATGGGCATCCATCCATTATTCCCCGTCGCTAATCATGGGCACTGGTTAGAACTTAAACCTGGAATTCAAGATAACCTCTCACGGTATCAGCAGCAATGACTCGCATCTCGGAAGCCGTCAAGCAAGACCACGCCATCATCCAGAGTGCCTTTCGGCGCTTGCGGGCTGCCGATCCAGAAACCCGCAAGCCCGACCAGTTCGTCTGGGCGCTAGACCGGTATCTGATTGTCGAGGATCTGGTGGTGGCGCCGGCTCTCGAAAGCCACATCGCACACGGCGGCGAGAGACACCGAAGGTTATCCGACGACTTTGACAGTGTAAGCACGTCAATGGCTCAGATCTGTCCCGCCGTTTCTGGTTGTCTGACTCGCTCGTGCAGATAAGTGCAAAGCTTAGGCATATGCAGCGGTTCAACCCTGCCGAGCCTAGCTTCGATTCATCACTTTCCGCAATCTGGGTCGACTTAGAACCTCACATCAGAGAGGAGACGAGTGGCGATCTGGACCTGTTGGAGGAGAGCCTGTCGAAAGCCGACTCGGAGGCGCTAGCCAAGAAGTACGGCGACATCAAAGAGTTGCTGCAGCACCCGTACGGCAAGGACGGCGTCCCGGATGAGAGGACCCTGTCGGCCATCTTGGAGATGCCTCGGGAAGAGTTGATGGTCAAGGTGGGCATTTCGGGGGACTAACTCGGGACTAGGCCCGGGAGATCGGAGCCGGAGGAATCCAGCGACGAGACGGACGATAGCAGATAGTAGGTCGGACAGGTACCAGTTCTATCTCTTCAAGGAAAGGAAAGTTTCATGATGCAGTTTGAGAGCCGAGCCAAGTAAGGCGGCAAGTCTTGACAACAGTACTTCTCGTGTAGTTCCGCTCTCAGGCCCAACTGACAGCTTGTTGCCATGCTTCACCATAATGCCGAAATTCCCTCCAATGGCCACTTTCTTGTATGTCACCTCAATCCCTCCTGGCAGTTTTCTTGAGATATCTGATCGACAATGAACATACCACCCGTCTCCCCGATCTGAGCGCATTCCGGCACCAAGGCCGAAGGCCTGCAAACCTGCCCCACAACGCTGGGAACGGCTGCCACCAATTCGCTCTGAATGGCGTGACGCAATGCGGCAATGGATAGCGTGAATCACACCCTGTCAAGGCCGTTTCTCCGCAGCACCTCGAAGTTCTCCTACCGTCCCAAGTTAGCAAGAAGAAAACGATCAAGTTGAATAATAGGCAGGGAAAAGAAGACAGCCTGAAGTCTGTGGCAACGCCAACACGAACACTCGCAGTCGACGCAACGAAATTCCTGAGATCAAGGCTCTACAACACCGGCCAAGCCCAGGAGGCAGCCTCTTGGACAATACCGCCCCAAACCGTGGCAAGGTTAACAACGATACAGGCTCGGGTTTCTCTGTCTGTCAAGATGGCATCTGCGCAAGATGGCACCACCTCCGACCTGACCGCTGAGAATCCAGACTACGACCTATCCACAGCTATCGACCCTGGCGCAGCTGGCCTGCGGCAGAAGCTGACATCGTACGGTGATGCCCACTTCTCGCTCTTTATGCGCAAGCTCTTCATCAAAGCCATGGGATACAGCGAGGACGCCCTCTCACGGCCCATCGTCGGCATTGTGAACACTTACTCGGGCTTCAACCCCTGCCACGCCAACATTCCGCAACTCATCGACGCTGTGAAACGGGGCGTGCAGCTGAGCGGCGGGCTCGCCATTGACTTCCCAACCATCAGTTTGCACGAGTCGTTTGCTGCTCCCACAAGCATGTTTCTGCGCAACCTTATGAGTATGGACACAGAAGAGATGATTCGGGCGCAGCCAGTCGATTCTGTCATCCTGATAGGAGGTACGTGCGCAGCGTGCCCCCTTTCTGTCCCCAGTCTGATTTCGTTTGGCAACCCCCAGGCTGTGACAAGACGACGCCGGCTCAGCTGATGGGCGGCATCTCTGCCAACAAGCCAATTATCCACCTGGTTACCGGCCCCATGATGCCCGGTAGTTATCGGGGTGTGAGGGTGGGCGCTTGTACCGACTGCCGGAGCAATTGGGCCAAATTCAGGGCTGGCACGATCGATATTGAGGACATATCTGCTCTCAACGACGAGCTAGCACCAACTGTGGGTTACTAAACCCTATTCTCCATTTCGCGGAGCCGTTCATAAGCCCACAGCCGCTGACCAAAATACAGGCCGGCACCTGCGGTGTCATGGGTACAGCAAGCACTATGGCTTGCCTACTCGTCGCCTTAGGCATGATGCCCATCTCAGGGGCAACCGCGCCCGCTGTCTCGTCAGCTCGCCTTCGCGTCGCCGAGTCGACAGGCACCCACGCAGTCCGGCTCGCAAAGGAACGTCTCGAACCACAAACCGTCCTCACGCGAGAGTCTTTTCTCAACGCCATCACTGTCCTCCAGGCCATTGGCGGCTCCACTAACGCAATGGTCCACCTCATGGCCATCGTCAACCGCCACCCCGCCCTCGCGGGCACCATAACCCCAGCAGCAATCGACTCCATCGGTCGCCAAACTCCCCTCCTCGTAGACCTCAAACCCAGCGGCGAAAACTACATGACTGACTTCCACAATGCCGGCGGCATGGTCGCCCTACTCTACGAGCTCAAACCCCTGCTCCACCTCGACGCACTCACTGTGACCGGTCGCACCCTCGGCGAAGAACTCGCTCAAGCCCCCTTCCGCCCCTTGCCCTCCAACAGCGCCGCTGGCTGCGTCCGCACGCTCGCCAACCCCCTCTACCCGTCGTCCGCGTTGGTCGTCTTCCAGCGTGGCAACCTCGCCCCCGGCGGCGCGGCGGTGATAAAAGCGAGCGCGTCCAAGGACCGTCGGCTTCTCAAGCATAGCGGCAAGGCAGTGGTGTTTGACGGATCCGCCGACCTGGCGGCGCGGATCGACGACCCTGACTTGGCCGTTGATCGAGACAGTGTGCTGGTCCTGAGGGGCATCGGGCCTGTGGGGAACCCGGGGATGCCCGAGGCGGGGCTGATCCCGATCCCGCGCAAGCTGGCTGCGCAGGGGGTGTTGGATATGCTGCGGATTTCGGATGGGCGGATGAGCGGCACGGCTGGTGGCACGATCGTGCTGCATGTCTCGCCCGAGGGGGCGGATCCGACGTCGGTGCTGGGGGTGCTGAGGGACGGGGACGTGGTTGTTTGTGATGTCGAGGAGAGGTTGCTAAGTGTGGAGCTGGATGAGGGGGAGATACGGCAGAGAATGGAGCAGCGCAGCCAGCAGATACAGCGGGCTGGAGAGACGCCATGGGTGTCACGAGAGGCTGTCCGGGGGTATCGCGGCCTGTACTTGCGCGAAGTAAATCAGGCTGAGTTGGGTGCGGATCTTCGCTTCTTGACTGCTGCCGGGCCCGAGGAGCGTGAGAGGACGAAACTAGAGAGTGTTTGAAGGCATTACAAATGTTTCCGCTCTTACGTTGATCCTGGTTCGGGGCATACGAAGACTTGGGGTTTTCTCACATAGGCTGAAACATACGAGGGACCAAGTCGATGTGGCCGTAAACGTTGATTTGACCTTCCAAGTATTGTCTTATGGCACCCAGCCACGGTGCTTCATGTCACCAAGACGCATAAAAGAATGACGCCTGCAAGGCTGGCCCGAATGCTAATAATAAGCATACTCAGGACGCAGCATCGATATCCTTCCTCACAGAACAGAGTACAATATGAGATTTGCCATCTCCACGGCAGGGCTGGCCGCAGGGACTGTTACAATCGGAAAATTCACTACACGTGTAGTGGTAAGAATGGCATGTCACATAGCCCCTCGACTCCCACCCTCTGGGTTGTGTTGGGCGGAATTCTAATGTGGTGCGGAACCCAGGTTGCATTTTCATCTATATTAACATCTGTATTAATGAAGGTACCGCTCCGAGTCATCGCACGCCCCAAATCGGGCATGTAAAGTTCAACATCGCCGGGTGCCTCGGCACTTTTCTTTTCCTTGGTGCTTTTTTTCGTCCCTTACCCTTTTCTGGGTCTTTTCTTTCCGGCTTGGGGACTTCGGCCAAGTCAAACGTTCCGGGCAGCACGAAAGGTGGTGGTGACTTGGCCGGAATGGGTGGATCCGACGGATCAGGGACCTCTCGGCGGCTCCTTTCGGGTCACCACCGTCTGTCGCAGTATAGCTTTGACCAAGTTCGGCATCAGAGTTTTCTTTTGCCAGCCCTTACACGTGTAAGCTGTCAATCCGCCTCGATGCAACACTGAGCGGGCTGAGGCCCCAAGACTGGGCCGTATTTGACAAGAAAAGTTTTAGACCCATCCATACCTATTCACCACGATCAATCGAGGGCGGGGGCCGGGGAGGGCAGGAAAAGTCTGATCGGCAGGTACGGGAGACTTCTCTATGGCCAGAAACCCAACCGCATCATCCCTCAAGAAGCCGAGCGCCGCAAGGGCCCGTCCCGAGGGCGCCGGTGAAGGGTGGGCGAATCCCATCTCGGAGCGCCCCTCCTTGACGGCGGGCTAATGCAAGGGACGGAAAGTGATATTCAACGAGACTGGGAACAATGGGACCTCGTCCTGACCGGCCACCACATGGCAGCACGTCAACCGCTCCTTGGCAGCGTCACGAAAGATGGA
>OUNM010777410.1_pt1 | contig 17645 bp, 19 predicted proteins | sample 1769961 | NCBI WGS metagenome assembly OUNM01 (sample SAMEA3914820, study PRJEB12502) | metagenome | biome: forest; material: soil | place: USA | collected 2012-03-12 | depth 0.3 m
GATGTTTGGATAACGACGTTACGCTAGGGGAGGCAAGATGGCGAAGGATCCCGTCCGCATCGTCCGCGAGCCCTACGGCTACGCCTATGCCGAACGCTCCCGTCTGAAGGAGACCTATGGCGGACCCGAGGGGCAGGTGTTCGTCGAGTGCATGCGCATCCGGCCGGACGCGGGCGAGGCCGACACCGTCATCCTGTTCAGCCACCCGATCGGCGGCGGCTCGTTCCTGCCGCTAGTCACCGCCTTGGCGCGGGCCGGGCGGCATGTCGTCTATTGCAACACGCGCTACCGAGGCAACGACACGGCCCTGATCCTGGAGAAGTGCGTCCTGGACCTGGGGGCCTGCGTCGCCGACCTGAAGACCCGGTTCGGCTATCGCAAGGTGGTGCTGGGCGGCTGGTCGGGCGGCGGCTCGCTTTCGCTGTTCTACCAGGACCAGGCCACGAACCCGACGATCACGCAGACCCCGGCCGGTGATCCGGTCGACCTGGTCGGGGCGGGGCTGCAGCCGGCCGACGGGGTGATGCTGCTGGCCGCCCACATCAGCCGCTCGGTGACCCTGACCGAATGGCTGGACCCGTCGATCCTGGACGAGGACCGGCCGTTCGAGCGCGATCGCGACCTGAACATCTACGCGGCGGACTGCCCGCACCAGCCGCCCTACGACGAGGCCTTCGTGGCGCGGTTTCGCGCCGCCCAGCTGGCCCGCAACCGCCGCATCACCGCTCGGGTCCACGCGACCCTCGATGAGCTCAAGGCGGTCGATCCGGATATGGAGCGGCCGTTCGTGGTCTACGGCACCATGTGCGACGTGCGCTGGACCGACCCGGCCCAGGACTCGTCCGACCGCCGGCCGCGCACCTGCTATCTGGGCGACCCGCGCATCGCCAACGACGGGCCGGTGGGACTGGCGCGGTTCACGACCCTGCGCTCGTGGCTGTCGCAATGGAGCTTCGACGAGAGCCGCGCCAACGGGGTGATGAACGCGGCGCGGGTTACGTGCCCGGCCTTGGTGATCAGCAACACGGCGGATCTGGCCTGCACCCCCAGCCACGCCCGCCGCCTGTTCGACGCCCTGGCCGGCCCCGACAAGCGCTATGTCGAAATCAAGGACGCCGACCACTACTATATCGAGCGGCCGGACCTGCTGCCCCAGGCCGTGGCGGCGGTGAGCGCGTGGCTGGACGAGCGGGGGTTCTGATCAGAACTTCACGGCCCGCCAGGTGACGGCCACTGACGTGAAGTCGCCGCCGAACCGCGTCAGGGCGCCCTTGCTGGCCACGAACTGCATGGCCTGGCCTTGCCGGATGGGAACCGACACCGTCATGCCCAGGCGGGCGTTCTCCTGCCGGTTGGCGTCCCGCGCCCCGTTCGTCGTGGTGGCGCCGCCGCTGTAGTAGGTGCTGTCCACCGCCGCCCACAGGCCGGGCCGGAAAGTGTAGCTGAGATGGACCTGGAACGCGCTCATCGGGTCGCGCTCCAGCCGCTTGCCGCCCAGATAATCGTCATTGTCCTGGTAGAGCCACACCGCCGCATAGGCGTCGGCCTGCCAGCGGCCCAGGGGGACGGAGACGCCGATCTCCGGCTTGAAGGCCCAGCGGTTGGCCCCGATGTTGATCAGCTTGTCGGGCATGTACTCGCCCGTCGGCGCCACGGCCACCAGGCTGACGCCGAGGATCGGCTTGGGCTTGCGGGCGGCGAAGGCTTGCCGGGACAGGGCCGGCCCGCCGATCAACAGGAGGCTGGCCCGCAGGCGTAGGTCGCCCAGGCCCGAGCGGTGGATGGTGCGCCGATCCTCGCCGACATCGCCGCTGGCCTCGCCCCAGAGGTAGGGCGCGGCGAGGGCGAGGCTGGCCTGGCGGCCCGCCAGGTTGAAGATATGGCCATAGCCGACCGTGGCCAGGTTGAGGTCGGCGTGGGCGTTGGTGATCGGCGCGTTGGCGTCGAACATGACCCGGCCGTCGGATCGTCCATAGCCGGCGACCACGAAACTGGCCCCCACCGGCGAGGGCGAATAGGCGCGCGGCTCCAGGTCCTGGGCGGCGGCGCGCGCCGTCGGCAGCAGGGCGGCCAGCGCCAGGACGCCGATCGCATGGCGCACCCGCAAGGTCACGGAGCCTGATCGCGGAAGCGAGGCGACGCCGTGTCGTGCTCAGCCGTCATGGCGCGCCTTTCGCCGGCTTCTGGAAGCTGGGCCAGTGTCCGCCGCCGCGACCAGTTCACAATCGGGTAATTCCCCAGCGGGACGCGGGGCGAGCCGCATTTCGCCGGCGACGACGGAGTGATGGCGGCGGGACAGCCGGACGAACGGGCTTTTCAGAGTCTCAACCGTGACCTTGCGAAAAGGCGACCGCGAGGGCATTCTTTCGTCATAGTTGAGTCTGTGCGCGTAGCGCCCAGAGGGCGAGTTTCCCAAAAACGAGTCAGATCGCCACGACACCGTGGCTCGAACCGTCGTGTTCGCAACAGGGGCAGACAACACAATGATCAGATCCACACGCCATGCGTTGGCCCTATCGGCCTTCGCGCTGGGCGCCGTCGTCGCGACCGCGGCTTCAGCCGCGCCGGCCATCACCATCAAGGACGTCTGCGCCGCGCAGAAGGGCTGGGGCGAGGCCCTTGTGGCGATCTCGACCGCCTATGACGAGCAGGGGTTCGACAAGGCCAAGGCCCTGGCGGTCGCGGCGATCGACAGCGCCTATGGCTACAACCTGGGTCCGGTGCTGTTCAAGCCGACCCTGACGCACGCGCCGCAGACCTTCCGCACCACCAAGGAAGGGGCCCTGGCCTATTTCGTCGGCCACGATCCCAAATATCCCTCCGACACCGGCTTCGCGCTCAAGCACTGGCGCGCGGTGGAGGTGCGCAACGTGGGCGTCCAGATCAATGGCGACGTCGCCAACACCATGGGCAGGGTGCTGATCCGCGACAAGGCCGGCGCGGTCACCACGGTGGACAAGACCTGGACCTTCAAGAAGAGCGACGACGGATCGGTGCGCATCATCCTGCACCACTCGTCGCTGCCGGTTCCGGCGGGGCCGTCCACCGACCCCGTACCGGACCCCGGGTCGGATCCCTGCGCCGCGAGCTAGCCGCCGCGGCGCGTGGACCCGCAGGCGGTCAGTCCTCGACCGTCAGCACGCGGACGCCGCGCGCCCGGCCCTCGGGATCGGTCCAGTGGAAGGCCTCGCCGGCGGAGAGGCCGATCAGGGCCGCGCCCACGGGGCTGAGCACCGAGATGCGGTTGTCGTCGATGCTGGCGTCGCGCGGCAGGCTGATGCGGACGGTGCGGGTTTGGTCTTTGGACAGGTCGTGGAACCGGACCCGCGAGCCGATGCGGACGAACGGGCGCGGGGCTTCGCCGGGCTCGACGATCACGGCGCGGGCCATCTCGTCGGCCAGCACGCGGCCGGCGGGCGCGCGGCCGGCCGTGGCCTCGGCCAGGTTGGAGAGAACCTCGAAGTCGGCCTCGGTCACATAGATCGCGGGCAGGGCTTCAGTGGAATGGAGTTGGGTAGTCATATTGGCTTTCTGGGGATGTCTTGAGCCTGGGCCGGCGCTTCAAGGCGGGCTTGTCGAGGCTCGATAGGGCGCGCGCCTCGTGGCGCGGCGCGTCGTGAAGACCAGAAGCTTCGGGAAAATCGCCCGCTCGCCGGTCTGGATCGTCGCTGGCCCGACGCGGGGCGTCGCACGGCGGTTCCTGAAGGGCGGGGAGGCGGGGTTTTCCGTGTCGCTCCAGGGGTTTGGCGTCTTGCGCCGGCCTGGAGGTCGGAAGCCTGTGGTCAGGCGTCCGGCGCGATCTGGTCGCGTCCGGTGACTGTCAGATGGGGACGCTGCGTCCCGATGTCAAATTTTGAAGGGAAGGGTGGCGGTGAGAGAGGCCGCCTAGGGATTACCACCAATCGCCACAAACCACCTCGATAGGTGATGCTTTCCCTTGAAAACTCTCGATAATCACCACCACTCCCTCTTGATCGCCACAAACCGCCACCGCATTATTGGGGGGTGAGTTGGTGGATAGGTGGATGCCCCGGAAGGCCGAAGAACTAGGTGCGTTGCAGGTTGCGGCGATAACGGAGCCGGGCCTTCATGCCGTCGGGGGCGTTGCTGGCCTATGCTTGCAGGTCGAGCCCACTGGGGGGCGCAGTTGGGTGCTGCGCGTCATGATCGCTGGTAAGCGGCGTGAGATGGGCCTGGGCGGATTTCCGGACGTGAAGCTTGCCGACGCCCGGCGGCTGGCGCGCGATGCGCGGGAGGCCGTGAGCAACGGTCGCGATCCTGTGGAAGATCGCCGGGCGGCAAAGGCAAAGCTCCTGGCCGAGGCCGGGCGCCTGCTCACCTTCGAGCAGGCGTGCCGCGACTACGTGGCCGCACACGAGAAGACCTGGAAGCACCCCGCTCACACCCAGGCCTGGAAGCACACGCTGCTCATCATCGCCTGCAAGGGCATCGACTGTGGCGACGCGGGCAACGCCGTTGGCCTCGGCAAGCTGGCCGTTGGCGACATTGAAACGACCCACGTCCTGAACCTGCTGAGGCCCCTGTGGGCGTCGAAGACCGAAACAGCCCAACGTACGCGTCAACGCTGTGAGACGGTGTTGAACGCGGCGAAGGCCGCCGGGGCGATCCGCGCGCCGGGCTGGCACAACCCGTTCCGCTGGAAGGGCCACCTCGACGCCCTCCTGGCGAAGCCGCGCAAGCTGGCCCCGATCCAGCATCAACGGGCGCTTCCGGCGAGCGACGCCGCCAGTTTCATGGTCGCGTTGCGCGAACGGAAAGGTGCAGCGGCTCGCGCGCTGGAATTGCTGATCCTCACCGCGTGCCGCTCGAATGAGGTGCGCGGCGCCCATTGGTCGGAAATCGACCTCGGCGCAAAGGTTTGGACTGTTCCAGCGGCACGGATGAAGGGCGGCAAGGAACACCGCGTACCGCTGAGCGACGCGGCCGTAACCCTTCTCAACGGGCTCCCCCGCATAGCGGGCGGCGACCTGTTGTTTCCCGGGCCCAGCGGCAAGCCGCTGAGCGACGTGGCCGTTTCCAAGCTCTGCGGCGAACTCGCCGAGAGGCGCTGCGTACCGCACGGCTGGCGCTCGACGTTCCGCGACTGGGCGGGCGACGCCACCAGCTATCCCCGGGAAGTCGCGGAGGCCGCCCTTGCGCACGCCGTGGGCGGCGTAGAGGGCGCGTACCGGCGCGGCGATGCGGTGGAACGCCGCCGCCCCCTGATGGCCGACTGGGCGGCGTTCCTGTCGAAGCCGTCGGAGTTGAAAGGCGGTGGTGAAGGCGGCAACGTGCGGGACCTTCACGCCCGCCGTGACTGACCCCAACGTGTGAAGGCCGGAGCGCTACAATGCCCCGGCCTTCGAATGGCCCGGCGCATAGGAAGCCCTGCGCCATAAGCGAGCTTACAGGCGCGGCGCCGTAACGGCTGCCCTGGCCAACTTCCGGACCTTCAAGCCAGCGGTCTGTGCCGTGCGGCTATCGGGCCGCCTGCCGACCTTCGAGCCAACCGGCCATAGACTTCGGACGACTGGGGCACCTGACGCCGACAAGTTCTTAGTTGCCGCACAGCGTGAACGCTTGGAAGCCGTTCACCACTGAACTGTGGTGAAGGGAGGCCATCTGATGACAACCAATATCCTGGTCGCGCTCAAGCAATTCGAGACGCTGCCCGCCTGCGCCTACGTGAAGCGTCCCGTTGTGCAGGCCCTGTTCGGCGGAATCTCGGACGAAGAAGTCCGCCGCCGCACCCTGGATGGACGGATTCCGAAGCCGACGAAGTTGGGCAGCCGCAACAACATCTGGCAGGTTGGTCAGCTCCGCGAGGCCCTCGCCCGCCTTCAGCGCGAGGTGCCGTAGCCGTGGGGCTGAACCTAGCGCAGGCAGCGCAGCAGTTCGCCCGGCTCGGATGGGCCGTCTTTCCCGTCGAACCGGGCGGCAAGCGGCCTCTGACTCCCCATGGCTGTCGCGACGCCACCACTGACCCCTATGCCATCGCCACTTGGTGGACACGTTGGCCCAACGCCAATATCGGATTGGCCTGCGGCGCAGTCTCAGGCTTGGACGCGCTCGATTTGGACCGCAAGGGCGACGTGAACGGGTTCAGCGCCCTGGCCGAACTCGAAGCGGAATTCGCGTCGTTGCCGCTGACGGTGACGAGCGTCACACCCAGCGGGGGTAAGCACTACCTTTTCAGAAATCCTGGTCTGAAACTTCCGAACCGAGTCGGGCTGCGGCGCGACGTGAACGGCATCTCGAAGATCTATCGCGGCCTCGATTTCCGCGCCGACGGCGGTTACATCGTGCTCCCTCCGTCTGCGCGCCCGGACGGTGCGTATCGGTGGCTGAACGATCCCGACTTCATCGACTTGGCGCCACCGCCGGACTGGTTGCTCCGGATCCTGATGCCTCCGCCGTCTCGGCCGCCCATGCCGTCTAGGCTCACCTGGGATCTGAAACCTGACGCTTACGTCCTGGCCGTCATCAACGGTGAGTGCCGCGCCGTCGCCCAGACGAAACCCGGTGAGCGGAACGACCGCCTGTTCAGAGCCGCCGCCCGGTTGGGCGAGATCGTCGGTTCTGGTCTGCTGCCACGGGCCGTCGCCGAGCGGGTGCTCGAACAGGCGGCTGACGAGAGCGGCCTTCCTGCTGACGACGCGGGGTGGGCCGGAGTCCGCGCAACCATCGCCAGTGGGCTTAACCGGGGACTTCAGAACCCGTGGGGTCGTCAATGAACTACGTCCGGTCTGAAGACCTGAACGACGCCGGGGGCGTGCGGCGCGGGTCGGTCCCGTCGCTCGTGTGCGTCAGCGCCAAAGACCTGATGGGTCAAGCCTTCCCGCCCGTCCGCTGGGTGGTGCCGGAGTTGGTCCCCGACGGCCTCACGATGCTGGCGGGCAAGCCCAAGGTAGGCAAGTCCTGGCTGATGCTGAACATGGCGTTGGCCGTGGCGTCGGGCGGGTTCGTATTGGATCAAAAGTGCGAACAGGGTGCGGTCCTCTATCTGGCGCTCGAAGACAACCAGCGCCGGTTGCAGGACCGGATTCGCCGGTGCTGCCCGTTCCAGGAAAAGCCGGAAGCGCTCGACTTGTGTACGTCGATGCTCCCGCTGGACCAGGGTGGGACCGACCAAATCGGAGAGTGGATCACAAGAGCCCACAACCCGCGTTTGGTCGTCGTCGATGTGTTCGGAAAGGTTCGCCGACGCCGTGGCACACAGGAGGGCCTGTACGACGCCGATTACCTCTCGGCCATGCCGCTGAAAAGCCTCTCCGATAGCGCGGGCGTCGGCATTGCCCTCGTCCACCACCTGAACAAGCAGAGCCACGATGTGGACCCGCTGGACGGTGTCAGCGGCTCAACCGGTCTGACTGGCGCCATGGACACCATCCTGGCCCTGACGCGCGGCGTCGAGGGGGTGACTCTCCATGTGTCTGGTCGCGACGTTGAAACTCGCGACTTGGCCGTCCGTTTCGACGGTGAGACGTACCGCTGGTCACTGATGGGCGACGCCGCTGAGTTCCGAATGTCTGAAGAGCGGAGGGCCATCGTCGCGGCCCTGCGCGGGGAAAGCGAACCGCTCGGTCCGACTGAAATTACCGACGTTACCGGCCACAAGGCAGGCGCCACTCGCAAGCTTTTGCATCACATGGTCAAGAGCGGCGAGGTGCAAAGGGAGGGGCGCGGCAAATACAAGCTTTCCGACTCCCACCCCAGGGAACATTGGTAACAAGGTAACATCGGCAGGGATCACCAGGCGAAGTTTGTTACTTTGTTCTCGTTGTTACCGATGGGCGGACCATTTCAAGTGGCGAGCTGCGTGATACATTGCAGACTACAGTTTGAGAGCAAGTGACCATGCCTTTTGAACCTGGTCAGAGTGGCAACCCGGCAGGCCGCAAGGCGGGCCAGCCCAACCGGCTGACCATGGCCGCACGCGCCCAGATCGCCGCTGGCGCCGATCCCGTCGGGTTCCTACAGCGCGTCATGGACGGCACGGTTGTGTCCAATGACGATGGCGAGACGGTCGCCCCGACCCTGGATCAACGGATCAGGGCCGCGATGATGCTGGCCAACAAGCTGGTGCCAGACGCGAAGGACGGCCCGGTCTGTTTCAAGATTGGTCAAATCGATGGTCCGGGCGCGGCCTTGGCTGCCATGGGCGCCGTCACGGGGATGATGGCGGCGGGCGAGCTGACGCCTGGCGAGGCCGGTGCCGTGATCGGCGTTATCAGTCAGTACGCGAAGACTTACGAGCTGACCGAACTTGAGCGGCGGATCACGGAATTGGAGGCGCGCCGATGAGCCTGAAAGGCCGGATCGATCGTCTGGGCGGTACGCGCACGGTCATGATGTACGAAGATGGCCTGACCGACATCCTGTCGCAGGAGGAGTGGGTCGAAATCCTCGAAGCCCCCGATCAGGATGCGGCGCTGCTGAGGCGGTGCCCGAACTACCACGCGTTGGAAGCCGCACTTAAGGCGCAGAGACCGGATAGCCAAGGGGTACGGCGCATACGGATCTAAGTCCGGCAGCGCGCCTAGAACTTTCGTGCCTCGGGCTCGAACTTCTCGCACTGGCCGCGAAAGCCGCCGCCGAATTCGCCGATGCTGATGTCGCCTGTGCAGCGGTCGATGCGAAACTGACCGCGATTGACCAGGCTGACCGCGAACCGGCCGGAGATTTCAGTCTCGCTGACGGTCACGTTGGTCAAAGGCCACCAGCCGTTCTTACCCCCGTTGTGAATAGGCGGAATTAGGCTCGCGGGCAGTCGGATGCGCCCTCCCGCTTCATCGATTTCCAGAAGCAGACGGTCTGCGGTTTCACGCCGCGAATAGGTGGTGGCTGAGCCGGAAACGCTCCCGAAACCGAAATCCTCCTGTGCCGAGCCGTAGGTGGTGCTGGCGGCAACACCCGTGGAAGTCCCCGCGCATGACAGGTGAAACTCATCGGCCCACGCTGCGGCGGGAGCAGCCGTCAGGGCTAACAGAAGGAGAGAGGCGACGGTCTTCATCGAATGTCCTGGCGCGAATGGAGTAGTGCATGCTTAGAGTTTAAAGCGCCTGGCGACCATTTGGCGCTGTGTCGCATATCCGACTTTAATGCGATGCCTGCGGCCCTCGGCGGCGGCTCCGAAGCGAAGGTGACTGAGCCGGTATCGAGGGGTCTGAAGCCTCCGCCCAGTAACGTTTCACGGTGGCCTCTGACAGGTCAAAGTGCTGAGCGGTCTGCTTGATGCTCGCGCCTTGTGCGCGCCGCCAAGCGACCACCTGAGAGGCGTCAGCGGCCTTCGGACGGCCCAAGCTGTCCTTGCCCCTGTGGGTCTTCCCTGTGGCCTCCAGCGACGCCCTAGCGACCTTGCGGCCCGCTTCGGTGCGCTCGCGAATCCTTCGCCGCTCCAACTGGGCGAGCTGCGCGAAAATGGCCAGCGTCAAGGGAGCGATCTCGCCAGCAATGGCGCCGATCCCATGGATATGGATAGTCACGCCCCCATCGATAAACCGACAAACAGTTGCTTGCACGTCGATGGCGTCGCGGCCCAACCGATCCACGGCATAGACATACAGGGTGTCGCCCTTGCGGATCTGCTCCAGCAGCTTGGCGAAGCCTGGCCGATCGGCGGCCATGACAGCGCCGCTCACGCCGTTATCGTTGAACTCCTTGTCGAAGGGGCCGCCGAGTGCATGGCGCTGGGCCTCAATGGACTGGTCGGCAGTCGAGACGCGGTAATAGGCGATGCGGTGGCTCATGGCGCGTGCACGTCCCTAATGGACGCCAGCTTGCCCGTAAGCGCGACGGCGATGGCGTCAAGCTTCCCGCGCAGATCCGGCAAGGCGGAGTGGAACTCGACTTCCAAGAGCCATCCCAACTCACCGCGCCGATTACCCGTCTCTCGGCTAAGCGTGAACGTCCGTCGGTGTGGTTGATCGGCTGCGGCGTCGTACAACCAAACCCAGGTATCTTCGGGCTCGATGGTAAGGAGGGCTTTCGCCATGGTGTGTAGCTCAAAAGATAGGGTGTCGATTTTCTTAGCTCATAACCTGGCTCAAAATGGTTAGTCAAGTATGTTGTGAGCCATGGCGCAAAAGGTACAAGTTTAGCGCCCCCCCCCCTGGGCGTCGATGATCGAGCTGCTCGCGCCGAGCCATAAGTTTTTGCCCGGCGTGGTGCCCCCCGCCCGCGACATGCCACCCCGGGGGCGGGGGCTCTTAAGCCTGGGCGCCATTCCCGCGCTGGCCCCGACCGAAGGGGTGTCCCATTCGGTGGAGCCGCTAGATCAACTGCACCGGGAAACCTCGGTATCAGGGCTTCACATTGGCGCGCTGGTTCAGCGCCAGTCTTCAGTCGTAGTGCGGGCCATCGACTTGCGCATTGCTGAGGTCCACGGCGCCCCGCATGGCGACTAGGTCGAAACGCTTGAAAAACGCCAAAGCCTCGCCTGGTGTGATGCGGATTTCAACAGCGCGAACAGCTGTCGGAGCTGGCTCAAACACTGTCGATCGAATGAGATATGCAACCAGCGACACGTCGGCTACAGGAACGCCTTGGTTTTCTCCAGAGTAAATCCTGAAAGCAACAACTCGTTCGTCGCTCTGGGCTTGCCCTAAGGAAACTAGATGATTGTTTAGGGCGACATTGTCTGAGATGTCCGCAGCAACAGTGCCCACGAAATCGTTATACTGCACACCGGCCTTGAACGTATTCATTCTCTTCCTTCAACCTCCACGACGACCGTAACCGGCGTCATTGTGCCCTCACGCGGATCAAGCGTGGGCGAAGTTTCAAATGCGCGCAATGGGTCGTTCGCGGCCTCCATGACCCAACGCCTCAGCCCTGAGTCGCTTCGTTGGCGACAAGAGCCCCTGGCCGAAACTCAAACAGTCACGAACTCTGTGAAAGTTGAGGGTATCAAGATCAATCTCCACTGCTATCGTAAGGCGTGTCCGATCCACTAATCGAACCTGCTGCGCTTTTGAGCGCCAACGCGCCGTTCCCCCTGCACCTTCTTGGGTGGAAAGCATTCCAGGACCTTTGCGTCGGCGTGGCTGAGGAGTGCCTACGCCGGCCGGTGCAAAGCTTCCTCCCCAATAATGACGCCGGCAGAGATGGCGCGTTTGTGGGTCGGTGGGACGGAGACGACCCGGCAGCAGGCGAATCTACGATTCAATGCAAGTTTACGTCCAAGCTCGACTCAAACCTTAGCTTATCGATGCTCTCGGACGAGCTGGACAAGGCGGCAAAGCTTGCGGCATTGGGGCTTGCGTCTGACTATATAATTCTGACCAACCACCCAGTAACCGGGGCTAGCGAACTTGCGATCAAGGCCGCATTCGAAGCGGTTGGCGTTGGCCGCTGTAGGATTTTTGGCGCGGATTGGATAACACGCCAGATACGTACATCACCAAGGCTGCGCATGATGGCGCCGCGGCTTTACGGCCTCGGAAACCTCAACGATCTTCTAGACGGCCGCGCGTACAAACAAGCGCAGTTGATCCTAAGCGCAATGGGCGATGACCTCCAACGACTGGTGGTGACGGACGCGCATCGTAGAAGCGTTCGGGCCATCAGCGCGCACAATATGGTCCTTCTCCTCGGGGCTCCAGCAGCCGGTAAGTCTACTATTGGCGCCAGCATAGCTATCGGGGCGGCGGATATATGGAAGAGCAGCACGATCCGAGCGACTTGCCCGGAGGACATTCAGCGACATTTAAGTTCTGATGGATCACAATTCTTCTGGATCGACGATGCTTGGGGCAATACCCAGTATCAAAGACATGGCATCGAAGCGTGGAACCAAATATTCCCCCTAATGAACGGCGCGATGCGGAGGGGGACTAGATTTCTAATTACCTCTCGTGATTACATTTGGAATGCCGCAAAGCGTGATCTAAAAATTCCAGCGATGCCGGCGCTGGGTCGAAGTCAAGTCGTAATAAATGTACAGGAGCTTTCGGGGTCTGAAAAGGCGCAAATTCTTTACAATCATCTAAAGCTGGGCGATCAGCCTAAATCGTTTTTAAGCAACATAAAGTCCATTCTGCCCGCGATTGCTGAAAGGTCCGACTTCTTACCCGAAACGGCGCGGCGCCTTGGGTCGACTTTCTTCGCAAAGAATCTGCCGACGGACCAGGGAAGCATCACTCGCTTTTTTGCTCAGCCCCAGAGCTTTCTCCAAGATACAATCGCAAGCCTATCTGCCGAATGCCGGGCCGCAATCGCCGTGGTTTTCTTGAATGGCGGCGCGGTGCGCTCACCGGTCTCGTCGGTCGAGCTGTCCCGGGGCGCCGATGTGTTCGGCGCAACACCTTCTGCGGTACGGGACGAACTTCAGTCCTTAAACGGGAGCCTACTGTTACTTGCGCAAGATGAGGCAGGGCCTTATTGGACATACAAGCACCCCACGGTCAGTGACGCTTTTGCCAAGTATGTTTCTGGAAGTCCTGAATTAGTTGAAGTGTATTTACGTGGAGCGAAGCCGGAATCCATTATCTACGAAGTGATATGCGCAGGGGCCGCGATCGCAAACGCGCCCGTTATTGTCCCCACAACGCTCCACGACCTTCTTGCGCAGCGCATCGAGGTTCTAGACAACCACTACATTAGGACATTCCTCTCTTATCGCTCCAATGCGGCATTTTCGGCGCTCATGATCGCTAAAAAGCCAGCCATTCTGGAAACGCTCTGGGTATTTGCTGAGCCCATAAAAGACGACTCCGACGCTCAACTGCTGGCGGCTCTACATTCCCAAGGGGTTCTTCCGGAAGACCTCAGGCGGAACTTCTTTGAAAAATCGCGCGAAGCGCTTCTCGAAAACGCAGACGTGAGTGCACTTGACGAGGCATTTTTGCGCCCAGTCTTAACCACCGAAGAGCGCAAAATCTTGTTGGAAGATGTTTCTCAAAAAGTTCTGCCTCGCGTTGCGCATTACGTTAAAGCGGTGCGTAGTGCTTGGAATTCGGAATACTCACCGGAGGATCATTTCGAAGCACTAGAGCGTTCCTTCGAGGCAATGGCGTCGAGCGTATCAGCAAACCCGTTTATGGAAGATCCATTGATCCAGTTGCGCCGAGAAATTGCAACGGCAGTGTCTGAGATGGAGTCAGAGTACGAGGAGCCGTCGTCTACATCGGCCCCAGTATCTTCGTCCGTGCCAAAAGTGTCTGGACTGCAAAACCTGTTCCGCGACGTCGACGAGTAGACGTCGATATTAGGTGCATCGGAAAACGGCGTTGCTTCAAATTATACTGGCGCAGGTTGACCAAAGATTTCGGCGAACATTTCTGTCAGTTCGCAGCTTCGCCCTTCTGCAAGTGGCGCGCTTACGGTTGAGACGCTCTCCCTTGTGGTCATCAATCCAATCGCGGTGAGCGCTCGTTGGGGCTTTTGCCCGTTCTCCGCGCCAACCGGATAGTAGTCCTCAATCGCACCTCGCGAGAGGACGCAGATGCCTGCAGCTCGCAACCCATCGAGCAGCGGCGTCAGCGCCGTTCGCGCTCCTTCATCTTCGGCGCATGCCTTCACCCGAGCTACCTCCTGCTCCCACGTGAACAGGCCGTCGAAAAGGGCGATGGTGGCTTCGTCGACCTTATTTGTTGCTTGAACCGCTCTCAGCGCGTCCTTCGCCTGCATGTAGCGATCACGCCAACTCGCACTGTGTATCTTGTCGCGAATCTGCCTCGTCGCGGGTTCGGCGCGAATCCCTAGCGCTTCAATACGCGCATCGATTGTTGCGATAGCCTGAGTGCGTAAGGCATCGAGCGCTGGCGGCGGTGACAAATGCTTGTAACCGTCGAAGAGTGCATCCAGATCGGCAACGACCTTCACGTCGATGCCAAACGCTTCAAAGAAGCGTCGAAACTTCCCAAAATTTCCCTTGCCCGAGACCCGGACCATTGAGATGCACTGCTTATCGAAACACCAGTCCGGATTGAGAAGCTTTGCAACGTGTTTGCAGTAGGCGTCGTCAGACTCCCCCTCGAACAGAACGACACTTCGGCTAAAAAAGGCCGCGTCGGCGTTCTCAAACTTAGTTAGCCGGAAGACTTCTGCATTGTCCGGTTCAAGCGACATGTTGATGGGGTGCAGATTCCCGACAGGTTTCGGCTCAGCCAGAACTTTGGTCACGCGCACAAAACTTGCGGTCACACCGGGCGCGAAAAATAGTGGGGAATGGGTGGTGACTGCAACTTGGTTTTCCACGCTGATCTTAGCCAGAGTGTCGAAGAGTATCCGTTGCGAGCGAGGGTGAAGGTAAAGCTCAGGTTCTTCGAAGAGGAACAGCAACGGGCGACGGGCGGGAGCCTCCAACCCATCGGCCGGCGCGGGCACGACCTGCTCGCGGTGATGCACATAGCTCCGCAGCACTGCAAACGTTAGGGACCGCTTGATGCCGTCCCCCTTATTGTCGATGAGGTCGCGCGATCCGTCATCGACAAATATCTGGGCGCTGTTGAGTATCGCTCTCAGCTCTGGAGGCGGAATATTGAGTTCAAGTTTGATCTGTGGAAAATTATCTTGCAAGAACCCCTCTATTCGACGCTCCAATGTCTGAACCTTATTGTGCCTTTGATCCAAAATTGCGCCGTCTACCTCTGTGCGGTTGAGGAGGCCGTTCAGAGTCGAAAGGGATTGCTGGATCTGAGCCAGATCCGGGCCAAGCTCGTCGAGCAACAATCCTAGCAATCTGCCGAATGTTGTGGACTGAGAGGTCTTTAGGTCATCACCCAGATTTTTTACGGCTGGAATGTATATGGGCTCGGGAAGAAGATTTGAAATTGACGACGAGATGCCAGTAGGCAAGGGGGCCTCAACCATTTCGAAATCTTCTTGCGGCAATTGCGCAATACAGGCGTTGATATGCGCCTTTGCCGCTGTGATATTGGTTCCAGCAATCAATCCGTCTGCAAACTCTGGATAGTGTTCTTGCACCGCTTCCAGCACAGCGCCGCCCCGTTTTCCTTGGAGCTGGGCGGCGATGGCCTCCTCCCGGTAGCGTGGTTCGCGCGGGGCTTTTCTCACCGCAAACGTTTCGCATTTCTGCGCGGGAGGATAACGCACGATTAGCGTGAGTCGTTCATCAATAATTAGTTCGGATATTCTGTCACGGTGCTCTTCGGCGAGCCGCATAAGGTGTTCATTGTTGACGCCAACGAACGAAATCTGAAATTCTACTGGAATTTCTGAGTCATAATGCAGTCCTAGTGGAAGCTGTCCTGAGCGGTTAAGCGCATAGACTATGCCTTGTAAAATCGAGGATTTACCGGAATTATTCTCGCCAATAAGGCAACCGAACGCTCCGGGGCGGAACTGAACTGATCGCAGCCCCTTGAAATTGTTTATCTGGATTGAGTCTAGAAGCATCACTCTTCCCCCGCTTGCACGCATTGATGCCGGGCTATGGGAGCAAGCGCCAGTGTTCTTTCGCGGCCCCCATTAAGGGCGGGCACCTTTCCTGAGCCCGACAAACGCTCTCCCTGGCGACCTAGATCAGACGCCGACGGTTCGGGACCCTTGAACCGCGACACAGAGCTTGTGTCGGTTCTGGATGTTGTCCGACCCAAAGGGCGTAGAGGCGCGCCGGTCCATGCCGCACTGACGTACCTCCTGTTCCCGCAGATCGATTGCCTGGTCGCCAGTATCAGGCTGTCGGGACCTCCCAAGGCGCGTCCAATTCAACGACCCCGCCGCCGATCATTGTCATGAGTTCGTTCACACGCGTCCGCACGGCGGCTTGCAGCGGCACGGAATCGATGAAGCCTGGGCCGTCCGGAACCTCAACGCGGACGCGCTCGGGGTCATCGTCGGTCAATGGCGAATAGACGAAGCCAAGCCCGGCCTGCGGCAATGCCACACCGACCGCAGCGACGCCTCTGAGTGACCCATTCACAACGTTGTAGCTCCAGGCTGTCGCGCCCGACCGCTGCGCTCTGTGCTGCGCGGCGGTGATGCCGACTCCCATGTTGACGGTGTCCCACGCCGTCGACATCGCCTGGCCCTGGTAGACGTGCCCAAAGGGCGAGCCGAGTAGGCTTATAGGGAAACCGCCGACGGCGTCGTTGACCCGCGATCCCCCATTAGAAAACAGTTTGAAGAACGCGCTGCTGAACTGGCCCTCGGCAGCCTGGATGCCCCATTCGGGGTGTTCGTGCCCTTTATGGTTTGGCTCGTCCGTCAAAACCTCGCGAACCACGGCGGCGTCGCCGACAAAGCAATTGTCCAGGTCGCTGGACATGCCGCGCGCGGTGATCTTGTGCAGGAACGGCTCGCCGTCCTTGTGAAATGCCAAAATGAACTCGACGTCGGCTCCCGAGTCGGCGCTGGCCTGAATCAGAACCTCTGCGGCCTTCGAAACCTCTCCGGTCGCAAGAAGTTGGTTGCGAGCGCGGCGGATGGCGGCCAGCGCGGGATCGGCGTGGCCAGCATAGGCGACGGAGACGTGAGGGCTAAGGATGATGCCCTTTAGCCGCCCAGGAAAGGCGTCGGCCCTGCCGGCCGCACTATCGGAAATCATCGTGTCAGTGAGGAGGCTGATGCGTCTGCCGAACTTGCGGCCAATCCCGATCGTCATCGTTGCCCTGTCGTCGGCGAGTTGCTGAGGAGGCCTATAACGCCGACGAGTCCGCCTTCGCCGGGCGATACTTCGGCGCCCTCGCAGCGAGGCTTAGCGGCTCGCCTAGATCGGTTGTCTGCAGCGTGACTTTGTAGCCCGCCGACGTGATCAGCTTCTGCTCGTTTAGGTCGCTGAACCGTTCGCTTGGCTTGCTGTGCAGGTACATGGGCACCATCCGGTGCCGCTGCTTCTCGTAGAGGATGACCTGGCGCTCTTGTTCGGTCACTTCAGCTTGTTGCAGCAGCGCCGGGCGTAGTGCCCGCACCAGAGGTTCCGGGTCCATCATGAAGCCAAGCCGTTCGAGCGTGATCAACAGGTACGCGAAGTCGGCCGCCGACAAGGCGGGATAGCCAGTAACTTCGCCGTCTGATTTTCGAGGCTGCTTGTAGACGTAACGGACGGGCAGACCGAGCGTCGCGGCGAGGTCGCGGTACTTAACGTCGCGGATCAGGTCGAGACGCGGATCCATGTAGGATGGGAGGTCTTCGATGTCCGTCCCGTACGCCCAGCCTGTGGCGGTTATCCTATCTACGAAGCTTTGCACTTTTAACGGATAGCTCCGTTGCGGCGCGGGCTCACTCAGGCCACTCCACACGGCCTTGATCAGGGATTTGTCGGCGGCGATCGTCATGGCTCTGCTCCGAGTGACGGTGAAGGTCTGCAGGCCAACTTGCCGTCACGACGTGTCGCGATTCGAATTTCAGAGAGAGATAACAACACCCCAGCTACGCCTTGGAAAGGCGGGCGTACAGCACGACGTCATTGGCCGTGAGCACGATTGGCATGGAATCCCGCCTTGGCAGTGCCGCTAAGCTGCGTTCAAACGGCGAACGCTACAACCTTGCGTCAAGTGCGTGACGTCACCAAAGTTTTTGAGGGGGTGTTTGGGGGGGTAGTGCCCGATAAAGGCGGAATAACTCAATAATATCAAGGGGTAGTGGCGGTGAGAGAGGGATTCGAACCCTCGATAGAGTTTCCCCTATACACGCGTTCCAGGCGTGCGCCTTCAACCACTCGGCCACCTCACCATGCGCAC
>OUNM011116049.1_pt1 | contig 17641 bp, 18 predicted proteins | sample 1769961 | NCBI WGS metagenome assembly OUNM01 (sample SAMEA3914820, study PRJEB12502) | metagenome | biome: forest; material: soil | place: USA | collected 2012-03-12 | depth 0.3 m
GGATGAGGCGAGCAACCTCCGCCCGGTCTTCGGCGGCAATGCCCAGTTCCGCAAGCTCCTTTTCCGCCAGTTCGGCGCTCTTCGCCTCATTGTCTTTAGCCTGGGAATCATAGACCGCATCGTGGTAGCAAAGGGCCAGCGTGATCTGAGCTCCCGTCTCCGTCGGCAGATTTTCGGCGATCAAAAGATAGGTCTCGAGCGTAGCCTTGATGTGGTGCAGGTTGTGGTAGGCCCGCCCCCGATACAAGTCCGCCAAGTGACCATATGCTTCGCTGGCTCGACCGCCCGAAGAGCCGCCAAGCGCGACAATTGCTCCAACATAAAGCGCCTCAACCATCTTTCGACTTACCGCGAACCTGCGACCAGTACGTCGCGCGAGCGTCCTCGTCGATCTCGACGCCTCCTCCCCCATAAAGCCGATCCCTGCCGTCCTTCTTTGGCCCGGAGATCCAGTACTCGTCTCCCGAAGCCAGTTCGACGAAGTTGGCCTTATAGCCGTTCCCCTTTAGGCTCCGAAATTCGAGGTCGCCGTATCGGAGCGTCCGACCCGTTTTCGAAAAAGTGACCCACCCAATCCGGCCCATCCCGTTGAGTGAGCCTTCCTTGTTTTCGATGTACATGAGTCGCGGCTTCATCGAACTATTCTAGCGGCGGAGTCCAGGAACGCTACCGTAGCGCCCGGCGGGACTCGGACCATAATACGGTCGGTGCGCGTAGCTCAGTGGTAGAGCGGCCGGCTCTGGACCGGCTTGACGGTGGTTCGAGCCCATCCGCGCATCCCAGTTGCTATGGTCGAAGAGCCAAAATGGGTGGAACCGCTGTACGCCGCCGTCGCCGGACGTCTGCGGCCGGAAGACGTCGCCAAAACGGTCCTCAAACTCTTCCCCAATCCTCCCCATAAACTGCGCTGGCGCGTTCGGACACTCGGCCGGAGCTACTTGCCGGTCCGGTTCGACCTGCCTACTCCCCTCACCCGCACTGCGAACGTCCTTGCCCTCCTTCTCGGCGAGCCGGAACTGACGGACGAGGAGTCGGTGGGTCCAAAGTTGGACGCCCTTCTCGTCAAAGGCCGCCAAGCCATCGCCGCGACGGAAGGTGGGCTCGATTTCAAGGCAGACCGCCGAAACCGGGAGAGCCGCTCCGCGGCGGGGCTCACGTTATCTCGTCGCCGGTACAACAAGCTCTTCCGCCTGATCGCCTTTCTAGAGAGGGAGCGGGAAGGGAATCTGCGCCACCAAGAACTGACGACGCTTCTTCGCGAAGCCAAGACTAGCCTGGTTCGCCACCTTCCGCGTGAGACGTTTGCTCGAGACGCCAACACCGCGGTATTCGTCGCCTATATGGCGGCGCGGATGGGGCTGCGTTCCGAGTTCACGATTGACCCGCAGCAGCGGGCGTTCGACGATTTGTCGGAGGCGCTTTTCGGCACCCTTGAGAAATCGTCGACCACCGAGTGGGCGGCCGTCGCCTACGTCTTTCCCCGGTCAGATGTGCTTTCAAGGGTTGGCGACGAAGGCCGGCTTCGCCTGCTTGGTCTCGCCGGCGCAACGATGGAGCGAGCGGCACGAGTTCTCGACCGTATTCCCGGGGTCGATCCTCAGAAGGGGTTTGTCGTCCAGCGAGGACAAGATTCGTCGTCTTGGAATGCCGCCGCGGGAGCCTGGAACAAGGCGCGCGATTTCTGGCTGGGTCTTTCGGACAGTCTGGGCTTCGACGTTTCCGGTTTTCTGCCGGGCAAGGTTCCACGTCTGATGGCGTCGGACGTCGTCGCCTGGTCGCGAATTGCGGGCAAAGGTGCGCACCCGGATGAAGCGGTTGCTCAGCTTCTTCCCGCTCCCTGGAAAGTGCTTTTAGAAGGCGCTCCGTGTTCGGAGGAGATGGTGCGGGAAGCCTGCCGACAGGTGGGAGTCGATCCGGACAAGACCGGTTGGACGGCGCCTCATGCCCGAACGGCGGTTGAAACTTGGAAGCCAACACCCGAACTCGTGTACGGGGTAGCGGTAGCGAACCCGGAGTTGGCACTCCTCATGCGACGGATGGGCTGGTTCTCCGGGCCAGCGAAATGGGAACGCGAACGGTACGGCGAAAGCTCTAGCGAAGAAACCTAGCGCAAGCCGGGTCGTTCGTCACATCCGTCCAGGCGAACCCGACACGCGCAAGGAACGCGGCGAAAGAGGCTTCATCCTCCGCCGGCACCTGAATCCCCGCCAGTACCCGGCCGATATCCGAGCCGTGGTTCCGATAGTGGAAGAGGCTGATATTCCAGGGATGCTGCATCGCATCCAGAAAACCTAGCAAAGCCCCGGCGCGCTCCGGAAACTCAAACGCGAGCAGCCGCTCATTCACCACGCCCGCCCGACCGCCGACCATATAACGAACATGTAGTTTGGCCGTCTCGTCGTCCGTCAGATCGATGGCCTCGTACCCTTCGGCCCGAAGGTCTTCCAGCACCGACCCCGAGTCCTGGCTTCGAACCCCGACAAAAATGTGCGCCTCTTTGCTCGGAGCCAAACGATAGTTGAATTCGGTGACAGACCGGGGTCCCAGCGCGGCGCAGAACCGGCGAAATGCCCCGGGCTCTTCAGGAATCGTGGCCGCGAAGACGGTTTCGCGCCGCTCACCGATTTCTGCCCGTTCGCTGACGTGGCGAAGGGAGTCGAAGTTCAGATTGGCCCCGCTGGCAATGGCGAGGTAATCACCCGGCCCGTGTTTTTCGGCGTAAGCCTTCAGACCAGCCACCGCCAACGCCCCGGCCGGCTCCAAGATGGCCCGACGATCCTCAAAGACATCTTTGATGGCCGCGCAGATCGCGTCGTTGGAGACGACGATCGATTCGTCGACCACCAACTGAGCAACGCGGAAAGTCTCCTCACCCGGAATCCGCACCGCCACGCCATCGGCGAAACGGCCAACCCGATCCAAAGCGACACGCTTCCCCGCCGCCAAAGAGGCGTGGAGGCAAGCCGAGTCTTCGGCCTCCACCGAGATCACCCGAACCCCAGGTCTCAGCGATTTGATCACCGCACCAACGCCCGCAACCAGCCCCCCTCCGCCCACGGGAATAAACACCGCGTCCAGCGGACCGGGATGCTGGCGCAGAATCTCTAGCCCGACGGTGCCTTGGCCGGCGATAACGTCGGGGTCGTCGAACGGGTGAACGAAGGTGAAACCTTCAGCCGCAACACGGGCACGGGCATGGGCGGCGGCTTCGTCGAAGTCGTCTCCCGTCACATCCACTTCCCCGCCCCGCGCCCGAACCGCTTCGATCTTGATGCTGGGCGTCGTGTTCGGCATCACGATCACCGCCCGACAGCCAAGGCGGCTGGCCGCCAGGGCGACCCCTTGGGCATGGTTGCCCGCCGAAGCACAAATCACCCCTTTGGCTCGCTGCTCGGGCGAGAGCAGGGCCATCTTGTTATAGGCCCCGCGAATCTTAAAGGAAAAGACGGGCTGTTCGTCCTCGCGCTTAATCCAGACGCGGCTGTTCAATCGTTCCGACAGACGCGGCATAGACTGCACCGCGGTCTCCAACGCCACGTCGTAGACGCGCGCCAGGAGCGAGCGCTTTAGATAGCCTTCCAGGGTTTCCAAGAGAGCTTATTGTGGCGTAGGTGTCCCGCCTGCGTCAGTTCGAACTTTCGCCCGTCGCCTCAGTCGGTTGCTCCCAAGAGCGGCTCGCGGGCCCTCGGGAGTGGCACACAATGCGGATTCGGCTCTTTGGGGGCAGCATGGAGGCGAATCTCTCCCAGCCGCGTCACTACCGCTTCCTCGCCAAAATGGCCATCCAAAAGAACCAGCGCCACGGCTCCAAGTTTGTTGTAGTTCTCCTTCGTCAGGCCTGGCACCAGCAAGGCAATGTTGTACGGCCCCTCTTCGGGGCTCGCCATCATCCCGACATAAACCTCATCGGCTCTCAGAGTGAAGCCATCCCGAGTCAGCGCCGTTGGCTTACGGATCGGCCGGAACCGGGTGATCTGCCAGCCGGGAATCGCGGGGGCGGCATCGGCCAGGCGATGCACGGCCGGGAAAATGTCTCGGACGCCGTCAGCGCTGATCACAAAGTCTTCTGTTCCATCATCGAGAGTTCCCTTCTCCCACATGAGACCCGGATGAACCGCCTTGATCCTTTTCGCAATTTCGTACCGGATAGCCTCATCCTCGACTGCCCGGCTAATCGCTTCCTTATTAGTCTCAAACCAGACCCAGAAGTCGTCCTCACGGCTCCAACTCACGGCTTCATTTTAACGCCCGTAAGCGATGGAAGCTCAATGGGTCCGCAGAATACGCTCGAGTTCGTCGACATGAAGTTCGGTCCCTTTGCGTGCGCTCCAGGGCAGATATTCGAGCGAGCCAATCTTCGTCATCGCGAGTTCCTCGCCCACGATCGAGTCAAGGAGAAGAACGGTGCCGCCGACTTTTCCTTCATAGTTTTTCTCATCCAGCCCTTGGATGAAGAGGGTCAAGCCGATTTGGCCGTCCCGGACATAGATTTCATTCCCCAACCGTAGATCCTCGCGGGAGACGTTCTCGCCCCCGTATTGAGCGATGGGCGCGCGATCGTCCTTCTGACGAAAGGCGACGATGCTCCATCCAGGAATCGCCGGCGCCGCCGCAACGAGCCGACGAACGACCGGGGCGACTTCGAGATTGCCGTCGGCGCTAACCGCAAACTCATTCTCTCCGCTCGGTGCCTTTCCCATCTCCCACGCCAAGGCTGGATGAACTCTCCGGAGTTGAACGGTGATGTCCCGCCGAGCAGTGGTCCACCGACAGGCCCGAGCGCAATCCGAGACTGGTTTCTCGCGAACCAGTCCCAGAAGTCGGCGTCCGTCGATGATCGACGAAACAGGCTCATGCAAGGCCCATGGCCGAACGCACCTTGCTCATCGTATCCGCGGCAACCGCCCGTGCCCGATCCGCGCCGTCCCGGAGAATATCCTCGATCGTCGCATCGTCCAACGCCGCCCGTCGCTCCCGAATCGGCCGGAGATACTCGTTGACCGCTTCGGTGCACTCCTTCTTGTTCTGCATGCAGCCGCGCAGACCCTGCCGGTCTTCTTCCCACTGGGTCTCCCAGTCTTTGGAATAGATGCGGAGGTACTGGCACACCGCGCAGCCTTCCGGAATGCCCGGATCGGTCTTGCGGAGCTTCGTGGGGGTTGTGAAGGCCGACTTAATCTTGGCCGCCGTCTCGTCCTCGGTATCGCTGAGATAGATGCCGTTATCGTGGGTCTTCGACATCTTCTGCATGTCCAACCCGGGCAGCGTCGCGCGCATCGCGTCCTCCGGAATCATGTACTTGTAGGGCTGAAATAGCTCTACGTCGTATAGGCGATTGAACCGCGCGCCGATGTCATTGCCGATCTCAAGGTGAGGCGCCTGGTCTTTGCCCACCGGCACGCCCAGCGGGCGGTAGAGGAGGATGTCGGCGGTCTGCAGCACGGGATAGCCGAGGAGCCCATACGGCTCTCGTTCCGCCGTCGCAAGCTCGCCTTTCTTCTCCTTGTACGTCGGGACCCGCTCCAGCCATCCGAGGGGCGTGATCATGCTGAAGAGCAGGTGCAGCTCCGCGTGTTCCTTGACGTGACTCTGAATGAACACCACCGACTTCGAAGGGTCGATCCCTGCCGCCACGTAGTCCTTCGCGACTTCACGAGAGTTGCGGCCCACGCAGGTCATGTCCTCGTGCATCGTGGTCAACGCATGCCAGTCGGCCACCATACAAAACATCTGGAAGCCCTGGCCCTGGAGTTCCACCCAGTTCCGAAGAGCCCCTTCGTAATTGCCGATGTGCAGTCGAGGATTGGTCGACCGCATGCCGCTGAGAATGCGTTGGTTAGTAGGTTCAGTAGTCAATGGAGACCCCAGTGAGGAGCTTAAAAAGCGTCGAGATTGCGGGCCAAGTGATCCGCTGGAGGATTGGGATGCCGGTGAATTGAGAAAAGAGAATGACTCCGATCAGGATCTGGCCACCGTACCGCCGGTGCCACTGATTCCAGAGGATGCTCTGTTTCTCCGGCATGAGAAGCCCAACCAGCCAGTGGCCATCGAGCGGTCCGAGCGGGATGAGGTTGAAGATGGCGAGGCCCAGGTTGAGCATTACGCCCAAAGCGAGTAACGCGGGAAGAAAATGCATGCTCTGGCGAAAGGCGGCCTCTACGATGTCGTCCGGGATGAACCAGCCGGAGCGCATTCCAAGTCGGAGGACGAGTGCATAGAGCACCGCCTGGACGACGTTGCTGATCGGACCGGCGGCGACCGAGGTGAAAAAATCCCACCGGGGATTGCGCATCTTGCTCGGATTCGCCGGCGCGGGCCGGCCCCAGCCAATTCCGTAGCCGTAGAGCGAGGAGATGACCATCATCAGGGTCCCCATCGGCTCAAAGTGTTTCCAGAGCTTGAGCGTCACGCGGCCGTAAATTCCCGGGGTCGGGTCGCCTGCCATATCCGCGAACTTACAGTGGGCGTACTCGTGCAGGCCGATCGCGAAGAAGATCACGATAACCAGCGCGGCAAGCGTTTCGAAGGGCGGCAGGTGCGTTGGCATAGCCTTCCCCTAGTCTGACACGCCGAACCTGGAGCACGGAGGGATCGTCTGTTAGTGGGTACGCGAGGGCTCGCGTCCGAAGGGTCAGTCCCGACACAGACGGGACGCCTACGCCACAATAGATTGCCGCATGCAGAAAGACAATGTCTCCGGGCCCATCGTCGAGAAGGCGGTGCTGGTCTACATCAATGAGGATGAAACCGAAGATCGGATCGTCGAGGAAGAGCTCGAGGGTCTCTGCGAAGCCGCGCGTGTCGAGCCCATCGCCAGCATCCGCCAACGCCTAGACCGTCCGCACAAAGGTACGTACGTCGGTAAAGGCAAGGTCGAAGAGATCGCCGCGCTCGCCTCGGAAACGGACGCGGACGTTGTCCTTTTCGACTGCGAGCTCTCCGGGATGCAGACCCGCAACCTCCAGGAAGCCTGCCGCGCCAAGGTCATCGACCGCACCCAGCTGATCCTGGACATCTTCGCCCGCCGCGCCCACACCAAAGAGGGCATGCTCCAGGTCGAACTCGCCCAGCTCACCTACATGATGCCGAAGCTCATGTCGGTCTACACGAAGTTTGAGCGTCAGAAGGGCGGTATTGGTATGCGCGGTCCGGGTGAAACCAAGCTGGAAACCGACCGCCGAATGGTCCGCGACCGTATCGCCAAGCTGGCGGACGAAATCGTGGACGTCAAGCGAATCCGGGACCAGCAACGCGCCTCCCGCCGCAAACATCCCTTCCCCTTCGCCACCATCGTCGGCTACACCAGCGCGGGTAAGAGCACGCTGATGAACCGAATGTCGGGTACCGACCTCTTGGCCGACGCCATGCCGTTCGCGACGCTCGACCCGACAACCCGCAAGGTCGAACTGGCCGACGGATACGCGATGTTCCTCACCGACACCGTCGGCTTCATCCGCAACCTTCCGACCCAGCTCGTCGCCGCCTTCCAATCCACCCTGGAAGAGGCGACCTTCAGCGACTTCATCCTCCACGTCGTCGACGTCTCAATCCCCGCGTGGGAGGTTCAGTACGAAGCCGTCATGCAGACCCTGGAACGGCTCGGCGCGCAAGACAAGCCGATGATCACGCTCTTCAACAAGATCGACATCGTCCCCGACCCTTTCCTCGCCCGCCGCCTCGTCGCCGAGTTCCCCGGCAGCGTCGCGATCTCGGCGATGACCGGCCGCGGAATGGATTCCCTGCAGGACGCCATCGTCAAACAGATCAAGGATCTCCTCGGCGCGGTCACGGCCTTGGTGCCGTACAGCGACCAGGGCGTCATCCAAGAGTGCTACGACTTCGGCCGCGTGCGAAAGCTAGAGTATCGGGAGGACGGAATCTACGTGGAAGCGGAGTTGGTCGTGGAGATGCGGGACCGGTTGCGAAAGTACGAAGTCGTTTCGCACACGGAATAACGCTACCGGAATAGATGTCCAAACTCTTCGACGCCTTATTCCGCGACGAACCCCGTGGATTATTGGCCGCCCTTCAAACTGGCTCAGATCCGAACGGGCGGGATGAACGCGGGCGGACCCCGTTGATGGTCGCCGCCAAACACGAGAACCGAATCGCGGTTCGTCTGCTCCTTGAATTCGGAGCGCAGATCGACGTCAAGGACGCGACAGGGAGCACGCCTCTTTTAGCTGCCTCCAGTCTTGCGATGAGAGAGTTTCTCCTGGAGAAGGGCGCACGCCCGGATTTCGGACGCCTTGGCGGGCAAACCGCGGCCGCCTTCTTCGTCAACTTTGGGCGGCGCGATATCGTCGAGCTCCTCCTCCGCTTTGGCGCCGACCCGCAGGAGAAAACTCGCGGGGGACGATCAATCCAAGAAATCATCGATGACCCGAGTTTTAAATGGGGGCCCTTCGAAGATTCTCCGAAAGGCCGGCAGGAGAATCTTGTAAGGGTTCTGAATTTTAGTGAGGGGCTTCGTTTGAGTCCCACGGAGTACGTTAGCCGCAACTGGGGTCTGACTTTCTGGGGCTTCGGGGAGTTGAGCTACGACGACCCGGCCGTGACCTCTTGGACTCGCGAGGTTGCGGAAATCCTTCGATCCCCTGATCGCATTGAAACTGCCTGTCGCCAGTACCTCGAAAGCGAAACCCTGGACCGGGCACTCGTCTACCTCGGCCGGGCGAGCAGAAAAGCGGCGCGTGTGGCCGCTAAGCAAGCCCGTTGGGTCGACTTCGCGGCGGGATACTGGACGGACGTGATTTAGGCCTTGAGCCGATAGGCCCCACTACTTGAAATAGCCACCCGAGGAACCCGGTGCGAAGTCTCGAACGCGTCGTAGACCGGCTTCAACTCCGCCCAGAAGCCGGCCTGCGTCGGATACCGCCGCTCAAGCTCCGTCATCGTCGCATCATCCATTCGCGAAGGGAAGATGTGGACGGAGATCGATTTCCGGTTCGCCGCCGCTTCACAAACCGGATAAAGCTCGTCGATGACGCGGTCCGTCATTGCCAAGCAGCCGATGCTCACTCGGTTGCCATGAATGAAGATGTCCGTCCCGGGGCGCTTCGGATTACTGCGCTGGCGATCGCTCGCATTCGGATAATTCAAACCAAGGGAAAGATGAAACCGGCTGTGAGGATTGAAGCGGTCGATCCGGTAGACGCCCTCCGGAACCTGGAGATCTCCCGCTTGCCGTTTCGGTCCTAAATCGCCCGACGCGGCGGCAATTGAGTAGCCCCGTACCCGCACCATAGGCCCATTGCCATTCGACGCCCAGAGTTCAAGCCGCTTTTCCGTCTTAAAGGCGCGGAGAAAGACTTGCCGCAACGGATAATGCAGGCCGAGTCTCCGGGCCTGCTCCCGAAGAGGAACGGCCGGTTCGGCATTCCCGACCTTCGAGACCTTCGGCGCGGAGGTTCCGCAACCGGACGCCGCCAGGATCCCGGCGAAAAAGAGTCCCCCGAGCCGCCGCATGACCCATTCTATCGCGGGAGTCGTAGGGTGCCGAATAAACTGGGTCGGAACTCCCATGGGCACCATTCATCGCCTCGCCGGCAAAGGCGATCCGTTTGAGCTTCTTGCCCTGCTGGAGGCCGGCGCCGATCCGAACGACCCGACCGGCAAGGACGGCGAGAGCCCCCTGATGGCGGCGGCAAGCGAAAGCAACCACGTGGCCGCCCGACTCCTTCTGAAATGGGGAGCGGCCATCAACTACGTCTCGCCAACCGGGAGGACCGCGCTGCTCCAAGCCAAAAGCGTTAAATTGATGCGGTTCTTGATAGAGCGAGGCGCCGATCCGGACGCGGCCCGGATTGGCGAGATGACTCAAATGGCGTTTGTCGCGTCGTTCGGAAACCGCGAAGTCGTTGACCTTTTGATCGAGTTCGGAGCGGACACTTCCGAGAAGATGAATGACGGCCGGACGGTTCAGGACGCGCTGGACGATCCAACCTACCGATGGGACCCTTTTAACCGAGGTCCAAAGAAGAAAGGCGACGCGGCGATTCTCAAGCTGAGTGGCAACCTCAGCATCTCCCCAGAGCAGTTCGTGGCCGAGCACCCGAATATCTTTCTCTTCGGCTACCACAATGATCCGTTCGAGGATCCCGCGCTTGCTGCCTGGGCAAACCGCGTCTTCGAGACCCTGAGATCCGAAGACCTTCTTGAAGCGGCATACCTTCGCTACCTCGACGGCACGGCGCTCCAGGAAGCATTGAAATCCCTGGAGCGTTTGCGGCGGCGAAGCGCGAGAGACGCCGCACGGAAGAGGCGGCAGGATGAGTTCGAAGCCATCTATTTTAAGGAATCAGATGCTTCGTCGGGCGAATCAAGTCCGACCTCGGACAAGCCAGAATCGTCCAAATGAGCGGATCTATGAACGAACTTCAAGTCACGCAGGCGCTGATCAACCTTGGAGACCAAATCACGACGACCGAGGTCGACGGCGTCACTTTCTTCTTTTATGGCGGCGACCACATGGTTCCCTTCGCTACCCTGGTCACGAAGGACAACGATTACGACCGCTTCTCCAACCTGGACCGGCCCGGCGTCTATCGCCTGAACTTTGAGCTCATCAAGCCGGAATACAAGGAGCGATTCCCTAAGGGCGAAGAACACGACTTCACCGCCTTCGACCAACTTATGCCCCACCCGACTTACGGCGTCAACTCCTGGGTCAGCATCGTCAATCCCAGCGCGGAAACCTTTGCCGCCTTGCAGCCGCTTCTCCGAGGTTCGTACGACCTTGCGGTCATGCGGCAAGAGCGAAAGCGTTAAGGCCTCGTAGATCTTTTTGATCCGCCGATGGATCGAAAAGGACCTACGATGCCCACTCTCCCCACGAATACGTTTGGCCGCACCGGCCTGGAAGTTACGAAGCTCGGCTACGGCGCGATGGAGGTTCGAGGGACTCGGATCTGGGGCGGACGTCCGGTAGCCGACGACGAGGCGGATCGCATCCTGAACGCCGTGCTGGATTCGGGCATCAACTTCATCGATACATCCAACGACTACGGCCGAAGCGAAGAGTACATCGGCCGCTTCCTAGCCCACCGCCGAAGCGAGTACGTGCTCGGCACCAAGTGCGGCTGCACGGTGGTTCACAAGGATGAGCACACGGACGAAACGCCCCATGTCTGGACGCGGGAGAATCTGTTCCGCGGCCTTCACGAGAGCCTGGAGCGAATGAAGACCGACTATGTCGATCTTATGCAACTCCACAACCCATCCGTCGAACAGACGGAGGCCGAAGAGCTCGTTCGCGCACTGGAGGATATGCGGACGGAGGGCAAAGTCCGGTTCATCGGAATCTCCTCCACCGAACCGCACCTCGACACCTACATCGGATGGGGCGTCTTCGACACCTTCCAGATTCCCTACTCTGCGCTGGAACGCCAGCACGAGGCGGCCATCCAAGCGGCGGCTGATTCCGGAGCGGGAGTCATTGTCCGTGGCGGCGTCGCCCGTGGCGAACCGGGCGCCGGCCTGGGCAGCGAGGATCGCTGGAAAGCGTGGGAAGCCGCAAAGCTGGACGAACTGCTTGAAGAAGGCGAGAACCGCACCCAGTTCCTCCTCCGCTTCACCAACTCCCACCCCGGGATGCACACCAACATCGTCGGGACGAAGAGCCCAGCGCATCTGGCGGAGAACGTCGCCGCCGCGGCGAAGGGTCCGCTGAAGGCGGAGGTTTACGCCGAGGCGAAGAGGCGGCTGAGCGCGGCGACGGAATAGCGACCATGGACTACCGTTCCATCATTACGGTTGAGCCCGGAACACGGAGCGGTAAACCCTGCGTTCGAGGAATGCGGATTACCGTCTCCAATGTTTTGGACGCGCTCGCCAATGGACTCACGCATCAGCAAGTACTGGACGAGTTTCCCTATTTGGTTGATGAAGACATCTTTGCCTGCCTGGCTTTTGCGGCTGATCGGGAAAGGAAACTCGTCGCCCGCGTGGAATAGCGGCGCTTCAGAGGCTGTTGCAGGGGATTCCCCTCACTTCTTGGTAGCAATGCCCTGGGGCATCGCCAGACCGAAGAAATATCCAAGGCAACAACCTGCTTCCGTCGTGATCAAGGCTAGAAGGAGGCTGAGGCGTTGGAAGTCTTCTGTTCTAAACCGGACGGGATCATTCCTGTTCTCCCCTCCGTCTAAGCGCCGTCGGGCGCGAGGCCGCGCCCGAAAGGAACATCGAAGGAGATGGATCGATAGTGTTATCCCGAGCAGTTCAAAGTCTTGCTTTCGCCTCCCTCGCGGCCGGAGTGGCCGCCCAGACCATGATCAACGTGAACGTGACGGCCGGCCGTCACGCGATCAACCCGAATATCTACGGCACCGCGTTCGCCACCCAAACCCAGTTGAGCGATCTGAACGCGCCCCTCAATCGGATGGGCGGCAACAGCACCAGCACCTATAACTGGAACCTCAACGCCGACAACCGGGGCAACGACTGGTTCTTCCAGAGCATCCCGGATACGAGCGCCACTCCCGGGGAACGGGGAGATACCTTCGTCACCAGCACCAAAGCCGGCGGCGCCCAACCGCTGATCACCATTCCGATGCTCCCCTACATCGCGAACCTTGGATCGGGACGTTCCTATCTCTGGTCGTTCTCGAAGATCAAATACGGCAACCAGACCGCCTACGACACCTGGCATCCCGATTCGGGCAACGGAATCAGCACCGCTTCAGGCAACCCGTTCATCACCGGCAATAACCCGCTCGACGCCAACGTCGCGAACAGCACGGCGACCCAAACGTCCTGGATCACCCACCTGATCTCCACCTTCGGCAACGCCTCCGGCGGCGGGGTGAAGTACTACATCATGGACAACGAGCCCGGGCTTTGGAACAGCACCCACCGGGACATCCACCCGACCGCCCAGACGATGGACGAGTTGCTGAACGCCTATAAGGCGTACGCCCTCTCCGTACGAAACGCCGACGCTAACGCGCTCATCGTCGGTCCGGAAGAATGGGGCTGGCCAAGCTACTTCTACAGCGCCTCCGACTCGGCCTATGCCGCCGCGCACGGCTACAACGGGGTCTACCCCGACCGAGCCGCCCACGGAAACATGGACCAGCAGCCCTGGCTGCTCCAGTCGCTGAAGGCCTATCAAACCAGTTCGGGCAAGCAGCTCCTAAACGTCTTCAGCCTCCACTACTATCCGCAGCAGGGCGAGTTCAGCAACGATGACTCGGCGGCAATGCAGGCGATCCGTAACCGGTCGACCCGCTCCCTCTGGGATCCCGCCTACACCGATACCTCGTGGATCAACTCGGTCGTGCAGCTCATCCCGAGAATGAAAGGCTGGGTCAACACCTACTATCCGGGTCTCCAAACGGCGATCACCGAATACAACTGGGGCGACGAGGCGCAACTCAACGGCGCGACCACGCAGGCCGATATCTACGGCATCTTCGGTCGCGAAGCGCTGGACATGGCAACCCGCTGGACCACTCCCGCGACCAACTCGTCCGCCTATTTGGCGATGAAGATCTATCGCAACTACGATGGATCGAAAGCCACGTTTGGAGAAACGAGCGTCTCCTGCTCGGTCACCGCTCCAGACACCCTCTCCGCCTTTGCCGCCCAGCGTGCGGACAACTCGGTCACCGTGATGGTGATCAACAAGGTCTCAAGTAGCGCGACGATTAGGATCAATCTCTCGAACTTCACGCCCGGAACGACGGCCACGGTTTGGCAAATCTCCTCGGCGACCCAGACCTCGATCAACCACCTCGCAAACGCGACGGTGAGCGGCGGCCAACTCAACGCCACCGTCCCCGCTCAAAGCGTCACGCTCTACGTGATTCCGCAGGGCACGGCAACCGGCCCGCAGTACGACTTCGAGAGCAGCACTCAGAGCTGGGTCAGCGGCGGCGCACCGATCACCTCGGTAGGCACCTCGGCAACTCAGCACTTCAACGGCACGAAGGCTCTCTCCGTTGGCCTTTCCGGCGCGGCGGGAACGGCGACGGTCAACGTCGGCTCGCCCGTCACCCCGGCCGGCACCACCGTAACCTTCCACGTCTGGATCCCTTCGGGTAGCCAGATCACGGCCATCCAACCCTACGTCCAGCAAGGCTCGGGCGGCGGTTGGCTATGGACGGGAACGTATAAGTCGATCGGGCAACTCACGACGAACGCCTGGAACACGATCACCGTGACCGTGCCCAGCAACGCGGTCACGCCGCTCTTCCAACTGGGAGTGCAGTTCACGACCGGAGCCGCCTGGACCGGTACCTGCTACGTGGACGCGGTTAGCTGGTAGGGAATTTCAGGGAGGGCAAGCTTTGCTTTCGCCCTCCCTTGCCCGCGAAACAGCTTCATTTCGCCTTCATTTGAGGCCTTTAGAATTTCTGCATGCTCGCAGTTCTTCTCGCGGCACATCAATTGTCTGATGAGATTCTTTTACTCCCCGACGGCTTTAATCAGGCCGTCGCGGTGGCGGGTAATGGAGAACCCATTGCCTACCCAACCCCCGGCATCACCCAGCCGGTCCGGGTTGGAGGAAAGCCGGTTCAGATTCCGATGGGCATGGTCTATATTCCCGCCGGCCCTTTTACGATGAGTGCCGGCGCCTCGGCCAAAGTCGTCAACCTTCCGGCCTACGCGATCGGCAAGTTCGACGTAACGAACGCCGAGTACCAGACCTTTGTGGAGGCAACGGGCCACTCCGCACCACGCTACTGGCGGGGCGGCCAGTTCCCTACCGGGAAGGCGAACCACCCGGTCGCCTTCGTATCGCTTGGCGACGCCGAGGCATACGCTGCATGGGTCTCCAAATCGACGGGATGGAATCTCGCCATTCCCAGCGCTGCCCAATGGGAGAAGGCCGCACGCGGCTCAAAGGGAGGGCTTTATCCTTGGGGTGATCGCTCGGAGGTTTCGTATACGAACGGAAAGCTCGAGGCGAAGTTCAACTTCAATGCGCTCACCGCGGCGGAATTCCTCACCCACCACGGCTCCGAGACCGCGACCTACGACAACCCACGCTCTGCGATGTACGGGAAAACCACCCCCGTTTCGCAGATCGCGTCTTACGACGGCGGAGAACCCGAACTGTTATCGGTTGGGCCGAGTGGGCAGGTGCGAGGTTGGGTTGGGCACTCTACCTACACCGGCTTCATCCACACCGATCTGTTTACGCAGATCAACCGCACCGGTGGCAACACGTCGCCGGTCGGCGCATATGAGGCCGGCAAGAGCGGCTATGGCGCCTACGATATGGCCGGAAATCTTTGGAACTGGACGACCACGCCGATCGTGGCAACCAACGGGGCAGAACGTGGCAAAACCGTCAACGAGATTCGTGGCGGCTCTTGGTACGCCACCAGCCGCAGTTGCCAAAGCATCTCGCTGGGCGAGGGCCGTGCCCCAAAGGGGGCCTACAACTCGGTGGGTTTCCGGCTGGTCGCCCTTCCTCCGTTCGCGCCCGCCCTTTCCGACGGTAGGTGATTGGGAGACGAGGTGATAACATGACTCCGGCCCTTGACCCCTATTAAAACTCCTCGCCTCAACCTCCGCGCCTTCGTTCCGGAAGATCGCGACCATCTTCTCCACCTTAACGCCGACCCGGCAGTGCGAGAGTTCCTGGACATGCCCGAGCCGACGACGCCCGAGCAGGAGGACGACTTTCTCGATCATGTCATGACCAAGTTCTCGGGCGACCGCGGATTCTGGGCGGCCGAAGAGAATGGGCGATTCATCGGCTGGTTCCACCTCCGGCCCGCGCGGGACACCGGCGAGTGCGAATTGGGCTACCGGCTGCGGCAAGACGCCTGGGGGCGCGGACTCGCCACCGAAGGCTCTCGAGCGCTCTTAGAGTTAGCGGGAGAGCGGGTGATCGCCCGAACGATGATCGAAAACCGTCGCTCGCGAAGCGTGATGGAGAAGCTCGGCATGAAGGTGGTCCGGACCTTTCCCTACAAGGGCGATGGGCCGGACGACGAGATCGAGTACGCGATCACCCCTTCTGAAGAACCTCTTTGATGTTCGGCCGGGCGTAGTCGACGGCCCGCTTCCCCGCCGCATCCTCAATTTGAGGATCCGCCCCGCATTCAAGGAGCGCGACCGCCGCTTCGGCGCAGTCGTCCTGCTGCTTCGCGCACCAAATGAGCGGAGTCGCCCCGAGATGGTCCGAGCCTGGCCGCGTGACCCGGGCGTTCGGGTCAGCGCCGTAGGCCACCAAGAGCCGGATGATGGCCGGGTTCCGTTCGCTGGCCCAGTGGAGAGGCGTCCCGCCAATCCAGTTGCTTTCCTCCGCGTTCGGGTCGGCCCCGGAATCCAGAAGTAGGCGGACTATTTCCAGATAACCGTTGTGCGCCGGCCAGTGGAGAGGGGTATCGCCGATCCAACCCCGTTGATGAACGGCCAATGGATCTCGCGCGATGTGAGCCCGCACCAACTCGATCCATCCCTGGCGGCCCGCCAGATTGCAGGTGATACCCAATCCGTGGGTTCCGGCCGCCCGACCCGGAATCTCTTTGAGGAAATAGTCGACAACGTCCGTATGCTTCGACCAAGCCGCGAGCATCACCGCGGGGTAGGAAGCCGCCGGGTGGGAGTAGACCGTCGCGCCCTTGTCCACGAGAAGCTTAACCAGTTCCAGATGGCCATGCTTGGCCGCGGTATGGATCGGTGAGATCTCGTCCCACTGATCGTTCGTATCCGACGCCTGAAGATTTCGCACATCGATGTGCTCGGGATTGGCCTCGAAGTACGGGTGCACCAGGTCCAGGTGACCCGCCCGCAAAGCGGCGAAAAGGGCGGCGTTGTCCATCTGGGGCTAGGTTACTGGGCTTTCGACCGAGACCAAGCGGCAACCGAAAACCAGACGATATTCGCGACGATCGCACCCGCGAACATCGGGATCAAACCAGAAGAGAACGCATTGGCTTGCCCCGCCCTCGGAATGGGTTTCATTTGAACCATGCACATCCCCACCCACAGCAGAAAAACAGGCAACCCAAAGAAGTAGCCCTTTCTCAAATGCCGATCCGCGAACCAGCCGGGGTGATGACGGACGCCACTACGAAAAGCTGCCAGGCCATCGACAAACGTCAGACGAAATGCAAGTTTGATCTCATCCCAAATTCCCTTCATCTCTTTCGAATCCGCTCCTCATCGCGCGACTGAGCGGCCACGACGATGAGCAGGGCGGAAGCGAATAGTATCACCGGAATCGGGAACAGCAGGAAGAACCAGATGGGGGGCTTCAATCCGCTAAGAGCCACGCCGACCACGACCATGGCCGCAACGAAAAGATCGGCCACCATCACGCCCTTCCGGAGATGAGGATCGATGCCCCACCGGTGTGGATTAAATCCGACCGCCCGGGCAAGCGCCTGCGCCTTCCGAAACTCTTCGACGAAGGGGCGCATGTAGAGGAGTACCGAACCCGGGCCGCGAAGGTTGCCTGCGTAGGACCTTTGTGACTACCCAGCATCAGACTCAAGCGGCACGGCCGATGCCATTAGCTTTTCGCGGCAAGAAACCATCAAATGGGTTGCGCCGCCTCACGAACCCTACTCAGGTAAAATAGTAGACATTTGTCGCGGCGTTTTGATTTTATATAAAAATAAAATGTTTTTGATATTAAATACCGAAAATACTTTATTTTAGAAAAAAAATTACGGGATTTCCC
>OUNM010143351.1_pt1 | contig 17638 bp, 17 predicted proteins | sample 1769961 | NCBI WGS metagenome assembly OUNM01 (sample SAMEA3914820, study PRJEB12502) | metagenome | biome: forest; material: soil | place: USA | collected 2012-03-12 | depth 0.3 m
AGCAGGATGTGCTCGCGGGTCTGCGGCATCGGGCCGTCGGCGGCCGACACGACGAGGATCGCGCCGTCCATCTGCGCGGCGCCGGTGATCATGTTCTTCACATAGTCGGCGTGGCCGGGGCAGTCGACGTGGGCATAGTGGCGGTTCGCCGTCTCGTACTCGACGTGCGCCGTCGAGATCGTAATGCCGCGCGCCTTCTCTTCCGGCGCCTTGTCGATCTGATCGTACGCCGTGAACGTCGCGCCGCCCGTCTCCGCCAGAACCTTCGTGATCGCAGCCGTCAGCGATGTCTTGCCATGGTCAACATGGCCGATAGTCCCGATGTTGCAGTGCGGCTTCGTACGCTCGAATTTTGCCTTTGCCATTTTCTTCTCCGTAAACTCTCAAACGCCGGTTAGGCGTATTTCGCTTTGATTTCGTCCGCGATGTTCTGCGGCACCTGGCTGTAGTGGTCGAACTCCATCGAGTACTGCGCGCGGCCCTGGGACATCGAGCGCAGCGTGTTGATGTAGCCGAACATGTTGGCGAGCGGGACCATGGCCGAGATGACCTGCGCGTTGCCGCGCGTGTCCTGTCCCTGCACCTGGCCGCGGCGGCCCAGAAGGTCGCCGATGACGCCGCCGGTGAAATCCTCCGGCGTGACGACTTCGACCTTCATGATCGGCTCGAGCAGCTTGACCGCGCCCTTGCTCGCGAGCTCGCGGAACGCCGCGCGCGCCGCGATGTCGAAGGTGAGCGCGTTCGAGTCCACCTCGTGATACTTGCCGTCGACCAGCGTCGCCTGGAAGTCGATCACCGGGAAGCCGAAGGCAAGGCCCGAATCCTTCTGCGCCTTCAGGCCCTTTTCGACCGCCGGGATGAACTCCTTGGGGATCGAGCCGCCGACCACGTCGTTGACGAACACGAAGCCCGAGCCCGGCTCGAGCGGCGCGAAGTCGATCGACACTTCGGCGAACTGGCCCGAACCGCCGGTCTGCTTCTTGTGCGTGTACTTGATCGACACCGGACGCGACAGCGTCTCGCGATAGGCAACCTGCGGCGCGCCGACATTGGCTTCGACCTTGTAGGTGCGCTTGAGGATGTCGACCTTGATCTCGAGATGGAGCTCGCCCATGCCGCGCAGGATGGTCTGGCCGGATTCCTGGTCGGTCGAGACGCGGAAGGACGGATCCTCCTGCGCCAGACGCACCAGCGCCATGCCCATCTTTTCCTGGTCGGCCTTGGTCTTGGGTTCGATCGCGACCTCGATGACCGGATCGGGGAATTCCATCTTCTCCAGGATCACCGGATTGTTCGGATCGCACAGCGTCTCGCCGGTCGTCGTGAGCTTGAGGCCCGCGAACGCGACGATGTCGCCTGCATTGGCTTCCTTGACGTCTTCACGGGAGTTCGCATGCATCAGGAGCATGCGGCCGACGCGCTCGGTCTTGTCCTTCACCGAGTTCAGCGCGGCGCTGCCCGAGGTGATGGTGCCCGAATAGACGCGCACGAAGGTGATCGAGCCGACGAACGGGTCGTCCATGATCTTGAACGCGAGGCCGGCGAACGGCGCCTTGTCGTCCGGCGGGCGCGGCACTTCGTTGCCCTTGGGGTCCATGCCCATCAGCGGCGGAATGTCGAGCGGCGACGGCAGGTAGTCGATCACGGCATCGAGCAGAGGCTGCACGCCCTTGTTCTTGAACGCCGAGCCGCACATCACCGGCACGAAGTGGAAATTGTTGGTGCCCTTGCGGATGCAGGCCTTGAGCTCTTCCACCGACGGCTCCTTGCCGTCGAGATAGGAGGTCATCAGGTCGTCGTTCTCTTCGACCGCGGCCTCGACCAAAGCGGTGCGCAGCTCCTTGGCCTTGTCGGCGTATTCGGCCGGGATCTCGATCTCGTCGAACTTCGCGCCGAGCTGCTCGTCGTGCCAGACCAGCGCCTTCATCTTGACGATGTCGACGATGCCCTTGAACTCGCTCTCGCCGCCGATCGGCCAGGTGATGATCATCGGGCGGGTGCCCAGACGGTCGATCATCATGTCGACGCAGCGTTGGAAGTTGGCGCCGGTGCGATCCATCTTGTTGACGAAGCAGATGCGCGGCACGTGATACTTGTCGGCCTGGCGCCACACGGTCTCGGACTGGGGCTCGACGCCGGCGACGGCGTCGAACACGGCGACCGCGCCGTCGAGCACGCGCATGGAACGCTCGACCTCGATGGTGAAGTCGACGTGGCCGGGCGTGTCGATGATGTTGATGCGGTGGTCTTTCCAGTAGCACGTCGTCGCGGCGGACGTGATCGTGATGCCGCGCTCCTGCTCCTGCTCCATGAAGTCCATGGTGGCGGCGCCGTCATGCACTTCGCCGATCTTATGCGACTTGCCGGTGTAATAGAGGATGCGCTCGGTCGTCGTCGTCTTGCCGGCATCGATATGCGCGGCGATGCCGATGTTGCGGTACTTTTCGAGCGGGGTCGTGCGGGCCATCTTGGACTCTCTGACTCTTTACCAGCGGTAGTGGGAGAACGCGCGGTTCGCGTCCGCCATCTTGTGCGTGTCTTCACGCTTCTTCACGGCCGAGCCGCGGTTGTTGGCGGCATCCATCAGCTCGCCCGACAGGCGGCCGGTCATGGTCGGCTCGTTGCGGGCGCGGGCGGCGATGATCAGCCAGCGGATCGCCAGCGCACGGCCGCGGTCGGCGCGCACTTCGATCGGAACCTGGTAGGTCGCACCGCCGACGCGGCGGGACTTCACCTCGATCGCCGGCGAGACGTTGCGCAGCGCCTCGTGGAAGATCTGGATCGGATCCTGCTTGGTCTTGGCCTGGATCGTGTCGAACGCGCCATAGATGATGCCTTCGGCGGCGGACTTCTTGCCGTCATACATCAGGCTGTTCATGAACTTGGCGAGGACGAGGTCGCCATATTTGGCGTCCGGGGTGATCTCGCGTTTATCGGCGCGGCGGCGGCGTGACATCTATCGGTGCTCCTTACTTGGGACGCTTGGCGCCATACAGCGAACGGCGCTGTTTGCGGTCCTTGACGCCCTGCGTGTCGAGCACGCCGCGGATGATGTGGTAGCGAACGCCCGGAAGGTCCTTCACGCGGCCGCCGCGGATCAGCACCACCGAGTGCTCCTGGAGGTTGTGGCCTTCGCCGGGGATGTAAGAGAGGGCTTCGTAGCCGTTGGTCAGGCGGACCTTGGCGACCTTGCGAAGCGCCGAGTTCGGCTTCTTCGGGGTCACGGTGTAGACGCGGGTGCAGACCGCGCGCTTCTGCGGGCAGCTTTGCAGCGCCGGAACCTTGTTGCGCCGGGGCTTCTCGCCGCGCGGCTTGCGGATCAGCTGATTGATCGTCGGCATTCGCTCTTCCCTATTCGCCCGGGCGACCATCGCCCACGCAGAAACAAAAGACCGGTGCCGGCCAAAGGCCCGCCCCGGTGATCCGCGGAGGACTGAGAGGAAACCTCTGAGTCGCGCGTTTCGCGTTCTAAACTGGCTTTCCGACAGCGTTTTGGCGGGAACCCGCCGACGGCCTGTCACTGAAAGGTCGCGCCTTATATTTCCCGGGGATGGGCGGGTCAAGCGCCAAAGTAAGGATATTTCAACTCGGCGTTTTGCGCCCGATGAGGCGCAGAAGACCGCGATATTGGCAAAGTCTGGCGATTGCGCGTATTATGCCCACAATACGCAACTTTTCGAGGTTCCGGTCATGCGCGACGAAGACACGGTCACAGTCACCGCGGCGGAATTCCACCGCAACGTCGGCCATTATCAAGACGTGGCGCTGACCAAGCCGGTGGCCATTACCAAGAACGGACGAGGCCGGACGGTTCTTCTGTCGGCAGAGGAATATGCGCGTCTGAAGCGACGCGACCGGCAAGTCTTTGCCGCGGGTGAAACGCCCGATCACATACTCGAGGCGATGCGCAACACACGCATGGATCCGAAATACGATTATCTGAACGAAGAACTTAAAGACTGGAAGCCGTGAACTTCCCAGCGCCGGAACCGGGCCTTGTCATTCGCTATTCGTATCTGTGGCGGCATGAAGCCCAAGCCGGGCGCGAAGACGGTGCGAAGGATCGGCCTTGCGCCATCGTCGTCAACACCAGGAACGAGGCTGGGCGCCTCGAAGTGACGGTTCTGCCGATCACCCACACGCCGCCGGCAAGAGTGCAGGATGCGGTCGAGATTCCCGCAATAACCAAAAAGCGCTTGGGCCTCGACGACGGAAGGTCCTGGATTGTAACAAACGAGACAAACGTCTTCTTGTGGCCTGGACCCGATCTGCGGCCATCAAGAAATGGCGATCTTTCGACGGTCGCGTTCGGCGTGCTGCCGCCAAACTTCCTCCGTTACGTCCTCGACAATTATCTTGAGCACGCTCGCAGCCAGAAAATCGCGAATACAAAACGCACGGAGTGATGCGCCAATTCGAAGCTGCGATGCGACTGCCGTCACAGCAGCGCGATACACGCGCGTATCGCGATCGCCATCAGGGCGACGGTCGAGAGCGAGAACACTGTGAAGCGCAAGGGCACGATGTTGACCGTGTTCTGGATCAGCGAGTGCACCACGCGCAGCGCGACATAGGCCCAGGCGAGTCCGATATAGATGATGTCGCTGTGGCCGGCGAGGACGACGTAGAACACCAGCGCGTAGAAGATCGTCGGCTGTTCCATCAGGTGGTTGTAGTTGTCGGCGACCTGGCGCACGCCGCTCGGCAAGCCATCGAGCGAGCCGGGATGGCGGGCGCTTTGCGGGTCGATCCGCGCCGCCTGGATCGCCGGAATGCGCGTCGCATACATCCAGATCCAGACGATAAGGCTCCACACGACCAGCGCCAGAACCGGTGTCAGCATCGAAGTCATAAGTGTGCCCTCCCCTGTGCCGCGGAGCCTAGCGCGAGTCGGGGTGCAGCGGATTGCGAATGGCGGTGCCGGTATTCGTGCCGTGAATGGCACCGGCCGAACTTTGCATAACTGCCACCCAAAATGAGTGTCATAGTTTTGCGCGACACTGCCCCAGGGTTCGGACCGCCGCCGCCGCGGCGCCCGCGTTGCTTCCCGCGTTTCGGCCTCATCGTTCGAACAGGAGAAGACGCATGTCCGACAAGCCCCAGATCAAGCCACAGCGGCCCAACATCCTGCTGATCACCTGCGACCAGTACCGCTTTCCGCGCTTCGCCTACGGCAAGGACCACGGCTTCGCCGAGCCGCTGAAGCAGATCCTGGGCTTCCAGGACACCGACCTCAGCACCAATCCCTATGCCAAATTCTTCCCCGGATTGATCCGCCTGCGGAACAACGCGACGGTGCTGCGCAACCATACCATCGCGGCGAGCGCCTGCACGCCGAGCCGCGCGGTGATCTATACCGGGCAATACGGCACGCGCACCGGCGTGACGCAGACCGACGGTCTGTTCAAGAACGGCGATGCTTCCAACTTCCCGTGGCTCGACGCCGCGGGCATCCCGACGCTGGGCGACTGGATGAAAGAAGCCGGCTATTCGACGCATTATTTCGGGAAGTGGCACGTCTCCAACCCGCCGGAGCATTCGCTCAAGCGCTACGGTTTCGACGATTGGGAAGCGTCCTATCCCGAGCCGCACGGCTCGCAGAACAACAATCTGGGCGTCTATCGCGACGTCGGATTCATGGACTCGGCCTGCGCCTTTTTGCGCCGTCAGGGACTCGCGACCAACTACAACCGCGTCTACGCCTCGATGCTGGCCTCCGATCCGGACAGCAGCGGGCCGGACGTCGCCGACATCAAGCCGTGGTTCGCGGTCGCGTCGTTCACCAACCCGCACGACATCGCGACCTATCCCGGCGTGATCGCGCAGGCCCTGCCCTCCGACACGCCGCCGCCCGGCAAGACCTTCACGCTGAAGGACGGCAAGACGGTCACCGTCGGGCCGTTCCAGACGGCGACGCAATCGATGTTCGGGCCGCTCACTGTGCCCAACCAGGGCGACGCGACGCCGCCGCCGGTCGCCGGCACGATGCGCGTTGCGCTCAACCCCGACGGCTTTCCGCAGGACTGCGCCAACAATCCGCAGACACAGCGCGAGACGCTCGAGGACAAGCCGACCTGCCAGCACGAATACGCCTACAAGATGGGCATGGCGTTGGGAGCCAAGGCCGGGTTCAACATCGTCGCCGGCATCCAGGGCGCGCTGCAGCAGCCGGACCAGCCGCCGCCGCTCGACTCGCAGCAGGCGATGGAGCTGGCCGTGGCGCTCGGCCTGCAGACCTGCATCCCGTTCCAATTGACCGACGATCCGGATGGTGGCGTGCAGCAATTCCTGCAGCTTTATGCCTGGCTGCACGCGGTGGTGGACGTGCATGTCAACGCGGTGCTGCAGGCGCTGGAGGATTCCGGCCAGGCCGACAACACGATCGTGATCTTCCTCGCCGATCACGGCGAATATGCCGGCGCGCACGGCATGATGATCGAGAAATGGCATACGGCGTACCAGGAATCGCTGCATGTGCCGGTGGTGGTGAGCTATCGCCCGGTGCTGCGCAACGCGGCGAAGCAGGCGGCGCAGAATGCCGGCGCCGACATTCCGAACAAGGTGGTGCCGCCGCACCCGCATCCGGAGATCCTGCGCCAGTGCGATGCGCTGACCAGCCATGTCGACATCCTGCCAACGGTGCTGGGCCTCGCCGGCTTCACGCCGGACGACATCAAGGGGTTCAGCAAGTCCTTGTCGCAGAGCCGGCCGGTGCCGCCGCTGCCCGGCGTCGACCTGTCGCCGCTGATCCGCGGCGAATGGGGGCCGCGCACCGTCAAGCATCCCGACGGCACGGAGCGCGAAGGCGTGCTGTTCATCACCGACGACGAGATCACCGCGCCGCTGTCGTTCCAGCGCGAGGCGGCGGACGAGCGCTCGCTCGCCGAGTTCGAGGTCTACAACAAGCTGGTCGAGGTGGTGCGCAGCGGCACGCCGAACAAGAAGGCGGTCAGCCTTGATCCCAGCTCGGTCAAGCAGCCCAACCATGTGCGCTGCGTGCGCACGGCGGAGTACAAGCTGGCGCGCTATTTCGATCCGTCGGGCGCTTATGCGCAGGAGTGGGAGATGTACGACGTCATCCACGATCCGATCGAGGCGGTGAACCTGGTGAGCGTGCAAGGCTCGCCGCCCAAGGCCGCGGCGACGCTGCCGAAAGGCGTTGATCGGGCGGCGTTGCAAGCGAAGATCGATGAGCTGGCGCTGTTGCTGGAGAAGCTCGAGCGGCATTATTTGTCGTAGAGCATTCTAGCTCTAGGCATGCCCACCCCACCGCCGTCATGGCCGGGCTTGTCCCGGCCATCCAGGATCACCCATGCCGAGTTGTGATTATGGATGGCCGGGACAAGCCCGGCCATGACGGTTGGGGGTGATGTTAGTGGGTGAAAAGCCTACAAGACGATCCGCTCGCAGCGCACGAGGCCGGGAAGGTCGCGCGCGATGTGCAGGCGATAGACGCACCCCTCCTCCGGCGGCGGCAGGCCGCCGCCGGAGCCTAGGGCCTCGAAAACAAGGTTTGGATTGCGATCCCAATCGAGCGCGAAGGGTTGCGCATCGCCCCGGCGCACGCGGATCAATGCGCCTTCGGTGGCGGCCATGTGTGCGATCAGTGAATCGGTGCTGGCGCTGAGGCGCGATACGAATTGTTCGGTGGCACGCTCGGCGTAGGGCGAGACGTCCTCGGCGCGGTAGAACGCTTCGACCGCGTGTTCGAGTTCGCCGCGGCGCTTGAGCAATTGCGCCAGCCAGGGGCAACCGGACTCGATGGCCAGCATGCGCCAGAACACCGCGACCTCGCGCAGCAGATCGAGTTCGGGCGAGCCTTCGATGCGCGCGAGATAGGCGTCGTCGATGGGCGGACACGGGCGGCCCTTGAGCAGGTCGAGCATGGCATTCTGGTGCTCAGCGAGGCTCAGCATGCACGAGCATCTCCTTGAGCGCGGCGAGTTCGGCGCAGATCGCGTCGGCGCCGAGGCTGGGCACCGCTTCCTTCAGGAATTCGAAAGTGACGGCGCGCAGGTTCGGCGCACGCGCCAGGATACTGGCGGCGAGCGTGCGCGTTTCGCCATCGGCGCGGCGCGAGTGGGAATCCATCCGGAAGCCGCGATGCACGCCGCCGCCGGCGACATGCATCTCGCGGGCGCGTGTCAGGTCGAGTTCGGCGAGGAAGCCTTCGGCATCGAACGCGAAGTTCTGGCGGTCGCAGACGAGATTGTAGGCGTCGACGATGAATTCGCAGCCGGCCTCGCGGGTCAACGCATTGAGAAAATCGGCATCCGAATACGTGCCGGGATAGTCCGGCAGGACGCGCACGACATGTTCGAGCGCGAAGGGCACGGGATAGCGCCGTCGCATCTGCTGTACGCGTTCGCAGATCAGATCCAGTGCCTCCTGACTGCGCGGCGGGGGCAGCATGGTGCCCAGCTGCTGACCGCCGACCATGGTGTAGGCGAGATGCTCGCTGTGCCAGGCGACCGGCAAATGCTCGAACAAGGTGTCGAGCAGGCGCAGATAATCTTCCGACCAGCCATCGGCCGACGCGATGGAGAGGCCGACGCCGTGGATGAGGAATTGCTTGTCGCCGCCGATCTCGACCAGCTCGGCGAGCGTTTCGCGGTCGATTTCGCTGCCGGCATCGGTGGCGCGCGAGATCGAGTCGGGGGAGATTTCGAGATAATCGACGAACCGCGCGATGCGATCGTAGAGCGCGGTGTCGCCGCCTTCATAGGTGACGGCCAACGACGTGCCGGCGGGGCGCTTGGCAGCGTCCCGCCGGTCCATCGGCCGGGATTGATCCAGCAACACGTTTGGCGTCAGCCGAACGTCGCCTTGACGCCGGGGACGTCGATCTTGATCGGCGTGCCCTGGCGCTCGACCGGATCGCCCTGGTGCAGGATCACATCGATGCCGAGCAGGCCGCAGCGCATGCAGCCGGCCTGGCCCAGGCCCTTCTTGAGCGCCAGGACCAGGTGATCGATGTCGATGTCAGGCCCACAGCTCAGGGCCAAGGTGCGCAACTTGCCGGGGCGCATCATGGCGGGGCCCGCCATCATGGTGCTGTCGGCCTGGGCCTCGGTCGTGCCCAATGCGGTCAGCGTCAGGCCGCCCAGGGCGGCGCCGGCAATCTTGAGAAATTCGCGTCGTTCCGTGTCATCGCTCATGGCAATTTCGCTCCTTTGGATTGGTTTTTTGAAAAGGGACGCTGCTCATCAAACGCGTGCACCGCGATCGCCCGCTCAGGACGCAGCGGGAAGCCGGAAACACATGGGCGGAGCGTTCTGAAGAACGTCGCGCATTACCAGCGTTCACATTCAATCACAGGTGGCGGTTCGCGGACAGGGGCGGCTTTTCCCGAGGCGGGGTGCGGTAAAACCACGTTCTGCGACTAATTCTCATTGACACCGGGATCGCGGCGGCTATGGTCCGGCAAGTTTGCGAACGATTATCAGTTTCAGCCTTGAGGGACCTTTCATGACTTCCGCCAAGACGAGCGACACGCTCGCCCGCACCGCCATCGGCCTGTCCGGCATCGGCATCACCTCGCTCGCCGCCCTGACGGGGGCGCAGGCGCAGCAGGTCGCGGCCAACACGACCAACGTCAAGACGATCGAGACCGTGGTCGTCACCGAGCGCCGCACCGCGATCGACCTTTTGCCGGCGAAGATCCTCGACACGCCGCAATCCATAAATGTGATCCCGGCGCAGGTGATCAAGGAGCAAGGCGTCAACAATCTGCAGGACGCGCTGAAGAACGTGCCGGGCATCACGCTGAACGCGGGCGAAGGCGGCACGCATGGCGACCTCGTCAACATCCGCGGCTTCGCGGCGGGCGACGACTATTTCATGGACGGGCTGCGCGACACCGGCCTCTATGACCGCGACACGTTCGATTACGAATCCGTCGAGGTCTACAAGGGCCCGGCTTCGACCCTGTTCGGCCGCGGTTCGACCGGCGGCGTGATCAACCAGGTGCTGAAGGCGCCGGAGCTGTTTCCGATCCTCGATTTCTCGGCGACCGGCGGCACCAATGGCGAAGTGCGCGGCACGGCGGACGTCAATTATGTGCTCGGCGACACCAGCGCGCTGCGCGTCAATCTGATGGTCCAGCGCAACAACCAGGAAGGCCGGCCGTTCTCGCGCAACCAGCGCTTCGGCGTGGCGCCGTCGATCGCGTTCGGTCTCGGCACCGACACGACCTTCACGCTGAAATACCTGCACCAGCAGGAAGACAACATCCCCGATTACGGCATCCCGTTCCTGTTCGGCAAGCCGGCGCCGGTAGCGCGCGACACGTTCTACGGCCTGCCGTCGGACGACCGCTTCAAGACCGAGGTCGACGTCGTGACGGGCCGCTTCGAGCATCGCTTCGACGACATGTTCACGATGAGCGACACGCTGCGCTACGGCCATTACTGGTTCGACAGCCGCCAGACCGCCGCGACCTATGGCACCGCGAACTGCTTCACCAGCGCAGCCAGCGCCGGGTTCTTCACGGGCGCGCCGCTGTGCTCGTCCCTGCCCGCGGCGAGCCGCTCGGCGGTGACGGCGACCAACCCGTTCTTCCCCGTGGTGGGCACGCCGCTCAGCGCGATCTTCGTGATGCGCGACCGCCCGAGCAGCAAGGGCACCATCGCCACGGTGATGAACGACCTCAACACCACGGCGAAGTTCAACGACGGTATCTTCGGCCACACGCTGATCGCCGGTGTCGACTACGACAATGAGAGCGCCGACCTGACACGCTTCACCAACCAGAACACCGTCATCGCGCCGACGCCCCTGCTGGCACCCGATCCGTTCGAGGCGTTCCCGGGCACGCAGACGGTGGTGCGGCAGAAGCCGATCACCAAGACCAACACGTTCGGCGCCTACCTCACCGACACGATCACGCTGGGCTCGCAATGGGCGCTGACCGCCGGGGTGCGCTTCGATCACTTCCGGGCGCGCTTCGACCAGAACATCGGCGCGCAGTCGCATTTCTCGCATGTCGACGACATCGTGAGCCCGCGCGCGGCTCTGGTCTACAAGCCGACGGACGACAGCAGCGTCTATTTCTCCTACGGCACCTCGTTCAACCCGTCGGCGGAGAACCTTGCGCTGGCGGCGAACAACCAGGCGCTGCCGCCCGAGAAGGATCGCACCTTCGAAATCGGCGGCAAGGCGCAGGTGTGGGACGGCCTCCTGTCGCTCACCGGGGCTGCGTTCATGACCGAGAAGACCAATGCCCGCATCACCGACCCGCTGGCGCCGGCGCTCCAGACCCTGGCCGGCACGGAGGACGTCAACGGCTTCGAACTGGGCGTCCAGGGCCGCATCACCGAGCATTGGGAGATCATCGCGGGCTACACCTATCTCGACCCGACGGCGATCGGCCTTGTCGCGGCGGGCGTGCACGGGCCTATCCCGAACACGGCGCACAACCAGGCCAATCTGTGGACGACCTATGATTTCGACGACGGGCTGAAGATCGGCGGCGGGATCAACTATGTCGGCCTGCGCCGCGCCGGGACGGACAATCTGATCGTGCCGGGGCAGATCATCACCGCGACGGTGCCGGGCTACGTCACCTACGACATGATGGTGGGCTACCAGATCAACGACACCTTTGCGTTGCAGCTGAACGGCTATAACCTGACCGACAAGTACTATCTCGTGAACTCGTACTACACGCGTCCGAACGAGAACCACACGGTGCCGGCGCCGGGCCGGACCTTCCTGCTGACGGCGACGGCGTCGCTGTAAGGACAAGCATGCTGTTGCATATCCCCAATGTGCTGACGCCAGACGAACTCACCGCCATCGGCGGGCGTCTGGCGGCGGCGCAGTGGGGCGACGGCAAGGTGACGGCCGGGCATCAATCGGCGCGGGTGAAGGAGAATCTCCAGCTTGCCGAAGGCAGCGCCGAGGCGCGCGAGCTGGGGCAGATGGTGCTGCGGGCGCTGGAGCGCAGCGCGCTGTTCATGTCGGCCTCCCTGCCCGCCGCGGTCTATCCGCCGCTGTTCAACAAATACGAAGCCGGGATGAATTTCGGCGCGCATGTCGACAATGCGATCCGGCTGGTACCGGGCACGCCGCGGCGGCTGCGCACCGATGTTTCCGCGACGCTGTTCATCAGCCGGCCGGAAGACTACGACGGCGGCGAGCTGATCGTGCAGGACACCTACGGCGCGCACAGCGTCAAGCTGCCGGCGGGCGACCTGATCCTCTATCCGGCGACCAGCCTGCACCGGGTGTCGGCGGTGATGCGCGGGGCGCGGATCGCGTCGTTCTTCTGGATCCAGAGCATCGTCAAGGACGATGCCGAGCGGCAGATGCTGTTCGATCTCGACCGCTCGATCGTCGAGATGGGGCAGCCGGACAGCGCGAACGCGCTGCGGCTGACGGCGCTCTATCACAACCTGATCCGCAAATGGGGCGAGCCGGCGTGAACGCGGCGCAGCCGAAAGACGCGTGGCGCGTCGCGGCGCTCAGCATGATGTCGCCGGAGGAATTGCGCGCGCTGCTGACGGGCGGCGACGCGGCGGCGTGGGTCGAGGCGGCGGCGGCGTGCGGCATGCCGGAGGCGCAGGTGCGGCTCGGGCGCATGCTGCTCGAAGGCCAGGGCGTGGCGCGGGACGCGCAGGCGGCGTTCGCGTGTTTCCTATGCGCCGCCGAATCGGGCGATGCCGATGCGCAGAACATGCTGGGGCGCTGTTACGAAAACGGCTGGGGCACGTCGCGGGATTTCGCGCGCGCCGCCGAGATGTATCGCGTGGCGGCAGACGCCGGCCTCGCCTGGGCGCAGTACAATCTCGGGCATCTGATGCTCGATGGGCTGGGTACGCCGCGCAACCGCAATGCCGCGTTCCTCTGGTACATGCGCGCGGCGACGCAAGGCCATGAGCGCGCGATGAACCTGGTGGCGCGCTGTTTCGAGCAGGGCTGGGGCGTGCCGCGCGACGTGGCGTCGGCGCGCAACTGGTACAAGAAATCCGCCGAGGGCGGCTATTTCCGCGGCGCCTACAATTACGCGACGATCCTGAGCGCAGAAGGCTGTGTCACCGGCGCGTTGCGCTGGTACCGCCAGGCGCTCGATACCGCGCCGGAGCCGACGCGGAGCAACATCGCCGGCGCGATGCGCGAGCATCCCGAAGCGCGGGTCCGGGCGCTCGCCGCGGCCTGAGGCGTTGGGGCCGTACGTTTTGCCGCAGGCGCCCGTCTGATCCGCAATTCCCTGGTCCCGTAGATGTCCTTGGCGGGGGCGCCCATCGGCCGACAGGCCGATGTTGTGTGCATAGGGATGATAGCCATGGGTTCGGCTATTCGTTGGGCTTTGCTGCTCGGCCTGGGGGGTTGGGCGGCGGTACTTTTGATTTGCGCCTTCGTGCATTTGATCGGTTAGCGGCGACGTCAGGCGCTCGCGAACAAGTCGCGCGGGCGGCCGACCACAACCGACTCGAAATCGAGCAGCGCGCGCTTGAGGGGTAAGCCGCCGCCGAAGCCGACCAGCGCGCCGCCGGCGCCGACGACGCGGTGGCACGGCACGATCAGCGGGATCGGGTTGCGGTTGCAGGCGACGCCGACGGCGCGGGCCGCGCTTGGATCGCCGAGCGCCTTGGCGATCGCGCCATAGGTGACGGTCTCGCCGAACGGGATTTTCAGCATCTCGTGCCAGACACCGCGTTCGAAGTCGCTGCCGCCTTCGAAATGGAGCGCGAGGTCGAAGTCGCGGCGCGCGCCGGCGCAATACTCTTCGACCTGGGTGCGGACGGAGGCGAGGGCCGCGTCGTCGCGATTGCCGCGCGGTCCGTCGGCGCGGTTGGCGTGCAGCCAGAAGCGCGTCACCCGGCCCACGCCGTCGATGGCGGCGGCGAAGCGCGAGAACTTGCTCTCGATCGGGCTCCAGCGGATCGGTGCGTCGGTCATGGATGGAAGATGGGGCGCCGCGCCGCCGTCTTCCACCCAAATCTTGCTGACCGCGTCCGAAAACGGCCAGACGCACCCTACTCCGCAGGCGGTTGCCAGAGCTCGATCTTGGTTCCGTCGGGATCGAGGATCCAGGCGAACTTGCCCATGCCTTCCATCTCCTGGCGGCCGCTCACCGCGACGCCTTTGGCTTCGAGGCCGGCCAGGAACGCATCGAGATCGTCGACCGCGAAGTTGACCATGAAGTCGCGCGTCGAAGGCTCGAAGTGGTCGGTGTCGGCCTTGAACGGCGACCAGACCGCGTAGCCCGGGCCGCCGCCCGCCGTGCCGATCATGGCACCGCCCCAACCCTCGACCGCGACGCCGAGGACGTCGCTATACCAGACGGCGAGCGCCTTGGGGTCGGGGCTTTTGAAGAATATTCCGCCGATTGCGGTGATCCGTGCCATGTGTCGTTCTCCTTGGTTGATCAGTCTATCAGCGGCGCGCGGGGAGGAAACGGCTGTTGCGCAGCAGGCCCGCCGAGATCAGCGAGACCAGGACGCCGACCGGGAATATCTCGCTGAACGTGGTCGGCAGGCGATAGAAGGGATTGTCATAATCGCGTTTGAACTGCGCCGCCTCGGCGACGACCCTGGCCAGCGCCGGGCCGGACGCATGCCGCGCCCTGGCGTGGGCGATCATCATCCTTGCGTAGTCGCCGCCGAAATCCATGTGGTTGACGACGAGCACCAGCTCCCAGGCCAGGACGTAGAAAATGCCGGCGACGACGCTGATGCCGAGGCCGACCGCCAAAGCGGGCAGGAATTTGATCACGCCGCCCTGGACCGCGTCGCGCTGGTGCTTGATGCCGAGGAAAACGGTGGTGAGCGCGATCAACATGGTGGCGTAGCCGATCAGCATCGCCATGCCGTCGGGGATGTGGTTCGCGAACTGCCACGGGATGGTGAAGGTCGGGATGCCGACGATGATCCCGCCGATCACGCCATAGACCAGGATGTTGCGCAGCATGGTGAGCCCCTCTTGCGATGTGCGACGCGCCGACCATTGCCGCGCGGGCGGCGGCGCGTCTATCGCCCGAAAGGGTGATTTGGGCGGATTCGCCCGAAAAATCAGACGATTCCGAGCTCGCGGGCCTTGGCGATGGCCTCGGTGCGGCGGCCGGCGCCGAGCTTTTCGAGGAGGCGGGCGACGTGGGTCTTTACCGTGTTGGGCGAGACGTCGAGGCGGGCGGCGATCTCCTTGTTGGAGCGGCCGGCGGCGATCTCGTGCAGGACCTCGAGCTCGCGGGCGCTGATGCCGAGGGCGGCGAGGGCTTGCGGGTTGCCGGCGGCAGTTGGCATAGCGGGGGTCGGGGCGCCGAACAGGCGGATGCCGACGAAGATGCCGAGCAGCAGGAAGCCGAGCGCGATCAGCGCGATGTAGATGTCGGCGGTGTGGGCGCGGGCGACGGCCTGGAAGTCGAGCCATTGCAGCGCGACCGTGCCGGCGGCGAGCGCGACGCCGTAGAGCGCGATGGTCTTGCCCATGCCGGGCGGGATGAGGGGCTTGGCGGCCATAGGCGGATTTCAGCATGGGTCGCGGGCAACAAAAAGGGCCGCTGTTGCCAGCGGCCCTTTGTTCTGTGTGGGGCGGCTCCCTCCGTCACGCCCGAAGTGGGCGTGCCACCTCCCCCGTGAACGGGGGAGGATAAGGGGGCGGCGCTTACTCCGCGGCGACCGGGCCTTCGATCTGGGCGATGGGAGTTGCGGCCTTGGCCTGCTCTTCCTGGATCGCCTTGTCGCGCTCGGTGGCCACGTGGCGGAGGCGCGCGATGGCGCCGCCGGTGCCGGCCGGGATGAGACGGCCGACGATGACGTTCTCCTTGAGGCCTTCCAGCGTGTCGACCTTGCCGTTGACGGCGGCGTCGGTGAGCACGCGGGTGGTCTCCTGGAAGGACGCGGCCGAGAACACCGAGCGCGTCTGCAGCGACGCCTTGGTGATGCCCAAGAGCACCGGACGGCCTTCGGCGATCTTGCCGCCGGCCTCCGTCGCCTTCTTGTTGGCCTCGTCCATCTCGAGCTGGTCGACCTGTTCGCCGGCGAGCAGCGTGGTCTCGCCGCCCTCGGTGACTTCCAGCTTCTGCATCATCTGGCGGCAGATCACTTCGATGTGCTTGTCGTTGATCTTCACGCCCTGCAGGCGATAGACGTCCTGGATTTCCTTGACGAGATAGGTCGCCAGCTCTTCCATGCCCTTGATGCGCAGGATGTCGTGCGGCGAAGGATTGCCTTCGACGATGTAGTCGCCCTTCTCGACGAAGTCGCCCTCGCGGACCGAGATGTGTTTGCCCTTCGGGATGAGATACTCGACGGGCTCCAGCTTCTCGTTCTTCGGACGCACGATGACGCGGCGCTTGTTCTTGTAGTCCTTGCCGAACTCGACGAAGCCGTCGGCTTCCGCGAGCACCGCGGCTTCCTTGGGCTTGCGCGCCTCGAACAGCTCCGCCACGCGCGGCAGGCCGCCCGTGATGTCGCGCGTCTTGGCGCCTTCGGTGGGAATACGCGCGAGCACGTCGCCGGCGCGGACCTCCGAGCCGTCCTCGACCGACAGAATGGCGTCGACGGAGAGCGCATAGCGCGCGTCGCCGCCGCCCGGCACCTGGACCGGCTTGCCCTTCTTGTCGACGATCGCGATGGTCGGCCGCAGCTCGGTCGCCTTGGCGCCCGTGCCGGTGCGGCTGTCGATCACGACCTTGTTCGACACGCCGGTCTTTTCGTCCGACACGTCGCGGATGGAGACGCCGTTGATCAGCTCCTCGTACTTCACGATGCCTTCGACATCGGTGAGCACGGGCAGCGTGTTCGGGTTCCATTCGGCCAGGCGATCGCCGCGCTTGACGTTGGCGCCTTCGTCGACCTTGAGGCGGGCGCCGTAGACGATGCGGTAGGACGCCCTCTCCTGCCCCTTGGGGTCGGTGATGACGGCCTGCATGTTGCGGCCCATCGCGATCAGCTCACCGTCGGAGTTCTTGACGATGTTGCGGTTCACGATCTTGATCTTGCCGTCATAGGACGCCTCGATCTTGGACTGACCCGCGACCTGCGCCGCGCCGCCGATGTGGAAGGTGCGCATGGTGAGCTGGGTGCCCGGCTCGCCGATCGACTGCGCCGCGATCACGCCGACCGCTTCGCCGATATTGACCGACGTGCCGCGCGCCAGGTCGCGGCCGTAGCACTTGCCGCACACGCCGTCCTTGAGCTCGCAGGTCAGCACCGAGCGGACGCGAACCCGCTGGATGTGCGCCGCATCGATCCTGTCGGCGATGTCCTCGGTCACTTCCTTGCCGCGCTTGACGATGACGTCGCCGGTGTCCGGATGCTTGACGTCTTCCGCGGCGGTACGGCCGAGGATGCGCTCCGGCAGCGACGACACGATCGTGCCGCCGTCGATTTCGGCCTGGACGTAGACGCCCTTCTTGGTGCCGCAATCTTCGGTGGTGATGATGCAGTCGTTGGCCACGTCGACAAGACGGCGGGTGAGATAACCCGAGTTCGCCGTCTTCAGGGCGGTGTCGGCCAGACCCTTGCGGGCGCCGTGGGTCGAGTTGAAGTACTCGAGCACGGTGAGGCCTTCCTTGAAGTTCGACAGGATCGGGGTCTCGATGATCGAGCCGTCGGGACGCGCCATCAGGCCGCGCATGCCGGCGAGCTGCTTCATCTGCTGCGGCGAACCGCGGGCGCCCGAATGGCTCATC
>OUNM010857329.1_pt1 | contig 17609 bp, 17 predicted proteins | sample 1769961 | NCBI WGS metagenome assembly OUNM01 (sample SAMEA3914820, study PRJEB12502) | metagenome | biome: forest; material: soil | place: USA | collected 2012-03-12 | depth 0.3 m
CTTCTCGACCGTGTGCTTGAACACGTTTTCCAGCAGCGGTTGCAGGCTCATCACGGGCAAGGGCTGGGCCAGCAGGGCCTCGTCGATGCGCCAGCCGATCTCGACCCGGCCGGCGAAGCGCTCGGCCATCACGCCGGCATAGCTTTGCGCGATCGCCAGCTCGGCCTTCAGCGGCGCCTCGTGGGCCTCGCCCAGCGCGAGGGTGGCGCGCAGCATCTCGGCCAGTTGCTGGAGGGTGGCGTCGGCCTTGTCGACGTCGACGTGCATCAGCGAGGACACCGTGTTCAGCGCATTGAACAGGAAATGGGGCTGCATCTGCTGGGCCAGGCGCTGCAGCTGGGCCTGCTGCTGGAGGGCGATCGCCCGCTGCGCGCGGAGCTCGGCTTCGACCAGCGCCAGGTAGGACTTGATGCCGAAGCGGACCGCGGTGAACAGGCCGGCGAAGATCGAGATCTTCATCGACTCGTAGACGAACAGGCGCGGCCATGGATCATGGTAGTAGGTGGCCCCCATCAACGCATACACGGCGTGGCGGATGCCGAAGGCGAGCGGCGTGAAGACGATCCACCAGACCGGCAGCCACAGGGCCTCGCGCGCAAACCAGCGCAGCGGACTGCCGAGCAGTCCGTCATGCCTGCGCCCGAAGCGCACCTGCAGCACGACCATCGCGCTTGCCACCAGCGCCGACGAGCCTTCCCACAGGATCGGCTTCCACAGATCGGGACTATGTTCGTTACGCTGGAAATCCTGGACGGCCACCAAAATCATCAGGGTCCAGAACAGAACCCAGGCCAGGACGAACACGAGGTTTCGGCGAAAAGCAGGCATCGCTGGATGATGTGCCATCATTGCCAGCGTGTCAACAATCGGAGGCGTCTGCAGTCGCCAGGCAGGCGGACTATCGCTTGCAGGCGACATCGAAGGCGCCTTCGTCGGCCAGCGCAGCTGCCTGCTCGATCAATGCACGCATCTTGGCTTGGTTCTGGATGCGCATGGGGAAATAAAGAAACAGGCCGGACGTCTCCGGGACATACTGCGTCAGCACCCGTACCAGGCGCCCGTACTTCAGGTCCTCTTCGATCTCGAGATCCGGAAGACAGGCGATGCCCATGCCCTGGCGGGCCCACTCGGCAATCATCTGCGTATCGTTGGCGGTGAGGGCGGCATCGGTGTCGAGCAGGACATCCCCTTCGGGTCCGAGCAGCCGCCATGGCGGCAGGCGGCCGGACGTGTTGAAGCGGTAACGGAGCGTGGGATGCCGCAGCAGGTCCTGCGGCCGCTCGGGGATACCCGCTCGTTCGAAGTAAGCGGGGGCCGACACGATCGACCAGGGCAGGGGGCGGCTCAGACGGATCGCCACCATGTCCTGTGCGATCGACTGTCCCAGCCGGATTCCGGCATCGTAGCCCGCTGTCACCAGGTCGACGAGGCCGTCGTCCAGCGACAGGTCGAAGCTGATGTCGGGATAGGTAAGGCGCATGTGCGGCACCAGATGCCTGGCGACGAGAAAGCCGAAGCTGCGTGGCGCGGTGATGCGCAGGTGCCCGGACGGACGGCTCTGGAAATGCGAGAGCTCGCTGAATGCATTGTCGATCTGGCGGATAGCCGGCTCGAGAGCGGCGAGCAGGCCGGCCCCGGCTTCCGTCAGCGACACACTGCGCGTCGTGCGGACGAACAGCGCCACGCCATGCTGTTTCTCGAGGACACGCACGCCCTTGCTAACCGCCGTCGGCGAAATATTCAGCAATCTTGCGGCATGCGTAAAGCTGCGTTGGTCGGCTACTGCAAGGAAAAGCCGTATCAGGTCGAGGGAGCTCATGTCGCCTTATTTTGAACCTTGGGTTCATAAAGCATGTTCATAACCGTGGTTTTTCTTCATGGTCCTTGACTCTACACTGAGCGTACATTTTTAGGGAGACCGACATGAATCCTCTACCACAGCCCATTGCGGAGTACATCGACGCCACGAATGCGCAGGACCCGAAGCGCATTGCGGCATCCTTCCACGTCCATGCCGTCGTCCACGACGAAGGGCATATGTGGCGCGGTCGCGGCGACATCGAAGCCTGGGCCCGCGACAGCGCGGCGCGCTATCAGTCCGTGATCGAGCCTCTAGGCCTGGACGCATCCGATGGCCGGCATACCTTGCGCGCTATCGTCCGGGGCAACTTCCCTGGCAGCCCCATCACCTTGCGCTTCGACTTCCGGCTGCAGTCCGGCGGTATCGACTCGCTGGAGATCGGCTCATGAGCGGCTACGACTTCGTGGGCAAGCACGCTCTCGTCACTGGCGGCACCAAGGGCATGGGCGCAGCCATCGTCCGCAGGCTCGTGCAGGGCGGTGCATCGGTGATCGCGACGGCGCGCGGCCTGCCGGCGGAGCCCTTGGCTGCAGTCCGCTATCTCGAAGCAGACGTGGCCACGGCCGAAGGAGCAAGCCTGGTGGCCGACGTCGTGCGGCAGGAGTTCGAGCACCTGGATTTCCTCGTCAACAACGTGGGCGGTTCTTCCGCGCCGGGTGGAGGGGCGCTTGCGCTCACCGATGCGATGTGGGAAGCGGCGATCCAGGCCAACCTGATGTCGGCTGTGCGGCTCGACCGCGCCTTCCTGCCGGCCATGCTCGAACGCGGTGCCGGCGCCATCGTCCACATCACGTCGATCCAGCGGCGCCTGCCCTTGTTCGAGTCGACCGTTGCCTATGCCGCCGCCAAGGCCGCACTGGCCAACTACAGCAAGTCGCTGGCCAACGAGTTCGGCCCGCATGGTGTGCGCGTGAACAGCGTCGCACCCGGGTTCATCGAAACCTCCGCCGCGCAGGCCCTCATCAAGCGAATGGCCGTACACCGTGAAGGCACCGAAGACGAAGCAAGGCAACAGCTCATCACATCCCTGGGCGGCATTCCGATCGGCCGCCCCGGCAAGCCCGAGGAAGTCGCCGAACTGGTCGCGTTTCTACTGTCGCCGCTCGCAGCCTCCGTCCATGGCGCCGAATTCGTGATCGACGGCGGCACGATCCCGACGGTCTAGCCGGCTTCGGATCGGTCGATCCGAAGCCTCAATCTTGCAGCTCATCCTCGCCCGGCTTGCGCCCGCGGCCGCGGTCGAGCGGCGCCTTCATGCCTTCGACTTCGCGCATGAATTCGTCGATGCCGTGGTCGCGGCTGACCCGCAGCCCGGGCGGCATCAGCACCGCCATGTAGAGCTCGTCCGCCAGGCGTCCGGTGCGCTGCAGGTTGTAGGCCAGGATCAGGCCGGAGCCCAGCACCGCCAGGCCGGCGGCGATCCAGCGGTAGCGCAGCCGGTTCTGCGGATTGACGGTACAGAGGTGGAAATAGACCATGGCGGCCACCAGCAGCGTCGCCGCGTGCGAGGCATAGCGGGTGAAGAACTCGGCCGAAAAGGCATAGGCGGCGGTGGCGAGCAGCATCGCCACCAGGCCCAGGGCGGCCAGCCCGCAGCCGCACACGAACAGGTGGCGGCCCAGGCGCGCATGGCGTCCGAACAGGCGGTTGGCGAAGGCCCACACGCCGGCCCACAGCAGGGCCGCGCCGACGCCCCATGCCAGGGCCTCGAAATAGCGCACGAACTCGAAGTATTGCGTGTCGCTGAGCCAGCGCGCGAACAGGGCGCAGGCGCCGGCCAGCAGGATGCCGGCGGTGCCGGGCAGCGCGCCTTCCCAGCGGTGGAAGGTGCGGTCCTCGAGTTCCGGCGCCACCGGAAAACTGGCCGCCCGCACCCGCAGCGAGGTATGGCCGATGCGCACCACGGTATCCCCGGACAGCACCACTTCCTGCAGCCGCTTGCCGCCATGATTCAGGCCGTTCCTGCTGCCGAGGTCGCGCAGCACCAGGCGTCCGGCATTGTCCAGCTCGATGCGCGCGTGGCTGGCGGCCACGTAGTCGTCGTCGAGGATCAGCTCGTTGTCGTAGCCGCGGCCGATCCGGATCGGCAGGGCGTCCACGCAGTGGCGCTGCAGCACGTCGCCGTTGCGCGCCAGGGTCTCGATATACCAGGGGCCGCTCATCGCGCCGGCCCCCGGGGCTGGCTTCGTCCCAGCGAGGACAGGAAGGCGCGGGTGGCGCGCATGCCGTTCTCGTAGGAGACGCCGGCCAGGTCGAGACGGCTCTGCAGGCTGGCCCGAGCGTCGTCGGTGCTGGCCGTGAGCAGGGTGAAGTTGTACAGACCGGCGAACTTGCGGTAGGCGCGCACGCAGGTGACGGCGCGCAGCGGCAGGCTGGCCGTGTGCACGAACTGCTCGGTGCAGGACGGCCGGGTCAGGCGCACGTCGCGCGAGGCGCCGATGCGGTCGACCCGGAAGCGGGCGCTGGCCAGCGCCGCGAACTGCAGCGGATGCATGCCGGCCGAACGCAGGTAGAGGTGGGACATCGACACATGGCCGGTCTGCTGGGAATCGGAGACGTAGACCGCCACTTCCATCGCGCAGCTGACGGAGTCGCCGGTGAATTCGGCTTCGAGGCGGAAGTTGGTGCGCCCCCAGCAGCGCAGCTGCTGCGATTCGCGCACCGGCACGTGGTAGGGCCCCATGGTCTTGATCGACAGCGGCTCGGCCAGCAGGCGGTCGATCATCTCGCGCTGGTGGGCCAGCAGCTGCTGGGCGATCAGCGGATTGAAGTTTTTCGGCGGATGCGGCTGCAGGGCCACCTTGCGCAGCAGTTCCTGGGCGTAGCGCACCGGCACCAGGAAGCTGACCGACTCGCCGTCGCGGCGCTTCGAGACGTTGATCCCGGCCACGGTGCCGGAGGCCGTCACGCTGGGGCCGCCGCTCATGCCCGAGTTGATCGGTCCGGTAAAGATCAGCTGGTCGTAGAAGCTGCGCGTGACCACGCCGTTGTAGGCGCCCTCCGAGATCGCGAAGCCGAGGTCGAGAGGATTCCCCAGCGAGTACAGGTACTGGCCCTGGGTCAGCCTGACCGGATGGTCGGGCACCTGGAAGAAGCCGGTGCCTTCGCGGTTCACGCGCACCACCGCGAGGTCGTGCAGGACGTCGACCGCCAACAGCTCGACCGGGCCGGTCCTGCCGTCGGTGTCGACGTACTCGCCGATATAGACGTCGGGATCGAGCGCCATCTGCGACACCACGTGGTAATTCGTCAGCACCAGCCTGCTGGTGCCGACCAGGAAGCCCGAACCGACCGTGGACTGGCTGCGGCCGTTCTTCAGCAGCATGCGGATCTGCAGCAGGTCGGCCTTGGCGGCGGAATACAGGTCCTGGGCGGCGGTGGAGGGCGGCGGCAGGGCCGCGGTTTCGTCGGTTTCGCCGGGGAGGGGAGCGGGTGGCGTGGTGGCGGGCGGCGTGGCCGGAGGGATCACCAGCGGCGGCTGGGGCGCCTGCTTGCCGCCGGCGCCCGTCGAGGCGCTCTTCTGCGCAACAGGCGCGGCGCCGGCGATGGCGCAGAGCAGGCACAAGAGGGTGACAAGCGGGAGCGGGCGCATTCCATTCGTCGTTGGCAAGATGACCGGAGTTCATCTTGCCAGAAGATGCAGGAGGGTAGCGCTCGATGGTGCACCGTCATCCCCGCCTTCGCGGGGACGACGTCAAATACTTACAGCTCGCCGTCGAGAACCGGCTCAGCCGCCGGCGTCATCATATGCCCCAGCTTCGCCTGCTTGGTATTCAGGTAGTTGTTATTGAAGGCGTTGCGGTTCACCAGCAGCGGCACGCGTTCGGCGACGTCGAAGCCGAGCTTGGTCAGGGCGTCGATCTTGCGCGGGTTGTTGGTCATCAGGCGCACCGACTCGATGCCGAAGTGGGCCAGCATCGGCTGCACCAGCTCGTAGTTGCGGGCGTCGGCGTGGAAGCCGAGTTGCAGGTTGGCTTCGACCGTGTCGGCGCCGGCTTCCTGCAGGCGGTAGGCGCGGATCTTGTTCACCAGGCCGATGCCGCGGCCTTCCTGGCGCAGGTAGAGCAGGATGCCGCGGCCTTCGGCGGCGATCTTCTTCAGCGCGCCTTCGAGCTGGGCGCCGCAGTCGCAGCGTTGCGAGAACATCACGTCGCCGGTCAGGCACTCCGAGTGGATGCGCATCAGCGGCGCTTCGCTCGTGGACAGGTCGCCCAGCGTCATCGCCAGGTGCTCCTTGCCGGTGGCATGCTCGACGAAGGCGTGCAGCGTGAACTGCGCCCACGGCGTCGGCAGGGTGCACGACGTGACGTAGTCGACGAGGTTGGACGAAGCGGCGGCGTTGTCTTGCATGACTGGTTCCTGAAGCGATAACGATCGATGCGATCAACCCAGGGTTTGGAAAAAATAAACCTGCGGTTTATACGCAACTAAACCTGAAGTTTAGCGGAAATCCGGCATGGCCGTGTGGCGCCGGGTGTTTACCCACGTTCACACTGTGTCCGTAGGGCATCATCGTGTGCTACGCTGGCGGCGGCCTTTTCCCCGATGATCCCGATGCCGTCCTCACGCACCTTCCCCCGCAATCTGCTGCCGCGCCGCCTGGGCGCCTGGCTGGCGCTCGCCTTCACCCTGCTGACCGTTGCCCTCTCGGTGCTGCTCGTCACCGTCATCGAGCGCAGGAATACCGAACAGGTCAAGTCCAATATCGGCCACAGCCTGGCCGAGCTGGCGCTGCAGACCTCCGACAAGCTCGAGCGCGGCATGTACGAACGCTATCGCGAAGCGCACCTGATGGCGCAGCGCCGCGGTCTGCGTCCGGAAACCCCCTTGAAGCGGCGCCGCGAGACCCTGAACCAGCTCCAGGACAGCTACGGCTACTACAGCTGGATCGGCGTGGCCGGCATGGACGGCAAGGTACAGGTGGCGGCCAAGGGCCTGCTGGAGGGGGCGGACGTGTCGAAGCGCCCGTGGTTCGGCAGCGCCCTCAAGGGCGTGCATGCCGGCGACGTGCACGAGGCGGTGCTGCTGGCCAAATTCCTGCCGCAGCAGCAGGAACCCTGGCGCTTCGTCGACGTCGCCTTCCCGGTGCGGAACGATGCCGGCCGCGCCGAAGGCGTGCTGGGCGTGCACCTGTCCTGGCAATGGGCGCGCGACGTCGAGCGCTCGGTGATCGCGCCGATCGCCGCGCGGCGCCAGGTCGAGGCCCTGATCGTCGACGCCAAGGGCATGGTCCTGCTCGGCCCCGAGGGCTTGCAGGGCAAGACCCTGTCGCTGGCCAGCCTGACGTCGGCGCAGGCGCAGAAGGAGGACGGCTACCTGGTCGAGAAGTGGCCGGACGGCGTCTCCTACCTGGTCGGCTTCGCGCGCGGCCACGGCTATGCCGAATATCCCGGCCTCGGCTGGACCGTGCTGGTGCGCCAGAACGTCGACGACGCCTACGCGCCGGTACGCCGCCTGAGCGAATACGGCCTCACCGCCGGCATCCTGCTAGCGGGCCTGTGCTCGATGGCCGGGGTGCTGGTGGCGCGCCGCATCACCCGTCCGCTGGACGAACTGGCGCGTTCAGCGCGCGGCATCCGCGAGGGCGAACCGGTGACCATCAGCCCGGGCCGCGGCGGCTACGAAGAGGTCGAGACCCTGTCCGGCACCCTGAACGCGCTGGTGGCCGACCTGGTCCGGCGGCGCGGCGAGCTGGAAGACCTGAACGCCACCCTCGAACTGCGGGTCGAGCAGCGCACCCGCGAACTGGAGCAGGCCTTGAGCACGGTGCGCGCCAGCCAGCAGCGCATCGTGAACATCATCGAGACCGCCCAGGACGCCTTCATCAGCGTCGACCTCGACGGCCGCATCACCGACTGGAACTCGGCCGCCAGGGACATGCTGGGCTGGACCCGCCAGGAAGCGGTCGGCCGGCTGCTGACCGACATCGCAATCCCCGAAAGCCACCGCGCCAGCGCGCAGCGGGCCCTGCTGCATTTCCGTGAAACCGGCGAGCTGGCGCTGCTCGGCCACCGTGTCGAACGCAACCTGGTGCGGCGCGACGGCACCGAGATCACGGCCGAGATGACGGTGGGCCTGGTCGGCACCGGCGAGGGCGTGTTCTTCAGCGTGTTCCTGCACGACGTCTCGGAGCGCAAGCAGGTCGAGCGCATGAAGAACGAGTTCATTTCCACCGTCTCGCACGAGCTGCGCACGCCGCTGACCGCGATCAGCGCCTCGCTGTCGCTGCTGAAGGACGGCATGGCAGGCGAGCTGCCTGCGGATGCGCAGGGCCTGGTCGGCATCGCCTGCGCCAGCTCCGAACGCCTGGTGCGCCTGATCGGCGACGTGCTCGACATCCAGAAGATGGAAGCGGGGCAGATGGACTACCGCTTCGAGGCGCAGCCGGTGGCGCCCGTGGTGGAGGGCGCGGTGGCGGCGATGGCCAGCTTCGCTTCCCAGGCCGGCGTGCGCCTGGCCGTCGAGGCGGAAGGCGATGCGCAGGGACTGCGCGCCAAGGTCGACCGCGACCGCATCACCCAGGTGCTGACCAACCTGCTGTCGAATGCGATCAAGTTTTCCGCGCCGGGCGGCGACGTGCTGACCCGCCTGGAGCGCGATGGCGGAATGCTCCGGATCGCCGTGATCGACCACGGCGCCGGCATTCCGGAAGCCTTCCGCGAGCGCATCTTCCAGCGCTTCGCCCAGGCCGATTCGGCCGACTCGCGCCAGAAGGGCGGCACCGGGCTGGGCCTGAACATCTGCAAGACCATCGTCGAGGAGCACGGCGGCCGCATCCGTTTCGAGAGCGTGGAGGGCGAGGGGACCAGTTTCTTCGTCGAGCTGCCGGCTTTAACGATGGCCTAAGTGTTTCCGCCGCCAGCTCGTGTTAAGTTGTCATCGGTCCCCTTTTTGAACGAGCCCGACGCAATGATCCTCGACATCCTTTTCCAGGCAGGTGGCGAAGTCGCACTGACCGTCGCCGCGCGGCGCAGCAAGGTCGTGCGCAGGTTGCTCGTCGCCGCATGCCTGTTGCTGGCGGCGCTCATCCTCTTCTATGCGCTTGCCTGAGCCGTCCCGGGTAGTCCGCTGGAAGGCCGTCGAGGGCGAGGGCCTCGAACACCTGCTGCTGCGCGTGGACGACGCCGGCGTGAGCGCGGCCGGGATGATCATCGGCGAGCGTTTCGGCGAACCCTATGCCGTGCGCTACGACATCATTTGCGATGCGGGCTGGTGCGTGCGCCGGCTGAGCGTGGACAGCCTGGACGGCGGCGGCCTGGTCCTGCTGGGCGACGGGCAGGGCCGCTGGACCGATGGCGCCGGCCAGCCGATCGAAGCGCTCGACGGCGCCATCGACGTCGACCTGACCGCCAGCTGCTTCACCAATACCTTGCCCTTGCGCCGCCTCGGCAGCGCCCTGGCCGGGCGCACCGAGATCGCCGTGGCGTATGTGAATATTCCCGGGATGGCGTGCACGCCGGCGCGGCAGGCCTATACCCGCATCGCGCCGGGCCGCGTGCTGTACGAAGGGATCGGCAGCGACTTCCAGGCCGAACTGGAAGTCGACGAGGACGATCTCGTCCTGCGCTATCCCGGACTATTCGACCGCATCGAGGCCCAGGCGATCGCCTAGCCTTTGCCGGTACAGGGGCAGCACGTGATCGCGGGTCAGCGGGGCGAGTTCGCGCGCCGTCGCGGATTCGGCATCGACCCAGACCGCCTCTTCGATCTCGGCCGCGGGCACGACAGCGGCGTCCACCCGGATCTCATACAGCTCGCAGCACACCTCGAAGCCCGGCTCGTTCGCGGCCGGCGCGCTGAAGCGTCCAAGAAAGCGCGCCTGTGCGATATCGGCATCGATATCCAGCTCTTCCTTCAATTCCCTGCCGAGCGCGTCTTCGGGATGCTCGTCCGCTTCGATCTTCCCGCCGGGCTGCATGAAGGCCTTGGTGCCGCGCTTGCGCACCAAGAGCGTTTTTCCTTCGGCGTTCAGGAGCAGGGCGGCGGCGATATGGATGCGTCCGGTCATGGCGGGTTCGACAGTTCAAGGATGAGCGCCTATTGTAACGGGCGCCGCTGTCGAGCTCTCAGGCCGCCAGCGCCTGGGCATAGAAGGCATCGTTGGCCGGCGCTTCGCGCACCGACACCGGCTGCTCCGCCGCCAGCAGGCTCACCATCGCCGGCAGATCCCTGCCGTTGATCGCGGCCTGGAAGCGGCGCACCAGTTCACGGCACAGCTTTTCGTCGGGCGATACCCCGTCCTCGATGCGGCGCAGGCGCTTGCGCGCGCGGGCCAGGTACTGGCGGGCGTTCACCGCCGTCGTGCCGAGCGCCGCCGCGATGTCCGCATGGTCGCAGTCGAAGGCTTCGCGCAGCACCAGCGCCAGTCGTTCGGACGGCGTCAGGCAGGCCAGCAGGCGGGCCAGCGCGCCGGCCAGTTCGGCATGCCGCAGCAGGCCATCCTCCGGCAGCGCGACGGGCGTCCCGGGGACGAGCTCCATGGCGGTGCGCGCCGCCACCTCGTCCCGCGCGCGCCGGCGCAGGCGGTCGATCGACTGGTGCTGCACGACGGTGGTCAGCCATGCCGCCGGCGTCGCCAGGCTTGCGCGTTCGGCGCCATGCCATTTCAGGAAGCAATCCTGCACGACGTCCTCGGCTTCGGCCTCGCTGCCGACGATGCGGCGGCTGATCGCCGTCAGGCGCGGGCGCAACTGTTCAAAGAGGTGGATGTCGATATCGGTAGGGCAGGGCATGGCTGGGTCTCCTGTCGCGGTGCTGGTGCTGCCTGACGCCTGGCGCCGCCCGGATGTGACAGGCCGGCGGCATATTTTTTTTGCCGTCACGCCGCGCCTTCCGCTGGCGTCAGGCGGGCAGCGAATCGATCGTCGATTCCACCCTGGCGCGAAAGGACCGTCATGACTGCACATTCTCCACTGGGACTCGGGCTGGTGCCCACCGTCGTCGAACAGACCGGACGCGGCGAACGCGCCTTCGACATCTATTCCTGCCTGCTGAAGGAGCGCGTGATCTTCCTGGTCGGCGAGGTGACCGAGCAATCGGCCAACCTGATCGTCGCCCAGCTGCTTTTCCTGGAATCCGACAATCCCGACAAGGATATCTCGCTCTACATCAATTCGCCAGGCGGTTCGGTGTACGCCGGCATGGCGGTCTACGACACGATGCAGTTCATCAAGCCGGACGTGTCGACCCTATGCACGGGCTTCGCCGCCAGCATGGGGTCCTTCCTGCTCGCGGCCGGCGCCATCGGCAAGCGCTATGCCTTGCCGAACGCCCGCATCATGATCCACCAGCCGCATGGCGGCTCCCAGGGCATGGCGGCCGACATCGAGATCCAGGCGCGCGAGATACTCTACCAGCGCCACCGCCTCAACAGCATCCTGGCCGAACGCACCGGCCAGCCGCTCGAGCGGATCAAAAAGGACTCCGACCGCGACAATTACATGTCGGCCAGCCAGGGTGTGGAGTATGGGCTGATCGACCGCGTGCTCAATGGTCGTAGCTGAGCACCCGCAGCAGCTTCCATTGGCTGCCGTCGCGTTCCCAGACCATCGAGAAGCGGTACACGTTGCAAGCCTCCGCTTCATTCTCCGAGGGCTTGTTGCAGAAGCGGTGCTTCCCGATGTGCATGGCGTGGTTCGGGCCGGCGGGGAAAATCTCCACGGTCTCGGGCATGGCTTCGCGGCGGATGCGGCTGGGCGCCCGGAAGTTATTTTCGAAGATGGCGATGTTGTCCGCATAGCCGGTGACGCCGCTGCGGTCGTGGTAGAACTCGAGGCGGGGGCTGAAGCCTTCCTTCATCGGGGCGATGTCGCGGTTGTTCAGGCCGCCGAACAGGCGCGCATCGGCCGCCGTGATCTCGGCCGCCAGCCGTGCACGGGCCGGTTCGGGATCGCCGGGCGCCGCCTGGCCTGTCACGCTTGCCGCCGACAGGCATAGCGCCGCGAATGTCTTGTGCATGTTGCCTCCTGTTTATGAGAAACCTCACTGTGCGCGATGCGCCGGCGGCATGCACGCCGAATCCGACGAAGCGTCGATTATCCGGGTCGAATGGCAGCGTTGCAGGATGATCGGATTTTTTATCGAGGCTGATCCAACGCAAACCGATAAATATATAATCGCCATCATTCCCAGGCCAGTCCGGAGGCGAGATGATTCGAACCCTGGTAGTCGAGGAAAGCGGCGTCGCCAGGCTGGGTATCCGGTCACTGCTCGGTGCCCAGGCGAAGGAACTGGAAATCGACGAGGCCGCGAGTATTGGCGCCCTGCTGGAGAGGCTCGCGGAGCGTTATTACGAGCACATCATCGTAGAGCCCGCGCTATGCCCGGGCATGGGCATCACGTTCGTCAGGCAGTTGCGCGAAGACTGCCCCTGGGCCGCCATCCTCGTGTTCACCGGACTGGACGAGCTGAGCTTCGGCGTCGAGGCGATCCACAGCGGCGCCAAGGGCTACCTGATGAAGACCTGCGGCGACGACGAATTCCGGCGCGCGGTAAAGCGGGTCGGCGCCAGCCAGCTCTATCTCAGCAATGCCCTGGCGGCGGCGTTCGCAAAACGTGTGCGCAGCTACGACAGGCGCCACAAGCCCCACGACAGCTTCAGCCAGCGCCTGGTGGACGATTGCCGCTGGACCTGCGGTGCCTTGTGGAGCGGGCGTTACGATCAGGGCTGCGTGGCGAGTCCGGCGGCGCGCACGCCGGCCGCCGCGCCGTTCGCTTCGCGGCCATATGCGGCCATCCAGTCCGCGAGGTCCGCCGCCATGATGGGCTTGGCGATGCGGTAGCCCTGGGCGACGTCGCAGCCGTTGGCGCGCAGCCATTCCAGTTCCTCCGCGGTCTCGACGCCTTCGGCCACCACCGACAGCCCCAGCGCGTGGCTGAGCATGATGGTCGACTTCACGATGGCGGCATTGCGCGGCGAGTTCGTGATCGCGGTGACGAAGCTGCGATCCAGCTTCAGTTCGTTCACTGGCAGGCTTTTCAGGTAGGCCAGCGAGGCCTGGCCGACGCCGTAGTCGTCGATCGAGAGTTTCACGCCGAGCGCCGCCAGCGCATTCAGGTGGGACAGGGCCAGCGCCGGCTCGTCCATCAGGGCGCTCTCGGTGATCTCCAGGCACAGGCGCGCCGGCGGCACGCCGTGGAACTCGAGCAGGGCCTTCACGCGGCGCGGCAGTTCCGGATCCAGCAGGTCGAGGGTCGACAGGTTGGCCGAGACCGCGATGTCCAGGCCCTGCGCCTGCCACTGCGCCAGCTGGCGGATGGCGGCGTCCAGCACCCAGGGCGTGATCTCGCGGATGAAGCCGGTCTGTTCGGCAAAGGGGATGAAGCTGCCCGGCGGGACCATGCCGCTGCCCGGACGGCGCCAGCGCAGCAGGGCTTCGGCGGCATTGACGCGTCCACTCTCCAGGTCGAGCTTGGGCTGGTAGGCCAGCAGGAATTCGCCGTTCGCCATCGCGGCGCGCATGTCGCCGATCAGGGACAGCTGTTCCGGCGCCGGCTCCGCGCCGGCCTCGTGGGCGAAGGCCAGGCCCGAGCGGCGCCGCTTGGCCGCCGCCAGCGCCAGTTCGGCGCGCCGCAGCAGGGTGCCGGCATCGAGGCCGTCCTGCGGATACAGGGCGATGCCGATGCTGCCGCCGATGTCGAGGCGCTGGCCGTCCAGCGTGATCGGATCGCGCAGCTGCTCCAGCACGGCGCCGGCAAAGCCGCGCGCGCACTCCTCGGTCTCGATCCCGAGCAGGAAGGCGAAGTGGTCGCCCCACAGCCGGGCCACCATCAGCGGCGGCCGCTCCAGCCTGGAGATGCGCTCGCCGACCTCGCGCAGCAGGCGGTCGCCCACCGGGTAGCCGAGGGCGTTGTTGATCATGGCGAAGCGGTCGATGTTGAGCACCGCCACCGCGCGCGGGCTGCCTTCCGGCAGGCGGGCGAAGGTCTCGAGAAAACGGGTGCGGTTCGGCAGGTCGGTCAGGCCGTCCACATAGGCCAGGCGTCCGATGCGTTCCTCGCGGCTGGCGATGCCGTCGCGCATATGGGCGAAGCTGGTGGCCAGCCGGCCGATCTCGTCCTGGGGCAGGGCCGGCAGCGCCTGGCCGTAGTCGCCCTGGGCGATGCGGTGTGCCGCCTCCGACAGTTCTTCGAGCGGCTTGACGATGCGCCGCGCCAGCGTGATGCTGCCCAGCGCGAACACCAGGACCGCGATCGAAACCACCCACAGCAGGCGTTGCAGCAGCTGCTTGAACGGCGCCTCCACCGTCGATACCGGCAGCTGCAGCACGGCCTGCATGGCGCCGTCCAGCGGCAGGCGCATGGTGCGCCAGGTCTCGTCGCCGACTTCCAGCAGCGCCTGCTGCCCCGCCGCCGGCAGGCCGCTCAGGCTCAGCGCGGCGCGCTGCCTGGGATCGAAGGACGAGGCCAGCAACACCGGGCCGCGGGCGCCGAAGCGCACCACGTGCACGGCCAGTCCGGTCACCTCGGCCATGTCGCGCGCCCAGCCGTCGTCGACCCGGAAGGCCATGGCCACCCAGGCGATGCGGCGCGGCGCCATGATCGGCACCAGCACCACCTGGTAGAGCTGGCCGTTGCGCATCTGGCGGAAGCCCGCGCTGCGCCCGCTCGATTCGGCGTCCGCCAGCAGGTCGGGGAAGGGGAAGGCGTCGCCGGCGGCGGTTTCGCGCTGGGAGCTGGCGATCAGCGCGCCGTCGGTGTCGGCCACCATCATGACTTGGGCGTGGATGCGCTGGCCGTGGTTGCGGATCACCGAGCGCATGGTGGGCTGGTCCTGGGTCGCGATCGCTTCGCGGAAGGCGAAGTCGGCGGACAGCACGCCGGCCGCCGTCTCCAGCTGGCGCTGGTTCTGGTCGAGCAGGCGCTGGAACACCTTGGCGCCGACCACCAGGCCGTTGCTGCCCTCGCTGCCGACGATGCGCGCGCTGCTCTCGCGCACCAGGGTCAGCACCAGGCCCATGACGAGCACCAGCAGGCCCACGAACACGAGGACGATGCGGCGCTGGAGCGAGGTGAGACCCATGGACGATGCTTCCTTCGTTTCAGTAACTGTCCTGGTCGACCGCCGTGTGCGGCCTGGGCTCGCGCGCCCGCGCGTCCAGCACCAGGTTCAGCCTGGCCGGGGCGGCGGCGAGCTCGATCTCGCCGGCGGCCGCCTGCGCCTTCTGCAGCGGATGCCAGAGCTGCAGGCGGTAGCGCCCGGCCGGCAGGTTGGCGATGCGGACCTGGCCGTCCGGCCCGGTCTTGCCGAAATACGGTGACTCGACCACCAGCACATAGGCTTCCATCCAGTCGTGGATATTGCAGCCGATGACGACCTCGCCCGGCTTGTCGAAGGTGATGGGCTGGCCCGGCTTGCCGGCGTAGAGCTTGATCTCGAAGCGCTTGGGCTGGGAGAAGGAGTAGACGTGGTGGCGGACCGTGTCGTTGTTCGGGAAGTCGACCGCGGTGCCGGCCTGCACGACCGTGACCCAGGGAGAAAATTCGGCGCCGCGCTGCTCGATGACCGCATGCGGGCGGTTCTTCGCCGCCGGCCCGGCGCCGGCGAGCGGCTCGAGCACCACGACGGCATCGAGCACCGGCTTCCCGGCCGGCGTCGCCACCCGCGCGTCCAGGGTGGCGCCGGCCGCGCCCGGGGCCAGCGGCAAGCCGAGGGCGAGCAGCAGGGCCGGCAGGGACGCGCGCAGGAACATCGCCGTCCTTATTGGTCGAGCTGCATGGCAGGAGCGATCTGCCAGAGTTCGGTGGTGAGCTCGCCTTCGCGGTAGGTCAGGACGTGCAGGACCTTGAGCGGCAGCTTGCCGCCGTAGTCGGCGCGTTGCTGCACCGAGGCGCCCTTCGGATTGGCGAAGGCGCTCAGCTTGCCGAAGGCAGCGGGACGGGGCTTGCCCTCGTTGACCGCGATGAATTTCTGCCAGACGGCGCGGATCGCTTCCTTGCCGCGGTAGCGGCCATCCAGCGGTCCGCCGACCCACTCCATATAGGCATCCTCGGGATAGTCCTTCATCAGGGCCTCGAGGTCGCCGGCGGCGACGGCGTCGAGGTGGGCGCGCGCCTTGGCTTCGTCCAGCGGACCCGCGACCGCCGGCGTGCCCGGCAGGCAGGCCAGGATCAGGGCCAACATGCAGCCTAGCTTGATTTTCCGGAACCTCATGAGCCTCTCCTTGGCGTGATGTAGTTTGTATTTATGAGCGGAAATTAATAATACACGGAAAGAAGATGGTGTTCTATAAACAATGGGAAGCGTTGTTTTCCCGCTCAGCGCAGCTCGTGCAGCGCGATGCCGCCGAAGGCGTCGCCCCAGGCGCTGAAGCCGGATTCCAGCGCCGGGAGAAGGCGCAGCAGGGCCGGCTTGTCCTTGTGGAAGGTGGTGGCGCTGCCGTCGATCTCGCGAGTCGATTGCAGGCGGAAACCTTCGGCGCCGGCCGTCGCGGTCACCGGTTCGCGCAGCAGGGCCAGCACCTGCTGGCCGCCGGCCTCCAGGCGCAGCAGGTCGGCCGCTTCGCCCGCCCGTACGCGCACGTAGCGGCGCTGGGTTTCGGCGGCGATCTCTCCGGCTTCCAGGGCGATGCGCACCTGCCTGCCATGGCGCGCGCCCCAGTCGAGGAAGGGCATGGCGAATTCGACCACCTGGGCCGGATCGGTGCGGTAGTCCATCACGACCAGCGTATCGACCAGGGGCGCCAGGCCGTCCAGCAAGGCGGTCTTGCCATCCCACCAGAAGGGCACCACCAGTTCCAGGTGCAGGCTGCCGGCAGCCTCGCGCAGGGTGTGCGCCATCGCCAGGTAGCGCGCGTCCCAGTCGACCTTGCCGGCGCCGCGCTCCACAAGCTGGTAATCGGGCAGCAGGTAGGGTTCGACGTCGAACTGCAGGCCGGCCAGGCGCGCGTTCGGGTCGACGCCGGCGTTGTAGCTCGTGTAGGCGCGCACCATGCGCGCCAGCGCCGGCTGCTGCCCGGGCAGCACCATGTGCGGATCGCCGTCCACGCTCAGCACGCGGATGCCGCGCGCGTTGGCGCTCCGCACGAAGGCGGCCAGGCGCGCCGGGTCCTGCACCGCCTCGTTCCTAAACGGCACGGTGACGAAGAGCTCGCGCACCCGCTGCGCCGCGGCCCAGTCCAGCAGCGCGGCGCCATGCTCGCGCCAGTCGGCCGCCTTCCAGACCCAGGTCGAGCGCGCCGCCGCTTGGGCCGCCGGCAAGGGATCGGCTTCGATGGACAGGGACTCCAGCGCCAGGCTGGATGCCTGGGCCGGGCATTGCAGGACGAAGTGCTTCCAGCTTGCACGCTCCAGGCTGTCCGGCAGCGCCGGCGTGAAGGGCTGCGGCGAGCCCGCTGCCGGATGCGCGGGCAGTTCGCCCAGGTTCAATGCCGTTTCGCGTGCGGCGCGGGCGCCGTCGGCCACCTGCAGCGAGAAGCCGGCGCCGCCCGCATATAAAGCTGCCAGGCGCAGGCGGGCGCGCGGCAGGAACCAGGGGCCGCTGAGCAGGACCCCGGCCGGGCGCGTACCGGCTTCGCAGTCGACGATGAGCCGGCCGCCGTCGAGCTTGACGCGGAGCCGTTCCTCGACCCCGAAGGCGCGCGCCTGCATGCGCTCCAGCAGGTTGGCGCGCAGCGGCATGAGGCCGGGTTTCGGGATGCCGGGGCGGGAGGAGGGCAGCAGGTGCTCGCTGACGGCAAAGCGGCCCTCGCGCTGGCGGCCGTGCAGCAGGATGGTGCGCTCGATTTCTTCGGTGGGGCCGAGCGGGAAC
>OUNM010090952.1_pt1 | contig 17608 bp, 19 predicted proteins | sample 1769961 | NCBI WGS metagenome assembly OUNM01 (sample SAMEA3914820, study PRJEB12502) | metagenome | biome: forest; material: soil | place: USA | collected 2012-03-12 | depth 0.3 m
CCGCCGACGCCGAGGTGCTGAAGGCCATCACGGGCGAACTGCACCGCCAGCAGGAGCAGATCGAACTGATCGCTTCCGAAAACATCGTGTCGAAGGCCGTGCTGGAAGCGCAGGGCTCGGTCCTGACCAACAAGTACGCCGAGGGCTATCCCGGCCGCCGCTATTACGGCGGTTGCGAATACGTCGACGAGGCCGAAAAGCTGGCGATCGAGCGCGCCAAGCAACTGTTCAACTGCGCCTTCGCCAACGTCCAGCCGCATTCGGGCGCCCAGGCCAACCAGGCCGTCTTCTTCTCGCTGCTCCAGCCGGGCGACACCTATATGGGGATGGACCTGGCCTGCGGCGGCCACCTGACGCACGGTTCGCCCGCCAACCAGTCGGGCAAGTGGTTCAAGGTCGTGCCGTACGGCGTCACCGAAGGCGACAACCTGATCGATTACGACCAGGTCGCCAGGCTGGCCCAGGAAAACAAGCCCAAGCTGATCATCGCCGGCGCGTCCAACTATCCGCGCCACATCGATTTCAAGCGCTTCCGCGAAATCGCCGACAGCGTCGGCGCCTACCTGTTCGTCGACATGGCCCACTATGCCGGCCTGGTCGCCGCCGGCGTCTATCCCGACCCGCTGCCGCACGCCCACGTCGTCACCACCACGACGCACAAGACGCTGCGCGGCCCGCGCGGCGGCATGATCCTGTCGAACGACGTGGATCTGGGCAAGAAGATCAACTCGGCCGTCTTCCCGGGCCTGCAAGGCGGACCCTTGATGCACGTCATCGCCGCCAAGGCGGTTGCCTTCGGTGAAGCACTGCAGCCGTCGTTCAAGGCCTACGGCAAGCAGGTCGTCCTGAACGCCCAGGTCCTGGCCAATACGCTGATCGAACGCGGGCTGGCCATCGTCACCGGCGGCACCGACAGCCATGTCATGTCGGTCGACCTGCGCTCGAAAGGCCAGACCGGCAAGGCGACCGAAGCCGCGCTGGAGGCCGCCTTCATCACCTGCAACAAGAACGGCATTCCGTTCGACCCGCAGCCCTTCACCATCACGTCGGGTGTGCGTCTCGGCACCCCGGCCGGCACGACGCGCGGCTTCACCGAAGCGGAGTTCCGCACGATCGGCCACCTGATCGCCGACGTCGTCGACGGCATGAAGTCGAACAGCGGCGAGCCGGACCTGGCCGTGCAGGAAAAGGTCCGCCAGCAGGTGCGCGAACTGACCGCGCGCTTCCCGATCTACGGGTAAAACGCCTTGGCTCCTCTCCATGCTTTGCATGGGGAGGGGGACCCCGAAGGGGTGGAGGGGTCTTCTTCCTTTAGCTTCGCCCCCTCCGTCAGCTTCGCTGACACCTCCCCATTTGCAATGGGGAGGAGATCCGAGTTCTCTTCACAATCTCTTGCAAACCCCCGTCCTGACAAAGGCGGGGGTTTTGCTTGTCCTTAAGCCAAAGTGTGCTAGGTATGCGGCCCCGGATATGGTGTCGCATAAGCCATCGACCACAAGATGTCCGGTCCAAGGACAAAGATGCGCTGCCCGTTCTGCGGAAACCTCGAAACCCAGGTCAAAGACTCCCGTCCCAGCGAAGATGGCGCAGCCATCCGGCGCAGGCGGTCGTGCCAGGACTGCGGCGGCCGTTTCACGACCTTCGAACGCGTGCAGCTGCGCGAACTGATGATCGTCAAGCGCTCGGGCCGGCGCACGCCGTTCGATCGCACCAAGCTGGAACGTTCGATCGCCATCGCCATCCGCAAACGCCCCGTCGAGCAGGAACAGGTCGATCGCATGGTTTCCGGCATCGTACGCGAGCTCGAAAGCATGGGTGAGACCGACATCCAGTCTGAAGTCGTCGGCGAGCTGGTCATGAAGGCCCTGCGCAGCCTCGATGTCGTGGCCTATGTGCGCTACGCCTCGGTCTATCGCGACTTCCGGGAGACCTCCGATTTCGCCAAGTTCCTCGGCGACGAAGGCCTGAGCGACCGCGAAGACAGCTGAAGGTGGCCCGCCCGTCCGTTACCCTGAAACTGGCCACGACGCTCGACGGCCGCATCGCCACCGCCGGCGGCGTCAGCCGCTGGATCACATGCGAGGACTCGCGCCGCGTCGTCCACGAGTTGCGCTCGATGCACGACGCTGTCCTGGTGGGTATCGAAACCGCGCTGAAGGACGATCCCGAACTGACCGTGCGCCTGCCGGACTACGAAGGCGGCCAGCCCCGCCGCGTCGTGCTCGATTCGCGGGCGCGCCTGCCGCTATCGTCGAAGCTGGTGCAGACGGCGCGCGTCATCCCCACCTGGGTGGTGACGACGGTCGACCTGTCCCCGGAAATGCTGGCGGCGCAGGTCCGCCAGATCAAGGTGCCGTCCAAGCACCAGCGCGTCGATCTGGATGCCGCGCTCGACGCCCTGGCGACGGCCGGCATCGAATCCCTGTTCGTCGAAGGCGGCGGGGTCATCGCCACGGCGTTTCTCAAGGCCGGCTATGTCGACCGGCTTGAATGGTTCCGCGCCCCCACCATCTTGGGCGGGGACGCACGGCCGGTCATCGGCCACCTCAATATCGAGGACCTGTCGCAGATGTACAGGTTCACGCGTCTGGCCGTTCAGGCGGTGGGCGACGACCTTTGGGAAAGCTACGAGTTGAGTTAGGGGCTTAAATTCAAGTGTTTACCGGCATTATTTCAAGTATGGCGACCATAGAGGAGCTCGACCGCTCGAACGCGGGCGTGCACCTCGTCATGCGCGCGGCTTTCGACCTTTCGGACGTCGAGCTCGGCGCCTCGATCTGTCACGCCGGGGTCTGCCTGACCGTCGTGTCGAAGGACGCCGGCACGTACCGCCTGGATGTGTCGAACGAGACGCTCGACGTCACCACACTCGGCGCCTGGCAAAAGGGCGATCGCGTCAATATCGAACGCGCGCTGAAGATCGGCGACGAACTGGGCGGCCATATCGTGTCGGGCCATGTCGACGGCGTCGCCAAACTTTTGAGCGTCACGCCGGACGGGGATTCGTTCCGCCTGAAATTCGAAGCACCGGCGCCGCTGCACCGTTTTATCGCCCCCAAGGGCTCGATCGCCATCGACGGCATCTCGCTGACCATTAACGAGGTCGAGGGCCAGGTCTTCGGCGTCAACATCATCCCGCACACCTGGACGCACACCACCTTGTCGCAGGTCCCCGTCGGCGGCGGTGTTAATCTTGAAGTCGACCGCCTCGCGCGCTATGCCGCGCGCTGGTACGAAACCTCACCACTGAGTGCGTAATATGAGCGTAATCCCCATCGAAAACCCGAATGACACACCGATCTCCGCGATCGAGGACATCCTGGAAGACGCGCGCAACGGCCGCCCGTACATCCTGGTCGACGCCGAGGACCGCGAGAACGAAGGCGACGTCGTCATCCCGGCGCAGATGGCGACGCCCGACATCATCAACTTCATGGCCAAGCACGCGCGCGGCCTGATCTGCCTGTCGATCACCGGTGAGCGCGCCAAGACCCTGCGCCTGCCGCCCATGGTCCACGACAACGGCGCGCGCAACGGCACGGCCTTCACCGTGTCGATCGAGGCGCGCGACGGCATCTCGACCGGCATTTCGCCCAAGGACCGGGCCCACACGATCGCGGTCGCCATCGACCCGACCAAGGATTCGCGCGACATCGTCTCGCCGGGCCACGTCTTTCCGCTGGTGGCGCGCGAAGGCGGCGTCCTGGTCCGCGCCGGCCACACCGAAGCCGCCGTCGATATTTCGCGCATGGCGGGCCTCTATCCCGCCGGCGTCATCTGCGAAATCATCAATGACGACGGCACCATGGCGCGGCTGCCCGACCTCGTCGTCTTCGCCCAGCGCCACGGCATGAAGATCGGCACGATCGCCGACCTCATCGCCTATCGCCGCCGTACCGAGCGCTTCGTCGAACGCGTGCTCGACCGGCCCTTCGACAGCCAATGGGGCGGAACCTTCCGCCTCTACGTCTACCGCAACACGCTCGACGACAGCGAACACCTGGCGCTGGTCAAGCAGTCGCCGCAGGCCGGACGTCCGACCCTGGTGCGCATGCACCAGCTCGACATCGCCTCGGACGTCCTGGCGGGCGAGGGCGGGGCGTTGCGCACGGGCCTGGTCGAAAAGGCCATGGGTATCCTGGCCGAGCACGACGGTCCCGCCGTCATGGTGCTATTGCGCGACCCCAGTCCCAAGGTCCTGTCGACACGCTTCGGCGACGACGAAGCCGCCAATCCGGCGCGGGGCCTGCGCGACTACGGTGTCGGCGCCCAGATCCTGCTCGACCTGGGTGTCCGCGACATGATCGCGCTTTCAGGCACGCGGCCCAAGCCAGCTGCACTCGAGGGTTATGGTTTATCAATCATTGACTGGAAGAGTTTGTAGCTCTTATCCAGCCGGGGGGCGTGATGAACGTTTTTTGGATCGCGTGGGGCCTTATCATCGCCGTCATGGCGATCCGCGGTCTTGTATTTGTATGGCGCGGTCTGTCCGCGAAAAGCTACGCGGCTTCGTCCGTTATTGACCCGGCGACGGAAATGCTGCTCGAGGATTTCGGTTTATCAGCCATCGCCATCGGGCGTGGGACTTGCGTCTTCAGCCGTATCGGCGGCCTGCCGGATTTGCCGCTGTCCCACGAATGGCCGATAGATCCAGAGGGCAAGCCATTGGCCTTCCTGTGTCAGATCGCCCTGAAGGAGTTGCCGGCAATTTCGCGCCGGCTCGGCTTTCCTCCCCACGGCGCCCTGTTTTTCTTCTACTGCCAGGATCAATCTTTCGGCGGTGACTTTCCCGACCATGCGCCGGGATGGCGCGTCATCTACCTGCCGAAATTGCCGCCTGCAACACCACGGACGGCGCCAACAGGCCTGAAGCCCAAACGCATCTACACGTCCGCGCCGCTGGAATTTTGGACGACCACGACCTATAGCCCCGTCAGTGACGCCGAACTGCGCGAACTGTGTATAAGCGCCGACGACTATCTCGCCTTTCTTGAAAGCCGGGAACGGCCATCTCCGCTGCATCTCATGGGCGGATACCCCGACAGCCTTCATGATCTCGATATGGAAGAACGCTGCGAGCTGGCGTCGAACGGTATCAAGCCTCACGACCGAAAAGCCTATAATTCCCCCCAAGGCATCGCCATCCGGGAACGCCCTCGTGACTGGAAACTGCTGCTCCAGCTCGACTCGGACGATCGAGCCGGCATGAACTGGGGCGACGGCGGCATGCTTTATTTCTGGATTCGCGCCTCCGACCTGACCGCAAAAGACTTCTCGAAGGTCTGGTTGATCGGGCAGACCCACTGAATACTGGCTGGCCGGCCGTTTTTTGCTTTTGTCCAGCAGCATAAGGCGCTATTGAGCCAGCCTTTACAGTTCAAGGAGACTCGCCTGTGTCCCAGGAAGCCCCGCTGCGTATCCTCATCGTCGAAAGCCGTTTCTATGACGACATTTCCGACGAACTTCTGGCAGGCGCCAAGGATGCGCTCGAGGCCCACGGCGTCGACTTCGACGTCGTCACGGTTCCCGGCGCCTTCGAGCTGCCCGCGGCCATCGCCATGGCCGAATACGCCTCGCAACACGGCGGCGGCCGGTCCTACGACGGCTATGTGGCGCTGGGCTGCGTCATCCGCGGCGAGACGACACACTACGACTATGTGTGCACCGAATCGGCGCGGGGCCTGATGGACCTGTCGTTCAAGGACCGCCTGGCCATCGGCTACGGCGTACTGACCGTCGAGGACGAAGAGCAGGCCTGGGCGCGCGCGCGCCGCTCCGAAGGCGACAAGGGCGGAACGGTCGCCAAGGTGGCACTGAGCATGATCAGCCTGCGGAAATCGCTGCTGGAGGGCTCCATCAATGATTGATTCACCAAAACCCACCAGCCTCAAGGCCGTGATGGAGACGCTCAACGCTCAGGAGGCCGCCAAGCCGTCTTCGGGCCTGACGTCGAAGGAAAAGCGCGCCCGTACGGTGGCGCGCCTCGTCCTGGTCCAGGCCCTCTACCAGATGGAGTTGAGCGGCGGCGGCGTCGAATCCGTCATCCGTGAATTCTCCGACCACCGTTTCGAAGGCGATCTCGAAGGTGAAAAGCTGGCCGATGCCGACGAGGCCTTCTTTGCGGAAGGTGCGCGCGCCATCGTCAAGGACCAGGACGCGATCGACCGCCTGATCACGGATCGTTTGGCTTCGGGCTGGCGGATCGAGCGCCTGGACACCACGGTTCGCGCCATCCTGCGCGCGGGCGCGTGGGAGCTGAAGTTCCGCCCCGACGTCGCAGTCGAGGTGGTGATCAACGAATATGTCGAGATCGCGCGCGCCTTCTACGGCGAAACCGAGGCGCGTTTCGTCAATGGTGCGCTCGACGGCATCGCCAGGGATACGCGGGGGTAATTGTAGCCCACAGGGCACGTGGTGGACATTTGCCCGTTCCGTCATCCGCCGCATGACGCGGCGTCTGCCCCTCCCTCGCGGAAGCTATACTTCCGCTTCGCTCGATCCGCCGTAAACGGGGCACGAGGGAGCCTGAATAACTTCTCCTTCCCCGTTTACGGGGAAGGTGGATCACCCGAAGCCTTGGCGAAGGGTGAGACGGAAGGGGCGAGTCACAGGCTCAGCCGAGAATAGCTTAAACAATCGTTGATTTTTCGCGCGTTTGGCGAAATAAGCTCCCGAACGAAAAAGGGGATCGCCATGGACGAGCACGATGAATTCTCCATCCTCGACGCCCTGTTCAAACCGCTGGCCGGTCTGAACCGCGAGTCGCGCGGGCTGATGGACGACGTCGCCGTCATCCCCGCCCAGGCCGATTACGACCTGGTCGTTACCACCGACGCCCTGGTGGCCGGCGTGCATTTCTTCGAACACGATCCGCTCGATCTGGTGGCGCGCAAGCTGATGCGCGTCAACCTGTCGGACATCGTCGCCAAGGGCGCCGTGCCCTATGGCTATCAGCTTGTGACGGCGTGGCCGCGCGGCACGACCTTCGCCGAAAAGCAGGACTTCGTCCGAGGCCTCAAGACCGAGCAGGACCGCTTCCACGTCGAGCTGTTCGGCGGCGACACGGTCTCGACCTTCGGGCCGTTGCACGTGTCGATGACCATGTTCGGCAAGGGCCAGCCGGGCAGGGTGCTGTCGCGGCTGGGCGCACGCGCCGGCGACAAGCTTCTGGTCAGCGGCTATATCGGCCAGGCCTATCTGGGCCTCAAGGCCCTGCAAGGCCAGCTCCAGGGCGTCCATGCCGCCGACGTCAACGAACTGGTTGCCTCCTATCATCTTCCGGAAATCCGCTGCGATCTGGCCAGGTGCGTCCGTGATCACGCCCGCGCCTCGATGGACATTTCCGACGGCTTGCTGGCCGACGCCGACCATATGGCACGCGCCAACGGGCTGATGATCCGTATCGATCTGAACAAGGTGCCGACTTCGCTGGCGGCGCGCGCCGCCATCGCCGCGGGGTTGAGCCCGGTCGAGCTGGTCACCGGCGGGGACGACTACCAGATCCTGTGCGCGGCGGACGAGGCGGGGGCACGGGCCCTTGTCATGGCGGGCTTCCACGAGATCGGCGACTGCATCGGCGCCTCGCCCGATACGCCCGCCGGTGCCGGGCTGTGGGCCGACGGACGGCCTATTCCGGTTGAGCGCATGGGCTTTAGCCATCCGCTTTAAGATAATGAATTTTCTTATTTTTTATAATATGACGGGGCGTTTCCACGCCGTCCGGAATTGCCCGCGCCTTGCCAATGCCTAGGGTGGCGCCACGCATACGGCCCCTGAAAATCGGGGGCTTCATACAGAGGCAATACATATGACACCGACACAGAAATGGCTGACGGGCATCGGCCTCGCCGCCGCCCTGGCCGTTCCGGGCCTGGCGCAGGCCCAACACGACGTCCGCAATTACGACGGCTATTGCTACGTCAAGCAGACGGAAGCCAAGCGCAACGGCCTTATCGTCGGCGCGATCGCCGGCGGTCTTCTCGGCAGCCAGGTTTCGAAGAATGAACGCGGCCTGGGCGCGGTGATCGGCGCGGTCGCCGGCGGCGCGCTGGGCCAGAACATCGGCAAGAACAGCGTCAAATGCTATAACGGCGAATACTACTCCTACCAGGGCAGCTATTACGACCCGCCCGCGGGTCCGTCGGGCTACGTCCCGGTCTTCTACGAGCAGCGCCCGTCCGAGCGGATGTACAGCCACGTCTATTACGACCGCGACCACCATGCCGGGCCGCCGCCGTACAGCTACAACGACTACCGCAACAACAACCACAATAATAACGACAACAACCGCTGGCGCGATCGCCGCGGCCGCTGGCACGACGGATCTCCGCCGCGCGGCTGGCGTCAGGACCGCGACGGCAACTATTACCGCCATCGCTAACGCACCCGTCCATAAATATAAAAAACCCTCCGGCTCGCCGGAGGGTTTTTTATTCAGGTTCGATAAATGGCGAAGTTTGCGTCGTTCTTACGGTTCGGCACGGCAATCCAACCGTTAACGAAATTGCCCGAACACGCAAAATTCCTCACAATCCCGTCATTGCCTGGTCGCGCAGTTTTCGGATTGCGCTCCGGACACCACCCGGGGGGATGTCGTTGGTTTTGTCGCGCATCTTGTCCGAAAAGTGCGTCACACTTTTCGGGATGCGCTCAAGCAGGAGAGTGTTCCGATGTTTACGCGTACCTCGACCCTTCTCAAGTCCGTAGCCGCCATCGCCGTCGCCGGCGCCGTCATGATCCCCGTCGCCGCGTCCGCCCATGACGACGACTATGACGACGACGGCTATGTCGTCGCCCATGCCCGCTATCACGGCGACCGTTGTTCGAGCAACCAGGCCGGCGGCGTGGTCACCGGCGCCATTGTCGGCGGCGCGGCCGGCGCCGTTCCGGGTGCCGTCGTCGGCGCCATGATCGGCGGCGCCATCGGCTCGGACACCCGCGCCTGCCATTATCGCGACGGCTATGCCTACGACGATGACGACGAATACGTCTATCAGGACCGCGGCCGCGATCCGAATGCCTACGACCGCAACTACAACAGCCGCTACGGCTATTCGCGCAGCAGCAGCAGCTACGGCTACCGCGACCCGTACTACGGCAGCCGCCACCGCAGCGACTGGTAAGCGCGGACAGTCCCGATCGAAAAGGCCCCTGAACAGGACAGGGGCCTTTTTTCATTTCAGCGCTTGGTAAGGTTTTTCCGGCAGAGTTAAGGCCATGAAAATCACCCGCGCTCTGATCCTCGCCAGCCTGATGGCCATGTCCGCTCCCGCCTTCGCCGAAGAAAAGAAGGCGGACGAGCCCGATCCCTCGGTCAAGCTCGCTTCGGTCGGCATTCCCGTCTTTCACGGCATGACGGTCACCAACTATCTGTTCCTCAGCATCAAGGTCAATTTGACCCCCAAGGCCGATCAGACCAAGCTGCGCGACATGGAACCCTACTTCCGCGACGCCCTGGTCCGCGCCGCGCACAAGACCTCTTTCGCGCAGGCCGACCACGACGACCGACTCGATGTGCCGCGGTTTCAGAGCGTCATGATGGTCGAATTTACCAAGATTGCCGGGCCTGGAACCATCCAGTCGGTCGAAATCGTGTCGCAAAGCCCCAAAAAGCACTGACGACCCGAGCCAATCGCGCTGCATTGCAGTATTCGGCAAGCCTCTGCTTTAATTGAAAAGACTGCGTTTTGAATTCGCAGCGCAGCACGGCGACTGCGGTAAGTGTTCACTATGTTCGTGAACGCTGTACTTCTCGCCTTGAACTTGGTTACGAGTTTTGGCACTCTCGCCGCAGTCAAAAATAAGGACCTGTTTTTCAAGCGTGATTTGCGTATGCGGACCAATCTTGAACAGGTCCGGTGCTCATGACGCCGACAGATCCCCGATTTTTTGATCCCGATAAATAAACGCGGGGCACGGCCGCAAGCGCGCCGGTCCTAACGATGTAAATGCAGGGGTTGCCAAATGAACTATGCTTTGATGCTGGCTGTCGTGGCCGGCATAGTGGGCTTGTTGTACGGCGTGGTCCAGGCCATGTCGCTCATGAAAGCCAATGCGGGTAACGAGCGGATGCGCGAAATCGCCGCCGCCATCCAGGAAGGGGCCAGCGCCTACCTCAAGCGCCAGTATACGACGATCGGTATCGTCGGAATCGTCATCTTCGTCGCCGCCTGGGTCTTCCTCGGCCAATGGTCGGCGATCGGCTTCGCCGTCGGCGCCATTCTTTCCGGGGCCGCCGGCTTTGCCGGCATGCTGATCTCGGTCCGCGCCAATGTCCGCACGGCCCAGGCCGCGTCGGAAAGCCTGGCCAAGGGGCTTAAGCTGGCCTTCGGCGCCGGCGCCGTCACCGGCCTGTTCGTCGCCGGCGGCGCGCTGCTGGGCGTTTCGGGCTATTACGCCGTCCTGACCGAGGTCCTGCGCATGGATCCGGCCAGCCGTGAAGTCGTCAACGCGCTCGTCGCGCTCGGCTTCGGCGCCTCGCTGATCTCGATCTTCGCCCGCCTCGGCGGCGGCATCTTCACCAAGGGTGCGGACGTCGGCGGCGACATGGTCGGCAAGGTCGAAGCCGGCATTCCCGAAGACGATCCCCGCAACCCGGCCACGATCGCCGACAATGTCGGCGACAATGTCGGCGACTGTGCCGGCATGGCGGCCGACCTGTTCGAAACCTACGCGGTGACCACCGTCGCCACCATGGTTCTGGCCACGATCTTCTTCGGCGGCAGCCCGCTGTTGCAGCCCATGATGATGCTGCCGCTCGCCATCGGCGGTGTCTGCATCTTCACCTCGATCATCGGCACCTTCTTCGTCAGCCTCGGCAAGAGCCAGGACATCATGGGCGCCCTGTACAAGGGCCTGATCGCCACTGGCATCCTGTCGATCGCGGCGCTGGCCGCCGTCATCTACGCCTTCGTCCGCTTCGACACCGTCATCAATTATGACGGCGCGCCGCATGCCTTCACCGGACTGACGCTGTTCTACTGCGGCCTGGTCGGTCTGGCCGTCACCGCGGCCTTCGTCGTCGTCACCGAGTACTACACCGGCACCGGCAAGCGTCCGGTCGTGTCGATCGCCCAGGCCTCGGTCACCGGCCACGGCACGAACGTCATTCAGGGCCTGGCTGTCTCAATGGAATCGACCGCCATTCCGGCGCTGATCATCGTCGCCGGCATTATCGGCTGCTACCTGCTGGCGGGTCTGTTCGGCATCGCCATCGCCACCACCACCATGCTGGCGCTCGCCGGCATGATCGTCGCGCTCGACGCGTTCGGCCCGGTCACCGACAATGCCGGCGGCATCGCCGAAATGGCGGGCCTGCCCAGCGAAGTGCGCCACACCACCGACGCGCTCGACGCCGTCGGCAACACCACCAAGGCCGTCACCAAGGGCTACGCCATCGGTTCGGCCGGCCTCGGCGCCCTGGTGCTTTTCGCCGCCTATACCTCTGACCTGAAGTACTTCGTCTCCACGGCGACGCACGGGATCTTCTATGGCCTCGGCACCTTGACCTTCTCGCTGTCTTCGCCGTGGGTCGTCATCGGCCTCTTGATCGGCGGTCTGCTTCCCTACCTCTTCGGCGGCATGGGCATGACCGCCGTCGGCCGTGCCGCCCAGGCTGTCGTCGAGGAGGTGCGCAGGCAGTTCCGCGAAGACAAGGGCATCATGGCCGGCACGTCCAAGCCGAACTACGGCCGCGCCGTCGACATGCTGACCAAGGCGGCGATCCGGGAAATGATCATCCCGTCGCTGCTGCCCGTCCTGTCGCCGATCGTCCTGTTCGTCATCGTCTACTATATCGGCGGCACCGTTCCGGCCTTCGAATCGGTCGGCGCCATGCTGCTGGGCGTCATCGTCACCGGCCTGTTCGTCGCCATCTCGATGACCTCCGGCGGCGGCGCGTGGGACAACGCCAAGAAGTCGTTCGAAGACGGCTTTGTCGACAAGGACGGCGTCAAGCACCTCAAGGGCTCCGAGGCCCACAAGGCCTCGGTCACCGGCGACACCGTCGGCGATCCTTACAAGGACACGGCCGGTCCGGCCGTCAACCCGATGATCAAGATCACCAACATCGTGGCCCTGCTGCTGCTGGCGGTCCTGGCCGCGCACCAATAAGAGGGAAGGGAGGGGCAAGCCCCTCCTTCACCCCGACACATCAAGACCAAAAAAAGCCGGGCCCCGCAGGGACCCGGCTTTTATATTGCGGAAGATGAGGGCGTCAGTCGCGGCGGTGCTGGTTGCCGGGATCCTGGTCCTTGCTGTTGTCGATGCGCTGGCGGCCCACGGTGCCCAGCATCTGCTCCAGCGCCGTCAGGGAACGGCCGCGGGTCGGCGTCGTGGCGGGATTGGGCTTCAGGTCGCGGCCGTCGGCCAGGGCCAGGGTCCGCACGGCCTTGACCGTGTCGCTGCCCTTGTCGAAATCGACGACCGTGACGCTGCGCGACGTCACGCGCGGCATCTTGTAGGTCATCTTCATCGACACCTGGTCGATATAATACCATTCCGTCGGGTCGTAGACCGAGGTCTGCGACGGCTGACCCAGGCGATCCAGAACGCTTTCCTTGGTGTCGCCGACCTTGATGTCCGTCGCCGGCTTAGCGTCGTAAGCCAGGTAGCCGTGGTGCGACAGGGTCGGCGCACAGGCCGACAGCGAAAGCGCAAAGGCGGCGCCGCAAAGGGCAAGTCTGACCGGAAGGTGGTGCGGGCGCGTGATCATGGATATCCTGTGCGAAACGCGAAACGTGTTTGACGTACAATGAAATAGGGCTTACGGCAAGCGTAAGGCCGAAACAAGGCCGATTACTGCGGTCAATAATGCGATGCCGTCACCCCTCGAAAAACTCAAGCGCTTCTTTCAGCCACGCCCCGTCCGCCATACCGGCCACGCACTGTATTCGGCCGCGGTCGCGCAGAGCCGCCAGCCGATATTCTACACGGACTACGGCGTCGAAGACGCCATCGGCGCGCGCTTCGAACTGCTGACCTTTCATGTCGGCCTTGTCATCCATGCGCTGAAAAACCTGCCCGCCGGCGACCGCCGCCGCGAACAGGCGCAGGACACGTCCCAGGCTTTGTTTGACACCTTTGTCGACGCGCTCGACAATACGCTGCGCGAACAGGGCACCGGCGACCTGACCGTGCCCAAGAAGATGAAGACGCTGGGCGAAGTCATCTATACGCGCATGAAGCGCTGGGACGAACTGTGGGCCACGGGCAGCGACGCCGATCGCGCCGACTACGCCGCCCGTACCCTCTTTGCGGGCCAGGCCTTCGACGGCGAAGCGGGCGCTGCCGAACCGTCGGTCGACCCGGGCCTCTTGCGCAAAGCCGAGGCCTTCGCCACCTATGCCGACACGGCCCGCCTTAACCTCGACGTCGACGCCATCTTGAACGGACGGCTCGACTGGTGTGCAATACCGGACGTCGCCGCCGAATCTGCCGGCGCCGCGTGACGGGAGTAGAGTAGAATGACCGAATCCGAAGACGGCCTGTGGACGCACCGCGTCCGTTTCGACAAGGCCCGCCAGGGCCTGACACTGGACCTGACCGCCGATGAAACCCAGCGCAAGTCCATCGCCGAAGCCTTTGGCATGATCGCGCTCGACGCGCTTTCCGCGCACATTGTCACCCGCGAGGTCAAGAGCATAAAGCCTTTGGTCCACCTGCACCTCGAACTCAAGGGCGAGGTCACCCAGGAATGCGGCGTCAGCCTGGAGCCCTTCAGTCACACCCTCTCGGGCGATCTCGATCTCGACCTCATCGAATCGCGCGACGTGACCGACGAAGTCGCCGCGGTCGGTGAAAACGAACTGGGCCTCGACGACCTCGACGAACCCGACGTGATTCATAACGGTCAGGTCGACCTTGGGCAGTACATCATCGAAGCCCTGGGCGAGGCTTACGATCCTTTTGCGCGCAAGCCCGGCGCGGTCTTCGAGGAACAGGAGCCGGAACGTGAACCGTCGCCGTTCGCCGTCCTGGCCAAGCTCAAGCGCGACGAGCAGGGGTAACCTTACGTCAGCTGCCGCGATTAAACTTGCACCTTGGCAAAGTCGCGCTATTTTCCGCTTTCGGCGTGCCTGTCACGGCGAGTGTGACCCAGTTCAGGAGCCAGACCGGTCTTGACGATACAAGCGAACTCTCCGGACCGTCTGGTCATCGCCATCGACGCCATGGGCGGCGACCACGGCCCGGCCGTGACGGTGGCCGGGGCGGCGCGCGCCCTGTCCTTGCGCGACAATCTCTATTTCCAGCTCCATGGCGACGGACCGCAGATCGAAGCCGAACTCGCAAGACACCCCGCGCTGAAGGCCCGCGCCAGCGTACATCATACCGACCAGTCCATCGCCATGGATGAAAAGCCGGGCAGTGCCATCCGCCGGCGGAATACGTCGCTGGCCAACGCCATCCACGCCGTCAAGGCCGGCGAGGCGAGGGCGGTCGTATCGGCCGGCAATACCGGCGCGCTGATGGCGCTGTCGAAGATGATTCTGAAGATGCTGACCGACGATCTGGAACGCCCGGCCATCGGCTGTTCGTGGCCGAACCCCAAGGGCTTCGCCACCGTCCTCGACGTCGGCGCCAACGTGACCTCCGACGCGCGCCAGCTTATCGAATTCGCCCTGATGGGCGCGGCCTTCCACAAGGCGATCTGGGGCACCGAACGCCCGTCGATCGGCCTGCTCAATGTCGGTTCCGAAGACATGAAAGGCCACGACGAGGTCAAGGAAGCGCACCGTCTGTTCAAGGAAACGGTTCTCGGCCTCAACTATTACGGCTTCGTCGAAGGCACCGACCTGTGCGAAGGCACGACCGACGTCGTGGTAACCGACGGCTTTACAGGCAATATCGCGCTCAAGACCGCCGAGGGCGCGGCGCGTTTCATGCAGACCATGCTGAAAAAGGGCTTCATGTCGTCCCTGCCCGCCATGATCGGCGCGTGGCTGGCGAAAGGTGCGCTGAAAAAGACGCTTCGGCCGCTCGATCCGGCCGAATCGAACGGTGGCCCCTTGCTGGGGCTCAAGGGCATCGTTATCAAGAGCCACGGTGGCGCCGACGCCCGGTCGTTCGCCAATGCCATCAAGGTCGGCGTTTCGCTGGCGGCCAGCGGCTACGAACGCGACCTGGCGGCGTCGCTGGCGCAAATGACGCAAAGCCTGGCGGATTCGTCTTCAGGCCTTGCGCCAGAAGCCGGGCAGACAGATATGAAGGACCTGGCCGTCGCGTCAGGCAGCAAGGTTAATTAGGCAAAATGCGTGTGTTACGATCCGCCGTCACCGGCGTCGGCGGTTACCTTCCCCAAAACGTCATGACCAATGACGACCTGGCGCGCATGGTCGATACCTCCGACGAATGGATCGTCGAACGTACCGGCATCCGTCAGCGCCACGTCATCGAAAAGGGGCAGAAGACGTCGGACCTCGCCGTCGAAGCCGCGAAGATCGCGCTGGAGCGCGCCGGCAAGACGGCCACCGACGTCGACCTGATCATCGTCGCCACCACCACGCCCGACATGCCGTTTCCGGCCACCGCCTCGATCGTGCAACAAAAGTTGGGCGCCCGGCCGGGGCCGGCCTTCGACGTCCAGGCGGTGTGCTCGGGATTCGTCTATGGCCTGAGCGTCGCCGACGGCTTCGTGGCGCGCGGCCTGGCCAAATGTGCCCTCGTTATCGGCGCCGAGGCCATGACGCAGCTGCTGGACTATACCGACCGCGGCACCTGCATCCTGTTCGGCGACGGCGCGGGCGCGGTGATCCTGGAACCGGTCGAGGGGCAGGGCGACAATACCGACACCGGGATCCTCGGCTTCGACCTGCAGTGCGACGGCACCAAGACCGACCTCTTGTACGTCAACGGCGGGACGTTCGATGACGACAACCGCATCGGCAAGATCCGCATGCAGGGCAACCAGGTCTTCAAGCACGCGGTCCACAAGATTTCCCAAGCCATTGAATCGGCGGTTGAAAAAGCCAATCTAACGATCGGGGACATCGACTGGTTCATCCCGCATCAGGCCAATCAGCGCATCCTGAACGGCGTCGCGGAACGTCTGGGCCTGGAAGAGCGCAAGGTCGTTTCGACCGTGGCGCTGCATGCCAATACGTCGGCGGCGTCGATCCCGCTCGCCTGGTTTACGGCCGTCGAGGACGGCCGCATCAAGCCCGGCGACGTGGTGCTGATCGAAGCCCTGGGCGGCGGCCTGACCTGGGGCGCCGCGGCCATTCGGCTGTAGTCGGAAAACGCAGATAAAACGGTTACAGTTCCGGCTTAACCTTCTGATTAAGAGACGATTTCGGCGCATGCGAGAGCCAGGCTTCTCCCGTACGATGTTTTTTGTGACCTGTTGCCGATAAGCCTTTGACGATTGGCGGAATTTGCGCCATGCTCGTCACATGGGCGCTATGCGACTCAAAGCCTCGCGCCCCGGGTGCCAATCTTAAACAGGATCGGGCTGACATATGAAATCGCAAACCCTGACGCGGGCCGAACTTTTCGAAGACGTGCATAACGAGCTGGGTCTGCCCCGGCAGGAATGCGCCGCCATCGTGGAACGGACGCTCGACCTGGTGGTCGAGGCGCTCGAACGGGGCGAGATGGTCAAGCTGTCGGGCTTCGGGGTCTTCCAGGTCCGCGACAAGAATGCCCGCGTCGGCCGCAATCCCAAGACCGGCAAACCCGCCGCCATCGACCCGCGCAAGGTCATCAGCTTCCGCGCCTCGCAGATCATGAAGGCCCGGGTCGACGCCGGCACACACGACTAACATGCGCGCATCCCGAAAAGTGTGACGCACTTTTCGGATAAGATGCGCGACAACACAAAATCTCTACTCGTCCTTGAGTAAAACACTCACCGAAGGAAAGTCCCATGAACAAGGGGCCCTTAGCCTTACGGACCATCTCCGAAACCGCCGATATCCTGGGCGTGCAGCAGCACGTCCTGCGGTTCTGGGAGACCAAGTTCCCGTTCATCCGCCCCACCAAGCGCGCCGGCGGCCGCCGCTTCTATCGGCCGCAGGACATCGACATGCTGCAAGGCGTGAAAACCCTGCTTTACGACCGCGGCTACACCATCCGCGGCGTGCAGAAACTGTTCAAGGATGAAGGCCAGAAGGCCATTCTCAAGGTCAACGGCGAAAAGACCCTGATCGCCACCGAAGGTGGCCTTATCGAAGCCGACGACGTCGCCGAGGCCGTCGCCGAAGCCGGGTCGCTCGATACGGGCTTCGACGTCGCCGCCGCCCAGCGCCTGTCGCAGGCCACGCGCGAAAAGTTCCTGGAGATCGCCCGCTCGCTCGAAGAGGCCCAGGCGACGCTGGGGCGTCAGCTGGGACGGAATTCGGGGTCGGGGAAGTACGGGTAGGCGTCTTAAGACAAAGATATATTGGGGCGGCCCTTCGGGCCGCTCTTTTTGTTTTGGGCGACAGGATTGGCTGCGCTGCGCTTTGCCGAACTCATCGCTTGCTTCGCAAGAGGTTCGTTTGGGTCGCTGCGCTCCCCGAACTCGCGGATTGCTCCGCAAGAAGTTCGTTTGGGTCGCTGTGCTCCCCGAACTCGCGGATTGCTCCGCAAGAGGTTCGTTTGGATCGCTGCGCGCCCCGAACTCGCGGATTGC
>OUNM011333163.1_pt1 | contig 17606 bp, 15 predicted proteins | sample 1769961 | NCBI WGS metagenome assembly OUNM01 (sample SAMEA3914820, study PRJEB12502) | metagenome | biome: forest; material: soil | place: USA | collected 2012-03-12 | depth 0.3 m
CACCGGAAAATCGATCGATTCCGGCAGCTTCCCGGTTGGCGCGATGCCAGCGAAGCGCAAGTCCAGTGAAGCTGGGGTGCCCTCGGGCGCATGGATATAGGAGAAGCGTGGAAGCTGCGTCGCCGGATCGATCGGCGTGGCAAAGCCGGTTGGCTTGATGACGAAGATCGAGTCGCCAGGCTCGACTGGCAGCGACCAGCGGCCATCGGCATCGGTCTTGACCACGTCGCGGCCATTCGAGACCATCACGTCAGGCAAGCCCTTGTTGTTCGCGCTGCGCTTGCCGGTGCCATCGACGTCCTCGAACACGGTGCCGCGCGCGGTTTCCCCGGCTTGCGTCGCAGCGGTCTGGGCCTCCGCGCTGGTAGCAGCGGCAAGCGTGAGCGCGGCTGCGCCGGCCAGCGCCTGCCGGCGCGAAATCTACACAGATTGGGCATTCCGCATGGCCATCGTCACGTCCTCCGTTTCCCTGGAAGGTGTAACCAGCGTGGGTGACGCGGCAGTGACGCGGGCATGCGTGAAAGAGGGAGCGATCAGTCCGCTGCCTAGCGGTGCTTCAAGCCCGGAACAGTGATCGCATCTCGCTGAAACAGGCCACGCGCCTGAAAATGCTGATCAGCCATCGCCTCTTCCAGCGTCGCGACAACGCAGCAGGAGCAATCGAGCGGATCGAGCAGCGCCTGCCAATGTTCCGCATGTTTTGCGGCAATGATTTCGGCCACGGCCGCGATGCTGGCGCTGGCCGTCTGGCGATCGTCGCGAAACTCGGACGGCAAGCCTATGGCGTCACAAAATGTCTGCCAGAATTTCTCTTCGAGCGCCCCGACCGCGAGAAAGCGTTTGTCGGCCGTGGCGTAGAGCCGATAGCGAGCCTGCCCGCCGGTGAAAAAGCCTTCGCCCGCCGGAGCCGCCGCCATCCCAGCCTGGCGTTCCAGAACGGCGTGCCAGGCGAAAGTCGCCATCGCGTCGGTCATCGCGATATCGATGTGTTGCCCCTCTCCCGTCAAATCGCGCTGGCGCAGGGCGAGCAGGATCGCGATGACGGCCGGAAAGGAGCCGCCGCCGATATCTGCGAAGAGCGCCGGCGGCATGGTCGGCGCTTGCGGCTTTCCAGGCGACAGCGAGAGCAAGCCGGTGCGAGCGAGATAGGTGATATCGTGGCCGGCTTCATCGGCGCGCGGCCCCTCCTGGCCGAAACCGGTGATAGAGCAGAAGATCAGCCGAGGGTTGATGGCGCGCATCTGATCATAGCCGAGGCCGAGCCGCGCCATGACGCCGGGGCGAAATTGCTCGACCACGATATCCGCAGCGGCAATCAGCGGCTCGAGCTTCGCGCGATCTTCAACGCTTTTGAGATCGAGAAACAGACTTTCCTTGCCGGCGTTGAGCGCGGCGAAGGCGGATGAACCTTCCGCATTGAAAGGTGGGAAGCGGCGCATATCCTCACCGCCCGGCCGCTCGATCTTGGTGACCTTGGCGCCGGCTTCGGCCAGGATCAGGGTTGCCAGTGGGCCTGGCAGCAAGGTCGTAAAATCAAGAACCGAGATTCCGTCGAGCGGCCTTGCCATATCTTGCCCTAATGCTGAAAAATATTGGGCGGGATCATGTGGCCTGAGATCAGGATGAGCAATCCGGTGACGGTCGCGACCGAAACAATCGTACCGAGCAGAATGCCCGTCGAGGCCATCTCGACATAAGTCCGGTACTGGTTCGCCATCACGAAGACGTTCAGCGCCGGCGGCAGCGAGGCCATCAGGATGGCAGCATAGATCCAGACGGGTTCGAAATTGCCGATCAGCGACAGTACGCTCCAGACGATCAGCGGGTGTATAACCAGCTTGACCAGCAGATGGATCGGCACCTCCGGCGAGACGCGGCGCATGGGCCGCAACGCAACCGTCACTCCAAGCGTGAATAGCGCGCAGGGTGCGGCTGCATTCCGCAGATAGCTGATCATCGTGTCGAGCGCCGGCGGAGCCTCGTAACGGAAATAGGCCGCGATTACGCCGACGATCGTCGCAATATTGAACGGATGGGTAAAAACCCGGACGATGATCGTCCAAATGGTATGAGCGATGCCCCGCTTTTCTTCGCCTGCCAGCGCCATCAGCAGAGGCACCAGCGTGAACATCAGCGCGCAATCGAAGACGAAAATCAACGCGGTCGGCACGGAGGCCGCCGTTCCCAGCGCCGCAAGAGTCAGGCCGGGGCCCATATAACCGACATTGGAATAGCCGCCGAGCGTGCCCTGGATCGCGGCTTCGCGAATCGCTCCACCTGAAAACCACAGGCCAATGCCGAAAGAGAGTGCGAAAGCCGAAAAAGTGCTGATCGAGGTGCCGAAAATAAAGCGCCAGTTCGAAAGCTGATCGAAAGGCGTCACGGCGATCAGTTTGTAGAACAGGCAGGGCAATGCGACGTAGACGATGAAAAAATTCATCCAGCGCAGCCCCTCTTCGGGATAGCGGGTCAGCTTTCCGCAGAAAAAGCCTAGAAAAATCAATCCGAAAAAGGGAAGAGCTAAGGTCGCGACGCTTGGCATTTCAGTTTCCGTGGCATGCCCGGCACTTGACGCGGCATCCGGATGCGGCGATTGCAGCGGCAGGGCATTTCCGCAAGGGACAAAGGCGAGGACCGTTCCGGTCGGCGGCTCGCGGATAACAGCAACCAGTGCGGCCGTCCACACCGCCGCAGCTTCTGGCGGATGATGCGTTCGATTTTCACCGATATTCAGTTCCGGATCGAATGGCTGTTGCTGCGGACAGGCTTCGCGCTGGCGCATCTGCTGCCGACCGATATCGTCATCCGGCTGAGCGGATTCTTCTGGGGCACCCTGGCGCCGCTGCTCAAGCGCCATGGCCGGGCCGAGCAGCATCTCGCCAACGCGATACCGGAACTGTCGCCGGAGCGGCGCGGCCAAATCATCCGCGGGATGTGGCGCAACCTGGGCATGACATTCGCCGAAGCCGTTGAGCTTGATCGCCTGGCTCTGCAGCCCGAACGCGTGCAGTTCACTCCAGAGGCTCGCCGGATAGTCGAGACCTGCCGCGAGCAGCCGGGCGTATTCGCCTCGCTCCATATGGGCAACTGGGAGGCCGCCTCATGGGCGGCGCAGATTTGCGGCGTGCGTTTTGCCGGCGTCTACCAGCAGGTACGCAATCCTTACGTCGAGCGACTGCTGCTTTCCAACAGGCTGCCGTTCTATCCTGGTGGTCTCTATGCCAAGGGGGCGGACGCGGTTCGCAAGCTCATCGCAGCGCTGAATAGCGGTATTTCGGTTTGTATGATGGCAGATCTGCGCGAGCTTCGCGGCATCTCGGTGCCATTCTTCGGCCGTGAGGCCCCGTCTACCCCCTTCCCCGCGACCCTTGCCCGTTCCCATGGCAAACCGCTCTATGCGGCGCGGGTACTGCGGCGCGCGCCAGGTCGGTTCGAGGTCGAGGTGGTGGAAATCGCGGTGCCGCATACGGCAGATCGAAATGACGACATCAGGCAGGCGACCGCCGCGCTGCATCGCCAGTTTGAAGCCTGGATTAGAGCAGATCCCGAACAATGGATGTGGGCGCATCGGCGTTTCGAACGATGAAAACACGCCTTATAATTCACGTAATCTCCTGCGTTTTTGACGCCGAAGATTGACAGTCCGCCACCCCGCTCGCTATTCGAGGTGAGTGAAGCGGCGGATGCTTTTCCTTATCGAACCGGGTTGCCCGTGAAATTCCGCAACGCAAAGTTCAGCATTGGACAGGTCGTCCGTCACCGGATTTATCCGTTTCGTGGCGTCGTCTTCGATATCGATCCGGAATTCGACAACACCGAGGAATGGTGGCAGTCGATCCCCGCCGAAGTTCGGCCACGCAAGGACCAACCCTTCTACCACCTTCTGGCGGAGAACGAGGAGACGGAATACGTCGCCTATGTCTCCGAGCAGAACCTGCTGCCGGACGAATCCGGAGAGCCGCTGCGCCATCCGCAGATCAGCGAGATGTTCGAGCTGCGCGACGGCGCGCTGACGCCGCGCGATAAGCCTCTTCACTAGAAGTGACAAGCACTTCGCTTCGTTCGCAATGACGATAGAGGCGGCAACAAAAAAAGCGCGCCATCCGGCGCGCTTTTCCATGTGTGAAACTCAACCCTTGGATCAGGGCTTCGGTGCGGGAGCACCCGGAGCCGCGGCCGCCGGCGCGCCGCCCTGCTGCTGTTGCTGCTGGCGAAGCGCCTCACCACGCTTCTGGAGTTCTTCCTGCAGCTTCTTCTGCTGCTCTTCCAGCACCTTCGGATCGATCGGCGCACCGTCGAAAGCCTTGCCAAAACCGGCGAGCGGAACCTGGAAGGCCACTTCACGGCCCGCCTGGTTGCGGATGCTGATCGCCAGGTTGTTGCCGGCCTTCAGGTTCTTGATGAAATCGTCGCGAACCTTGGCTTCGGCAAAGCAGCCATTGGGAAAGCAGATCGCGAATTTGCCGGCGACGGGCTGGCCGCTTTCAAGATTGAAGCGGACGCCCGGCTCGAGCAGGAAGCCGAGCGGCAGCAGGAAACGCACGATGCGTTCCGGATCGTCCTGCACGGCGTACACCGCGACGGCAAGCACCGGTTCACCGTTCTCGGCGACGAAATCGCGGGTGGTGTAGCAGATCTGCTTGTTATTACCAGGATCGGTACCGCAAACCTTCAGCCAGTCCGTCTGCGAAGGCTCAGGCTTCACCACGACCTTTGCCGGACCATCCGGTGCAGGCGCGGGCGCCGGAGCGGGTTGCTGCTGCGCGGGAGCAGGCGCCGGAGCCTTCTTCTGCTGAGCGAAAGCGGGAGCGGTGAGCGCAAGCAGGCCGGCTGTGGCGAGCGACGCGAAGCGCAACGGCCGTCCTGCGCGGGAATTCAGGTTCAAAGGCGACATTTCCATCCTCATACGGAGGCAAGCTCGAAGCTTGCGGGGCGGTCGGGACCAGCGACGGGCTTTGCGGGGTGCGCCCGTGCTTCGCCGCTGTTGGCCGGTGGATTGCGGCGTCAGCGTGACGGGGCACCTCTTAACTATATTGAGACCAAGTTTCCAGCCTTGAAATCCCGATTTATCAGTATTTCTCGGCGCTGTTGCCGCACCTGCGAGCACATCCGGTGATAACCTGCGGCCATGCGAATCGGTTCCCTTTGCGCCTCGCTGGCCGGCCTTCTCCTGTATTTCGCGGGGCCGGCCCTCGCGGAGCCACGTCCGTCGATCGCGATGCATGGCGAGCCGGCGCTCGCGGCGGGGTTCGATCATTTTCCGTATGCCGATCCGCAGGCACGGCGCGGCGGCCGGCTGGTCATGGCAGCGCAAGGCACCTTCGACGGACTGAACCCGTTCATTGTGAAGGGTTCCACGGCGGCGCAGGGCATCTCGCCCTGGGTGGTGCAGCCGTTGATGGCACGCTCCTATGACGAGCCCTTTACGCTTTACGGCCTGATCGCGGAGACGATCGAGACACCGGACGACCGAAGCTGGGTCGAATTCGCGCTCAATCCGAAGGCTCGATTCTCGGATGGAACGCCCGTCACTGCGGAGGATGTCGCCTTCTCCTGGAACCTGTTGCGGATGCGGGGACGACCGAATTTTCGCGGGCAATATAACAAGGTCGAACGGGTGGAGACACCCGACGAGCGCCGTATCCGCTTCGTGCTGAAGGATCGTGGCGACTATGAACTGCCGCTGATTCTGGGCTTGATGCCGGTTTTCGCCAAGCACGCGACCGATCCGGAGACTTTCGAGGAAACCAGCTTTACTGCGCCAATGGGCAGCGGGCCTTATATCGTAGCGTCCGTCGATCGCGGCGCAGGCATCACCTATCGGCGCAATCCGAATTTCTGGGCAGCCGACCTGCCGACCGTGAAAGGCTCGTTCAACTTCGACGAGATAAAAATAGATTACTATCGCGATTCTAATGCCTTGTTCGAAGCTTTCAAAGCGGGGCTATACGACCTCCGGATTGAAACTGACGCACGACGCTGGCAGGCAGGCTACAATTTCCCGGCGTTGCGCGATGGTCGCGTGAAGCGCGAATCCATCCGAACCGAAGCGCCGAAGGGTATGTATGGCTTCGCGATGAATACGCGCCGGCCGCTTTTCCAGGATGTCCGGGTGCGCGAGGCGCTTTCCATGCTGATCGATGTCGATTGGCTGAACCGCAATCTCTATGGCGGCGCGCTGAGCCCGAGCGGCAGCTATTTCGAGGATTCAATGCTGTCCGCACTCGGTCGGCCGGCAGACGAGCGCGAAAAGGCCTTGGTCGGGCCTTTTCCGGCCGCCGTGCGGAGCGACGTGATGGACGGGAGTTGGCAGCCGCCGAAAAGCGATGGCTCCGGCCGCGACCGCAAGGAAATCCGCCAGGCGCTGAAACTTTTCACCGACGCCGGCTACCGTATCATCGATGGCGTGATGACGGAGAAGGCGAACAGCAAAGCGTTCCGTTTTGAAATCCTGGTCGATAATCGCGAGGATGAGCGGCTGGCGCTGGCATTCGCCGATGCAGCCCGACGACTCGGCATTGCCGTGAACGTCCGCCAGGTCGATTCCGTGCAATACCAGAAGCGCCGGACCGAGTTCGATTTCGATGTGGTGCTGGTGATTTACCCGGTTTCCGCTTCACCCGGAAACGAGCAGCGCGTGCGCTTTTCGAGTGGCGCGGCGGAAGCCCCGGGGTCGCTGAATTTCGCCGGGGTGCATTCGCCGGCGGTCGATGCCGTGCTCGATGCGATCCTCGCCGCGCGCGAGGAAAACGCCTTCGTTTCGGCCGTCAGGACGCTCGATCGGCTGTTGATATCGGGCTTCTACGTGGCCCCGCTCTTCCATGCCAAGGAAAAATGGCTAGCCTATTCCTCGCGACTCACGCACCCGCAGAGATTGCCGCGGTTCGAGATCATCACCGACGTTTGGTCGATGACAGGCAACCGCTGACGGATTTGGTCTCATGACGGTCAACAGGACCGACCCGCACCAGGCAGAGGATCGCGCTCCGCGCCTGCTGGAGCCGTGGTCCCACCTGACCATCGACGGTCTCTGCCGGCTTTCCGCGCGCCCTGGGTCTGCGACAACCGCAATCGCCGAAGCACCTGATATGGTGCACTGGTATCACCGCACGCCGCTGACACTGGATCGCGCAGCCTTGCAGTCGCGAGCCCGCAGCTTCGCCGGCAAGATGCTGGCGCTCGGCCTCGGCCCCGGCGATCGGGTGATCGTGCAGCTGCCGAACGTGATCGATCTGCCGGTCGCGCTGCTCGGGCTGATGAGCGCCGGCATGGTCGCCTGCCCGGTGCCTGTCACTTATGGCTTCGACGACCTGCTGCATGCTGCCGAAGTCTCCGGCGCTAAGGCGATGGTCACGGTCGGGCGTTATGGCAGCCTGTCGCTTGCCGATACTGCCCGGCGGGTTGCGGCGGCGGTATTCTCGATCCGTTTCCTCTGCGGTTTCGGCGCGCCGCTCCCTGACGGCGTCGTGGCGCTCGACGCCTGGCCGGATGAAGACGTGGCTTCCGACAAGACACCTAATGCCGGTGATGCGACCGATATCGCGCTCGTCACCTTCGAGCGTCGGAACGGCAGCCTTATCGCACTGGCCCGCACGCATCAGCAATTGATCTGCGACGCACTGGCGCTCTCCAACGTCGCCAAGCTGAAACCATCTTCGATCATTCTCAGCACCTTGCCGCCGGCAACAGCGCTTGGCGTCGTCGCCGTGCTGGTCGCGCCGGCGTTAAGCGGTGCGGGCGTCCATCTGCACGGACCGTTCAATTCAGATGTGCTTGCCTCGCAGCTCGATGAGTTGCCTCCCGCGCATCTGCTGATACCGGCCGCGGTCGAGCGGATATTGCCGCCCCTGCTTGATGCTACCGACAGAAAAAGTGCGCGGCCGATCCTCGCGCATCGCTGGCCAATGCCACCGCATGAGTTCCGGTCCATGCAGCAAGCGGCGATGTCGCTGATCGACCTGCACGCGATTGGCGAATGCGCCGTGCTTGCAGCTGCCCGCGCCGAGGGTGATGCGCTGAAACCGATCCCTGTGAGGGTCTCGCACCCGACACCGCATACCCTGCCACCCGCGACTGCGATGCTCGAGTGCCTGCTCGACCGCGAGTCGCAATTGACGGTACGGGGTTTCTCCGTGCCGACGCGGCTCGGCAGCGAAGGGGCAAGCGGCGAGGATTGGTATCCGACCGGGCTGCTCGGTAGCGTCGCGGGGCCGAGCAGCATTTCGCTTTCGCCGACGAGAGCGGCGGAAACGGAAGCGGCTTAACCCGGTATCACTCCGCCGGCATCGGCACTGCCCGCCCTTGCCCGCGCATCAGCAGCCAGACGCCGCAGGCCGCCGAGAAGACCACCAGCCCGAATAGCGCGGCGGCGAGTAGCACCGCCTGGAAGCCGCCAAATCCGCGCAGCGCCGCGATCATCGGGACCGCAAAGCCGCTCACCGTGAAGCCGAGGAAGTAGCGGATGGAATAGACGCGGTTGCGCATGTCATCGGCAACGTAGCGAGCGATCATGGCATCGTTGACCACGACTTGCCCGTAGATCGACGAGGTGACGAGCACCATGCCGATCAGCATCAGCGGGCCGGTCGTCATCGCCGCAAGCAAGAGCCCAAGCGGCTGTAAAAGCGACATCGAGACAAAGATCGTCGGCAGCGAGAAGCGATCGATGATGCGGCCGGTTGCAAGCTGGGTCAGCGCGCCGCAGACGAAGATCGCGGTGGTCAGCCAGCCGGTCTGAGACAATGTCAGCGCAAGGCCCAGCCGCTCATCCAAAACCTTCGGCAAAGCGATGGTCGTGACATTGAAGGTCATGCCGCCCGCAACGATTGCGGTGATGAGGATGATGAACAGTGCCACCATCGCGTTGCGGTTGAGGCTGATGGAAGTCGAGCCCTTGCGGCTGGCGGCGGCCACGCTGTCGCTTTTCACTATCGTCACGAAGGCGATACCGAAACCGATCAGCAGGAGACCAGGCAGGGCAAAGGCGGCGCGCCAGCCGAACCATGCGGCGATGATGGCCGTGATGCCGGAGGCGAACGCCGCGCCGAGATTGCCCCAGACGCCATTGCGGCCAAGCTCTCTGCCAAGATGCGTGGCATTCGCAGCGATCATCGCGCTGCCGACCGGGTGATAGATCGCGCTGAACACGCCGAGCACGAGCAGAGATCCGGCAAGCATGGTGCTGCCGGCAGCCAGCGCCACCAGCAGGCAGGATGCCCCGTAGCCAAAATAGAAGGTCGCCATGAGGTTGCGGCGGCCGAGGCGATCGGCGAGCCAGCCAACCGGCAATGCAAACAGGCCGAAGGCGACGAAGGAGCCGGTCGCCAGCCAGATCAGATCGCCATAATCACGGCTCAGCTCAGCGGCGATGGCGATGACGGCGGTCGGGAAGATCAGCAGCACGAAATGATCGAAGGCGTGAGCGATATTGACGAAGAGAATGGTGCGCGCGGCGTCACGAGACATGAGTCAGCCTGCTATTGTGGTCGAAGCGCATGAAGGATAATCTGGCCCGGTGGCGACGTTAGGCCATACTTGATCGCAAGCGGGCCAGATGCGCAGTACGGATCACAGCGACTACCAAAATGTCCCGCGTCCGATCGCTGCGATGGCGAAATCCTTCCTCGATCGCGCCGAGACCGGCGAGCACTCGCATCCGCGCGGGCAATTGCTGCATGCGATCGAGGGCGTGATGCTGGCGCGCACGATCGAAGGGGCCTGGCTGGTGCCACCAGGGCATGCCCTCTGCATTCCGCCCGGCGTCCGGCATAATGTCGGCATGCGCGGCGCGGTCGCCATGCGCACCATCTATTTGCGGGCGGATGCCGCGATAGCGCTCGGCCCTTCCTGCCGCGTCATCCCGGTTTCAGCACTGCTGCGCGAGGCGATCGTTGCGCTGACGGAAGAGGATATCCTCTATGATGAAGCCGGGCGCGGCGGGCATCTCGCGGCGCTTATCGTCGACGAAATCGGCCGCGCCGCGACGACACGGTTCGATCTGCCGATGCCAAGGGAAAAGCGGCTAGTCGCGATCTGCGACACGATGATCGCCGATCCAGCCCTGGAGCGCGATCTCGACGGTTGGGCCAACACTGCCGGCCTCAGCCGCCGCGCGCTGACACGGGGCTTTCGCGCCGAGACCGGGCTTTCCTTCGGCGCCTGGCGGCGGCGGCTGCGCACGCTCAACGCGCTGACCCGCATCGAGAGCGGCGAGCCGGTCTCGGTTACCGCACATAAGGTGGGCTACAAAAGCCCGAGCGCGCTGACGGCGATGATCCGGCGAGAGATGGCGTGACCGTCATGCCCTGCCAACGCCCGCCGCTATCAGGCGCGAAGGATCGCTATCCGGCGGGATGACACGGGCGATTTTTTCGGCCGCAGCTGTATCGCCACCGATGCGCTGCAGCCTCTCGCGCACGTCCTCGATCATCCGGCGCTGCACCTCGCCGACGCTCTCCGGCGAAACCCAGAAGCGGCAGGAAAGCTGCAATGCGTCGCCGGCTATGCCGTCGACGAAAACGTCTGGAGCAGGTTTTCGTAGAATGCTCGGATTGTCGTTGGACATGTCGATCAGAGCGCGGCGCACGGCCTCGATATGCTCGCCCTTCGGCACTGAAAGCGATAGCGAGACGAGGCGGCCATTGTTGCGGGTGTGATTGCGTATCGACGAATTCCAGATCGTGCCATTCGGCGCGAAGATCAGGATGCCGTCAAAGCTCTCGATCAGGCAGGCGAACAAGCCGATCTCCCGCACCGTGCCGGCAGTGCCGCCGCCCACCTCGATATAGTCGCCGACGCGAAAGGGCCTCAGCCAGAGCAGCATGATGCCGGCCGAGATATTGGTCAGCGTGCCTTGCAGCGCCAGTCCGATCGCCAAGCCGGCGGCGCCCAGCACAGCAAGGAGCGAGGCCGTCTGCACGCCGATCTGGCCGAGCGCCGCGACCAGCACGAGGATCATGATCGCGTAACGCGCGATCGATGACACGACCGGGCCGATCGTGCTGTCGATATGGCTGGAGCGCGAAGCGATGCGCCCAAGCAGCCGCGATACCCAGCCGGCAATCATCGAGCCGACGACGAGAATGATGATCGCCATCGTCAGGCGCGGCAGGAAATCGACAGCCCAGGCCCAGGCCATAGCGGTGAAAGCGTCAAGACGCTGCGGCGTCTGCATGAGGTCCATGAGGAATCAGTCTCGCAAATGGTGGGATTTGCAGGACCAACGCCTCGGGCCGGAGCCTGTTCCGGCTTATTTCGCGGCAGGCGGCAGGATCGCGAGCGGCGTCTTGTAGGGTTCGACCCGCAGGGATGCGTTGGCCATCAGCCCGATCTGCTGCAACGGTCCCTGCTGGAGATCGCCGTTGGAGGCCTTGCGCACCGCGTATTGCCACACCGTCATCGAGCCCTTGGCGGCCAGCGCCTTCGCGACCGCGCCGGCATCCGTTCCTCCAAGCGCATCGAGTTCTGCAGGTGTGAGGCCGATGACGATCTCATCCTTGACGGTGACGACCTTGAACAGCGTGACGGGCGCCGCTTGCGCGAAAGCGACCGTCACGGAAAGAGCAGTCGCAGCGATGGACAGAAAGATACGAGCCGGCATTTTCAGAGACGTAGCCATAGCATCCCCCAAACCGATTTCCGCGCTGATGAGGCCACGAGCCGTGGACAATGTCGAGCGGTTTCCGCACTGCGATTGACCCTGTGATCATGGCCGGTTGAGATGGCTTTCAACATCAACCGGGTTTCTCATGCGTATCCTCTCGCCGCTCCGTCATTCGGCAATCGCCCGCGTCTGGTCGGCCCTGGCGTTTTCGGCGCTCGGCGACGAGCTTTATGCCGTCGCGATCGGCTGGATCGCTGTCGGGGTGCTGGGCGAGAGCGCCGGCTATCTCTCGGCAGGCCGCGCCGCCGTCGTGCTGCTGACGGCGATCTTCGGCGGCGGCCTGGCCGATGGTTGGAACCGGCAGCGCACCATGGTGGCCGCCGATCTGCTGAGAGCCGCCGCGCTCGCGGCGCTGGTTGGCACCTGGGCGGCAACCGGGCAGCCATCTCCTATCCTGCTCGCATTGGCCGTTATCCTGCTCGCTGCCTGCGAAGCGTTCTTCGAGCCCGCTTTGCAGACCATCCTGCCGGCGCTGTCGCCGAAACCGGACATGCTGGTTGCGATCAACGGATTGTTCGACGCAACCGACAGGCTGGCGCGGCTGCTCGGGCCAAGCCTGATAGCGGTAATCGGCGCACTGGTCGCCCCGATGCATTTCCTGACGCTCGACGCTGTCAGCTTCGCCATTTCATCAATCGCGGTTGCGACCCTGCGCGTCCCGACACACATCGAAGCCGTCCACGCTCCCGATGCGACAGGCTGGCGCGCAAGCGCGACTCGCGGTTTTACGGCGATGCGTCGCGATCCGCTGCTTGGCTATCTGCTGTCCATCAGCGGCATCCTGAACGGCGCGTGGTATGCGGTGTTTTATCTCGCGGTGCCGCTGATCATCGCACAACAAGGTCTGGGCGGTGGCGGTTCGGCGGGGTTGAGTGTCTATGGGCTGGTCATTGCCTGCTATGGCTGCAGCAACCTGGCCGCCAACCTGATCGTTGGGAGCCGCCCCCTGCCGGGACGCCCTGCCCGGCTGATCTTCTCGGGCATCTCGCTGACCGGCACCGGCATTCTGCTCATCGGCGTCATCTGCCTGCTGCCGCTGCAACCAACCACGCGCGTCATCGCGCTTGCAATAGCTTCGGCTCTTTCGGGCTTCGGCGGACCTTTGCAGGACATTACTTCAGTGACGCTCAGGCAGATGCTGATCCCACCGCCGGACATGGCGGCCGCCATGCGCGCCAGGATGACGATCGTTTATTCCGGCATGCTCATCGCCATGCTGATCGCGCCGACCGCCTGCGCCTGGTTCGGCGCACCGTCGGTGACCGTGTTTTCCGGCATCGTCTATCTTGGCGTTGCGGCAATCGGGTTCATTCGCTTTGTCATTCGCAACACGGCGAGCGTCGTGATCATGCGAAGGAATTGAACCCAGGCGGCGTTTCGGCGTTACCCGTCATATTCTGAACTTTTTGCGACGCACAATCGTTTGGAAATCCGAACTCCCAATTGCAGGGCGCTTGATGGATTTCTTCGCTGCCATTCCGGATCAACTTCCCTGGGCGCCTTCCTGGGCGATCAGTCTCGCGATGTGTACCGCCGCAATTGCCGCAGCGGTATTCCTGCATCGCTTTGTCTTCCGGCTGCTGACGCGGCTGGTCAGCGATCGCGACATGTTCTGGCGCTCGCTGGTATCGCGCAACGAGCGGCCAAGCCGTTTCGCGCTGGAAGTGACTGCGGTTGGTTTCATCGCGCCAGCCGCACCGCTGACCACGCAACAGGCGGATTATCTGCGCGAGGCGCTTCTACTGTCCTTTATCGGCTTGACCGCGTGGACCCTCCATACGGCGCTGCATGTCTGGACGACGGTCTACCTCCGGCGCTTCAAGCTCGACTCGGAAGACAATCTTCTGGCGCGCAAACATGTCACGCAGACGCGCATTCTTCAGCGGGTTGCCGCGACGCTTATCACCACGATCGCAATCGCCGCCGCGCTGATGACTTTCGAGAGCGTCCGGCAATATGGCGTCAGCCTGCTGGCCTCGGCCGGAGCGGCTGGCCTGGTTGCAGGCTTTGCGCTCCAGCCACTCCTGAAGAACCTGTTCGCCGGCATCCAGCTGGCCGTCACCCAGCCGATCCGCATCGACGACGCACTGCTCGTCGAGGGCGAGTGGGGCAATGTCGAGGAAATCACCTCGACCTATGTCGTGGTGCGGCTCTGGGATTGGCGACGGCTGATCCTGCCGCTCAGCTATTTCATCGAGAAACCGTTCCAGAACTGGACGCGCGATGATTCAGCGCTGATCGGCGCGGTGCTGCTCTACCTCGATTATCGTGCACCGATCGCCGCCATCCGCGAGAAGGTCGAGGAAATCGCGCGGAAATCGGTTCTGTGGGACCGGCGCGTCGTCAACGTGCAGGTAACGGATTTCAAGGAGAACACGCTGGAGCTTCGCATTCTCGCCAGCGCGACAACCGCCGGGCGCACCTTCGACCTGCGCTGCGAGGTGAGGGAAAAACTGATCACCTTCCTGCAGCAGAATTATCCAGACGCCCTACCGCGCCAGCGCGCCGAACTCTCCCGCCCGATGCCGGAGAGGTTGCGCAAGGTCGGCTAGAACCACCTTGCAAAACAGCACTGAAAAATTTGCCTTTTGTCATCCGCCTTCATTCGTGCTCGTCTACACGGCTTCATGGCTTGCCCAATGAGGTGCTTAACCGGCGGGTCATCCAAGGTGGCCGATGGTCCGCCAAGCTGAAATTTCCAAGGAGGCGACAATGAGTGTTTTCGGTTCGATTGTTTCAAAGATTTTCGGTCACAAGGCTGCTCCCGCCGCCGCTGAAGCGCCCGCCACGCAGGCGGCTGCCGCATCTCCGGCCGCACCTGCGCCGCAGGCCGGCACGCCGGCGGCAGCTTCGACAGCCCCTGTCGATGTGGCCGCCGTGCTGACGGATCTCGCCTCCAAGAACAGCCAGACGCTCGACTGGCGCAAATCCATCGTCGACCTGATGAAGCTGCTCGACCTGGATTCCAGCCTGACCAACCGCAAGGAATTGGCCAAGGAACTGGGCTATACCGGCGACACCAACGATTCCGCCACGATGAACATCTGGCTGCACAAGCAGGTGATGACCAAGCTCGCCGAAAACGGCGGCAAGGTGCCGGACGACCTGAAGCACTAAGGTCTTTTCCAGACGATATGTCCCGGCTTCGGCCGGGACATTTTTTTGACAAGGCTTGGCTGGAGATTCATCCGATGACGATCATTCGCATAGCGGCAGCGTTAGCCGGCCTGGCTTTTTCTTTTTTTCCCGCACAGGCGCAGCAGATGCCGGAGGCAATCGCGGCGGCAGGACAAGCGCAGGTGTTGAAGGCGCATGCTGAGGGCGCGCAAGTATACGAGTGCAAGGCGGACGCCGCCGACAAGCTTGCCTGGGCATTCCGCGAGCCGATCGCGACGTTGCTCGTCGATGGCAAGACTGTTGGCCGGCACTATGCCGGACCGAATTGGGAGTTGAGCGACAGCAGCGCTGTCGTCGGCAAGGTCGCGGGCAATGCGCCCGGCGCGACCGCCAAAGATATTCCCTGGCTGAAACTCGACGTCGCCTCGCAGCGCGGTTCGGGAACGCTGACCGGCGTGACGACGGTTCAGCGGATCAACACAGTTGGCGGGAAGCTTGATGGGGCTTGCGAGACGGCTGGTGCATTCCGGAGCGAGCCTTACTCGGCGGATTATGTGTTTTTGAAGAAGAACTGAAGCCCAAACCGTCATTGTGCGCATCACAAGCCCTCATGCTGAGGAGGTCGCATAGCGACCGTCTCGAAGCACGAGGGCGGCTCCAGAGATCGCTGGATGATCCTTCGAGACGCAGGCTTTTAGCCTGCTCCTCAGGATAAGGGTGGAGGGTTTAGGCCGCCTTCTTCCGCTCTGCGATGCTAACCAACTCGCGCAGCACTTGCCGTGTGCCCTCTAACCGATCCGCCGTCTCGGTGAAGTCACCGATAAACACCACGCGCATATCCGGGCGCACCTTAGCCGATGGCCCGAGCTTGGTGACGAACTGCACCAGCCCTGCCGGATTGGCGAATTCATTGTCGCGGAAGCTGGTGATGATGCCCTTTGGCCCCGCTTCCACCTTCTCGATATTGGCGCGCCGGCAGAGCGACTTGATCGTGACGATCTTGAGCAGTTGCTCGACTTCTTTCGGGATCGGCCCGAAGCGGTCGGTAAGCTCAGCGCCGAAAGCGTCGATCTCGGCATCGGTTTCGAGCTTTGCGAGCCGGCGATAAAGCCCCATGCGCAGGTCGAGGTCCTCGATATAGCTCTCGGGGATGATGACCGGCGCGCCGATGGCGATGGTCGGCGACCAGGCTTCCTCCTCGTCATCCTCGATGCCGGCTTTCAGGTTGGCGACGGCCTCTTCCAGCATCTGCTGGTAAAGCTCGTAGCCGACTTCCTTGATGTGGCCGGACTGTTCGTCGCCTAACAGGTTGCCCGCGCCGCGAATGTCGAGATCATGCGAGGCAAGCTGGAAGCCTGCGCCCAGCGTATCGAGCGATTGCAGAACTTTAAGCCGCCGCTCGGCCTGCACCGTTAGCTGGCGATTGACCGGCGTGGTGAAGAGGGCATAGGCGCGCGTCTTGGAACGGCCGACGCGGCCGCGAAGCTGGTAAAGCTGCGCCAGGCCAAACATGTCGGCGCGATGCACGATCAGTGTGTTGGCGCGCGGGATGTCGAGGCCGCTTTCGACGATTGTTGTCGAGAGTAGCACGTCGAACTGACCATCATAGAATTTGCCCATGATGTCCTCGAGCTCGGTCGGGGCCATCTGCCCATGGCCGATGCCGACCTTCACCTCCGGCACATCATGATCGAGGAAAGCCTTTACCTCCGCCAGATCCTCGATGCGCGGGCAGACATAGAAGGATTGGCCGCCGCGATAACGCTCGCGCAGCAGCGCCTCGCGGATCGTCAGCGCATCGAAAGGTGTGATGAAGGTGCGCACGGCGAGACGATCGACTGGCGGCGTGGCGATCAGCGAGAGTTCCCGCACACCTGTCAACGCGAGCTGCAAGGTGCGCGGGATCGGCGTCGCGGAGAGCGTCAGCACATGCACCTCGGCGCGCAGCTCCTTCAGCCGCTCCTTGTGGCCGACGCCGAAATGCTGCTCCTCGTCGACGATCAGCAGGCCAAGGTCCTTGAACTGGATGCTCTTCGAGAGCAGCGCGTGCGTGCCGACACAGATATCGACGCTGCCATCCGCCAGCCCGGTCTTGGCGGCCTTGAGGTCGGCGCTGGAAACCATACGCGAGGCCTGCGCCAGATTGAGCGGCAGGCCTTTGAAACGTTCGACGAAGGTGCGGTAATGCTGGCGGGCGAGCAGCGTCGTTGGGACGACCACCGCGACCTGCTTGCCGGACATAGCGGCGAGGAAGGCGGCGCGCAGCGCAACCTCCGTCTTGCCGAAGCCGACATCGCCGCAAACGAGCCGATCCATTGGGCGACCGGAGCCCATGTCATCAAGAACGGAATCGATGGCGTTCTGCTGGTCTTCCGTTTCGTCATAAGGGAAGCGGGCAGCGAACTCATCGTAAAGTCCGTCCGGCACGTTGAGCCGCGGCGCTTCGCGCATCAGGCGAGCGGCGGCGATCTTGATCAGGCCGCGCGCCATCTCGCGGATGCGCTGCTTGAGACGTGCCTTGCGGGCCTGCCAGCCACCCCCGCCAAGGCGGTCGAGTGCGGCTTCGGTATCTTCCGAGCCGTAACGCGTCAGCAGCTCGATATTCTCGACCGGCAGGAACAGACGGTCACCGCCCGCATAGTGCAGTTCCAGGCAATCATGCGGCTCGCCGATCGCCTCGATCGTCTTCAAGCCAACGAAGCGTGCGATGCCGTGATCGGCATGGACGACGAGATCGCCGGCCGAAAGGCTCGCGACCTCGGTGAGGAAATCCTTGCCGCGCTTCTGGCTGCGCTTTGGCCGCGACAGACGCTCGCCGAGAATATCC